>JAAUXT010019065.1_pt1:10000-16453 | contig 16453 bp, 9 predicted proteins | sample 7278171 | NCBI WGS metagenome assembly JAAUXT01 (sample SAMN14350112, study PRJNA611818) | marine sediment metagenome | isolation source: surface marine sediment (1.8m) | place: French Polynesia: Moorea | collected 2018-08 | reverse complement strand
CTGACTACAATTGTTTGACACTGTAAAAACTTCTCAGAGCAAGAGTCTAAAATAGTGCTGTTTTGGACAAGTTGTTCAAGAAACTGCAAGATTGTGGTATATGATAGATACTTGATGTTTCACAGTGTTATGGAACGATCTCAGTTGTTGATCATTCCATAACTGCCTGTGAAACATCTTGTGTTCGTTCTATATCTATTACGTCCCAGCACTGCACTTACTGCTGTCTTGACACGTGGATTTGAGGCCCATTGACGCACGACGTAAATGACGTTTGCAACACCTTGTTTCTCTGTTGTGCGTGTCTGCAGAAAGCATTTGAGCGATGGGTAACAAGCGACAACGCAGCGTCCATTGACTTGAAATGGCAACGAGCTTGGTGTCTGCAGAGGATCACATATATATGACGCGTCACGCATTGCGTCAGTGAAGAAGCTGCGTCACGACGCCCGACGCTCTCACCGTGAACGCCTCCCTCCCCCCTGGGGGCCTCACCACCTTCTCCCGCTGAGCCGGGCCGTGCGTGCTCTGCATACAGGAGCGACACACGGGATCAATCACGATGCTAAACAACCGCAGTGACATGTTCCCTGCTGTCACTGCAGAGTTGGGCGCCTGCAGGCAAGGTGCGGCCACAGGACAGGTCCTCCCAGGAGGCACTCACAGTGTGCTGCAGGGAGTAGAGGGGTGGAGACAGGGGCAGCGTGATCCGAATGAGGAAAGATGGTCACTCGTTGTTTTCGCAGGATTTTCTCGTGGCGACTGCAGGTTCTTGGGTGCAGATTTATTGACGTCTTGTTTGCAGGTAGGTGCATTCAAAGCATTTCGTGACAAGGTGATGACACTGCAACGGCGCAAACATTGGGTTGGCAAGAACAGAGAGAATAGAGACAGAAAGAGAGCACAGCAAGAGAGGGGACAGACAAACAGAGATGCAGAGAAAGACAGAGAAAGAGACAGAGAAACAGAAGAAAGAGAAGAGAAGGAGAGAGAGGGAGATAGAGGAAGAGAGACTGAACGAGGCAATGAAAGGGAGAGGGAGAGGGAGCAAATAGTAGAAAGACAGAGAGACAGACAGCGTGATTGCGAGAAGAGAGAGGCAGAGAGAGACAAGCAAGAGAGAAACCACCAGAGTCACCAAGGAGGAGGCGAGTGACACCAGGAACAGCGCCTCCAGAACGGGCTGGTTATTGAAACCAAAGTGACATTGAAAGCCTGAACTTATCGCGGGTGTACTGCTCCCTCTCTGGGTCATCAGGGCTTCAGGACGCCCTCCCTCCCCAGGATCCCCGTGCACTGTGGTACAGTCGTCAAGTCGTGACGGTTGTCATGGTTTCGTGCTGATCCCACTTCACATCACTGAGATCAGCGTCCGGCGTCCCGCGATCTCTCCGCGCATGCGCCGTTTCCAGGTAGCGCCTGCGCGGATGAGATCATGACGCACGTCACTCTGAATCAGCGGCACGAGGGACGGCACGAGGAAACGGCGTAATGACCAGGTTCAGGTCACGGAGACAAGGCCCGTCGGTGATATCAGACTTTGGTTGCGCGGTCTCAGGCGGGGTTCACGTCTGAGCGAAATACGTTGTGTTCCGTGTTTGCAACCTGTGTGTGCGTCTGTATCTCCGTCTGGGTCCAATGGGAATTTTGGTTTTGCCAGAAGTTTGTGGGGCAACGTGGACCCGTGCTTTTGATGTGTCCAGCTGCAGCTAAAGCCGCGTTCACTCCAAGTGCGCCAGACTCACGCGATGTGCAGGTCATTGCGACTTCTGGAGGGACGCACCACTTTGAGCACCCAGCGTGGGTCACGTGACTTGCGACGCAGCGCGCATGACGTGTCCAGTGTGACTTGCGACGCAGCATCTGTTCCATTGTGCAAGGGACGCACCCCTTGACGCACCCAGCGTGGTTTGCAACGCAACACCCACTGACTTGCAGAGGGACGCACTCCCAGACGCATGCAGCGAAGTTTGCGTGACTTGCAACGCAACTTCCCTGGACTTGCAGAGCTATCCAGGGACGCACCACGTGACGCACCACGTGACGCACCGAGCGTTCACGAACCCGGCGCGCCCGAAGCCGATGATGTACGACGCAGCGAGGTGCGCAGCGCCATTGATAAAAAGCGGCGTCGTGATTGGCAGATAATTGCACATTGTTCCGTGGAAACCGCCCATTACCCTGGAAACCATTCATCAACCGCAGAAACGCGCGGGAAATAGCTGGAAATCATTGAAATACTTTTGCGAGTCCAATTTGGCAAAAATTGACCCCTTGAAGTAGTATTGTCTCACTTGACAACAGGATTTGCAATAAAAGGTGAACAAAGCAACTTTTGGAGCCTGGAGCTGTGGGTGACTGGGTCACATGGTGACAACACGTGAGCGGAGCACGTCATCCACGTGACGTCAACATCACGTCGTGGGAAACATACCTTGAGGGTAGATCTCCCCTGAACCAGTGTGCGTCAAGCGCATGGGCTGTTCCAAGTCTATGGGCGCTGCGTCGCCAACGGAACCAAGATTTGATCAGGCACACCAACCCCACGGATTTCACCGTTTGAACAGTCTTTGGTACTTTGGTCTCACGAACTTCAGTTGGTTTCAAAACTTGTCTCTGGTCTCTATCCACAACGCAGTTCTTCTGAAGGACTGAATGGAAACCACGAAGCCAGCGTGTGTGCGCGCGGTGTGCACTGATCCCGCAATAACCCGCGTTCATCACTGCGAGGGGGATGCGTGGCTACTGAGGGGTGATCTCAACTGTGAGAATGCGTGGAATAGGGCGGGGTCACGCTGCGTGCGCCGCGCGTAGCGTCCCGCTGCGGGCGCTGCGTCGTGCGTGTCCCCGTGCAGGTCAATTGGCGTTGCGTCGCGTGGTGAAGGGAGGGGTTCACGCTGGTTGCGCTGTGCGCTGCTTTCCCTGCACTGTGTTGTCGCGAGTGGCGACGAAGTGTCCGTTGACGTGTGCTGGGACACAACGTTTGACGTAACTCACGTGCAAAAGGATGTTGTGATTTGTGTGTCACCTTCCACAGGGATCTCGTCTTGTGACAGGTGTGTGGCAGCCGAGGGACTGTACGAGTGGCCACACAACGTCCATTGCCATTCACAGAGACACAAGATATTCATGGCTTCTTGTGTCCAACTTATCAACGGCGCCCATTTACGTCCACATGAACGCGACGCGTGACCCGTGACGCATGTGATGTGCAGCACCCCAGGGATGGCGCGCTGAACTCACGTTTCCTCGAATCGGGTCAGTTTCTCCCGGGGCTGCTGATCAAAACACAGGGTATCGCGTTACTAGGATACGGGGCCCGTTGCTAAGAAGAGGTTGTCACGGGGGAAACCACACGGGGGATGCGAAGTCGATTGCTGATGAAGGATAGAGACATGACACCATAGAGATCAGCCCAGTGTTGACACACAGTCTCACTTTGAGGGGCGCGAAATCCTGACAAAAATCTCACTGCTGGTTTGTAGAAATCTATCTGTTCCTTGCCATATTTGGTCAAGGACAGCTGTTCCTTAAGAGGATACACCATGCCACCCTGATGAATCCGGTGTCAAGTTCTCAGAGACCCTGAGGCATTTTGAGGCCTGCATGGGTGACAAAAGCTCCCGCACCCTGATCACAGTTGGAGAGAGAGAGAGAGAGAGAGAGAGAGAGAGAGAGAGAGACAGAGAGCCCACCCACAGCAGACTGAGTGAGAGAGAGAGAGAGAGAGAGAGAAAGAGAGAGAGAGAGAGAGAGAGAGAGAGAGAGAGAGAGAGAGAGAGCAAGAGAGAGAGAAAGCTCCTGCACCCTGATCACAGTTGGGGAGAGAGAGAGAGAGAGAGAGCAAGAGAGAGAGAGAGAGAGAGCAAGAGAGAGCAAGAGAGAGAGAGAGAGAATGCTTCCGCACCCTGCTCGAGGTGAGAGCAGCGGCAGAACGCTCCCGCACCCTGCTCGAGTACAGAGGAAGCTCCCCTCGGTGTGTTTGTGCCTGAGCGCAGCGTAGCATGACAGACCCAACAAACTGTCGTGTCCTCTCTGCGCTCGGAGGCACTGTGAGAAAACGGGGCTCAGTGTGAGAGTGTGTGTGTGAGTGTGTGCGTTGTGTGCGTGTGTGTGCCCGCGCGTGTGTGGGATGGGGAGTCAGGCGCGTGTGTTGATCATATTGTAACAGAGATCCACGTCATTGCACTCATGTAGCTACGGTCACGTACTTTACGCTCACGTAGTTACGCTCAGGTAGTTACGCTCACGTAGTTACTCTCACGTAGTTACGCTCACGTAATTTCGCTCACGCTACTTCGCTCACATTGTTCAGCACGCGTCTTGCACTGACTCCACATGTAGTTATATTTAAAACGAACCTTGGGATTTGACACTTCATTTCATGACACACACGAGAAAAATTCCCAGGAATTTTGGACCCCACACCAATCTGACGTCATTTGAGCACCTGCGCACGAAACGCGTGCTCACAGAGCGCATAAAGCACCGAGTTCAGGCTTCGCTGCCTCCCCATATAAAGAGCGCAGTCCCCATTCCATACACTCACAACACAAACAGTCCACGACAGTACAGAGACTGAGACTGCACGAGACAACCACAGGCCCGGAGCCCCATACGGTCTCCGTGTGTGCTATTCGTAAGTGGATAACATCAGAGAGAGGAAACCTGGCTTCGCCTCAGGTAGGGACGTGCATTTCTTTTGATGGGAACCCACACATATCGAACGCACGTAGTTGGTGTGTGTTTTGGCTGCTCTGTACAATGAAAAGTACATCAGTGCACAGGTACAAGTGTTACAGTATTTGCTGACTCTTTACGTGTGCTGCTGTGGATCAACACATTGAATCAGAGAAGATGAGCTCAAAATTTCCCAACCAGGGGCCAGTTCGTGCGTGAATTCGCTTCAGGCAGTTGAAATCAGAGCCACAAGCCACGCGCGCGTGTGGTGTGTGCAGCGATGGTTTTTGACACCACCATGATGCATGACAGCTCAACTTCACTTTAGGTTCGAGTGGAAACTTTGCGCTCCAAGAAACACAGTCCTGGGCACACTGTGGACGGCCACTCCATGTGTGGACGGAGTCACAACAGACAGATGTGTCCATGGCGCAGTTGAACCTTGTAGGGGCGCAAACTCAAACCTTGAACCACAACAGAAAGCACAGAAAATTTCGCCTGTGGGTGGGTGGCACATTGGGTGGTGGGTGAGTGAGGCACTGAAGGCCCGAGCCCCATAAGACACTGATGAATTCGCCAGAATTTGTACCTTGGGGCTAAACATGGACGTGCAAATGCTGCATTCATGGCGAGATGTTTTTTGAAAACTCAACGTTGGGAGGATTCAAATTGGTGCAGTGTGTGTGTGTGTGTGTGTGTGTGTGTGTGTGTGTGTGTGTGGTGCGTGAGTGCATGTGTGTGAGCATGAAGCAGTCACAACAAAAAGTTCACAACTGAAGGCCCACGTACAAGCACGCGCAACACAGGCGCGAAAACAAGCATGACTTTGCTCAGGGCCCACCTCACAGAGAGAGCCACTTTTCCTTTCAAAAAAGAAAATCAGTTCACTCGTGCACAAGGCACCAAAGACCAAGTGGGGGCAGAAAAATGACCCATGTGGGCCTCGCTTTCCCTGATCCAGACCTCGAGTGAAAGAAGAATAAAAGTCACAGGTTGGCCCTCTCCACACTGACTCTCTCTCACAGCGCTCGGAGAGAACAACGAATCTTTTGTGCGCAACGAGAAGAATAAACGACTCTTTGATTGTAGCTTTAATGGCCTGAAACCAAACGTTCCGCAGTTGGAAAGTCTCGCAGCTGACGACAGAAAAACGCTGGTTTTATTACTCTTGTTCCTTCACACCTGTAGAAGTCGAAACTTGTGACGACAGTGTGGTGTAGTAGGTACACCTGTTGCTTTGGAAGCTGAAGAACCAAAAGACCACCCGTTGAACTTTGCGGGTTATGGTCCTGCTTCCCTGATACCAAAAGAAAGAAGAAGATCAGGCTTCAAGGAGAGAGACAGAGAGACAGACAAAGACAATCGTTGTTCAATGCAACAATTTTTTTCTTCATTTGGGCAAAATCAGCTGTTTTCAAGTCAGGTTGTATTCACACTGGACGCGTTTCTTGTTGTGTTGTGAATTCACCTCAATTTTTCTGGATATTTGCACAACCGCAACACGTGACGCCTTCAGTGTGAACCTGCCCCCCTCCGAAGGATGCAGAGAAAATATGGGTGAATGCGTCAGAAAGTGTGATCCAGGTAATAGAGACCTCAGTCCACTGTGAAATTGGGCGATTTGCCTTCTCAAATTGTGGCCGTTTAGAGATGCACTGATAACTTCCTCGCCTCTCTTTCTTGTGTGGACATCTGTGCCTCAATGTTCGTGTGTGGAGACTGTGCGTTGACTTGTGTGGGACGAGCAATGAAGGTAGAGAGAGAGAGGGAGAG
>JAAUXT010019065.1_pt1:0-7500 | contig 16453 bp, 9 predicted proteins | sample 7278171 | NCBI WGS metagenome assembly JAAUXT01 (sample SAMN14350112, study PRJNA611818) | marine sediment metagenome | isolation source: surface marine sediment (1.8m) | place: French Polynesia: Moorea | collected 2018-08 | reverse complement strand
CGATAAACGCAACATGGCCTTGACAGTTCAGTCACACGGAGTCACGGGTACCCTGTGTCTCAGGTTGGTTCTTGTGTACCTGGGTATGGTGGTGCTCAGTGGCCCTGCCCCTGCAGAGGGTATGGCCATCAGGCCCTCGTGGTGCCCGTTCCCGGAGTCCATACCCCTCAGCATGTGCTACTGCCAACTCAAATTCGGGGTATACCGCTATATGTACTGCGAGCATCTGGGGAACATCACGCAGATTCCTCAATTATCGCCCACCGACGTGACGTTCAGAGAGTTCCACATCAAGGGCAAGACGACGCTGCATACGATCCAGGCCAACGCGTTCCTGGGGGTCAAGGCCGCGACCTTGCGTCTCCAGGGGCTCGGCATCCAACGCATAGAGCGGGACGCCTTCAAGGGGCTCGAGAACTACTTACGCCAGCTGCACCTGGACGATAATATGATACGTGACCTGCCAGAGGGCGTGTTTAACAACCTGCCCCTCATCTCGTATCTCGGGCTGCAGAATAACGATATAGGGCAGCTGCACCGCCACGCGTTCGTCAACATGCGCGAACTACGGTATCTGTACCTCTTCCACAACCGCATCCCTTCACTTCCTGCGGACGCCTTCGTCAACTTGACCCAGCTCTCCGGGATCTATCTCCATAACAACGAGATCGCTCGGCTCCCTCCGGGCGTCTTCGACTCCCTGACGCGCCTCTACGAGCTGGAGCTCCACTCCAACTCCATCACCAACCTCCCATCCGGGCTCTTCCGTAACCTTGGCAACCTGGACCGCTTGGATCTATCTAACAACCTCATAGAAACAATCCCGAGTGGGCTGTTCGATTCCTTGACCAACGTCGAACACATCGACCTCTCCCACAACAAGATCGAGTCCCTCCCTGACAACGTCTTCTATCGCCTTGGCAACCTGGACCGACTCTATTTCCGTAGCAACCGGCTGATGCGTATCTCGAGGAACACGTTCAACGGCCTCACGCGTCTGGAGCGACTCTACATGGACGATAATCGCATCAACAGTCTCCCTGACGACGTGTTCAGGTCCCTGACCTCCCTCCTGACCCTCCATCTCTACCATAACGAGATTCCCTCCATCAGCCGCAGCACCTTCCGCGGCCTTGCCCGACTCACCGACCTCAACCTGCAGGACAACATGGTGTCGTCCCTCCCCCAGGACGCGCTCCACAATCTGACCAATCTCAAGACGCTGGAGCTCTCGACCAATGAGATCGAGCGTCTGGAGCCGGGGACTTTCCAGCCTCTGCGCATGCTCAAAGACATCAAGCTGCGCACCAATAAGATCGGGAGTATCCCTCCGCGGGTCTTCTGGGATCTGGAGAGCCTGGAGACCCTCTACCTGGAGGAGAATCGGATCGAGGTTCTGGAGCCCAGAGCCTTCAAGAACCTGACTGGGATGACTTACCTGGACCTACAGGAGAACTCCATCTTCTCTCTGGCTGACGACGCGTTTGATCACATCCCGACCCTCAGGAACCTCGTTCTGACCGGAAACAAGCTCCTGAACGTCCCTGTCCAGGCCCTGAGTCGTGTCTCCAGTGTACAGAACCTCTATCTGGATGACAATGAGATCTCTGACATCACTGACTACAGCTTCCGGAATATGCAGGTCCAGAGGCTCTCGCTCAACAAGAACAAGATCAGGAACATGCAGCTCAGAGCGTTCCACGAGGCACGCAGGATTACGCGCCTGGATCTCCAGGACAACCAGCTGGCGAGTATCCCACATCGGATGTTCGACTATGATCTCGAGAAGATTGCAGAGCTCAACCTGAGTCGGAACCACCTGGAGGACATCAGCTCCGAGATGTTCAAAGGTCTACGCGGGGTCACCGTCCTTGACCTTTCCGACAACCGGATCCGCCGGATTCCCGCGCGATGCTTCACGCACCTGCGCAGTCTGCAGCGCCTCATTCTCGATTCCAATCAGATCAATCTGGATCCGTCCAGCTTTGATGACGTCACGACGGCGTTCCTGCTGTCGCTCCGGAATAACCAGCTGACGGACGATTCCATCCCTCACCTTTCCAAGGTCACGTCTCTCGAGAGGCTCCATCTGGATCAGAACCAGATCTACAACCTCGTAGATACCGCCTTCCTCAACCTCAAGAACCTCTCCATCCTGACCCTGCGCGACAACCACCTGACGCAGCTCAACCCGAACGCGTTCCGGAACACCCCGAACATCTCCCAGATCGACGCCGGAGGAAACCGACTCGGGCCGAACGTGTTTCGGAACCTCAGGGTCATCAAGGGTCTCCAGATCCTGTCTCTGGACTCGAACGCCTTCACTGACGTCCCCACCGACGCCTTCGTGGCGCAGAACGACTCGCTCCGTGACCTTGACCTCTCGGGCAACAAGCTGACCCAGAATTCCCTCGACTCCCTCATGGAGCTCAACAACATCCGGTCTCTGAAGCTGGACGACAATAACTTCCGCAGCATCCCCCAAAACATCGCGGCGAGCCTCGCTCCGACCTTGACCTACCTGAGTCTGAAGCAGAACGGCCTCTCGGCGGCGGAGCTCGGGTCCCTGGCCGCCCTGCACCAACTCAGAGGGCTCCACCTGGACGGGAACAACCTGGGGCAGCTTCCGCAGGGGCTGTTCAGGAACATGTTCAACCTGCGGACCCTAACCCTGGGGCAGAACCGGCTGGGACGCATCGCGGAGGACACCTTCGATGGACTGGGGCGTTCCCTGGAGTACCTGCTCCTCAACAACAACCGGCTGCGCCAGATCACGGAGCGCGCTCTGCTCCAGATCAACCACCTGCGCGTCCTGGATTTGTCCGAGAACCGGCTGAGCTCCATCTGGCTCCCGTCCATCATGCCCCAGCTCCGCGTCCTCAGCCTCAGGAACAACCTGCTGCAGAGGTTCCCGGATGGACTCCGGAAGTTCCGGCTCATAGACAACCTTGACCTCTCCGGGAACCGGATGCAGGGGCTGCCCCGCATCACCATCACAAGCTCCTCATTCATAGAGAACGTGGACTTCTCCAATAACCAGATTGGGAGGATTGATGATCTGACCTACGTGGGAAGGATAGGGCACCTCAACTTCAACAGGAACAAACTCAACACCATCACAGTGGACGTGTTTGACAGGGTCACCACCATAGAATACCTGGATATCTCAGATAATAACCTGGATGACATTCCCCCTGCTGTGCAGCACGCGTCCTCCAGCATCGTCAGGGTCAATATGAACAACAACAGGATCACCTCACTCTCCAACTGGATCGATCCCACCAACAGAAGATCCAACATAGAGTGGCTGGAGCTGAGGGGCAATGAGATCATGGAGATACAGCCGGGGGTCTTCAATGCCATAGAGGAGTCTCTCATCAAACTGGACCTGAGGAACAACAAGCTGAGGACACTGAGGGAGGACGTGTTCACAGAGCTGACCAGGCTGGACACGCTGTGGTTGGCTGGGAACCCCATAGCCTGCACCTGTGACATGGCATGGCTCAGGGGCTTTGGGGACCAGGTGGAGCTGGACTATGCAGAATGCGCCAGCCCTGCGGCAGTGGAAGGGGAACTGGTCATGTGCTACAGCATCGCCAACTGCAACAACCTGGACAGTGAGCTGTATACCACAGTGCTGCCGCAATGCACAGGGACCAGGCCCCCTACCACAACCACAACCACCACTGTATCCACCACGACAACCACCACCACGACAACCACAACCACAGCTCCACCAACCACAACCTCAACCACAACCTCCAGTACCACGCCCAGATCCACCCCTTCCAAACCAACCCGCCCAACCCCACCTCACCCCACCCCAACACCCAAGGAACCCTCACCCTCCACCCCTTCAGACTCCAAGGGGCAGGGTAAGACCACCCCAAACCCCAAACCCCCGGGTCCAGAAGTAGAAACGAACAATATCCCCAACACAGGGGGACAACCCAAGAACTCCCAAGACAATGACAAAAAGGGTATAAAATCCTACATGCCAATCATAGGGGGCGTAGCCGCGACCTTGGGGGTCGTTGCCTTGGTGATCATCATCGTCGCCGTCGTGTGCGTGCGTCGCCGGAGACGCCAACGCGACGAGAATAACTACGAGGTGATGGACGAGCACTCATCGCAGGCGAGCAGCGGGGTGGGGCCGGGGTCGGCCGCCGCCTCCCCCTCAGCCTCGGCCGTCAGGAAGGGGAAGCCCGTGGAGCGGGTCTCCAGCATGGTCCTCAAGCCTGGCCCGCCGGGCAACACCAAGGTGTAGCACCCGTGGGCCCCACACCCCGTGTAGCGGACGCCCATGGACCTAACGTCCGCAGCCCGCACGACGTCCAGCCCCTCCCGATGCACACAGTGGACGTCGACATCCCCAAAACAGTGGACGCTGACGTGCACGCAGGGACCCACGCACACACGTGCACACACACGCACACTGGAGGCCCGCGTCACGCTGGATGTGACGCGCCTCCCTCCCTCCCTCCCTCCCTGCGGCACCGCTCCTGACGCACCGGACGTCACATGACTGACCTGTAGCATTTTGGTCCCTGTGGTGCGTCCACACATGGAGCAAAGTGAGAAACCTGAAACAGGTACGTGCAACTTTTCAGGGCAGGTTCACACTGGAGGGTGCGTCGTGTTGCTGTGAACGTCAACGGACACTGCGTCGCCGGATTGACGCACGACGCACTCGGGGTGCGTGGACCCTGGACCCTGAAGGGATGACAAAAGTCCCGGATTCAGCGCGGTGCCTGCGCGCAGTCCGTACCGCACAACAGGCAGGTTTGGTGTTGGTCTCCGTGGCTCGTGGGTGATCAACACAACACGTGATAGACCGTGACACCCAGGTGCAACCTGGAACTGTTGCGTCCTGATCACAGCCCACAAAACACAGACATGCCCACTCACCGTGGGGTGAGTATCCCACTTCACGGGGTTCAGACACGGGCCACGGACAACAAACGCTAAACCTGCCTAATCTCCGAGGTTTCACCGTGTGATCACTGCGTCCAGATGTACAGTACAGTCTCCATTCGTCAATCTCACAAAACTTGGTTCCGTGCCATTCGCGACACATTATGAACGGGTTGATCCCGTTTGCCCGGAACATTCGCGTATTTATGAACTGTAGTGTAGATCATATTTTCCGTGCGTAGAGCACATAAAATACCGCGTTCTTTTGTCCCTGTGGGTGTGCACAGAGAAATAGGTCTGCTCGCTTGCAACAGTCTTCTGAGAAGAAAGAACTCTGTGCACGCATTGCGTTTGTGTGTTTTAATGGAGAAGGTGGTTTTGGGAGAGTCTTGGTGCGTGTGGAAGAATGTGTGTGTGTGTGTGTGTGTGCGTGTGTGTGGTTCTGTTTGTGGGCGTTTGTGTGTGCTTGGACTTGCCTGTTGATCAGTGTTTGTGTGTGTATGTGTGTGTGAGATGAGAGAGAGACAGAGAGAGACAGAGAGAGAATGTCTGTGTGCACCTGCGTGTGTGTGTCTGTTGTTGGCTTGTGTGTGCGTGTGTGCATCACTCTGTGTGTGCCTCTGTCGTTGAGTGTGTGTTTGTGTGTATGTGCACGCGTCTCTGCGTAAGCGTGTGCGTGTGTGTGTGAACGCAACACGTTGCTTTTTCGGGCCCGAAGTAAGATGCGAGCGATGTTGCTCTGGACCTGTTCCACACTGGTTGCGTCATCCCCAACACAAGTCAATGACCCTTGCCACACTGTGTCAGCCCAGCCCCCCAAAATAGCACAGAAACGAAACGCACGTACGATGCATTCAATGCAAAACCTAATGTCGCAGTAGGAAGTCAGATTATGTGAGTCAAGAGCGCAACTCGCCTCGTGATTCTTCACGGTGCGTTTCGCCACGTGAAAGGCTCGGAGGGAGGATCCCCTCGTGTCGTCAAATGTGCGTGAAATGAGTGCATTAAGTCTGTGAGAGGAGAGAGACGGGGAGGAGAGACGAGAGAAGAGGTTCATGGGAAATGGGGTACACACTCACAGACGTACTCACGTACGCTCTCAAAACTAGAAGCAGTGTGTATGAGGGGCAAGGCAACTTCGAGTGCGATGCGCAAGGGGGCGCACGTCCCTCGCGTGAAGGGGGGGGGTGAGGCTTTCACCCCCCAGGATGGAATGTGATGTGACGCTACACTGCAGGACTGGGACTTCCAGGCTCAGGTGCCATTGAAGACAGTCAGGCTTGGTTTTAACCACAAGGTGCTCTTGCCCCAAATGGACATCGCTCAAATGAGGAAACGTGTCTGGAATGCCTGCATGGGTCACGTTTTGAAATCTTTGGGTTTTACCCTTCTCGTGCCCCACCGCAAAATTGATCCCAGGGTCAGACCAAAGGACCCTGCCCATGACCCTCCTCAAAACAGTGACCAACCACAGAACGCTCTCTGTTCTTCTGTATTGGGGGAGATGACTCAAAGCGCACCTGACCAAATTTTGAATGCCTGCACTATCCACCTGGAAAAGGGGTGATTTTTCACCAGAAAGAAAAAGAAAAAATTTGAATGCACCACAAACCAAAATTTTTGAGAGTGACTCTTCTTCAGGAGCCGCTTGACATGGAACACGGCGATGTCAACATTGACTTTTCCGTCGCAATTGTAGAAGAGGGAAAAACGATTCCAACGGCACTGATTTCTTCAGAACGAGTCCTCTCTGAACCTTGTCTGTGTGTTCTCGTTCCTCCATGTCTGCGTGCGTGGTCTGCGAGTTATTTTCGAGGAAAGAGGGGTGCATTCTCCAAGTTGATCTCCCTGGCTACAGGAAGTTGATATGAAGTACACACATGCATTGTGAGCACTGTCAGTACTGGGGTTCATGCGCGCGACATTCGTTTTGCGTTGCACTCAGTTCCGTCAGTTTTGAGACAGTGGATAGTTCTGCGTACGACTTTGACCCTCAACACGCACACGCAGACACACGCACACACGCACGCAATTCACACAAACGCGCTCAGCCACACACACCTCAAACCCACTCACCCACACACGCACACACACTTGACACCCACGCCCATCACTCCTGGATCTGCAAGAGCAAAAATGTGCAAAAAAAGTGCCAGGGAGCATAAATTTACATTGGCGTCAGTCAGCTGGAGAACACGCGGTCCTCAGTGTTCCTGGAGCCTCGAGGTCGCACAGACTCATATCATGCGCAGGGGGGACCTCAATTCAAACACACCCAGTGGCAACATTACGTGAGCGGAACAAAGACTCGAGACGGCGCAGCGACCGCCAGGTTCACAGCGCATGCGTCATGGGTCACGCGTTGCGTCAAATGCGCAAGTCAAACGGGCGATTGTCTCACTCAGTCGCTCATTGAATTGCGCAGAGAGGCACGGTGAGAGGATGAAGAAACGAGAAAGAGAGAGAGAGAGAGAGAGAGAGAGAGAGAGAGAGAGAGAGAGAGAGAGAGAGAGAGAGAGAGAGAGAGATAGAGATAGGTGAGATAGTGAGAGAGTGGGGGAGTGAATGAGAGTTTGTGGGTGTGTT
>JAAUXT010140496.1_pt1 | contig 16459 bp, 9 predicted proteins | sample 7278171 | NCBI WGS metagenome assembly JAAUXT01 (sample SAMN14350112, study PRJNA611818) | marine sediment metagenome | isolation source: surface marine sediment (1.8m) | place: French Polynesia: Moorea | collected 2018-08 | reverse complement strand
ATATTGTTCAATAAATGTCTTCAATGTACAAAAATGGTTCAAAACTTGGAATAAAAATTAAACTCATGCGACCCAACTGCAGCGGTCTCTTTTGAAGACCCCCTCGTATACGCCAGTCATTGTCGGGGTGTCACAGTCACACATTTTCGAGAAGCAATGCCTTCGTCCAAACCAGCTCAGACCCAGAACCTGGCAAAAGGGACAAATAAAAATTTTGATCAAATTGAGTCATTCTGAACATTTCCGGGCAAGTTGTAATCATAAAAGGAATGTTAGGAAACACATGATCTCAATATTGACCTCAGTGATGTGGAGACAAATACAACTGGATTGACAAGGCTATTTAAGGAAGCCACTATGATCAGAGTCCACGGTATTAAAGTGGTTGGATAGATGGGAAGGTAGAAAGCACAGATGAAAATCACATTGGATGGAAGCCAGGACAGAATGTTGGACAAGGTTGTTGACATGAGTTGGACATACAGGCTGTAAGGTACAGATTTTGCTGCTAACATTGGTCCAAGGACCTTTGCAGACTCTTGAATTTTCTTTATCAACAAGCAATGAAATAAACCTGCTGATCCTGCAACAGTTGTTTGATGAAAGCTCAAGATCCAAATTATCAAAGGAATCATGGTCACTGAGTGTGTAGGATCTTCAACTGGTATGCAAAACAGTGAGGGTATGATCCTTGTTTGTGTTTTGAGCAATACTGACAAAGCAGCTGTGGTCAACAACCCACTCATAATTATTCTTGAGACATATTTTATACAACAGGAAACAACTTTGAATCTGGATCTGAGGGGATTTGCTGCCAGTCTAAATCTGATAAAACTCAACAGAAAAATAATACAAGGACTTATTATATTTGTGACAAGAAATACTTCAGTGACTGTGAAACACATTGCACTTGATCTCCACTTCTTTTCATTGTAAACAATTGTGTTTTTGTGTGTACTATCAGCTATTAAAACAAGGACAAAGATCAGAGCTGAGAATAAATTTGTTATAGTGACAGACACAACTATCGTACTGAATCCTTTGTTTTGAGTAGGTTCACACAAGCAAACAACTGTACAGGACAAGTTTAGAATGAATATGATGACTGCAACAGTGATAAATGTAATTTTCAATGATAGTTGTGGCAGCAACCTAGAACATGACAAATTCAAGGGTTTCTTCTTTTTTGAAATACATTTTATTTCAGGTGGTGTGTAACAGCAAACATGGAAAGATGTCACAACAAGTGTTCCAGCCAGCCCAATTGAAAATGTTGTGCTGTCCACTTCCTTCAAACTGTTTTCAGACAAGGATAAGTATTTTAATTGTTGGGCTGCGCTGAGCATTTTGTGGCTGAAATAGGTGAGGCTGTTGTTAAAAAATGACAAGCTACTTAAGGCTGTTAAATTTGAAAATGCATTCATTTTGATGTGTTCAAGACCATTGCTGCCAAAAAATACATTCTGTAGAAAACTTTGGTTTACAAAGCAGAGACTTGGTAGAACAGGAATGTGATTGTGTGTTGCTGAAATCCTGATGAGGCAAGCTCCACTCCATACCTGACAAATACTGCTAAATTCAGTGTTTATAATTTCTATGGAAATCAAACTGGAAAATTTATTGTGAATCTGTTCTTCTCTCACAACTACATTTTCCAGATGTAGATAAACATAAGGATACCCATTCTCTGAAAATGTGAGCAATCCTTGGGTGTTTGTGCACACAATGGCATACAACAAACACTCACACAGAAATGGACACTGAATATACTTCAATTCACAATGATATTCATCATCTTTTTGTGGACAATTACCAAAACCATCACACACTGCACCCACATGGATGCACAATGTGGTATCCTTGCATTTGAACATATTTCCACATGTGTAATTGGATTCATAAAATAATGTTTCATCTGCACCCAGAGGACAATCCCACATTCCATTGCAAACATATTCCCAGGGAATGCAATAATACTGGGGACATTTGAACAGAATATTGCATGTGAAGTCTCTACACTTTTCAATATGCTTGCCATTTGAACATGGGATCACAAATCCAGAATCATTCAATCTGTAGCTGCATATTTCAAATAAGTCAAATGTTTCACTGTTTGAATCACATTCAAACAGGCTCTTGTTGGTGAAGGACTTTGTTTCATTGCTGACGAGCCAGAATTCAATGTTGCCTTTGGCATGTAGATGTTTTTTTATTTTACAATGTGTAGAAATCACTGGTGAACTATACTTTACAAGATAGCCTGTTGTTGGGTCAGAAAGAAAAAGGTCACCTGACATTGTTCTGTTTTTCTGTATGGTCTCATTTCTTCCAAACATTTTGGCAACATCATTCTGTTTGCACAGATCCTCATCAGATTTCTCAGGACAATCATATTTCATGTCACAGAGGCACATTATGGAAATGAGATGGGAAGAGCTGCATTTGAAAACATTACCCTTTGTAGGAAATATAATTCTTGATGATTTATACATGTGGAAAGCCGATGGTGATTGTTGCCTGAGAATAAGATGCATAGAGTAGGTTTCAAAATGATGCTGATAAGTATACACGATCACCAGGGTGGCATTTTGAAAACATTCAATGATAATGGGTGAAATTTTGACAATGTCTGTTAGAAAGTGGAGTTCATGGAAGTCAAAAACATGCTGTTCTTTCTGTTTTGCTGATGGATTACCATGTGACCTTGTGTGGTCTTTGTTTGCACTTTTGAAAACAAGATCAAAACAAGTTGTGCCCTTTTGAATCTGAGTTGCCAAACATCCCATCAAATCAGCCAATACAGTACCATTGCCTGCTTCTTCTACTTTCTTGTTTGCACACACTAAATGTTTCAGCAGTGGCTCAGTACAGGGCAGTTTAAACCACTCAGGCCTCATAAGATTTACAATTGCCATGGCAAAACACAATGTTGCAGACTTGTTTTGAGAATTGAAGTGTGAAATGTTTTGCTGCTTCACATAGTGACTTGAGTATGTTTTGTAGATGTCACCTTCAAAGAGTGAACCCATATCCTTCAGCAAGCAGTCAACACCACCTCTGTCACTGGTGTATGTTCCAAAGATGTATTTGTCCTCTGTGGTCAGGCTGTTTTTCTGTATCCTCTTGAAACCCAGTGGTGATCTGTCTACCCACCTGAAGCCCTGAAACTATAAATAATCATAGTGTGTTTCAGCATGAAGGTTTGCTGCTCCTGTTGTGCTTCCTTGAGAGAATGCCTGAGTCAAATCTCACATAACTAAGATCAGCCTTTGCAAAGAGGCAATATGTGTGTATGCTTGTTCATTGTAAGCTTGCCTTGCAGACAAAGACAGCCAGGCGGACTTGCACTCTGTGGTATGTGAACAAGGCAAAGCACAGGAGGAACAGGCTGGGCACAGTTTCAACATGACAAATTTTTTTCCTGACACACAATGCACTAACACAACTGTGAACACAAAGGACAGAAAGGAGGGGCAAAAAGAGATATTTGAAGTACATACCTTTGTAGTATTGTTATTTTTTTCCACCAACCCAATGAAAATTGCTTCATTCATCAGTGGTTCTTTCCAATACTTCAAAAGAGTCAAAAATTCATCCAATTCATGCACATCAAAGAATGTTGGCAAGTGAGCAGCTTGAGATTTGCAAACACTGTGAGCAGCATACCAAGATTTGGGCTCAAGAAACCAGAGCAAAACAAAATTGTGGTGATGCAAGTGGGTGATGAAGAAGCACTTGTTCAAGTTCGAAAGCTCTGTGGTGCACTTGGTTGGCTTGCCCTGGGAAAAACCCTGATACCTCTGGTTGACCAAAAAACTTCGGAAGTTTTTCCTGCAAGGGTTACACTTGTTGTTTTGTCCTATTTGATGCAAGCAGCACATCAGCAACACTCTGGTCTGGGGCAAGGACAACTCATACCCTTCAACTATCGATTTGACTGTTGTTCTGACAGACCATTTCACAAATTTGAAATTCTCTGCCAAAGCACATGTGTAGAGGTATCTTTGTGCCTGAAGATTTTTCAAATTGTGCATATACTTGAATTTTATGGTGTTGTCACTTTGGGTATACAAGCCACTTGTCAAATCCACAGGGTTGGCTATTGTCTGTTCCATAATGATGCCTCCAGGTAACAGCTGGGTGTTCCATGGTTTTTCTGAGTCTGACATCCAGAAGGTGACATCCATCCATGATGAGGACCAGTCTGGATGGACTGTGTAGCAAATCTCCAGCATTCTCCTCTGGTGAGCAACTGTCTGGCTATGGGCATGCACATATGTGTCATGGAAGTAGTTTGTGGCATAAAATGTCTTCCTAGACCAGTGGAATTGTCGTCCTTGAGTGAAAAGCCTTGGTCTGTCCATTACCCATGTCCCATTGTCTGACTGGTGTGAGGCAATGATTTGTGTCTGATCTGGGACATGTATTCTGTCATGATTCTGATAGGAAATTGTGAGATTCTGCAGAGTGGATGCACCGAACTCTAAGAAAGCCCTGATATTGTGGTGAAAGGTTCTTTTTTGGTTGTGGTGGAGGTAATCTGGCAGCAATTGTGTCACACAGTCAGCAGGGTTTCCTTGATACTGCTGCAAAACATGATCACTGATCCCTGTGAACTGAAACACCATGCACACATGGACAAAAACTGGTTTGTAAACCAGTGTAAGTCCTCTGTACTTTCCTTCATCCCGGAAGCCTTGAACTTTTGTGAATTGAACCTGTTCAATTCCTGAAAAATCTAATCTGCACTGCTGATGCTGCATCCTTCCACAGTACTGGTAATGCAAACAAGGACTGAGTGGTAAGAAGTGACACTTCATCACATCTAGTGTCAGATGTGCTTCTATTTCACTGTAATGGTTGTAAGAATACAGGAAAATGTAAGCTTGAGGTTCTCGTGTGTAAAGACTTCTTTTCTGTTGGTCAGTAGCACTAAAGTTCTGACACAAAATAGACAATACGCCACTTTCTTTGGGACTAAATTGGCCGAGAGCCAGACCTCCTTTTGCACAGGTGTAAGCATCATTTCCATTGAAAGAAATTTTGTCAATTGTGATGTTGAAGTACCATCCATACAGGGTACCAAGCCAAAGAATGCAGAATCTCCCACACCTTTTGTTTGGTAGCATTACTTTTCTGGGGTTGTTTTCTGTGAGAAAGATCTCCTCATTGATTTTCTGATCAAATGTGAAAAAAATTATTTGGTAGTTTTCTCTGAATTTCAATTGTCCAAACATAACCAAGCACTGGAATGTTGATGTGTAAAAAGAGTTTCCTATGTTTTCTATTTCAGCAGACAAAGTGCCAGGCCCATCAAACACTTTCATCATGTATTTTGGGTGCTGTGTTTTCTCTATTTTGATCCTGTTTGAAAGTTTCACTTGAATAACAAATGATGAAATGTACACTTTGCCTATTATCCTCAGGCCTGATGAGGAATGTGTGTAGATATTGGGCAGTGGTGGTGGAAACAAGGATATAACTACATTATCAGAAACAGAAAAGAAGATGTCCAAGGAAAACTGGCAGATGTGAAGAAGCCAAAGTTGAAAGCAAATGTTCCTGTGAGGTACAAAGGTCTCAGTTGATGAGTGTCCCCCACAGAATGTGTTTGCATTATTCTGGTATTTGCTGCATTGGTACAATTTTAGGTAACCCATCATGCATGTTTTCATATTTTTGGTGGGAATAGACAAATAAAATATTGGCAACTTTGATGCAAAGAATGAATCCAAATGTACAAACCAAGTGATTTGTGGACTCCTTAATTTACCAAGATGGAAGGAAAGTTTTGACTGTTGTAGAAGTGACAAGGAGGACTTGTTTAAATTCATCAAGAGTGTGGGTCTTATATAGACAACTCTTACATCTTGCAAGTCCAGTTGGTTTTCAAATCCAATGTTTGTATGTCTGCTCACCAAAGTAAAAAATATCAAAGCATTTGAAGCAATTGTTTTCTTTCCTATTGTCAGGTTGGTCTTGATGTTTTGAACTGAGTGAAACAAGTGTGCTCTCACGTACTCATGCCAGTGCTTTGGACCCTCATGATAAATATTCTCTGATGGAAAGAGAACTTTTGCCAGCTGACTTCCTGATATGAATGACAAACAGTGGATTGTGATGCCAACTGAAAACACCTGGTTTAGTGCAGAACGAAACATGGAGACATTTCAATGTGGTGTTTTTTCACTTGTTTCTTTTGTTGAGACAGATAACTATGGTTTTGGACTTGTTTTCTCACAAGAAACAGACAACCCTCTGCAAGTCCTTGGAACTTGTTTCAACTGTATCAGCCTCACAAAATGGTGGACACTTGCATACAAACACACCAAAACTTGCACCGGAGCTGACATGAAAACACTGACAAAGACCCCAGAGCTTTTGTTTGTTTCACTAAGTTTTTGACAAAACGTATCACTTTCCTATTGCGATCATTGTTTTGTTTGAAGTTTGGTTAATTTCATATCACAATGGTTTCTATTTCAATTTACACACAGCAAAGTTCTGACAACAGCATTTTACTGGATAAATTTTTTGTTTCATTGACACATTTCCATCAAACAATGATGATCAAACTGCTGATGTTTGCAGAGCTTTGTTAGCCAGGGTTTATTCAAAGTGTATATAGTTTGTGATTCACAAAAGCATGAAAGCGCTGAATAACCAGAGGAAGACAACAGAAATTCGTCTTCATCAGCCATCCATTACCGAGCAGAATGTGCTGATAAAGCAAAAATATCAGCAACAAGACAACTTCTTTCTGGTACTTCTTTTCACACTTGGGTGTATTTTCCAGGACCTGCTTTCCTTCCCTCCTGTCCTTCCCTCCGGTCAATTTTCAGGTGCAGAAAAACACAAAGATATATCTTCATTTTTGCCAACGAGGTGTTTTTATCACAGACACAATGTTGTTACAGTCTGCTTTGTTGAAAAAAGAAACCCATGAAGTTGGTTGCAATTCCCACAAGCTTACTGATGAACCCTTCAACCAAACAAAGACAAGACAACATGTGACATGCATGGAGCAGGGAATCTGCTAATTTGTCATAATATTTTCAGACAGAATGTAATTACTCATCATGCTGGTGAGGAAAAGGTGATTGTCGTGAAGGCCTTTGTCTCAGTTTTCTGCTGAGTCAATGAAAGACAACTGAGAGAAACCTTTCACTTGTGTCCTCTCCATAAGGCCATGAACCCGGCACACACACACACACAAACACACACACACACACACACACAAGTGCTTCTGTTTTGTTAATTCCCAAACAGGTGATAGAGCTGGCCAACACTCAAACCACAAACCAACAAGTCTGCAATGCATCACCCAGTCATCTGTTGCAGAAACACAATTACATTCGAATGGAAATGCATGAGATACCATTGGCATTTATCATAAGAGTTTATGAACAAAGTATGTTCCGCGCACATACGACTGTCAGCACAGCAGGAGTTACAAAGGAACTCAAGGGCACTCCAAATGCTACATTCCAAGCAACAATGTCCAAAGGATACTGTGGGACAAACAGAAGTGTGACAAACACAACATTGGGAAAAATCCAACCAGAACAATTGGATACTGACAAAAGAACAAGTTGTGCCAACAAGCCTCTGTTGGATGCAGACTTATTCTTTGCATTACTGATCTTTTTCTGAGATTCCCTCAAGTTCACATACAAAACTATGTGCAATATCATTATGCAAATCACAAACACCAAATGTGTCATTAGAATTACCCAAGTAATAGTGGTTATTGTGAGAAAAGAATGACTTGGATCAACATGGGGTAAACACAAGTTACTTGGGAGCTTGAACAGAAATAACCCCACAAGTGTACTTATGGTTATGGCTGGTAGTAAGCACGCAAGGGACAAGAACTGAATGCATAACAAGCAAAATCCAACAGTTTTAAATTTGGTATTCAATGGGTGCAACACAATTACCAGCCTCGCAATTGCCAGAAGCAGATGCAAGCAGGGAGATGAGAGCAAAGAAGCAAAAAGTAGGCTAAATAGTGCAAAACAAAGGGGGGAGCTTCTCCATATATGCTCTTTGACCATAAATTCTTGACCAAAATATAAGTTTGTGGCCCAAACAATGATCAGATACAGAGACATCAAAAGGTCAGCAACATTCATGCTGATTACTATTGTGCAAAATGACCTTTTCTTTTTGTCTTTTCTCTTGTCATAAAAATGTGCAGACATTGATACTGTATTGACCAGCAAAATACAAAATGACACTGTCAGGAAACCAGGAAACTGAGCTTTGGTAAGCATTCCAGAACAAGTTCTGCACCAAGGCCTCTCTGACTGGCAGTTGGTGACCATTTCATGAGCACAACAGATATGAAAATCAGTTGCCACAATGACCCTCATTCTAAACAGAGGTGCAGTTGTTATTTCATTCAAGCTCACATTCCTGATAGCAAATAGAACTAAATTTAAAATCCTAGAAAGTGTGTTCATGTCAAAAGTTTTCAGTGGATTCTGAGAAACACTGAGTACAGAAAGGTTTTTCAACAATTTGAAAGATTCTGAATGAATATTTGTAAGACAATTTTGATCCAAAATAAGTACTTTCAAAACAGGCAGCATTGAAAACATATTCTCATCAACACTTGCAAGTTGATTTTGCGTGAAATTGAGAAGCAGAAGAAATTCTTTGTGCTGCAGAAAACTGCTATGAAAGCTTTGAATTGTTGTGTTGATCAACAGGATGAAATAAGGGTTTGTCAGCTTGAGGAGGAATGCTTTTGCAAAGCTAAATTTGGTGTTGAAAACAGAGACTGACACAAATGGCAAACTATGTTTGTCATCAAGAAAACTGCTCAATAACATTTCTTGGCAAACAATTGAGAAGGCAAGACAGAGACATTGATCAGGACATTTCACAGCATGTAATTCACACAATTCTTCATCATCGTGGTGAGAGCAATCTGAGTAACTATCACACACATTGCCTGGATGTATACATTTTGTGTGTGTTTTTGTGCATTTGAAAAGATGTCTACATTTTGAATTGGGGAAACAAACCTCAGCATATTGTTCGTCACTTCCTGACGGACAATCCCATTTTTTGTCACACACATATCTCCATGGTATGCAGTAATAATTTGGGCACTTGAAATCGACATTGCACTCAAAATCTGCACATTTTACCAAGTGCCCTCCTGTCCTACATGGGGTCATGTAGTTGTGCTTGTTTAGTTTGTACAGACAAACATCATGTAAATCAAAGCATTTTGAGTGACCATCTTTGCAAGGAACTTGACCTGAAATCTCACAAGAATGATAATTGTGTAAGAAGATGAGATCTGTCAAGTGTGGTTCATCTTCATGTTCAACACAGTCAACCACCAAGTCATTCAAAAGTGTAGAATCCACTCTTGTCTTGTTTCCACAGAGGAAATATGTTTTGTTGAAAGTTGTTTCTCTGGAATCCATATTTGTGAAGGACAAATAGAGCAAACATTCTCCCTTCACTGACATGTGGAAACTGTGAGGGCATGAAGAGTTTGAACTGTTATTGTCACAAACTGACTCATCTGAAATATCTTCCCCTGGACAGTCAGAATGTTTGTCACAAACAGACATGGAAGTGACATGTGACCCACCAGAGCAAGATAATATGTTTAGTCCCAATGATACCAGTTGTCTGTTGGCAAAGCATGAGTGCAGACCAGATGCATTGAATAGATGAGTTACATATTGAGATTGAAATGTGTTTGTGTTCAACACTTGATCAAATATATACTTTCTGACTGGTTTGTTGTGTAGAAATTGTTGATACAACACAGATGGAAAATGGGCAGAAATGGCTTCATAAAGAAAAGAAAAAAATTGTGGATCATTGTGGTCAAATGATTTCAGTTCAACTTTCTCACATTCTTCCTGCAAAGGAAATCCATAACTTTCCTGCTGTTTGGTTGATTGATAGTCATACCAAATGAAAAAATAACACAATTTTCTATAAAATATGAATTTATAGGGGCAATGTCTGCCTGAAGCAATGCTGTCATCATTGACTTTGTTAGGAGAGAACTTAGCAGATTGTTGTGACATACAAACAACATTGATCAACATTTTTTCAGTGCAAGAAATTGAAATCCACTCTGGTGATGCCAAATTGGTCATGAGCATTATGGTGCAAGGAGTAGTTGATGAATAGTTGGGATATACCTTTGTTTGAGCCTGAACTTTGACACTGTACAGACTAGGCAAAAGTTTCAAGTCTGGGAGGGGAATGACTGCACTCTTGATGGAGTCAAGATCAGGAAGGTATTTGCCCAGTGCAAACTTCCGTTCACTCACAGCGCGGCGAGACCAGTAGAATTTTGGGCTGATATCACTGAATTTCCTGGTGTACTTGTCATTCAAAAAGGAATGATATGTTGCTGCTTCGCAATTTTCCCATCTGGAAACATTCTGCAAGCAAAAAAATAATCCTTGACTTGTTTGAAAGAAAATGTGCAGTTGCACTTTGCCCTTCAGGTTTCAATCCGTAAAAAAACCTTACATTTCTGAAATGTTTGAAATGCAAACCAATGTACACTCCTTCCAAGGGAGGAACTGACGGTGATATTTTTATCCAAGCCAAGAATTCTTGCTCATCAGGTTGACTGTTGAAATATGGTAACAACACTCCAGCTGATTTGCACAACTGGGATGCATCTTCCCAAGACCTGAGTTTGTCTCTGTGTCCTGTTTCCAATGTCTCTGAAGCATTGTTCAAGGAAAGTTTGTACAAATTATATTCTGCAGAAAACAGGACATAGTACTTGGTATAAGACACTGAGTTTTTTGAAAAATTGAAGCACAGATCAAGGTTGACAAAGAGTGATGTAGCATTTGAGTGGCACTCCTCTCCCTTCCCCATAAAAGGGTGATATTTCTTATGATACCCCCAGGTCCAAATAGCTGTCATCTTAAACTTTGACCCTGTACGTTTTTTGTAGTGCATCCAGAATGACAACATGTCTGAAAAACCTGGAGATGATATTTCAAATTTGTTTTGATATTTTGAGAGAACTTTTTGGATTTGAAATTGCAATCTGTAGAATATAAAGTAACTTTTGGCGAACCCCCGGTCAAATGCATTGTGGGACCGAACTTTCAAATAAAACTTTCTGGTCGGAACGAAAGATCTGACTTTCTTGGGAATGTCCAGAGTCAGTGTCATGACTTGATCAGCAACAAGACTTGAAGGAAAGTGTCGATAATGACGAAAACACTTTCTTCGTTTCAGAAAGAACGTTTGCATCTGCCACTGGTATTCCTTTTCAGGTGCTGTTAATTCTTTCCAAACCACGATATCAATCCACGTGCCAATACTCTGGGCTTGCACCTCATTCAGAATGGTCAGCACACTGTTGTGTTCTGGTGATTTTGCTTTGGCTCTGATGTAAATTCTGCTTTGTTGTTTTGCGCACCAAGAGGTGGGACTTTTTGTCCTGCAGAAGAAAGGATATTCTTCCCAAGTTCCTTTGTGATATGCTTTCCTGAAGGATTCCCTTTTTCCCTTTTCACTGTCAAAGAAGTAATCTGGAAATCCATAAAATTTCAAAAAATCGTGAACTATATTAATCTTTGGTGTTGCAAGGTGAGCAAAAATATCAAATATGAAAACATGACCCAGTTGTGTGCCAAGTCTTGGCCTGAGCTGGAGTTGACACTTCTGAATCAGATCAAGATGATGAGGCAACAATATCTTCATGTATTCTTGGAACATTTTGTCAGTTTGTGAAAGTCTTATAACAACACACTCATTTTGTTTCAGAGACAAAGTCATTGCTCCATGTATGATAAATCCTGATTTGCTTTCACTGTGTTCATACTGAAAAGACTGATTCAGCCTCACAGATATGCTATTCACATATTTGGCACATCTTGGCCATTTCCTTTTCACTTTTCTTTGACACGCCCTGAGGTAGTCAACATCAGCTTTTGAACAGCTACACAAGTAGTCATAGAGACAAACATTGATGAAAACTGGTTTGCATTTTGTGAGTGTTGTGTTCAGTACCACATTGACATTGCTGTAATGTTTGAACCAATAAACAATCAAAGTTAAAGAACAGGTTGTGGAATAAATATTTTGAATTGGGTTATGATGTGTCTGACAGTGACTCCCCAGCATGACCCATTGATCAGTTTTCCTCTCTGCACCAACCAGGCCACCATACAAGCAACCTGAATTTCCCACACCATCATACTGAAAATGTGTCACACTGACATTAACTTTGAAATTTGCAATTGCATGGACTTGCACTACACATGGTGCATTTATGCAGTCAAAGTGTGGAATGGAAAGCACTTTATGAGCAACTGGCTTTGTCAAACTGACATTCAGTGTGCTTTCTTGGTTGTGAGCAACATAATCCAAGAAAAACCCAGTTTGGTTTGATGAACCTGGAAAAACAATTTTTAAGAAACAGACAAAAGATGATGTCAGGATTTTGTCATTGGAAGGTGTCAGGATCTCAGATTGTTCCCCTGGACCATTGTGAACAACAACGTCAAGTTTTCTTATTCTTTCCAAGTGCAACACAATTCTTTGCATTGCCTGAGTGTGCAAATGATAAAGATGCAACTGTTTGTTTCTGGATGGTAGGTCATACAACTTGGACTTTGAGGTCAGTTGAGGCAAATGATATTTACTTTTGTTTGGTTGAATGCTGTACACAGTACCTGTGTCCAGTATTGAGAAGAACAACAGTATATTATATTCACTTGTTATGTATGTTTGTCTGGAAAGAGATATTTGTGAAAACACTGGAAATATATGAAATTTAGAATGAGGTCCACAAAATACAAAATCTGGTTTTGACACATTGCCAAGAGTTTGGACAGAAAGACCACTTGTAACTGTTAGTTTTCCAAGACAGCAGTCTTGCATACCATTGATAAAATCTATGGTATCAAAGGTCAAATTCAAACGAACTTCTGGATGCAAACTAAATGTCCAGGCAAAAAAGCAAACTGCCCAGAACCTGTTTCTGCATCGACGCTGTCGATCTTTCCACTCTTTTATTTCTCTTTTGCGATCCACTATCTTGCCAGATGCACTTGTCATGATGAGCGCACCCTTAGTAAGTCGTTCGGATTTCACTTTCTTTGCTCCACATTCCACTTTGACAATTGTTTCAGCTGGAACACCTTCAGGTGCAATCCTACCAAAAAGCACAAACAAATTTGAAATATACATTAATTTGCCGAAAAGTTTTTGTAATGATTTTGTCAATGTCACTTGTCTGGGCAACCTCAAGAACAAAAAGTTTCTGACTTGCAAATGCCACACTTTTGGAAATGTTGAAGTGTTTCGGAATATCAAGTTGTTCATGGCAAAACCAAAGGGATCTGAGCAATTTCTCCTAGCAACAAACAATGACAAGCAAAGTATTGTTTTTGCTGCCATGAGATACTTCATAATTTCAACACAATCACAAAGTGCATTGGCATTGCATTTTTCTCAAAATCCTCAATTGGATGATTCAATTATTTTGTCCTTCTCAGTGAGTGGCAAGATGTAAATTGTGCAGAGTCAACAACTTGGTCTCTCTCTCTCCATGATGAGTCAAAAGATTTGCTGTTTCTGACACTCAGATATATGTAAAGAGAGGACAGATTTTGACTCTGGCAAGAAATACACCTCTTTTTTAATCTGCAATTGAACCTCAGACCAATGATTAAAAGTCAAACTCATGTTGTATATCAAAGTTCCTGTGGTGTTGTCAGGTTCATGAGAGCTCTCTGGGTGATTTGTAGAGGTTGTCCTGTTGAAGGGCACTCAAAGAGCAACCAAAATGTAGCAACCGAAATCAAAGCACATTGAGGCAGCATCTATGAAATGCATGTGTACATCAGTTTCATAGTGAAGATGAGGATCAAATTGGGATCTTTTGGGCTTTTTGTTGAATTTCAGTTGAGGATGATGCTTCAGGAAGGAATGTATGATGTTTGAAGTTTTGGGTTCTTTGGGTTAAAAAGTTGAAATTGCCAGTGGTCATTTGGGATATAGTTGCATGTAGTATATTTTTTGGGTGTTTGAGAGATGGCATTTGATTTTCTGTTTTTACATGTTTTTCAGGCAGGATCAAAGTTGAGGGTTGAAATATCATATTTTATGAATTTGTGTGCACTCATGCATAAAATGCCAGATGTTTTTGTTTTTGTAAGTTTTAGTATTGGTTGATTTACATGTATTTCAAATGAAAAGTAAGGCATATATAATTGAGACTTTGTGAAACTGTTCAAAATAGAAATTTGGAACAGAGTTGGGTTCATTTAGTGCTGACCTCGTGTAAGAATATCAGACTTTTCATTTTTGAAACTTTCTGTTCTTTTGGATCTGTTAACACTAGCCGTGATTGGGCACTCAGACGGCGATTGTAAGGGCACCGTCACTGGCTCCTATCCGAGCAATTTGGACTGGGTATGACATGGTAGCACTGGCTCTGTACGGATCATCAGCACTTTTCGTGCTGTGGTGGCACAAGCTCGCCTGGGAGCTGAGCCGATTTTGTGCGGTTTCCTCTGGGGCAGGGTTTATTTTTCAGCAGGAGAAGTTTTCTGGGTTACAAAGTGCACATAGCAGTTTAGCAATTATTTGCGACTCCCCAACTGCAATTGAGGTGAACATCTCAAAGGGTGCGTTGATGTTGTTTGAGTAATTTTGGTAGCCTAATTCCGTTACAACTGCAACTCTCCTAAAGTCCTGTATATTTATACAGTGTGCAACTGTCTCCCTTTCCTTTCGCACATTTTTCCTTTTTGAGGTATTATGTTTGCCTTGTGTTTCTCGCATTTCCATACATGTTGCAAATCTGTGATTCCGACCAATTTGTCCCATATGGTCCAACATTACAAAAGCGGCATTTTTCTGACGGGATCTTTCTTTCACGATATTTCACTTGGACATGGCCATGTCGGACATTTTTCTGCTGGTCAATCAGCATGTCTGCCAGAAAATTTACCACAAAAGAGATGGTGGACAGGTTGTTGGACAGTAACTTCGACCCTGGCAAAACCAGTCAAGAAAGTCAAGATGAAGGTGACACCTCCGCTCATGAAAGTCAGGATGAAGCTGATACCTCCGCTCACACAAACATCTTGGACAGACAAATGGACACTGACTACATGGACAGGGTGATCAAAAAGGATGCTGTGGTTCGGGTGAAAGCACGTCGACGCGGTCATGGCGATCATGACAGCGATTCCTCATTTGATCACTCAGGTGAGTTTGAAGAAGACGAAACATCACCACCACAAACTCTGCAGGAACTCAGAGGAAAAAAAGGGCACGTAGCGTGAGTCCGCCTGCACACGCTTCCGCCAATGCGACTGCAGCGAGTCCCATTCTGGGCCCCTCCATGGTGCGAACCAGCACCCCAAATGGTTCTGGTGCCGTCATGGCTGCATTCGGGTCCGGATCCAGTAGTCATGCCTCCCTGGATGACACCATCGAGGGATATGTGGATCTGGGGGACTTATCTGACTCTGACGTGATTGTCATGGGTGAGCAGCCTGTGCCACAAGATGCTACCAGTGGTGACAACTCTGACACTATGGATGCTGAAGACCTCAATTGACACATGAGAACACAGACCCATGATGACGCCAGAGCTGATGCAGATGACGAAGATGACACACCAGATGCCCAGGACCAGGGGCATCAATGGTTTCTGTATGGCGAATCCTTTGACTCAGACCAGGAGGGACAGGAAGGTGATGCAGAACATGATGGCATGGATCGTCCCAACAACGACCCCGACAATGATGATGATCCTCCATCCCCTCGCCCCCCTAACAGAGGGAACAGGTGGCACAAGGAAGCGGGCCCCTGCATCCAAGAACCGATCAAAAACTTTGTGGAGACCAACTATCCTGAGGATGTGGGCATCTGGAAGCCAACCGCAACATACCCCATGGACAATGTCAAGCGATGTGATTTGGTGTTCACCCGATCCCCTGCTTCCGATCACCCTGATGGGTTATTGTTTGATCCAACAGGAATGTCCCCCCTTGACTTTTTCTACAAGATGTGGCCTCGCGACTTGTTCGACCACATCTCAGCTGAGACAAACCATCACTATGACTGATGCGCAACTGAGGGTCACAACAATCGATTTGGTGAGTTTGATCAGTTTATTGATAATTCTAATCAAATGGTTATACATCTATGTACACTTTTGTTTGTGGCATTGAGGTTCAGTTGGGCCTCACAGGGCCCATTACATAAAAACATCAGTACAAGCGCGTGCAGATGTAACTGCATACCGTTTGTGTCCTTATCTCGGGTCAATTTGGGTCACATTCTGGCATTTGGTCAGTGTCGTTCAAGATTATAGTTTCCCGCAGTTTGTCTAACAACCATATATGATGATCCATAATGTGCAGAATGTCACAAGCTGGCGGTTTGTGAATGTTGTATGCCTCCTTTCTCACATGGGCACGATCCTTCT
>JAAUXT010100892.1_pt1 | contig 16461 bp, 20 predicted proteins | sample 7278171 | NCBI WGS metagenome assembly JAAUXT01 (sample SAMN14350112, study PRJNA611818) | marine sediment metagenome | isolation source: surface marine sediment (1.8m) | place: French Polynesia: Moorea | collected 2018-08 | reverse complement strand
GGGTAAGGATGGGGGTGGGATTTTGGCAAAATTCCACACATTCCATACATTCCAAAGTGTGGACATTTAAGCTGAGAGCGGCACCTAGATGGCCGCTACGCGACCATCAATAAGCTGCGATATGGTTTAAATTACTCACTTTTTCCCTGCAGACAGGGTAAACAAATTAGAGCGCTTCTGATCAGCGGCTCCGCCGACTCGCGCTGCCGTCCCACAGCGGAGCGGGCTCCGCGGGAAGGGGAGGGACTCGTCGAGGACAGAGAGGAAAACGCTGTCTGTACCAGCATGCCACTTTTGCCAATTTGCTACCTCTCTTTGTCTCTCTCTCTCTCACTCACTCACTCAGACAGACAGACTCACTCACTCACTCACTCACTCTCTCTCTCTTTCTCTCTGTCTCTCTCCCTCCTCTCTCTCTCACTCACTCCTCTCTCTCACACTCATTCACTCACTCTATCTCACACACATATGCGCGTGTGTGTGTCGGTGTGTGTGCCGTATTTGTCTGTTCCTGACGATACGACCAACTTCTGACAAAGGGCTCGACCAAACTGCGCTGTCTATTTTTCTGCAGAAGCCAATTCCACCAAAACCACTCCATTCATGGGGAGCAGAGAGGTTTGTACACCTCCCACATCCGCGGGCCACGAGAGACGCCACACATCTCGAGCCGCGGTGTTTGAACTGGGTGAAACTGCAGGGGATCACATACGTTCAATTGAATCCAATCGGGTTGGCCGTGGAGATTGAAAGTGCTAATTTCGTCTCCAAATGTTTGCGGGTGTGAAGCTGGGCGGCCTCACTGGACACTCTGAAGCTCAAAATAGCTGGGGAAACAAAACTCCACACCTCACACAAGGATCTCAGAAATTTCATTTCCTCTTGGTTTTTGCTGACAAAAATTCATCTGTAATGGTGCATGACTCACACGAACCAACGAGAGGTTGAAAAATGAAACAGCAAAGCGGCATGTACAATTCCATGAGCGAAACGTTTTTGTTCTTCTTCCCGGGACTTCGCTGTCGACTCTGGTTTGTCGCACCCCCCCCATCCGTGCCGTGACGCAAGCTTGGAGCGCTGCTTTCTCTGACAACACTCGCGATAGAGAATTCGTCGGGGCCGTTTTGTCGTCGGTGTTTATTTGAGGATCCGGGGCTGTTTGTAGGCTGGTCACGTTTGGTCTCACACCCGAGGCAAACATCTCTTGAATCAGAGCAGGAGGAGGAGCGACATGAACGATTTCTCCCGCAGTCCCCACAATTATCAGCTGATGATTCAGCGGTGACGACGCTGACTTTCCTCCGCAAATAAATCGCCGCTTCCGGTTTCGCAGATTGAGGAGGAAATTTTGTCGCGCATCTTTCTTGCTTGTCATTTGCTTCGTAACGTTTGTGTTTGCAGCGTCCTGGCACGAAATTGGGGCTTTTTACATTGGTGACGCGCGGTCGACTTTTTGACGTCGGCGTCAAAAATTAGCATTGAACCCAATGGTGGAATTTTTGACGTCAGCTCAGAAACCGACCGCGCGTCAATGTGAAAACCCCTATTGTTCCTGTTTCTGCAGTATGTTCTTCAAGAAATTAAGTGTTGATTGTGTTGTTTTCAGTCCAATTCAAAGTTCCGAACGAACTCATGCCAAACACGAACCATGCCTGACCCCCTCTTCTCCAAATGCATTCAAACGCCGGAAAAGCAGCTTTTTTATTGACAATTCTGTGAATGTGCCAGGCTTATTCGGAGAAAATTGAACAAAACGATGGAGAGGGGAGATGAACATATTCAACAATCAAGGCTGTATTCCCCTCACAGAGGGGGAGGTTGTCACATGACATCACAAATTGACAGCTACAATGACACAGAATGGGCCCCTCTGAACGGAAGTGGCAGAACCTACATTTCACCGCTCCTGTTTCTGGTGCCGATGCGAAACGCTGCGTTGCCTCCGACAAAAACAATCGTCTCAAAAAGTTGGTTCCTTGTGCTTGGTTTGCAATTCAAAATTTTCAAATCACGCTGTTTGGGTTGAGAGACTGTTGGCTTCGAAAGATTCTGTATGACATTCAGCAGAATATCAAGCGCTGAATTCCTCCCATCAGCAGGTCAACTTGTTTTCTCCGAAAACTCACTGATGAGACATGGAGACAAGAACAGCTTGTTGCATTGAAACTTTCCAAAGTGAGATCGGGTCGTCCCTATATGACGAACCCCCCTCCCTCTCAAATGAGTGCACCAGACTGTTTGACCAGCCCAATTCACATTGTCTGCACCGAACGATTTTCGCCTGGCTGCAGGTCCCATAAACATCAGTTTCTAAACAATTGAACACGGTTTCCAACCCACTGATTCTCAGTCAGATCCACTTTTCCCACGAAACTTGGTTTTGCACGTTGTTCGCACACTGGAGGAACCACAAAGGCAGCACCGCTGCACACACAGCCATCCCCGCTGTTCACAGCTCCGCCGCTGCGCATCGTGCCTCGTTGCTGTGTTGACAGATTCTATTTGGACTGCTCAATTGTGGGGGAAGCGACAAAAACACGCAGGAATCTATTGTCGATGGAAGGAGGGAGGGAGGGAGCAGGCAGTGATCATGACAACCATCTGTAGTGGCGAACCAAAGTGGTCGAGCTTCCTTGAGAAGTTCCAGAAGACCCGTCCCGTGGGTTACGTCATTGCAGAGCACAGCACGTTTGATCAAGTGGAAAATGCAGATGCCATACATCTAGTGCTTGGTGCTTTGCCTGACAAGTGCCTCATCAGTTTGATCACAAACACAGACACTTTTACTGTCATTTCTCCTCACTCTGCCGATATAACAGTGCGCAATAAACGGCCCCTCCTTCGTCAGACACCGGACCATAAAACTCCCCATTCAACGGTTGGTTGACGCTCTCAGACAATGACCGTCCAGTTGACACGGACGAACGAGAGAAACCGCAACAAGATCCGGTGGTGGGATTTGCGAGCACAGAGTTTGAGACTCAAGCCTCGAGAAGAGATGGTTCCAGGAGAGCCCATGGCTCCAGACAACAATCGGGCAGTGTGGTCAGGACTCACCTGTTTTGCCAATGCGCGGCGGACTGTTGGTCAAAAATCCTCCCGATGAAGCACTTCTCTCGGTGCGGGTTGTTTTCTCCTGTCTCCTCCCAAGACATCACGCCCAATAAAAACGCTGTCGCTGGTCAAGGCCTCCATGAATCCGTAGAATGGAATGAGGAGACCCGGCATTTTCAAGACACAGGCTCTGGTCATTTCAGGGTGTGGACTGAAAATGGCAAGTCCCTGGTCTAGCCATTTCCAATTGGGTTGCAATTATTTGGTACCTGTTACTTGGAGCCTGGACTATTTGCCCTTGGAGATATTACCTGGGGTCTGTCCATTTCAACCCCATCTGGATATGGCCAAACCCGTGGTCTCCTAGTTCCTGGGTCTGGCTATTTCATTACAGCAGACCCCTTGAGGAAGCTCCACAACGGGTCTTCCTGGTTTTGTCTCGGAGGTCGAGGGATGGGGAACGCACAGTATTCCCCACTGTTTGTTCATCGGTCATTGAGCGGGGACATCAAAGGCCCCGCGCACAATTAGGGGATGTAGAGAAGTCATTATCACCGCGCCTCTGTCGGGGGAGACGCCTCATAGTGACGTGCGCAGTTTGTCATCGCCACCACCCAAAGGGAGAAGGGGATCGACGGCTGAATAAAACAGGAGCGAAGTTTAATGAGGCGATGTGGAGCCAGGTGGCGCGTCCATCTTATTTTTTTTTTTGGGGGGGGGGGGGGGCTTGGGCTTCATGGAGAAAATGTGTTGTTCAAGCTGGACCCGTATGTCGTGTTCACCCGTGTAAAATACGCACATTTTTGGCCTGCATCAAGCGTCAAAGGAAGGGGGTGTCCTGTCTTCGGTACGTGTTTCCAAATGTTTCCAATAGGCCCTGGGGAAATTGAGGCAAAGTCTCGGACGCGTCCTTCACTTGAGTGCGACGTTTCCTTGAGTGAATACGGTAACGGCCCAAGAGACGGAGGTGATGAGTGGTGATGAGCTGGGAAACTCTCTCAGCTGACTGATTCGGAACCAGATGAGTTTGGTCTGGTGTGACGTCAGTAAGTCCGGCGCCGGATACAGCTCGGAGACAAAAGGCCCCGCGCGTTGCTGAAGGTCAACGTCCGTCTGTCAAGTCCCGACTGAAAACAACGGAACAACATATTTTGCTCTTCGTATCTTGCTTCATTGGGGGGTCCACGGAGATCAACCCCGAAGACCACCAAATACCCCGAAAAGATGTTCAATGCAACCAACGTTGCAAGCAACCTCCGTTTGAAGTTGAAGTTGGGGATTGACCCCAGAAACAGGTTGTTCAAGGCAAGCGAAAGTCAATGTCAACCCAAAACGAAAAGACAGGCCCGACTTTGTGAAACGGAACAGCGCAGGTCTTTTTCACGTGAAGTTGCCGATGACGAACAAAAATCTTGTTCCTTGGGGATACACGAAGGTGAACTCCGACCCTCCATCCCGCATCTTCCTGAAAATAAGTTTCACTGCAAACAGCTTTCTTTCTGTTGACCATTTTTGCTGAAGTTGGAGCTTGACCTCACACACAGGTTGTTCAAGGCAAGTGAAAGTCGATGTCAACTCAAACGATAGAGACAGGCACGTCTATGCGTGGCCCAAAATGTCAAATCTCTGCAGTACATTTTGGAAAATTGAGTGAAATGCTTTCGTTGCTTGCGAATTCAGGTTTGGAGATCAGAATTGTTCGTATTTTGTACCAAAATGCACCACTATTCCCGTTGGCCTTGTTGTTCAGGACACTTCACTTCGACGTTTGGCTGGCGAGAAATCTGCAGAAAAGGGGGTTTGCAGATTTTCGACAGGTTCTGCTTTTTCCCTGGAACATTCAACGTGAAGAGGAACCAAGTGAGGGCGTCCTTGCAATGAAAGGTACATGTGCATGTGCGTGTGCGTGCGTGTGTGCGTGGGCAGGGCTCCTGTGCTCATGCCTCACCACACCATGTGTCTCCAGATTCGGACACACGAAACTGACCTGATTGTCCTGGCTTTGTGCAGCTGTGTTTGGACTCTGGCTGAAGCGAAAATCGAACCTGCTCCCGCCAAAGGGAACCAAAGCCGTGGATTGGTGCAGCCTCGTATTTTCGCAGCAACAGGTGACCTGAAGGTAACAGGGATGACACAGGAGCGGCATTAGGAAAAACAAAGGTGTCTTCGGTGAACCTGGGTCTTGTAAACACATTTCACGGTCGTCTTGTCAAAGAGAAGCGCTTTCCTTTTCAACCAATGTCAATCCAGCACACAAGCAACTGTGGAAATTTTGTTTCGGGCAACAAACAAAGAACAGCCATGGTTGCAGGGAAAAGGGACCGGCGACACCAAACCCGACAAATAACCTTTTCTTGTCTGTTTGCTTGTAACGGGTGGATGATTTAACATTAGTGAATCCAGTCTGTCATCGAGTTCGAAAATGTGTTCTCGACAGCAGAGGCAACGGAAACTGTTCACCTCAGTTCAGCTCACTTTGTGCGACACGGTAAATACATACACAACAGAAAGAGCGCACAACTTCAAATTGAACTGGTCTTCTGTTTGCTCTTTCATGAATGGTACCTGTCTTCTGAAGGTCAAGTTTCACCCATTCCTTCAGGTTTTCATGCATCTGTCACCATCTCTGGATTGTTTTCAGTGGCCGTGTTCGATTTACGTGTGTGGCTCACCCAGTGAGCCAAAATGGCTTACTTCGCCCTATCTCCAAACCCAGGGGCGAAGTGGCGCCACTGCGCCGGCGGCCAGCCGTACACGTAAATCGAACACGCCCAATGAGTCCTGCTTCAACGGGACCTGCACCACCGCTCGACCGCAATTACTCGTGTCGCCCCCCCCCACACACACACACACCGGTCGGACGGTCGGTCGGTCAGGGCAGGTGCTATTGATCCTGGAGAGATTGGTGCTAATCTAATTGCTGATCCATGTTCGTCGTCTCATCTGACACCCCGCTTTCCTCGCGAAACCGCCGCAGCCGTCACGAGATACTCCTCTCCTCAATGTTGGAGCTTTCTTTCGTTGTCATCCCCTTGGAATTGTGTCTCTCGTTCAGGGACTCACTTGAGAACACTTGTGCGAGGCCTGGGCTCGATCCAAGACTCCCTCCAGTTTTCGTTGGTTTCACTCAGTTGCACTCTGGATTCTCCATACGTTTGCAAACGACACACGAAAGCATTGAAAATATTGGGGGGTTTTCACATCAATTGGGTGACGCGCAGGCGTTTTTTGGACTGATGTCAAAATTCCACCATTGCACTCAATGTTAATTTTGACGCCGACGTCAAGAAAAAGACCGCGCGTCACCAATGTGAAAACCGCTATTCTTGTTCTCATACGGGTCTTTGGGCTGGCCTGGGTCCCAGCCAGGTTCTTCTACTAAAACCTGTGAGAACACAATCTTCTTGTTCGGTCCAACGCGTGTCACACAAGGATTGCATGTTTGCCTGACCAGAAGAACTGGAACTTTCCTTCAATCTGCCTCACTCGCTCAACAAAGCCAAGAACTATGGAAAACCTCCAGGGGTGCGTTTCGCTCTGAGAATATCTTTCTCCGGAGTGGAAAAGAAGACCATAGAAGACATCCTGCGCTATCATATGGTGCCCCAGGCAAAGGTGAGTTGACCTTCAAAAATCTGCCCGTGCCCAGTCAGAGTCTCTAATATCGCTGCCTCGCCTCGGGTGACGGAATTCTGCGGCTGCGCGAGAAGATTGTGTGGAGGCGAAGGATTCAATTCCACACAAGATTTCTACATGTCTGCGTGGGGCCAAACATGCAGCTGGTGGTGTTGGCGTTCTCGTTTACACTTTGACTTTGCCCACAATGTCACTGACGCAAAAGTTTCAACGCCTTTGACCACAAATTCGATTGCCAAAGAACCTCCAACCCTGGGTCACATCCCCACAAAGACGTAAGCTGGCCCATTAACAGTCTTTACAGTTCCACCAATTTCACAGTTCACAAGAGAATAAAGCCGACTTCTCCAGTTTTTAATCAAGATTTCTTCCTTTGATGTTTCCTCCAGGAATAGACACGGCGAGGTCCGAGCATTTCCTGCAGTGATGGCTGCCCCCGGGGCCGGACACGTGACCTGCAGGAGAACTGCGCATGCGCACAGGTCCCTCATTCAGCCATTGAATCGACACCTTGAGGCGAGACACAAGCTGTGTCAGATGAAAGGCTCCGAGAAAGTTTGTCTCAAGTTCGCCAGTTTTCTTTCTGGAAAGGTGATGGTGAGAGGTTGTGGTCTTCCCTGAAGCGTTGCAGGGGAGGAGAGTTTCGGGTGAAGAATTTCCAAACACGCAAACAGCAATCAACCAGGGAAACATAATCGGCACAGAGACAAATTACATCAATGGTTTGAAGGGCATTTTCAAGGGTTCATGAAACCTCCAAGTTGCCTGTGTCTGGATAAATGGGGCGTGCGAACAGACATGTCTCCTTTGCCTGTCTGTCTGTCTGTCTGGCTGTCTCTGTCTGCTTGTCTATCTGCTTGTCTGTCTGTCTGTCTGTTTGTTTGTTTGTCTGTCTGTCTGTCTGTCTGTTTGTCTCTCTGTCTGTCTCTCCACCACATCACCAGTGCGCAGCGGACAAAGTGGGTTCCTGCAGGACTGAGCATTCCTTGGCATCACTGTGCTCTGTGTTGCCTCGATGCCCCTGTTGTCTGCGGAGCCTTGTCCCCCCCCCCCGGGGACGCCGCTTCGAGTGAAGACAGCGGCGCAGTGGGGCTGGTTCTTTAATAATGAAGGGAGTCCGCGTCGTCTCCGACAGGAATACAAAGTGAGGCCTGAAAGCCGGTTTATCTCTTGATGTATCTTCCCCGGGGGATCTCTTCAACGCCCCTGGATGCTTTGTTGTCCTGTCATTTCAGAGTGAGAAAAGGTTAGAGTGGAGGTTTTATTTGAGCGGGCCTCATCTGAATGTAAACACACTGGTGTGAATGAAAAGCGTGTGTTGGGAGAGAGGCAGCAGCGGGATTCTCTGATTGTACGAGTGACCCGAAGCCACGCGCGGCACATGGTGCAGGGCAGCTGCAGGGAGCATGACACGAGCTCAGGCTCCAAGTTGGACTGAACGTTGTTCTTCGTGACACCTTGGTCCAGCTGCAGCTGCATTTTCTCCTCAAAGTGATCCTGCTGCGCGCAAAGCACACGTGTGCTGAAAACAGGGACACAAACGCAGGGTCTTTTTCGCAATGAATTCCAAAGTTTGAAAACGCAAGTCCAAACGTCAGAAAAGTCAGGATTCACGTGAACACCTCCCGCAGACACACCTGCACGCGGGAAACAAGGTCGCGGAACAGGTTGTTTCGGTCATGTCAAACTTTCCCGACGGATCACGACCCAGTCTCAAAAGCTCATGATCATTTCCTGCTGACTTTTCAAAATCCGCGTGCACAGGTCAGCACCAACAACGCAAAACACAACAGACCTCACATTTTCCCTTCAGTTGTGTGAAGCCTGGAAACCGAACCAGCTTGTTTGGTCCAAGCCCGTCGTGCTCGTTTCTCTCCTCACCCAACGCCTCCAGCAGCGCAGGTGAGTGATTAGTCAGATCTCCGTCCGCTGTCCTACTCGTGGTTACACACGGTGTCACAAGTATCGGAGGGTCACATGGGCAGGGCAACAACACAGTGCGCTGTGGAAGGACGGAAAACAGTGGGCAAGCGATATTTCCGGAGCTTGGAGTTTTCGTTTTGCATCGAGGTTGGGAGTTTTTGTGACAGGTTTTTGAACTTTGTGGACCTGTGTGTGAAAGGTCTGCGCTCTGCCCACCACAGGACAACGTGCGTCCGTCTGTTCCTGGGAGAGGAAGCTGCCTTCAACCTGCGACGGGCAGACCGGTTGCTGCCTTGGTGAAGACAATCTCCAAACAGAATTTTGCTCCCAAGTTGGGTTACAAATAAAAAACCGTCTCTGGCGCCTGCAAACCCGTTCTCGTTTTCGATGTGTCACAGAAGAGTCAGTAGATTGTGAATTGCCTTTTATTTTTTATTCTTTACACTCCTTCAAACAAGTAATAAATTACGCAATATCGAACAAAATAATTGGTCCACAGGACTGCCTTGCGTGTGCATTTCATCAGATTCCGCCCAGCAAGAAATATATAGGTCCACAAAGGAAATCCACGGCGAAACGGGTTTGATCGACTCTGGTTCTGACCTTCGATTGAAAACACAAGCAATAGAACAAGCTGACTTGAGTGATTTCTCATTCCTTGACTCATTCCTTCGTTGTGGCAAGATTATTCATTTTGGAGTAGCTTGTGGTCAACATGGTGCGGCTGCCCCCCCCCCCCCAGTCAGCGAGCCCTCCGATTAGTTTGGTGATGCACGGAGGTCAAAAGAACATTGGTGCACGTGGAAGACTCACGTCGTGTTGGCTGCAATCATCCCACTCTTTGACTCAAGTGTCACAGACAATAGTATCTGTTGTCCCCTTTCAACACACAGAATCTACCTGCTTTGTTCAAGTTTGAATAGTTTTTGCAATTTTTGGGACTACAGAACTGTTCTGCAGACGCATCTTTGGTACAATTGACTTTTGTCGCTGTTCTGTCATTGTTCTGATTCACCCTGCAGGTGTTGTAACTGTCTGCGTGTGTGCCTGCGCGTGTGTGTGTGTGTGTGTGTGTGGTGTACCTGGTGTGTGCTGGCATGTTTGCATGTGTGGTGTGTGCGTGCGTAGCGTGTGTGTGGTGCGTGTGGTGTGTGTGCGTATGTAGTGTGTGTGGTGTGGCATATGTGTGTTTGTGTGGTGTGGGTGTGCAGCGTACCGGTATGTGTGTGATGTGTGTGGCGTGCGTGTGTGTGGTGGGTGGGTGTGCGTGCGCAGCGCCTCGGCGGTCAGTACTCGTCGAGCTCCTCGTCCTCGTCGCACGCGCTCGTGTCGGTCGCCACCTCCTCGTAGTCCTTTTGCAGCACCGCAATGTCCTCCCGCGCCTCGGCGAACTCCCCCTCCTCCATCCCTGCAGCGACATCATCAGCTGGGAAACAAAGCGCCACCCTGTGTCACTGGGCGCGTTCCACTTACCGGTGCGGTGGGCCGGCGGCAATGTGGCGCCACTTCGCCCCTGGGTTTGGAGTGAAGTGGGCGAAGTCAGTCATTTGGGCTCACTCGGCTGGCTGGAACGCGTGAACGGAACACACGAATTGCTGCAGTCCTGACTCTCTGGGGCACCTGGTCTCTGGAGTGCGTCGGGACACTGGCAGCCAAAGTATTGCTTTGAGTGGTCAGAGGAGCCTGGGTGGTTTGACTGCCAACTTCCTTCAAGCGGGTGACAAATGCAGTTTCACAGCGCTCCTTCCGAGTGACAAGAACTGTGTTCCACTTCTCCAGAGGAGCACTTGGAACTCTTTCTACCACGCAAGTGAGCACATGTAGGTCAGCTCAGAAAGACGACACGACGACGCTGGACCGGAAGTGGTTCCGCACTTCCGGTTTCTCTGCAGTGCGTGAGTTGTTCCACCCAAAACCCAGAGCCCCAGGTTTCTCTGTTGAGGTGGACAAGTCGCGTCTCACTTCCGTGAACAAATTGATCTTGAATGCGAGTATTTTGACTGTTGGTACGTACCTTCACCGACGTACCAGTGCACGAAGGCGCGCTTGCTGTACATGAGGTCGAACTTGTGGCTGAGGCGACGCCACGCGTCCTCAATCGCCGTCGTGTTGCTCAGCATACACACTGCGCGCTGCACGTTCGCCAACTCGCTGCCTGCAACGTGTCCGGGGGTGGAGAACATGAGAGCAGAGGAGACGGTGAGAGAGGGGAGTGAGAGGGGTGAGAGAGGGGTGAGAGAGGGGCAGAAGCGTCGAGAGAGAGAACGTGAACAGGGAGGGGACAGACAGACAGACAGACAGACAGACAGACAGACAGACAGACAGACAGACAGACTGCTTCTGAATTTTGTTTTCATCTCGTAATATACTTTTCTCATCTCCAGCGACAACTCTCAGTTCAGTTATCTCAACGTTGGCCCCAATTTTTGCAGGTCAGAACAAACAAACTGGGGCGTCTTGCTTTGGAAGGCAGGGCCCTGGGTATCGAGACACTGAAAGAGAATTGTGTGCTTTTGCGGGAAATTCCCAGCGACGGCTGCTGAGTAGATCTCACCGGGAACGACGGTTGGAGGCTGGTAGTTGATCCCGACTTTGAAGCCAGTGGGGGACCATTCAACGAACTGGATGGACTTTTTGGTTTTGATCGCCTGAATCGCACTGTTCACATCCTGAAATGTACGATCAACGTGTCTTGTGAGATTCTGTTGCAACCAGTCTTATTTTTGCCCGCGTACAGAATACCACCACAGTCAAATGAATTCAAAGGCAGAAAGGCTGTGACCACTCCAAAGAAAGTTTGGCCCATATCTCCAGGAGACCAAGGGTATGGGGCGATCTCCCATGGGTATGAGGCAATCTCCCAAGGGTTTGGGGCAATCTCCCAAGGGGTGATCTTCCACCTTGGATGAGGATCAATCCTCAGAATCACAAATTTCTTGAGGGAAGGGAGGGGATAAATTTGCTTCTTGCGGAAAGAAGACCAAACTTCACCTTACAACAGTAATTTTTGTACCTTCAGTGCAAAAACAGGAGCGTGAAGTTTTCCAGGGTTTGGGAGGGGGGCCGCCCCCCGCCCAGGATCCACTGGAGCGCATCATCAAGAAAAAATGTTCAATCACACAATTTTATGCAGTCCTGAGCCAGGGTGAGTGAACTGGTTTTCACATTGAGCGACGCGCGGTCGTTTTCTGGGCTGACGTCAAAAATTCCACCATTGTGATTCAAATAAAATTTGACACCGACGTCAAAAAAGAACGACCGCGCGTCACCAATGTGAAACCCGCTTGACGTACCTTGGGGACGACGTCGCCCCTGTAGAGCATGCAGCACGCCATGTACTTCCCGTGCCGCGGGTCGCACTTGACGAGCTGGTTATTGGGCTCGAAGCACGCCGTGGTGATCTCCCCGACCGTCAGCTGCTCGTGATACGCCTTCTGAACTGCAAGGTACCACCGGGAACCAGCTCAGTGCAACACGTCTCCGGGGCTTTTTGTACATGGCAAAGCAAATCTACAGTTCCCATTTGAACCACCCAGCAGTTTTGTTCAGCTATTTCAGTTTGTTTTTCTCAAAATGATGCGGAATTGTACTCGGTGGCAAATGCGTGCGGCCATCATGCTGACGCCTCAGGACGTTTGATCAGCGATGACTCAAAACAATCTACGGCAGCAGATGTGTGGAATTGGTCAGATACCAATGGAAATAGAATGCGTCAACGATGTTCATGTGTATGGGCTAAACGAGGACAGCCCAGCGCTGTCCATCCGTGTCACCTCAAGGGTGAGATTTTTCATGAATGAGAACCACGTTTTCTCAGTTGGAAAATCCTCAATAGATAAGTCGTACCTGAGATGATGGGTGAGTACGTGACGAGCGGGAAGTGGATGCGAGGGTAGGGGACGAGATTCGTCTGGAACTCTGTCAGGTCCACGTTCAGTGCACCGTCGAACCGCAGCGACGCTGAAACACAAAAGTGTGCGTGTGTGAGATAGGTATGCGTGTGTGACCAGGTTCGTCTGTAACTCCGTCACATCCACGTTCAGGGCGCCATCAAACCGCAGCGACGCTGTAATATAGAGTGTGCGTGTGTGAGATAGGTATGCGTGCGTGACCAGGTTCGTCTGGGACTCAGTCACGTCCAGCGTGTGCGTGTGTGTGAGACAGGTATGCGTGCGACACATTGTCATCCTGTTGAATGAACATTCCTGCCATGCGCCTGTGAAGACACTCCTGTTTCAAAGTCAAGTCGCCAGGAATAAATCCGGCACGGACAGCAGTTGGCGAAAAAGCAAAGTCATTTTTCAATGCAGGGGAAGGAACGCAGAAGTCACGTGACATGGAAGCATTCGTGACATCCGTCCAGGTTATGATCCGAGAGCCCCGAGATGCGTGTCGTTTTATCCCCGAAGGTTATGAATACTGATCAGAGTGCGAAATAGGATTTGCACAATGAATGAGACGAGGGACCACAGACACCGGCCAGCTCACTCTAGAGAGTCCCTCTGCTCGCATGAAAGTCTGTGGCGGCAGACACTGATTTCAGGGCTTCGATTTGTCTAAATGACCTGACTTCCAGTTCCAAGCAGGTCATCTTGCCAGCTCGTGTGGTGCAGACGCGTCACCAACAACTGGGCCACTGACCCACTGACCAGTGCCCCACCACCAGCACGTGTGGTGAACAATCGGGAGTTTGAACACGATGTTTGAAATTGAAAACGTCAACTTCAACGTCGAAAAAAGTTGTGTATGCCTTGACTCAAACACACATTTTTTAAGTAATTCTACCTTTTTGAAGATTGTTGAACAAAATTGACCAAAAACCAGGGTTTCTGTGGCTTGCATGTCTCCTCCCAAATGGACCTCTGTGGACTGCGCAAAACGCTGCACAGTCAGCGTGTGCGCGCCATGCGTTCTGCTCACCTGTAATGGAGGACACGACCTGCCCGATGAGTCTGTTGAGGTTGGAGTAGCTCGGTCTCTCTATGTCCAGGTTCCTCCTGCAGATGTCGTATATGGCCTCGTTATCGACCATGAAGGCGCAGTCCGAGTGCGCCATCGTCGTGTGCGTCGTCAGGATCGAGTTGTACGGCTCCACCACCGCTGTCGACACCTGGTGGCGAGAAAAGAGGAGGTGCAGTCGCGCCCTGGTGTGAGTAGAGGGTGCGTGTGTGGTTCGTGTGTGTGTGATGGGTGTGCGTGTGTGTGTGTCGTGTGTGTGTGTCGTGTGTGTCGTGTGTGTCTGTGTGTGTGTCGTGCGTGTGTGTGTGTCTGGTGAGTAGAGGGGTGCGTGTGTGGTTCGTGTGTACCTGTATGCAGGGAGGTGTGGCTCCCTAGGATTGAAACATGAGAGAGGGGAACTGCGGGCCGCGAAGTTCACACGAATACAGGTTCCTGCTGTGTTCGGAAAGTGTCTGAGTCCGTCGGATGGGAAACAATTTCCATTTGGTGTTCACGAAGAAATACGAAAACTTATGCACAAAACTTAGTGCACTGATCCTCATCTCACGGACCAGAAAATAGCATTGTAGCGTTCCTTGAGAACTGTTATGCATGTACTTCTCTTGGCAACACGCTGACAATCGTGTAACAGGACATGCAGGACGTGAGTTGATGCTCTCCACCCTTTGCCTCACCTGAGGAGCGGGATAGACGGAGAACTGGAGCTTGGACTTCTTGCCGTAGTCGACGGAGAGTTTCTCCATGAGGAGCGACGTGAAGCCGGAGCCGGTGCCGCCGCCGAACGAGTGGAAGACGAGGAAACCCTGCAGCCCCGAGCACATGTCCGCCTGCAGCGAGAACAGGGCCAGGTGGGGTCAGGATGAGGCTGGGTATGGAGGGGGGGGGGTACGCGTGTGTGTTGAGTTCGCGTGTGTGTGAGCGTGTGTGTGAGCGTGTGTGTGTGGTGTCTGTGTGTGTGTGTTTGTGTGCAGCCTGAGCTGATGTGTGTGTGTGTGTGTGTGTGTGTGTTTGTGTGGGGGGACAGAAACTGAAGAGGTCATGTCCCTGCTGGACCCGCACCATTTTGCGGATCCGGTCGAGCACGCTGTCGACGATCTCCTTGCCGACGGTGTAGTGCCCCCTGGCGTAGTTGTTGGCGGCGTCCTCTTTACCCGTGATGAGCTGGTCCGGGTGGAACAGCTGGCGGTACTTCCCCACACGAACCTCACCTGCAGGCAAACAGTTCTCTGCTCGTTCAGTCCTCATTGCGCTTTTCAATTGTGGAGGGGGGTGCAAATCTGGGTCAATGGACGGTCTACCGCTTGTCGGATGATCATGGTTTTCCCGTGTATCTGGATCCAAGTGTCCAGATGCCAACTCACTCAACTTCCCCCCTCCCCCACAGCGAACTCGGACAATGTCTGGATTGTCAGCATGTTTCCTCCCCCTCCGCCCTTCCCTGCCCCCAACAAAGACAATGTCAGGATTGTCCGAACGCGGCAAGCGGTTGTTGAACGTCTTGTCTGGATCTGTTCGCGAGCGTCCAGGCCGTCCATGGTCACGCTTGGTGCGCAAGATCAGCCTCCAGCTTCTGAACGAACAAGACGCTAATGGGGATCTTTTGTTGCAACACGTGCGACGCGTGGCATTTCACCCTGGAAAATCTGTGCTGACATTTTCTTTACTTTGTATGGCTGCAAATTCCTAATTCCAAACAATATTTTTGCAGAAATAGAATTGTTTTGGGACAAAGCAACTCTCTGCCAAAGGAAAGTTGCACCTGAAAAGTTGGAGATCATTTCCCAATTTTCACAATGAGTGAAACTGATTTCCAGCCTCCAATGCCACGCAGCACGTCCCACGTGCTCCCTCCCACGTGTTGCAACCAAACCTCCCTGTTAACGCGCGGCGCGCCGCCGCTGTGCGCACGCACCGATGACGGTCGGCTCGAGGTCGACGTAGACGGCGCGCGGCACGTGTTTCCCCTGCGCCGTCTCGTTGAAAAACGTTGTGAAGGCCTCGTCAGCGACGCCGTCGTACGCGGCGTCTCCATTCAGCGGGCCGTTCGTCTTGCCTGCGGGGGAGAAGAACAGGGGGCTCAGAAGCGGACCCAACAACTGGGTGGGGTGCAAAAGATGTGTTCCTTGGTGCAAAACTTGCGATACGGCGGGAGAAATTTGTTTGCCAGCGGTCAGGGAGCCAAGGCTCCTGGGATATGGCCCTGTTCTCGGTTCGACGTGTGATTCGGTGGGAATGGCGCTTCAACGCACACACAAACAGATGTGTGCACGGATCTTGCATGCAGGCTGACGATTCGTTGTTCTGATGATTGCTGCGGACAAAAGATTTTGGAATTGTTACGGTCACCTCCAGCCGATCCAGGATGGAGGATCAGCTAAATTTCTTCAGGAGTCTGCGCATTGGCAAACCCCACGGCTCCTTGATGCGCAAGAGCACGTTGTGTATGCAACTGTCAATGCACAAAACCCAGGCATTGAGGGCTGCCTCACCTGTGTCGTGGCTCCCGTTCTGCACGACGGCGGCGGGGTCGAGGCAGCCGTCGGGACGCAGCCCGTGCTCCAGGCAGTACAGCTCCCAACACGCGTTCCCGATCTGAACCCCGGCCTGCCCGATGTGCACAGAGATACACTCCCTCTGTAAGGACAAAACAACGTCCATTGTTAAGGTCTGAAAGAGCTGACATTCCAACTTTGACTGTGATCATCAGAACTTGTGAATCTTTCTTCTGGAGTCACCAAGCTCGGCAGATCTGTGTGTGTGTGTGTGTCTGTGTGTGTGTGTGTGTGTTTATGTGTGTGTTTGTGTTTGTGTGTGTGCTTGTGTTTGTGTGTGTGTGTGTGTGTGCATGTGTGTTTGTGTATGTGTGTGCATGTGTGAGTGTGTGTGTGT
>JAAUXT010151665.1_pt1 | contig 16462 bp, 16 predicted proteins | sample 7278171 | NCBI WGS metagenome assembly JAAUXT01 (sample SAMN14350112, study PRJNA611818) | marine sediment metagenome | isolation source: surface marine sediment (1.8m) | place: French Polynesia: Moorea | collected 2018-08 | reverse complement strand
GACACCACGATGGAGTGAGCCTTGTTTTTGAGTGTGTTTACTGCTTTTCATCGACAATGAGAATTTTCCTGTGGGCTCTTGGATTGTTTGTTTTGAGCCAGTGCAAGATGACTGACACGGGAGACAACAGCGCAACTTTGGACTATTCCTATTACGGTGCCATCCAGGATGGATTCTCCATTCATGACCAGACCATGACAACTTTGGACTTCGACCCTGATGACGAGTAAGTAATTTTGACTTTTTCCTTCTTGTGTGCAAGTAGAGAAAGGTTGTCTCTTTCACAGAAAGAATGATGTACTTTTTGCGGAAGACTTTTCGGGCCAATGTAAAAGCCGCAAAACAGGGTTTGGTCACTCATGTTTGTGTTATGTCTCATTTGGTCACTCATGTTTTTGTTATGTCTCATTTGGTTACTCATGTTTGTGTTCGGCCACTTTTTCGTGCAGAAGAGATCAAAACTTGCTATGTCATCGTCAATGTCGAATTCTTTGGGTGCAGGCCTGTGCATTGGTGAGACAAGTCTGTCAATTTCAGGGTAAATCACAGCCTTTTCAGCCTTCTCCATGAGCTGGTCGGACGTGCGCTTGTACGATCTTACTGCATCACTGGTGATCAACATTTGACCTCTTTGACCCATCAACACTTGTTCCCTGTCTCGATCGAGCATCGATACAAGTCGACTTCAATCGACGACACAGTGGTGCGACTGAAAAATCGCACCACGCTTCGACAAACACGAATAAACAAGGCTCACTCCACCGCGGTGTAGACCGGGCGTGGAGCACCTGGGAGTGACAGAGAGTGAGAGAAAAGGACAGGAGGTTGGGAGGAGGAATTTTTGAGCGAGTGAGAGAAAAGGGGGAGGCAGTTATAGGGAGGAATGCACCAGGAAGAGACAGAACACAGGAGGCAGCTCAGGGAGGAATAAACTGGGGAGTGAGAGAAAAGAGGAGAGGCAGGTCAGGGAGGAATACTCCAGGGATGGAGAGAAAATCGGAGGCAGCTGGAGGAGGAGGAGATTGGACGGAGAAATGAAATTCCAACAGCTGTTGCTGCTTCTTCGCGCGCGCAATTCTGCGCGGCAGCTCGTACTGCTGTTGTGTTGCGCGTGCGCGGCGCGCGCAAGGCCAGCTTCACATAAAATGTGTTTTGCACTGCTTCGCTGAGTTGACGCAGCACTCACTCACCTGCACAGGAACATGGCGTTTGCAACCAGTGGTCGCGGGTAAAGGTCGCTCGGGCAGGGACGCAACAAGGGGCGCGTTCAGTGTGAAACATCCTGAGTAGGGCCACATCCTGTGACGCGTCTTGTGTGAATGAGCGGGCAGCGCTGGAGTTGAGACGTTACTCAGCGGCGGTGTGTGTGTGTGTGGAGGAAAGTGCACGGAGAAGGGGAGGAGGAGGGGCGTGCAGAGTGAGATCCCACAGCCAGATGTGCACCTCATGATGATCTCATGATGATCGAAGCTCAGCCCAGATGCACGTTCACACAAGAGACGTTGGTGCGTGCGTCATGCGTCAGATCGCAGCTTCGTTCTGCGTGCTGCCTTGCATCGCTGCGTCAATTTCAGGCCAGTTTGACACCGGGTCTGCCATTCGTTGTTTTTCACTGTCAACTAGCGCTGCGTTGCAAGTGACGACGCAGTGTCCGTGACGTCACGTGAAACACGTGATCATGCAGCCCGTCTATTCGCGTGGGCGCAACGCACGACGCAGTCAGGTGCTGCAGCCCTTGTTAATTTACAGAGGGGTGCAACGCGTGACTCATCTGGGGTCCAAATGTTCAGGCGTTGCGTTGCTGGCTGACTTGCACAGGAACATAAAGTGTGACGCCTTTGGTGTGAAACAGGCCTGACTCCGTGTTGTGCCCTGCGGTGATTGAGTAACTCTTGTTGACTAACCGCTCCAAGTTTGTTTACTCACTTCTCAGTCAAGGAAGTACTCACGTACAGCGTGAATTTCCGCCCTGCTGCGTTCAGCGAATTGAGCGTTTCGAGAGTCCGAGTGTGTATGTGTGCGTGTGCGTGTGTGTGCATGGGGTGGGTGTGTTCGTTCAGCATGATCTCTCTCTCTCTCTCTTTCTCTCTCTCTCTATCTATCTCTATCTCTCTCTCTCTCTCTCTCTCTCTCTGGTGTGTGTGTGATATTCTCTCTGTGTGTGATAATCTTATGAGATATTCTGCAACCTTTGTGTTGGGCCGCCAAGCGAGAGCGTTGGAGTCCAAAGTGAACTGCGGACGAAGCACTCGGAGAGTTGGCCGAGTCCCGAGAAGACTCGAGATGTCTCGGGTGAGCGGAGATTGGACAGTAAAGTCAACTGCTCCTCTCAGCCATTTGCAATGTGAGCAGATACAGGTGTGGTCAGGTTATTATGTGCAGTGTGGAGACACATTGTGTTGTGAAATGCAGGTGTGCTCTGATTGACGCACCAAATAGACTGCAGGTGTCGTGAGCTTGGTGTGTGTGGTGTGAGGTGCAGGCCTGTTCCGACGACCGGACGATGCCTTGTTGTGACGGTGCAGAGTGATCTGGTTGATCTGCCTCACGAATCGGGAAGGGTTGTCAAGATAAGAAAGACACCCAACCCTGCCCAACCTGAACGACAACCGTGGTACATTCTGTGCGTTCTGTCGCACTGCTCAGCACAATAGCTGAAAAGTACCTGCAGGAAAGAATCAGGTGGTGTTCAGTCCCAGAGAATCTCACAGGTCTCCGAACCTTGAAATTGCACTTCTCTGGCACTGGGATCTGCTGTCACTGGGACTCCGCGTGCGTTAAATCCCTCCGTGGACAAAAAGCGGGATCATCACCACAACACAAGAACCCCATTCTGTTCCTCCAGCGGACCCAGGGTTGGGAGCCACGAAGCAGATAATTTTACTTGTGATGATGCAAGCGAGTAAATCTCAAGAGGTGGGGGACAGGCTCCACGCAAATTCCCCTGCATCCGACAACGATTACACGATGTTGTTGGGGGGGGGGTGTTGGGCTCTGGGGGCACCCAGCCCCTCCCTGGATCCGCTGACGCTCTCTCTCCCCTCCACTCTCACCTCACAGCGACTTGAGTTGTGTTTGGACGTCAATATTAGTTTAAGGTTAGCGCTGTTGGGGAGTCCGCTTTTTGCACCTGGGTTTCGGCTGATACGGGGACGTTTTTGCTGCTCGGTCCTCGACATCGCGCATAATTGTCCGTCTGCTCGTTTGCCTTGTGTAGGTAATGAATGAGTGAGCTTTTCTTTCCAAAGGTAAATTTGCCAGGTACGAGAGAACACGTTTGTGTTTCACGGTAAACAGTATGCGAGAGTATGGTGCGAGTACTTCTGTCTGTGTATTGTGAATTCATCCAGAGGACATTTTTCACACGTGGTGCCCCAACGTGAAGAAGAACCATTGTGGAATGTTGTGGACGAGATTACGTGACGCGTGAAGTGCGCATTTTGGTTACGCAAGCAGCAGTTCAAGTCCAGATTCAGATTGGTCAAAGTGCTACAGCGTGACGTCAAGTCGGTTGGCGTCAGGCGTTGCGTTTTTCCGTCAGTCGCTGCGGCGTCGCTTGTTGGGAGACGCAGTACGCGATGTGTCCTGTGCGCAGGGGGGGGGGGCGTGGATTGGGTGCTATCTGCCCTTTAGTCTGGTTTGGGGGAGGGAGAAGTGTGATGCAAGTTCCTCAGAGCACAAGATGCGTACGACAGTGGGCGCTGCTTTGTCGCATATGACCCACACCACGTAGACGTGCGCACTGCGACGTTAGCGACGACATCGCGCAGGGACGCGACGCGTGGCGCATCCAGTGTGAATCGGCGCGAAGATAGTGAATCGGCGCGAAGATATGGTGGGGAAGGTGGGGGATGCGTTTTGAGCTGAAACTCGCAACATGTGTCAATGCTCAGAGGGTTCGGTTTCCAACACTGTGGCTGCAGCGCCGTCCTCGCAGAGTGAACTGAAGCCCAACGCAACATGGAATAGAAATCTCACCCCATCGCAAGCATGATGGACACACTCTTGGTGTGAAAGTAGATCGCACTGGAGTGGCAAACGGTGACCAACAATTGTCAGTCCAGCGGAGGTGTTTGTGTGTGTGTGTGTGTGTGTGTGTGTGTGTGTGTGTGTGTGTGTGTGTGTTGCAGTCCAAGCACTGTGTGCATGCTGCAACCTCTGTTACCACGAGCGAATCCAGGATTTGGACTTCGTGGGTGGGGTGCTCAACCCTCCAGGGGTGAGGAACAACATTCACCAACATACAACATTCAGTTTGGGCCACAAAAAAGTTGTCCGTGCGTGAAGAGGTGCTTTGCTCTGTACGCCTCCATCACGGTATCCGCCCCTTTCTCAGACCGACAGAACATTCTCCCTGCGATGTGTGTGCAGCTGGATTCGTTGCGGTCTCCTCGTCTCGTCTGGAGCTGTGTGCATGCCACTGCGGTGTCAGTGTCAAGAGATCGAAGTTTCAGACAAACGGTGGCAGCGGCAGCAGTGTGACAGATCCTCGCCCCTGTGTACTGTGAGCGCTGAGCTGAGCTGAGCTACTGCAGCAGAGACGCAAGGACCCGCCCCCCGGTACCCTGGATCCATAGCGAAGCGTCGACAGCCTGATACCCGAGCAGTAGCAGTTTCTACATGTGGAACTCGGACTCTGTCGTGTTGAATGAAATCCAGAAGCGCAGCAGGGTTGGTCCGCGTGCCACGCTGTGGTTTGTTCACGTTTGATGATGCAGTTGTGTCCCAGGCCTGTCCCCACCTCTGGTCCTCACACACGTGTTGTGCTGAACTAAGTTGAGTTGTCCGTTTGTTGTACTCGTACGGTGTGCGTTCACGTGCGTTCGTTTACGTGCACGTGAGATCCAGTTGTGTGTGTGTGTGTGTGTGTGTGTGTGTGTGCAGCAAACTTTTTTGGATGTCACTGACAAAAGACGATAGACGTTGTGATGGTGCATTTTCTGACCCCGCACGCATTGTGTCGTGCTGGATGAAGTTCAGGAGAAATTCTACGGTCTGTTTGTTTGACGTTTTCTTCACGTGTTTGTTCACATGTGGTTGAGTTGACTCTCATTAACTGGACGTGGCGAAATTTCAGGGCCACGTCGGTTGTCAGAGGCGTTGTTGCCATGACAACACGGATTGTGCGATTCAAGTGGACATTCCACAGAGTTCTGTCCAACTTTCGTTGTGGCGTGATACAGATCTGGACTTGATCCTTTTCACTGGGCCCGGTCCTGCATGAATCTGTTCTGTATTTCAAGTCTTCAAGGTCCAGAAGCAGATCCACCCTCTCCACAGAGCTGGGTAGCTGCCCTGTGACCCCTCCCACTGTGACACCTCTTCCACCACCCCAAATCCCGCCACAGCGAAGAGAGGGAAGCATTCATATTGAGACGAAAAGAGGCTCAGATTACCCCAGTGATCGAGGCACTTCGCAGTTCTATTGTGGCTGCGGAGATCAGAGCTTCAGCGGCGGGGGGGGGGGGCGATTATCGTTCCGGTGTCTGACCCGACATCACTTCCAGGAATTTCGCTTTTCTCTGCAAGGTTCGGCTGAGGTGACGAGGTTTGAGGCCCCGTGCACACTCAATGGCGTTTCTGTGCGTGTGTGCGGGCACTGTGTCGCAAGCGATGACGCAGCGCCTGTTGACGTGTAGAGAGACGCGAAGCATCACGCGCCGTGTGTGAAGCTGTCAAAGCGACGCAACGCTTGCCGTGACGCATCTCGGCATCTCGTGTTTCAGGTGCTGCCAGCGAACTTGTACAGGAACGCAGCACCCGTTGACTTGTGCAGGGGTGTAGCACCCACTCACTTTGCAAGGACGTAGCGCCTCCTGATGTGTACAGGGACGCATTCAATGTGAAACAGCCCTGTGTGCGATGAATGAGTGGGTTGAGGATATGCTCGACGCGTTTTGCATTCGCTATAGCGGGACAGGAGACCACGTCCCTGCTGTCCTCGTATATAATCACAACAAAAATAGACGCGAGAATTTCAACCCTTGAAAACATCCGTGAAGGATCCACTCTCAAACATAGGGCAGTTCCCAATCAGCCCTTTTCACGCCCTTTTTTGCGCACGCGATGTCAAAACGACGTTGAAAGAGTCAGGAATGTAACGTAGATTAAGTTTCTGAGGCGAAATAATGCCTTTCCAAAAGAAAACTCATCTTTCGCCGGCAGCGCCTCTGTCAAAACTAAGTTCCTTTCAAAACAGTAACAAGATCGTCAGTTTGTAGCCTGGAGGCACGAAGAGACACTTGTAGCGTGTTTGCGACGGACACATAAAACTTCCAAAAGGGAGAGAGAGGGTCTGTGCGCGGGGTGTCTTTGCGCGCGCAGCGAACCGTGACGTCATGTCTCCGCGTCTCCGAGAGAAATTGGCTGCTGTCCAAAGAACGGCAGCAACGAGAGAGAGGTGCTGTGGTGGCAGAGAGAAATTCCTCGGAGATTTAGTCATGTTGTGAAAAACAACACGAGTTTAACCGAGCCCCGTACTTCACTTCAACCACCGCTCTTCTTTTGACTGCGAAATAATGCAAAGAATTCGGGGTGCAGTGTTGTGGAAAGAAAGTCACTGGGGAAGAAGCGTCGTTGTCAAAGCCTTGAATCAAACACGCTTAAATTTGTGAAAATCACAGAGTGAAAAAGATGTGATGTGTTGCTTGAAAATTGTGAAATATGAGAGAAGCCTTGACATTCCTGTGGTGTCCCCTGTCACTTTGGTGTTTCGTGTTGAAAGCCAGAGATCCATCGCAGCGCAACGGGAAAATAACTGATTTCTGTGGACTCAAGCAAATCTTTGGTTGTTGGTGCCGTCACTGGAAGGTTTTTGGCCTTGAAACTGACCACTTGATGGTGTCAGGCGCCGTTCTTCCCCTGTGGATTCTTCACTCCCGTTTGACACTGAAGGCGTCGTGCGTGGCGTCCCTGGTGCGTCGTGTCAAATTCCTGCACGAGAGTCCGCTTTGCAACGACCAGAAATCAGCAAAAAGGAACAACTGAATTTTGCGGTGTCTGTTGACAAAGGGTCTTTCGCTCAAAATATCGACGCAGTTTCAGGGGAAGATGCCGTCAGTTTCCTTTCACGAAACTAACTGAATGGAAACGTACGTTGGCAACGTATCACGCGAATACGAGACTTGTGTGTTCTTGAAGCAAAACTCGTGGAGAAATCGAACAGAACAGCCTCAGTTCGGTGGATCGATACTCACTGAGCTGAGGAATCGAACTCAGCCCGAAACGACACGACACGTCGATCGAACACCTGCGTCTTCTCACGTGACGTCGAACACTCCCGAGGCCAGCCGAGCTGCCGCGCGACTCTGGCGGGATTCAGCTGTTGACATGTGGTGTGTGTGTGTGTGTGTGTGTGTGTGTGTGTGTGTGTGTGTGTGTGTGTGTGTGTGTGTGAAACAGCGAGGTAGAGGCCGGTTTCTCCTGTGAGGCCTGGGACAGCGTATGTCGTGGGTTATGGCTCTGTTCTATTTCGTGGTGAATTGAGGGAGGGGGGACGGGTCGACATAACTAGTATCCCTTGACCTGTGCGTTTCATACTGAACGCGTTGTGGTGGACGTTCCTGAGAAGTGATTTTGAGCAGGTGTTGAATTTCACCACCAAGGAAACTGTGCCAGCAACACAGCGCGTGACGCATCCTGTCTGAAGTCGCCTCAACAGACGCAGCGTCACAATGAACGCAACGTCAATTGCGACACATCCGGTACATGTGCGTGAAGCTGTCTCCTTCCCCTCATTATCGCCCTGATCAGCTGATCGGTGTTTACATCCATCGACTGGTTCCCACGCGGGGGCGGAAGTGCCGGTCAGGTCGGGGCTGACGACTCCACTGCCTTTCTGTGTTTCTGACACAGACGTCTCCACTCCCAGAAAAAATCGCCTTCAAGCCCACCTTTCCATCGACAAACTGTCAAGGCTGCATCAAAAACAACGCTGATTTGGTGGTTTGGAAAAAGGTCCGATTTTTTGGACATTTTTTGTGTTTTTGGGACAAGACCTGAAAACCTAGAAATCCACGACGGCGCTACGTCGTCGTTCATTCATAGACGCCTCGCTGTAGTACGATGTGGCCTCCAATTCGATATTTTGACACATTTGGCCAGGCTGTGCGAATGTGGTCCACACACACACGTGCAATTTTTGAGACCGTTTGAATTTCTGTCCTGCATCTTTCTGTGGTTGCCATGTTGGTTTTTAAGGAGGGGAAAACCCTGTCGGTTTTCTTCGTTTGGTGCGCTTCACAGTTGAGATCTTCAGGTTCCTTGTGGACCGTTGTGCAGGGATTGCAAATTCAACAACAGTTGACCTCATTACTTTCACGCATCTATTGTTCGAAGCGTGTTATGAATTTTCAGTCACAATACACAATAGTCTTGTGAAGGTAATCACAACACAGTAGTCTTATGAAAGTAATGAGGTCAACTATTATTGAAGTCTGTTCATACACTTGAAGTGAAGTTCAACTGGCAGTTCGCATCACTCGAGGCTTTGCCTCTCATGATGCGATCTCCTAGTCTCACTTCACTTCGCGTGTGTGAACCTATACACAAACCTCAGCAATTGACCTGTTAATGAGGTTCTCTCCGTGAGGGTTGGACGGACTGTCCTATAAGATCTGACCAGGTCAAGTTTCTCAGTTTCGGAGAAGTTGCCAAGCAACAGGCACAGCGAGTGCGAAATTCTGTCCAAGTGAATGAAAACTTTTGTCAAGCACATTCTGTCAAAGCAATCTGCTGGAGGATCTTGTGACAAAATTCCGTCGCCGAGAGTGCACTTGGCAACGCACCCGTGAGATTGTACAAACCATGTTCTCTGGTTGTCATGGAAATGGGCTGTTAGCACGACATGTCGCAAGCTGATCTCAGTTGGGGGCCGTGCCAACTTCTGCTGCCAACGAGCGAGTCTTTTTACTGCCAAAACAACCGCGTATCTTGAGGCCATCGCGGAGTCGTGCGCAGGACCGAGAAGTTCCAAGATTGTAAAGAAAAGAAAGAAAAGATTCTTCGAAGTTGTGGTCACTTCGTCTGGTCAGGTCGGGTCAGGTCAAGAATTCAATGAAATCAGTGACCAGAAAGTTTCAGGCTAATATTGAACAACTTTTCTAAAGGGTTTCGGGAGATTTTGGGAGATAGTGTCTTTCAAGGGAGATTGGTTTTCTGTTGATGGTGAGAATTTCATGAACATTGCTTTTGTGGGGTGGGTGTTGACTGTCAAGTCCATTGAGTTTCAATTTGCTGCACTTTTCCGACACCGTTTGAGAAGGTCACAAAGTGAGGTGGGGGATTAGGTTCGCACCAAGTACGTCAATGCGCAGTGACAGTCACGCACACACACACACACACACACACACAAACACTCTCTCTCTCTCTCTCTCTCTCTCTCTCTCTCTCTCTCTCTCACCCCCTCTCTCACACACTCTCTCACACACACACACTCACTCTTTCAGTCTCTCTCTGTCTCTCACTGCCCCTGTCTCTGGTGTGTGTGACACTGGCGTGTGCGTGTAAATGTGTGTGCCAATTGGGGCCGCAGAAACCCAACCCAAGATCCTCTTCGCTCACGTGCACTTTCTCTGGTGTTTACCACAGTGAACGGCGTCTCTCTCGCCTCTCTATGTGGCCTCACCTGGGTGTTTAACTGCTGAACGTGAGTTGGGTGAGGAACGCGCTGTTGACTCGCGCGTCCGGGATCTGTTGCTAGGCAACCACACAGATCCCGGGAAAGGTACTGATCCCGGCCTAGAAACCCGAGTCTCTTCCCTGCGCAATCTGTAGGCGTGATTTCTGGTGGTTCACGCTGGGTGCGTCAAATTTTGCATTTTTGGCAGGTCTGTGGGCGCCAAGGGGAAGCACGCGCAAGTAGCGAAGGCTGTTCTTGAAGTTTTTGTGCCGTTGTTTGCTCTGTGTGTGTGTGTGTGTGTGTGTGTGTGTGTGTGTGTGTGTGCGCGAAAATTCAAGTGTTTTGTACGTTGAAATGGAAGTTGTTTTCATGTGAGAATTTCACCGATGTCGTGCAAGGCTAATTCCTGGTTTTCCAAGTCATTAGATTCTGTGTTTCCGGCAAGAACCGCGTCTGCCGCTTTATCTGAAAACTTCAACTCTTATTACCGGTATCTTCAGAGTTGAAACCAGAGAAGAGTTTCCAATTTTGGGGTGCTTCACGGGTCTTAAGAGTTCGCGAGAAGACTTCAGTTCCAATGATCTTCAGAGTTGCTCGCAGATTTGTAGATCTACCAGATGACCAGAGGGAGAGGGGTGGGGTTCGGGTGTCGTACTGGCGCAATGTTTGTCACGCTTTGCGTTGCGTGGCAACAAATCGTGGGTGCATGTTTTCAAGATTTTGTGCGCATCAGGCAGAGTCGCAGTGCAAGCAAAGTGAGGTATCAAAAAAGAGGAGGGTTGAACATTGTGGTGAATCTTTGTTTGTCCTGCTCGTACATGTGCATAGTGGCATCAGGTCCTGTTCGAAGCGGAAACAGACGGAGCTGCAGTATCGCCACCTGGTGCCACGATGAGCGAGGGAGGAATTCAGGGGGGGGGCGCCTCCTCAGCGTTCCGGGGAACTATTTCGCATTGCACGGCAGCACATTCTTGCGGTGTTGGATTACGGAGCAAAGATTGCTGCGCTTGACCTGACGACCCGAGTGAACAGACGCGATTTCACGAGACTGAGAGGAACTGAGTTTGCCTGCGACTGCGACGCTCAGGGTCGAGCATGGGGAAAGGGATTTTGACAGTTTGGACAGGTTTTCAACTTGGATAATCTTTCACACAAACCACCGAAATGAACAGAGTTTGGCCCTTTTTACCCTGATGTCTGCTGAGCGCATTCTGTTGCCCTGAGCATGGTTTTGGAGATACTGTTTTGGTCGCAGTTGTGAGGACCAGTCGTCAGTGACGCCCACTCTACAGTTGCACAGAAGCGAGAGGCGTGAGTTGAGTGCGAGGGAATTTATCCCCCTCCGATGAGAATGAAAGGCTTCTCTCCCCGCCCCAGTGACTTCGCTTTCTCTCCTTGTCAGGGGATGACGGGGGTTGACTCAGAGGGCGCATGGCGGGGGCGGATCCAGGGGTGGTTGGGGTCCTTTTGGGGGGCATGACGACGGGGTCGGAGCCAAGGGTCGGGCCCTGGTGGTGTCGGCTGGTCCCTGACCTCAGACAAAACCAATTCAGTGATCCCTTGATATGGCGCTGTCGTGTGATTGACTCCAACAAAGCACTGTGGACAAATGCGTCGACTGAGGGACGTAGAACTTACAGCGACGCAACGCAGACGCATGTTGTGTGCAGCGCCTGTTGTCATATCTGATCCGGTGTTGCGTTGCGCTCAAAGCGATCGGGAGACGAGCACGTTTGTGGTCGCGCCCAGGGAGAACTGGGGGTCGCGCCTGTCACGTGATCACGGGAGTCCGGCTCCACTCCGGTCGCATCGTACTGACAGTACTTTTGTCAGTACGCTTCTGTAGTACTGACTGACGCTTCTGGCCGGGGTCCAAACGCTGCGATTTGCTGAGTGAGCTGTGGTCGTCCTGTCGATCCCTGCGAATACAGGCGTCGTTCAGGTCGGGTGCGTCGTGCGCTGCGTCGCATGTGCACGACAACGGGCATGCTCTTTGCGCCTGACGTCATAGCACCCACTGACCCTGCGTCATCGAGTTCATTTCCCTGCGCAGGGGTGACGCATCCCGTGTGACGCAGCGCCGCTTGACGTGCAGAGACCGTGACGCTTCGCGTGTGACGCAACACCCGCACAAAGGCGCAACGCACGACGCACCCCGGGTGAACCGAGCTTGAGCTGCAATTGTCGCTGTTGTCATGTGGATCTGTGCAAATTTACGCTTCACTCCGCGCGCATTACGAGCGGAAAATCTCGATCCCCACACACCGCACCGCTCAAGTGTGAGCAGAGATCCAGGGCCCCTCTTCATGGAGGGAGGGTACGCTGCACGCGTCACGCTTGGCGTTCTCCAGTGAATTCAAGATGGGGTGCGAGGCCGCACCCCGTCTGTTTGGCCCGTGGGGGGGGGGGGCTCTGAATTGACTTGGAAAACGTGCGGTGCAAAATACACGAGGAGTGTGTCTTTGACTGCACGTGGTGCTCGTACGTTGTGTTGCGCGTTTCGCAAAAACAAAACCAAACTCCGCATTGTGTGATGACGTCCAGAACTTCGTTGTCAGTTTTGCGATCTTGTTATTTGTGCCAAACTCCAGTGGGGCTGTTGTAAGCGTTTGAAACGTCCCATGTTTGCGTGACCTTCTCAGCAGTATCGACGCTTGTGTCCTCAGCGTCCTGTCATCTCCCCGGGTCAGGTGTACTGGTCAAGGCGCAGTGTACTGGTAGCGACCTTCGCGTGAGCGAGATGACCTGCAATTGTCGGGCGGCGTCGGGGCTGTGTGACCTTTAATCAACAGAGCCGGTGGTCAGTGCGTGTTGACCCTGAATGTCTCTGACCCTGCTGGTGTGGACTGTCTTCCCCTGAGACAGCCCGGTCCGAAGAGAGGGGCTTCAGGGCCGAGTGTCCTGAGGGCCCGTGGGGTTACACGACATCTGCAGAGCTGGGATCGCCAGGTGTGGTCTCGTTCAGGATTTGGTGAAGGAACAACCACACACACACATACACCACACACACACACACACACACACACACACACACACACACACACACGATTGGCACTGGTCTCGAAATGGACGTGACAAGTGAAGCATTGGTGGGGATGAAGATCCGCCTCTGTAACATGTAGCGTGTTGGGGATCCTTTCTCACAGAAACTGCGGTTTGGTGTTGACGACACATGACCTCAAGTCCCTCATTGTGGTGTCTTGGACTGTACATCCTGTGCGTTCATTGCAAGGCCCTGTGTGGAAGATTCAGGCAGCATTCCTTGTGGTTTCTTGGCGCTGAACATGCGCTGACCACCCTGTGGCACAGTTGCCATGGAGACGTGGTCTCCTGCTGCGGTGTGTGTCGCTTTGTAATGTCGGGACGAGATCGTGCGCCCTGGATCTGATGCAATGTGACAGTCATTGAGAACATGTCGCCGTCGCTACTGTGAGTAAACACAGCTGCAGAGCATGAAACAGGGCGTGTCACACACACACACACACACACACACACACACACACACACAGCTGCAGAGCATGAAACAGGGCGTGCCGAACACACACACACACACACACACACACACACCCGACAGAGGGTCGTGCCAAAACAACACACCATGACGGGCGTTGCAACAACACACCATGACGGGCGTTGCAACAACACACCATGACGGGCGTTGGCGTTGCACAACTGACGCAGCGACCTTCACCAGCGCAACCCACGACGCCTGCGTCAACACTATCATCAGGCGTCAGCGTCGGGGTTACTCAACGCGAACTTTGACTGAAGTTTCAGTCTGGCTGGAAAGGCCAAGGTCCTTCACACATGCTCCACACTGCATGTTTTGTGTGGTGCACTCAGACCTGTGGTTGAAGATGGGTTGAGTGGACTTGACCCGTTTGAGTGCGGCGACTCCCGACTGTTGATGGGGACAGACGCGTTTATTGAAGAAAATGACCCTCAGACTTGGTTCTCACTCTGACCAGACACTTGCAGTAGATCCTGCCCGGACCGAGCCCGAGCCTGTCTCAAGCCCGGTGCCCAGCCCAGCCCCGGCATCCTGCAGCCTCAGTCTCTGCCCCAAGTAGCCCCAGCCCTGGCCCCCAGGCCTCGGGCCCCAGCCTTGGTCCCAAGTTCCAATTCTGCTTCCAACCCAAGCCCCTTGACCCTGACTCTTCCACCAGCCTCTCCCAGGCCCGAGCAAAGCCCACAGTCCAGCCCTGCCCCCAGCCCTGGCTCTGGCCCTGGTACCAGCCCTGACCCCCACTCCTGCGTTCTGACTGACCCGCACTTTCTGTTCCTTTGTGGGCGTCGCCCACGTCCCGTTGCCGCACGTGGTCAATTCGCGCTGCGTGGACGTGGGGACGACGCATGCGCACAGTACGGACGCAGTACAAGACGCACATTGTTCCAGCGCGAAGACGCGCCACCGGACACATTCGTCACACGGTTACAGACAAAAGAAAAAAGAAGCTTTGTTGGTCACGCAAACCCGACACTTTGAGGACTCTTGAGGACACTGCCTGGATATTTTCCACAGATAAACTTTGTTTGAGAAGTGCACGTTGATAAAAGCCACTCGTGGTCGCTTTACGAATCAGACTCAATCTATTGCATCGATACGACGTGCCAAAGTTCGCTGTTTTCGCATTTTGTGTTTGAAGGATCCATCCGTTTAGTTGTCACTGACCGATAAGCGCGGAATCTGAGGCCCGTTTCACGCGTCGCGCGTCGCGCGTGGAGTCGCTCTGACGGTCACAGGGCGCTGCGTCGCGCGACGTGTGCGGTGGGGCGCGGGCCGCAGCGGACACTCCACAATGCGGTGGCTGCAGCAGGAACAGTGTTTCAAAACACAACGCGCCGTTCTTTACTCCGATTCGCTTCCGAGAAAACACGCGATTTCCGTTGAAAACAAGAACGTAAAGTCTGCAAGGAAAATGGGTTTCATCCGGTCTGTCCCAGCAACGCGTCCAACGAGTCACACACGGGCAAACAGTTGACACACGACAGACGAACACACACGCACATACAAACACACACACACACACACACACACACACACACACACACACACACAGACTCCAAAAAATTTCTGCACAAAACAAGCGTGGTGAGAGCCGCAGCTGAACGAGCGCTCCGCATTGACGGCACGTGTGTTGAGAAATCCATCAGACGCGCGTGTGTTCAGCTGCTCACCTGCATGGCCGCAACATTGCACATCTTCCCAGGCCAGGTGCACGCTGGGTCCGTCACGCGCCCGTCGTCTGTTGACACGACGCAGTGACAACGCGTTACGCATCACAAGACGCAGTCCCCGTTCACTTGCACAGGGACGAAGTGCGCGACGCATCCAGTGTGAACTCCACCGAAAAGAAAACCTCTTTTTTGCCCCATGTTTGTTTGTTTGTGTCAAGACAATCGACTTGCATCACATGTGTGGGTGCGTTACGACGTGTGTGGGTACGTGAGGTATGTGCGTGTGTGTGAGGGTATGCGTGCGCCCTCAACAGCGTGCATTTGTGTTCTTCCAACGCAAATGTAGTGATACCAAGCAAAACCCGTCTTACTCGCTTGTCGTGCACACGTACGTGTGTGTGGTGGACGTGTGAGTGCGTGTGTGTGAGGTGTACGTGCATGTCTCATGTCTGTTTTCTTCTCTATTTGCAGCGCACATCGAGGTGATACCATGCAAGGTGTGCGGCGACAAGAGTTCCGGGGTCCACTACGGGGTCATCACGTGCGAGGGATGCAAGGTCAGTGAGTGCGCAAAGGTCGCGAAGAACCCCGGACTCGAGACTGTTTCAGGATTTGGGGTGGCGGTGCAAAGCAAGGTGCGATCAGTGGGGTGGGTGGGTGCTCGTGTGCAAGAATTTCGATTTGAAGGGCGGGCGGTGTCTCCGTCTCTCCCTTGGAAGTGTGGGTGGCTGCAAGGTCATGGGGTGCAGAAAGGTCACAGGACTGAAAGTCGATTCTTGGGGTTGCTGGCTTGTTGCTGTTGGAGCGGTGTTGCTTCGAACTGGATCAAAGAAAATGCAAAAATGTGAGGGCAAAACGACAAAAACAACCGTTCCTCTGGATGATCAGTCTCCCAGGGGTCAAGCTGAAGGTCACGATGCTGTAACTGCCAAGGTCAGTCAGGGCGTTGTCCAGGTCAGTCACCAAAGGGGTCATTGACCGTGAGGTTGGTCAAGGTCAGGGTCAGTCACGTGATACCGAGTGGTTCGTCGAGTGCCACTCACTCACTTCCAGATCCCCTTGTCTCACACAGCTTCAGTCCTGTTGTGTTTTGCAAAGCGAAGACCCTCCCTCTACGTAATCGCATGTTGGGCCGGGTCTCCGGCGTCACAGCACCTGTGTGTTGTGCGGTAATATGGGGGCCGCGACTATGAAGGCTTTGCGTTATGTATGGGACGTTCTCACGCGAATCTCCCATCGCACCCGACGCTCCGAGTCCAAATCGACTTTTTCCAGACGGTTTCTCACGTATTGGACTGTAATTGTGCGTCGGTTGTTCAGCTGAATGTGTGAATGCGCGAGAGATGGAGGCGTCTCACTGGAGGCGTCTCACTGGAGGCGTCGTGTATCCCCCACCCCCACCCCGTTTACCTCAAGTGCGTTGTGTCGTTACTGTACGAGGGACAGGTGAAATGACGCAGCGTCTGCGCACAGGCAAGGTCGGGACGTAGTGTGTGACGCACCCAGTGTGAAACACGCCCTCGGGTGTGAATGGGTGGGCAGCTATGCAGCAGCCAGTTTGAGGCTGGGCTCGGCGACCGTTTAAAAACTACGCAGCACCTGTGGGGTTGGGACGCAGCGTGTGACGCACCCAGTGTGAAACACCCCCCTCGGGAATGAATGGGT
>JAAUXT010003299.1_pt1 | contig 16463 bp, 12 predicted proteins | sample 7278171 | NCBI WGS metagenome assembly JAAUXT01 (sample SAMN14350112, study PRJNA611818) | marine sediment metagenome | isolation source: surface marine sediment (1.8m) | place: French Polynesia: Moorea | collected 2018-08 | reverse complement strand
GCAATTTGCACTTTTTGCAATTGCAAAAGACCAGAATTTGCCAGCCGCAACTCATTTGCAATTGGAAAAATAGCCGCAACTGGATTTGCAACTCAAAAGTGCAAAATGCAGCTTTTGCAGTTGCGACTGCTTTGGAAAAACCAGTCCCAGGAGGTTTTCCATGTGATCACCATTTTCTTGGTGATGATGAGGTTCAAATTTGGGTCTTTTACATGTGGTTGGTCTTATTTGGATTGAGGATGCATGATATGTCAAATGTGAATTTTTGGCTTCAAATTTCAAGTCAATTGCACATCAAGACATATTTTTTTCCAAGAAATACCTTGGCTGCCTTTTGTGGAAACCAGCGTGATTGTTTGCAAAAAGAGAAACACAAACAACCAGAAATCCTTGATGTTCAATGTTCAGCAAATTCAACAAGTAACCTCAGAAAAAAAGACACAAATCAATTTTAAAATAAAATTCACTCACCCAGGGATTTCAGATTCTGGAATATCTTTTTATGAATGTTGAGAAATTAAAGAAATCAATTGGTTGAAGAAAAATCAAAATACATTCACCAAAGCAGTGACAGTTGTGCTGATAAAATGTGCTTTTCATATGGAAATGTCAAACAGTATATCATAAAGGGACATATTAACACTACGTGGGCTAACAGCTACTATAGTAGCTCTGAGCATCTGGTAATTATAGTGGCAGCAGTCCATAATTAATTGGGACTGGTGTGCGGCACCCGCACCAGAGATGCTATTTCACTCTGCCAAATGATGCTTTCGTGCACTCACTTTGATTGACAGTGCACTTGACCAAATCTTTGTGCTCATCGCAGCAATCAGTTTGCCTGAAATCACATTGAGTGCTCTTTGCATGATAGACATGTTACCTTACCTGTTCAGTGCGTGAACAGAGCAGCCATCAGTGTCATATCCTCTAAAAAGCATCTCAGATGCCACAGTATGGCAAAGTCTGCCAATGTCTCGAATCTGAGTGCCCTCAAAATGTGGGCCACATGCCATGCACATCGGCGTAACTGTTGCTGTCTTTCAGTCATCAATTGTAGGTGGAAATTTCTGTGGGTTATGCGCAATTCACAACCCATGTCACCTGGCTGATGCAGAAAGAACATGTACATCCAGCATGTTTCATACATTTATTCTTACTGACCAATACAGTTCGGGAACTGCTTTTATACAACTCACAATGGAAATGGTCATTCGCAAAGTACCTAGATTATCACAAGCAATGGTAAACTGTGAAGGACTTCTGAAGGCCCATTCCTTCGGTTCCACCTGAGCAAATAGAACCAGGCTGTAGTCAAGGAGTCAAACAGTCTCATTGAGTTGAGGCAGATCCAGATCTCCCCCAAGGACTGCGTCTTCCATGCACGTCGCCTTCCCCACCTTCCCCGCCAGTTGGTCATTCTGTGCCTTGATTGCGTCCACATGCATGAGGCCTTTGGTGTGATACACCTCAAAGCACGGCCAGGGGCACAGGAATTTCTTGCACAGGCCACATTGAAATTTGGTGTACTTCCCCCCCCCCCCTTTTTCTGTGTAGCAGCCATTGCAACGGTGATAATTTTTGGCCCTCTCTTTGGTCGGAATAATTTCTTCTGGGAAATGGCACTCATTGAACCGTCACTCCGGAGCCACGGCCAAAACTCTGACATATGGGTTGTGGAATGAGTGATCCCGGTTGCCCTCCTCAACAAGGGCCAAAATTACATTCACCCTGAACGTGAAATGGTTGTGGAGTTTGAGGTCCTCACGCAAATGGGGTAGATTTTGCACATGGCCCTGCATGATGATCCCCTCCCTCACTGCTTGTTGGCTTCTGCACATCAGCAGGTACCCATTCATCATGGCCATATTTGCCAGGTAGAACACAAGTTTAGTGGTCCACAGGAGAGTCTTGCGATTCATTTCATAACTTTTCAAGATTTTGTCCCCAAGATCCACCGCTTTCATGCTGTAATTGTAGTTGAGGACTGCATCTGCTAGGGATGTGCACCTCAGTCATGGTGGCATTGTGGATCATTGATATGAGATGGAAGACCCTCCTGTCACCAATTGTCATCGTGAGCATCTGTTCATTTTCACTACGCCTCCAGCAAATTTCTTTCGACCTGGGCTTTACCCAGCATGATGGGCCAGTCTGTTTTGTTGGAGTGGACTGTCCCACAAAATCCAGTGGACCTGGTCAGAAGAGCTGTTGCTAAAACCAGACTGGAATAGAAATTGTCCATGTACAGATGATAACCCTGATCCAACAAACAGAACTTGTGCATCATTTGCATCACTGTTTCCGAAATGAAGGTCATTTTCTTGGGGTCAACCCCCCGATTGGGACACTTCCCAAATTTTAGCATGGATGTGTGTGGGATATCACAACATTTTTGTATGAGTGCAAGGACACCTTCCCACTCAAGTTTTTTGGTTGCTTTGTCATGTCTCTCCACTCCAGTGGACACCTCAAAACCCAAGCAGTATCCAGAATCAGCCTCTGAAACTGCGTACAGTTTTAGGTGGTATTTGTCAGGCTTGTTGTTATTGAAGGCGCAAAACCTGCACACACCGTGAAATGCGCAGGTTGCCTCATCCAAGCCAAGGGTGTGGTTTGGTGCCAAAGAGGACCTGAATGAAGTTTGCAGGGTCGAAACTATATGCCTGATCTTGGCAAGTGGGTCATGGCCAGGATCCCCAGGTCTCGGGTTCAGCGAGTCATTGTCAAAATGCAATTTTGGGGAAATCAGCTCGAAGGCGTTCAATGACATGTACTCCCCTAAGAAAGGCGTCTGTGTCACCAGATCCATTGACCAGTAATTTCTCAATGCTGGCTTGTGCACAAGTCCCTGGCAATGTGCAATGCAAAGAAGACCTTCACATCACCTGCATGAACCGGGCGCCAATGCTTTGATCTCTTGGAATCGTGCTCTAGAATGAGAACAAACAGACATCCATTGATTTGGTGAAAATAAAGACTGACATAAGTCAAGAATGGAAAAAAGAAAGTAAGAAATAACAAAAGAAAAAAATGAAGCACAGAAGAGAGAAATGAAGAAAGAAAGGATGAGCATGACAGAAAGACAGAAAGAAAGACAATAACATTTTGAATTCAACCAGGTATGGGCCCCCGGACCCAATCTGGTATCAAAATCTCTCAGTACAAGAGCCCATATCATTTGAATGTGCGGTGTGCATGTCGTGGGTTATGTTTGCACAGCTACAGGCAATTACTGGTGTCTTTGATGTACATTTGCCTTACATAAGGGATAAGTACCGCAGCCCAAGTGCAGCATTGTGTCATCAAAGCATTTTCCAGGACAAAGGCACACACTAGTCACCAAGTGCTGCTTGTTTTATTGCTACAGACTTTTCTCTTGTTTCCAAGTATTGTTACTCACATGTCATGACTGAACATCATGTCGCTGTCAATTTGCACTTGAATTGTGATGCAGGACTACATGGGTGATGTCATCCACGTCCATCTTGGATTGTTTTTTGAATTGTGGCACCAATCGCTCTTGAAAAAATTGACTTTTATCAAAGCATGGTGAGTAACTGCGTAACTGGGATTGGGATAACCTTGTGTTTGGCCTTCTCCCGTGTTGCTGAACAAATTTAGGATGACTGGCAGTCCTCAAAGAAGCCGTTATTTGCGACATTACAAACCGATCTAGAACATGCAGTGGAATTCGACTTGGAATTTCAGTGCATTTCATTGGGACCTCCACATGTTCAGGAACAAGCCAAATATTGGGTAATGACCAGTTGCCCTCTCCCACCCTCCTTTGGGGAAGCATCTCACTCAAGCCGCTCATGGGAGGCTTTGCCTCTGCATCCCTCAACATGACTATCATTTCTCTTCACTGACCTTTGGCCCTCTGATGTGTTCTTGAAGCAAGCATCCTGCGGAGGCCGCGCTTGAATGCTTTTGAAGGGGGGAGCACTTATCATGATTATGAGCAAATTGATTGCTCATCGATGCCCTCTTGCCCTCTGATGTGTGCTTGGAGCAAGCATCCCGCGATGGCTGCACTTGAACGCTGTTGTACTGGGAGCTGTTATCATGATTATGAGCCTTGAATGCTCACCGATGCCCTTTTGCCCTTTTGCCCTTGCATGGTTGTGTGGGCGTCGCAGATATACTTGCCATGGGAGAGAACAGCGCGTTGTCCACAGGCGAAGCAGACTCCATTGGCATGCTGGTATGTCAGAAGGGAGGCTTAGATGTTGACGTGCTGGGAACTTGACTTGCAGTGCTCAAACGTTTCTTGGTAGAGCGCAGATCTTCCAAAGAGCATTGAGGGGACAGCAGCAGCACATCGTCTTCAAATTCAAGAGAGCTGTCCAATGCCTTGTCCTTCTCCGTCACGGAGGACTCTGTGTGACCACGCTTGCGGCTGTACACATGTTTTACACCCTCCCTACGGAGGATGTTGTCCATGTATTCTTCTGGCTCACTCTCCATGTTGCTGTCTGTGGACATGTCAAGTACCCTTTGTGTGGCTTCCTCCCCATTATACATACAGCCTTTTGGCATGATGACTTTGATGAAGGAAAATAAAAATGTGAAAGTTGCGTGACTGGTTGTCCAGCTGTCTGCAGGAATTTCCTCCAGGAATGAAAAATTGTTTCTGTCCCGCACAATTTTATAACATTTGTGAGATTCAATCACATGAGATTCTGACAGCCAATCTTGGGTGAGCTGTGGTAAGACCTGACAAGTCTTCCTTCGTGACGAAATGGACTATTGAAGAAAAATATTGGAAAAACACAGGGGTGTGATATGTCAAGTAATTGCCTTAGCGCAATGTGCAGAAGATGCATTATTGAACACGTGTGCAAACAATTGACTTTTCAATTGAAGCACAGTGAAGATAACACATTTGGATTGACTAATTTCATGCAAATTGCCATAAACCATGGACATAATTGGCTTAGGTGCCAGACAACACCCCTGCTCTTCCATAAACGAATTCCTGCATTTGTGAAACAATTATAAAGGAGACAAGTTTCAAAAAGTTAGGCATTGCTTGTGGAATGGGATTTATGGGATAATTGGTGACACCCAAAGTGACAGGCTCGATCATACTGTACGTAATACCTGCCTACTGGGTTTTGTGCAAAGTGACACAGATAACTCTAATTGGATTTTCTTGTCTGGTGCACATTTTGTGCACATTTTGTTTGACCGCACAAGAATGTCCTGCAAAAATGTAACCCCGCCTACCACAAAAAGGCACGAATGGACTGATGCTACCATGGTAGCTGATGCCAGTGAATCAAGGAACTCTGTTCAGCTACCATGGTAGCGACTGCCGTGTATCTGACCATCCCCGCAAAAGCTGCCATGGTAGCTACTGCCGCTCTCCTTACAATCGGCAAATGCGGGCTTCAGCCCAGCTAGTGTTAAACATGTAGAATGTTCAACAATCCAATATGTTTACACTGTTCAAGAAACATTCCTGATATTTTTGAATGCAAAACTTACAAACAAGACACGGAAAATGTTTGCCCAAACCCAAACAAAACTGAAAGTAAATTTGCAAAGAAAGGTCTTTTTCTTGTTGACAGCCAGACAGTATGTCTATTTGATACTCTATTTGAAGAGGGAGACGACTTTATGCCCAGTTGAAATGCAAGGATGTTTTATTTGGCTTGATATCTCTGTTAATTTTAATTGGTGCAAAACAACACACACCATTGGTCTCTGATGCGAACAAATCTATTTCCATAAAAGTCTGACAGTTATTTTCTTTGGCTGGCGACTACAAGCAAAATTTATTTGGTATTGAGTCCAGATCGTATCGGAATTAGAAACTGTGTACGAGCCAAAATAGAATTTTTAACTTTGAGCAAGTAAACATTGGACATACACACAACTCTGCTTCAACCGTAACTTGTTTCAACAACAATCATAATGTTCAGGCTTGCTCTCAGAAACTTACTGTGAGTTGGAAAGGCACCTATAACTTCCTCACAAAAAGGGCACACAAATAATCAAAAGTTGCAGAAAACTATTGCCAAGCACTGGCTGATTATTCCAACAGATTTATCTGCTTCACTCTGGTTACCAAGCTGATTCTGATCGATGGTGTCTTGAGGCAAATTTAAATCCAGCTTCACACCATTCAGTGCACTGTCATCACCAGAAAATTATCTGCCACTACGGCTTGAAGTCCACAAATCTCAGACCCCAGACTGCAGGTCATTCAACCGGCCAGTTTCTCCTTTCCTGGGTGTTTCCTGGACACCTGGAAGTCAGTCTCGTTGGGGTTGAAGAGGTTCAAGTCATTGCTTCCAGAATAAGCTCTTGTGACCTAAGGCTACAGCCATGAATCAGCTCCTGAGAATTCTTTTATACACGCAAGTTACACCTTGCCTTTCTCAGTTTCTGAGCAGCAGAGTGTATATTTGGAGTCAAGTTCACTGCATTTTCCTGAATTCACAGGTTCAACAGGTTCAGTGAGGCGAACTTTGAAACTTTTGCTGCATTGTGGGTGTTTGATCTGTGGGTGTGCCCACCCATTGGTGTCGTTACATGAATGTCACCCTGGGGTGGGCAGAGAGCAAAGTCAAGTTTCTGAATCACTTCACCATTGACAAAAATGGAACATGCCCTTCTGGGCTGCTCTCTTCCTGCTGATGTTGTTGTTGCAGTCGCTGTTGTTGTTGTTATTGTTGTCATCCTTGTTGTTGAATGACGTCCTTGTGTGGTTGCAGCATTTTGCACAGAACCATATCTTTTCAGACCAAACTGAAACAAATCTGCAGTGTTTTGTTTGCGCTTCCACAACACACTCACTGAGGTCTAGTCATGATCGCAGCATGGACAACTGTCCAAATCACAATTTATGGGAACTATTCACAATGTGGGATCAAGACAAAGAGCTGAGATTCTCTCTCCAACTGTAGATCTAAGCAAAGGATCCTCTTGCTACTTCACACAACACACAAGCATGCATGATGATTATTGTCTCATGATTGCACCTGTTTTGAGACTCAAAAAGCCCAATTTTTTTCTCGGATATTAAAACTGTCATCTCAATTAATTTTTCCAGGCTCTTCTGCAATCACATTTCTGGGCAGACTGACTTTTTCTGGTCGTGGTTTGGAAGTATGACACTGTAAGCAGATGCTGATTGTCACTGTTTTCTCTTGGCAACGGTAAACAATGAATACATACAGTAGAAACAACAAGAGTTAGACAGTTTGCAGCCACAAAGAGAAAAAGAAATCTCCCAGTTCCACCCAGTTGGCACAGACATAGGGTTGAGTGAACTCCAAAAATTAATTCAGATTATTTTTCAGAAACACCCATTCATTGTTTTGTCCAGAACTTGATGTTGATCACCACAGAGTAAAACAAATCATTGTGTCCACCCCAGCTTCCCCAACAGACAATGATATGCACAGATAGACACTCAAATCCATACGATACACAGAGCTTGAGACGCTGCCTTGTGCAAACAATCAAGAAGTTGTGTGGCTATTCAACATGGTGATTCACTGCTGGTGAAAGTCTGCACATGGGAAACTTTTCTGTCAGGATTTAAGCTGGGTGTCAGCAGAACTATTTGAGAACATGAATGTCAGATGAACCCATCATTCCAGTTGTGTTATTTTCTTGCTTTGTTTGTGCACATCACCTGCAAATTTATTTAAGTTTTCATCTGGTTCTTATCCACCACACCAAGCCTGAGGTGCAATACATTGATTGGGAAGAATATTACACCTCGAATCTTCAAATTGTATTGTAACAAGATCATGGAAATTACGAAGTACCTAAAACCTGAACATCATTATAACTCACAGATTGGGATGGGGAAATCATGGTGTTTAGATAACAGGACAACATGCACATGAAAACAACAATGACACTGTTCCCCATGAGCCACAAAGTTGGTGGTCAAGCCCAGTCTCCAGATACTCTGAAGTCTCACACAAATTCTTTCAAAGAATTTCAGAAATTGTGGCACAACTACACAATGGCATTTTGTTTCATGGCCCTCAGAAACAACAAAAAAATGGAGAAATATTCACTGGTACAAGCTCTGTGGCATCATAGTCTTCAGGTTCATTTATACACAGCTCTGAGCACCAGAGATGTGACACCAAATTACAACACAAGACTACCAGTCACAGTTCAAATACCAACAGGTGTTATCAAAAGCTTTTATCATGACATATACTACCCAGTTCACAGTCTGATCACAGAGTTCAGTTGGGCAGGTAATTTTGAGGCACAAACATTACTATGGATTTTTACTTTGCATCCAAAACTTGCTTTGAACTTCACAATTCATGATTTGCACATTTCCCTCAGAAGTCCTGTTGACTGTGACTTTGGTAAACTCATTATTTCCAAGTTCAACTGTGATGTGAACAACAGAACCCTGTGCCAACAGCTGGACAATTCAAATACCTTTGCTCATGAAGAAGAAGAGCAGATTCAAAATTGTACAGAAAACCATTTCAGGTCATTCCAAAACAGCAAGATATCCTGGAGGCTTTTGTACTGTGGCCATCTGGCCAACTTCAGTATTTTTCCAATTTCTAGTGAGATTGTTGTTGAGGTCCAAAACAAACAGTGCCGGTATTATGAAATGAGTTCATCTTTCATGGTCATGGACATCAACACAGTTATTAGTTTGCCAAACCAGAATGTCAAGAAACAGTTGAGAATTGTAGACAATCTTCTCTTTGTCAGACAAACAATAAAATTAGTTACTTACTTTCTGCAAACAAACAAATCTTGTAGGATAATCCTGAATTCCTCATGGGAGCAAACCAAGTCCATTATCTTTGATGGGCCTGATGAGTTGGCAAAAATCATTTTGAAGAACAATGGCATTTATTTGACCTCAACATTTCAGTGCTTAGTGCAGATCTTGTCAGACAAAAAGTATTGCCAGCAGATTAATTTTGTTTCTGCAAAGCTTTCTGAATCATTTGCATTGCGCTTGAGGCAACAGCAAGAGCCTACATTTCTGCATTTGCCAACAAGACAATGCAGAGAAGTCTGTTCTGCTCTTCTTTTGGCTCCTCCTGGCTTTTACATAAACGTTTCAGTGAGCAGTTTGTATTATCAGGGTAAACACAGTCTTCACTGCAAATATGGAGGTACATTCACTGTAGAACTAATCTCAGGACAGTACATTGAAAATCCTACACTGTGCAAACATCTTTCCCTGAACAGTAGCAGAGTAAGAAATCAACACTCTCACAGAAATGAGTTCACTGTTATCCAGTATTTCTATTCAGGTCTGAGCAAAGTACACACAATTCTGAAAATATCTCTCTCCTCTTGCTCCTTGACACAAATAGATGTTTGCCAACTGTACAAAAGTTGTTTTACTAGTTCACCTGCTTGTATCTCCTTGTTGAATAAAATTACAGAATGGTCAGGCCTCAAACTTTTATTTGAAGAGGCCTATTCATTTTATCCTATTTTGCACAGGAGCTCACAGGCAAACACCAGATGCTACCTCCTGCAGCTGACAGCAGGGTCTGGAAGTGGTATCTTCTTGAAACACTCTTGTGAAATCAACCTATTAGCACCAGCCAAAGTGAATCCAAACAACCACATCACACATAGCCTCACAGGTGTGCTGCAGCCTTCCATTATGAAGTCATCTTTCACACAGAAGAGCAATTGCAAAATGAAATCTGAATTTGTTGAGGTCAGTGGCAAAGTTGACAAATTTGTTTGTTTTGTACAAAATAAAAATTGCTTGTTCAGCAACCAAATGCCATATCCTGCAAACATTGAACAGTTGATGCATCTTGGTTTGGGTGTGTCTGAAGTACACTTTTTCATGCATATTGACACAAAGAAACCAAGATCTATCAATATTCTACAGACCAAAGTAATGTTTTCCATGTACTCCCCAAGTTGGTTGGATATTTTGATCAAGACACATGAATCTGGATCAAACTCTATGAGGTTCCCAATCATATCCTCAATGAGTCAAGTTGTGGATCTGAGGCAACATTTGGACCTCATTCAGCCATTTCTGGGCCTGTTTTTGTCACATTTAAGTAAGGCAAGTGCTTATCTTTTCTTTCTGATGGTGGGATGTGTAACAGTTTCACAATAAATGTGCATGCTAACAAACATATTTCCATGTGACTCCAGTTTGTCTGAAAACAATTACCGTGTCAATTTGTAAATTGATGCACAAACTCAGTCACATGTCCAAATGCTCCAGTGTGAAAATTGTTTTGTTTAAACAGCCTGATTTTTGACTGTTTACCATACTGACTGGCTATTATAAACAGCAGCTCAATGTGTGCATGTTGTAATGCCAGCTGTATCTTTCTGTTGTGATCAGAAAATCATTTGTCCTTGCAGGCAATGCCCTTCACTCACAAATTGGAAATGAAGTACAAATCTCAAGAACCCATTCTATTCTTTGAATTTCTCAGAAACTCAATTGTAAATCTGTTCATTCTGAGTAGATATAGAATGAATTACCTGGAGTTCAGGGTAAATCAAACTGTTCTGGATGGCAAGAAACTCTTTTCTTTACCAGGGCAACTGGATGTGGCTTATTTTACAAATTTTCATAGTATTCTAAACATATATTGGGTTTATGATATTTACAAACAGCATTTAAACTTGATGAGGATGTTCATCACAAACTGTGACACTGACCTGCCATCACATCTTACATGTTTGAATTTGTCTTCAGGAGCACAAGTCACTGGTGATAAAGATTCCTACATGTTGTTGACAAAGCATGTTCCACACATATTTTTGCCACTTCACAGTCCAAACTTTTCTGCTCTGGAAAATTTTCTTCTCACAGGGACAAATTTAACTTCTTGGGAGGAAGCATCAACATTGTGCACAGATTTAGGTGGAATGTTGCCTATCTTTGACAGGAAAGAGAAGCTGGAAGAGGTTATAGCACTGCTCAAATTTGTTGAAGACATACCTCCTGTTGAGGGCATCTTTATTGGATTGAAACTGACAAAAAGTCAACAGGTACCTTTTTCGTGTAAACAGCCCCACAATCTTCAAGGATGAGGGCAGTTTTGCACACAACTGTCATGCATAAATGCTATTTATCACGAAGCTGATTTCATTAGCTTGCATTTCTTTGCTGACAGGGCACTTCTCTCTTCTGGGCTCATAATGTCCCAGTGACTTACCAGATGTTTCACAATTTTAATTATGGTCAACACTATATCCAGCACTACATTTGCCACAAGGGACAGTATTGGCAGCATGTCAATGAGTATTTTTGTGCCAATCTGGTAGATTTGAAGAAAACAGCTCTGAGGTCACTGTATCCACAAGTTGTATCAAGGAAGTTATGCATCATAATGTTGTTGACAAATTTGGCAGAAACAGAATGGATCAACATTCACTGTTCAGAAAAGCTGCTTCAACATGTTATCTGTGTGTCCAGACCAAAGTTCAGCCCAAGCTCTTGGTCTCAATCTGCAGTGAACAGATGGGCCATCTCTTCCAGGCTGATGTGTTTAAAATACCAAATCAAGTTAGCAAAATATTGTTTTGTATTCAAGTGGACAAAACCAATCATATCAGTAAATACAGAGAAACTTGCCTCTGCCTGTATTTTGCATTCAAGAAGCAGTGCTGTAGAATGCACATCATTTGAAATGATTCAGTTTCTATTTGACACTACATCATCAGCATTTCCTCCAACTTTGCTTCTGCACAACAGTAGCCATATTCAAAGGCTCACACATGAGAAAGTATTGAACTTCAACAAGTACAAAAAAGAATATATTCCAACATATGAAGCTAATGGATCATATATCTTGACAACAAAGCAAGAAAATATTGATTTGAAAGGTAACACATTCTCTTGTACACATGGGGGTTACATATCATTCTTGTACACATGTGATGGAAGTCCTGATTGTCCAAATGATGATTCTGATGAAAGGACCTGCACATGTGATGACAATTCTCACTGTAAAGAACTTTCAGGAAACAGAACAGAGCACAAATGTGGTTATTTGTATTACCAGGCAGTAGATGGTAGCTGTCACCATTATTGTCTACAAAGTAACAGTACAGATCTTGCAAACCAAGGCCTTTTCTGGTGTAACAGGTCCGACATTACCATTGTCCACAGTCTAATGGATGACTTGGTTCCAGACTGTGGATCTCAAGGTGAAGATGAACTGGTATTGATGTCAATGCTTCAACAGGGCACAAGGGCACCCTGTTTGGAACCTGGTCAGTTGCCTTGCTTGGAGGGACACCCCAAATGCTACTATTTTTATCAAATCTGCAAATACCAGTTAGACAAACAAAACAAACTGTATCCCTGCAGAAATGGAGGACATCTTGTAAATTGTAAGTCATTTGAGTGCAACAACAATTTTAAGTGCCATAAGTCACACTGCATATCATGGGCTTCTGTGTGTGATGGGAAATGGGATTGTTCTTTTGGTGAGGATGAGGAATTCAAGCCAGTGTGTGGAAAAGGATATTCCTGTTCAGGAATGTTCAAATGCAAAGATACAGACACAACTTGCATTCATTTGGGTGATGTGTGTGATGATGTGGTAAATTGTCCTCTCAATGATGATGAATTTGGCTGCTCTTTGACAAACATATGCCCTTGTCAGTGTCTTGGGTTTGCAATATTCTGTCAAAATACAAAGTTAAATTTTCTCAATGACATGTACAACTACCTGTCTTTGACTCTGTTAAACTCCTTTGTCTCTCACAATAAAAATATTTTTCAAATCTTCCCTGAAGTTTTGATGTATAAACAGAGAGGTGGTGAAGTTGCAGATATTTGCTCTGTTTCCCTCCCAAAACCTTTGATATTTTTCAACATGTCATTTACTGATTTGTCTTCCTTGAAGCAAAATTGTTTCAAAATGCATTTGTCACTGCAGTGTGTTCTTTTGGAAAACAATTGTATTGAATCTGTGAGTTCCAAATCATTTTACAATTTGAGAAAGTTACAGTTGGTTGGTCTTTCCAGAAACCCTCTCTCAAAGATTCCAAGACTTTTTGTGGTGATGTGTCCACTGGTGAGACTTATATCTCTCAGGAAACTAAATTTGATTGGTGTTGATCAAAATTCTTTTGACAGTATTCTTACTGGTGTTGTTGATACAGATGATCATCATGTTTGTTGCTTGACTCATGAAAACCTGTGTTGTTCAGCCAAAAGACCTTGGTTTGTTGCATGTGAAGACCTTCTGCCAGGAGTAACAAAACAAATTTTCTTTGTTAGCATATCATTCACAATTGTGGTTCTGAACATTGTTTCTTTCATCACAAATACACTGACATGGAAATCTAACAAAACCATGTCAATCATAGTCTTTTCAACAAATATTTGTCACTGCCTCTGTTCTGTTTATCTTCACATTACATGGATTGCTCATTTTAGTTTGGAAGGAACATTTATGGTGATGGAACAAATTTGGAGAACAAGTTCTTCATGCTTTTCAGCATTTGGGATCATTCTGGCACACTCCGTGTTGAGTGCACTTGCTCTTCTGTTGTTGGCTCTGTCCAGACTTATGGTAGTTGTTCACCCTGTGGATTCGCAGTTCAAAAGAGTCAGTTATGTCAGCAAACTAATAGCCAGTGCTTATCTCTTTACATTAGTGTTTACCTTGTGTGTTTCTCTGAGTATTAAATTTGTTCAACACACTCTTCCCTTCAGCTTATGTCTACCTTATGCAGACCCCTCAAACTCAGTTATGTTGCTCAGAATAATCACTGTAGTAATTACAACTGCTCAGTTCCTTTGTGTGGTTGCTATGAGCATTCTGCATGGCCTTCTTGTTAAACATCTTATTGCAAGTCAGCTAGCTGTCAGGGCATTGAAAGTGGGAGATGTTTCAAATGTTCCAGTATTTGTACAACTTCTTACCATTTCCATTTCTACTGCAGTCAGTTGGACCTCAACCAACATCATATTTTGTGTTACTATATTTTTGTCCAGATTTCCTGTTGAGCTGGTCACCTGGACAACAATTGCCACTATGCCAATGAACAGTTATATTTACCCAGTGGTATTTCTCATCCTGGCTATCCGAAAAAAAATGATGTTAAAGGATCAATGAAACACATAGATGGATTGCTGTGTTGGCCACTGCACTTTTAGTTCAAAAATATATAGAGACACCTCATGTGGGTGATTCCTGGGTTGTATATATATACCTGTTACTCTCAGACATACTTGAGCACTTCTGTGATGACCATTCTTTTCGGGTGGAATCACAACATCAAATTTTCTCAAGGGCCATTTTTTGTTCTTGGAACAAGGAACAAATTGCATTCAGTAGAGTCTTTTTATTTACATTCCAGTCACATTTCACATCAAGGTTTTTGGGGAGATTCAGAAATTGTTTGTCTTGAATGCCGATGTGAGCCTACACAAGCGATACGATACACATACTGATGTTGATACATTCCCAAAATGGTGATGGAAAGCTGTGTAGTTGCACTGCATGGCAAATGTCATCACAAATAAACTCCTGTGAAGAATGCCCAGGTCAAGCTCACATTGACTTCATAACTTTCCCTTTGACAAAGACAATATTTGAGAGAGGAACAAATCCAGGAATGGACAAGAGAATCTCTCAAAGAAAAGCCATTCTGCACAGCAAAGGGGAAAATCTGGACATTTACCCCCACAAACATTCCACTGGAGAAGAATCAGACAAGGCTGAATGTCCTCCAGAAAGAGAAGGGCATTAGTGATGTCACAAAGGTTCATTTTTCAGAATTTCACTGATCTTCAATCCTCAGAGAAAGGCAACTGTGTCTGAAAGATTCTGGTGACAGGTATTTTGTTCAAATGTAGTATGTTCACAACAATGCCTGTTTCTCATGTTCTGGAAATATCACAACAACCGTACATCACCAGAGCTAAAAGTTCTCTTTATTCTGGCCATTGGCTGAACAACTGTGACTGCCTTGCTCTTGCTTGTCTTTTGACGACCTCACCAGCCACGACAGCCACCTTCTTGCACTGATTTCTGTTCACAAAAGTATTATATATATTTTTTTCTATCCACCACTACTGTCCGACGGAATTGGAGACCGAAAGGTCGAACTGTCAGTGTGTTGTAGCTCCTGAAAGTCAGTGCATTCCCTCCAAGTAGCGGCTGCACTGCCTGGCATGTACCATCCGCTGCTCTTTGGTCCGAGAGGGCATGAAACTGGCACAAAACAAAGTCCAACGCGTGTCTCACCCTCTGAAGATCTGGAAACTCGTTTTCTTTCAGTTTTCTTTTCATTTTTGCCCAATGTGCAGTGCCATTATCCTCTTGTAGAATGACCTGGGTGGGGATGGCGATCATTCTGGGGGGGGGGGGCGGTGACGGAGAACCCTGAGGAAATGGCGCAAAATTTGCATGTAACGAGCGGCAGTCACGTTCGCATTGGGAGGGAGGGAATGCCTGTACATCACACCCTGTCTGTCAAAGAAGACCACAAACAATTGTTTCATCACTGTACGTTCTCTGAGCGCTTTTCCGGTGATTTGATGAGGCTGTGCTGTTTTAGGGAGCTCAATTTTTGACTGACCTAAACAAATCACCTACAGGCGTGTCTACCAAAAGTATGTGTACACCTGTTTTATGGTCAAGACAAGTATCATATTCGGACCTTTTGGGCTTTAATGGTTCTATTTGGGTTGTGCATAATGTGCCAAGAAGGAAAATTTAAAGTTTGAATTTTTGGATTTTTCAGGTCAAAAAGCTCAAATTTGAAGGGGTGGAAAATTTCAGACATGCTTGGACAAATTAGTCCATATCTCAGAAAGTGTGAATATTTGGTGAAGGAAGTATATTGATGAAATGTAGTACACTGTACAGGTGTCTGACTAGTAGGGTATTATATGGTTTTCAGGAGGGGTCTAAGTTTGGATACAAATTTGAGATTTTTGGAAGGTGTTCAAAATAGATATTTGGTTGAGATTCTGGCAAGCTCTGTGTGAAATTATGTGACAAGTTTCAATATACAGATATTTTGGGTACATTTTAAATCAAAAAATAATACAAAACATTTATTGAAATTTATCATTTATACATCTGCTTGTTTGTGATTATGTCACTTGGTTTGGTCAATGTGTGTGGGTTACTGTATTTAGGTTGCTGTGTTTGGGTTGCTGTGTTCAGGTTGCTGCGTTTAGGCTGCTGTGTTTGGGTTGCTGTCTTTGCGTTACTGTGTTCAGGTCACTGTGTTTAGGTTGCTTGCATTCTGGTTTCTCCATGGAGCTATTTTTGTGGATGATCCATGCGTGGAGCCAACCTTTCCGTGGATCCTCTCCTTGTTTTTGGATCATAACAGTGGACATAAGTCTCATCAGCTCTTACTGTCCAGTCACGCAAGGTATAGAAGTGTCGCAACCGGTGTTGATAATCTGGAAACCTGCAGCACATTGGGCGGGGGTCAAGATGTGAGGGATGGATTCAGCCACCTTCTTCTTTTGAGTTCGGGTCAAT
>JAAUXT010121813.1_pt1 | contig 16467 bp, 18 predicted proteins | sample 7278171 | NCBI WGS metagenome assembly JAAUXT01 (sample SAMN14350112, study PRJNA611818) | marine sediment metagenome | isolation source: surface marine sediment (1.8m) | place: French Polynesia: Moorea | collected 2018-08 | reverse complement strand
CTTGATGCTTTGACGCTTGCATCAGAACTTGGACAGAAGTACGCCACTTGAAATTATCCTAGTCAAGGCACCCCAATTTGCAGGTTATACACGGCCCCAGCACAAAACCTTCGCATCTCCGAACACCCACCCACCGCCATGAGGCCCACCCCGCCCTTGCGCGGCCGGTCCCGCCCTGCACCGCCCCGCCCACGCACCTGTCTTCTCGTCGAGCACCTTGCGGACCCAGCGGCCGGGCTCCTGCTCCCGGATCAGATTCCGACCCTGCAGCATCTGCAGCTGCTCGTGCACCATGTCCTCCGTCGTGTTCAGCATGCTGCAACACAGCGCGTTCAAACCGTCACACTCCCAAGTCTTCGAACAGCAAGTGCACAATACAAATTTGGTTTCCCTGAGGTGGATGTAGGGGTCTCTCGGACTGATGTCAGAGAACCAGGGTGCGAGGCAAACTTGGCGAGATTTTTGGCCAGCAGGTTGAAGGACTGCGGCGGGTCAGGGTAGCGTGTGGGCCGTGGCAAGACAAACTCACTCAGATGCGCCGGGAGGAAGTTCGCGCGGGGTACTCAGGACCAGCGGGGTGAGCAGGCAGGGTGGAGAGGGGCTGGCACTGTGGGGTGGGGCAGGCTGTGACCAGGACGGGAGACCAGGACAGGACCGAGTGGGGACAGGCAGGGTTGAGGGGGGTGGGGCCGGGGCAACACCGATCGCAGCTGACTCACTTGGCGAGGTCCTCGGCCGGCAGGATGTTCGGGTAGGCGGACTCGAGCGTGACGAGCAGCTGCTCCTGCACGATCACGTGCTTCGGGCGCGTGTCCTCCTTCGGCATGCCTGCAGCCAATCAGAGAAGAGCTCAGTCAGCCAATCAGAGGAAAACTTGGTCAACCAATGCAGTCAGCCAATCTGAGAAGAGTTTTTCAATAAACCAATCGCACAAGATCTCAATGGTCAATAAAATAACATTTGGTCCGTCAGTTCGTGCACATAATTAGATCTTGGCTGCAAAAGAAAGAGAAAACCCTGCAAGTCTGTGGAAGTACCTCTGTGAAACAAGGTTTCTCCCTTTTGTCAAGGGAATGCACCAGTGCTACTGACAACTCAACCAAGAGACATGCCAAAAGACGAAACAGAAGATTCGGTTCGGAACAGTCCTTCAGAAAATCCATCGAAGTGACAAATCCACGCTTCAACGGATCAGGCAAAGAACAGAGGGAAGTGAAAACAGCACTGCAGGTCACAAAACGCTTCCAGAGTTTCACACGAATTCACGAGAAAGACGAGGACAGGGAAAAGGAACAGGAAGTGAACTGGAACAACGCAACAGGACTCTCTACCTGTCTGAAGACACTACTCTGCTGAAACGCACCACGACAACATTCTATTTGATCTCATGCCGTCCTCTCTCGAAGAGGAGCACACCTGGGCAAACCCACACCACACCTTCCCACTGCACAGATTGTCAGCACATAACGGGGTGTTCCCTCCAGCGGACCCAGGATTGGAGCACGGGGCCAGTGATCCTGCCACAGGGGAGGTGGCCCGAATCCCAACTTCGACATTTTTTGCAGTGCAAATCAGGGGGTGGAAAATTTTCATGCCATAAAGTGTGAATGTGTGTGTGTGTGTGTGTGTGTGTGTGTGTGTGTGTGTGTGTGCGTGTTGTGTGGCGATGCCTCAGCGGCCGGGCCCCCTGGATCCGCTGGAGATATTGTCGCCCCCTGGAGACAGTTTGAACCGGAAGAAGACTCCACACCACATGCTCGTCATGCTACATGCACCGGGAGGACTCCTCCCTCAAACTTACCCGCCGTCTCCGCCACCACTGTCGGGCAAAACAACAACAACACAGCCGATTTAAACACGTGTGTCAGAGCGCTTACTTTTCTACACAGCGGCCATTGCGGCACGAAAACGATTCACTGCTTTTGTCCGTCACCATTTTGTCCCACTCTTCGGGGTCACACGTTGTGCATCTCTTGCATTTGAGTTTTGATGCGCATTGAAAAACGACAGTTTTTAGGGACAGATCCGCTGTGAGGTGGAGTCGGGTGAAACTGAACAAAACACGTGTAACTGACGGTTCAGTCAAAGGGATGGTCACCCAGACCCACGAACAGCAGCCGTCCCCAGGAACTTCGTCGCATTCTGTCCTTCGGTGCAAACACACGGAGAGAATGCACCACAAAGTTCAAGTGCAGAATCAAGGCAAAACTGTGTGACGAGTAAAGGAACAGCACAACACGAGCAACAGGAAATCAGAGGCGATTTGGCCCCGTGTTCTGTTTTGACGAGTGCGGGGTGGGAGTGAAGTCTGGAGAGAAGCAAACAGCCCTGTTTTCCAGTGAAAACACCCACCAACACCTCACAAACCAAACACACTGACGTGCACGTCCGAGCAAAGCTCAACAGAGTGGAAACACTGGAGGTTCATTTTCTCTGCCCCCCCCCTCCCGCCTCCATCGGCATTCGTGCCCCGAGCTCCTTGTCGACAGCGAATTGCACGGGAGGCCCGGGGCCGGACACACGCCGAGACTGGGTGAATGCTCCGAGAGCCAAGACTCCAGTTGCAGGACAGCAACTGCCAACCAAACCAACGCTTGAAGGGTCCGATCCAGGTGGTGGTGACACGGAGGTGGGGTTCTGCAGCACTTCTTGTTGAAGAAGAAAATGTATTTCAAAACTGTGGCCACAGAAATTGTGGTGTCTTTTTGTCTTTTGTTTCGGGGAACGAGCGGTGCCCTGGGCCTCCTGGATCCACCCCTGTCAACAACACAACCACGTGACGACCGTACGTGATGCCACCACGTGACCACACCACGTAACAATACGAACGACACGCACAACAAACAGTGACAGTGCAGCACACAGTGGTCGCGGTTCGGGTCGGTTCACGGTCCCCACAGGATTCAGAGTCCGACTGACCCAGGATCACGGTGCAGCAGACCGGAGCGGGGGTGGGGGGGAGGAGCTTTGGTTCAATCCGAACGACTGTTTTTCTTCGACTTGGGAAATTCAAACAAACATCAGTTTCTACCATTTTAGGACTTTCCAGGGGCGGATTAGGGCGAGGAACCACCGTCTTTTGTCAGAGTTCGCAAAAAAGGTGTTGGTGAAGGATTTGTTCCTCTGAAGGTGACATCGGGCCCCGCCCGTTGGGTCCACTCCCCTACCGGACCCTGAATCTGCCAAATGTACGGGAGCGAGACCCGGGCGTCGGACCCGACTCCGCTGACCCGGTGCAACATGCCCGGTGACACGTGCTGATCGGGCATGCATGTTGCACCGGGTCTCGTGAACCGACCCTGCGGTGGTGCGAATACACGTGCACAACTCACCGGACATGATTTTGGTTCCTGCAAAAAGCGCAAAAGTTACAGCGTTAGTGAAGCAGCTTGGTCGCCTTATCCTGGTGTCAGCTACACACTACAGGATTCTCAGAATCTACACTGTACAGGTTACGGGGCTCATCCATTGCGCGATGAGTGGGCTGGCGGCCTCTCCGAACTCGTCTGCGTTCGCCACAGACGACACAGCAGGTCACTTCCGCTGAGGTCAAGGTCACGGTGTGGGGGCGACGTACGAGCGTCTCTGCTTGAACTTCAGAGGATCTCGGACTCACCCAGCGGAACAGAATGTCATCAGCGGCTCAGCTCAAAGGGACAACTGATTCACATCTGGATGTTCGACGAAGCGAGGGTCGCCTGTGTGTGCAGCTGTTTGGATCAGGGGGAGCCGCATCTGTGTGTGTGCGTGTGTGTGCGTGCGTTGCTTGACTGTGCTTTCCTGTGTGTGTGTGTGTGTGTGTGTGTGTGTGTGTGTGTGTGTTCACGCGTGTATGCCAGCGCCTTCGCACCTGCACTGCATGTGTGTGTGTGTGTGTGTGTGTGTGTGTGCGCGCGCGCACCTGGACTGGGCGGCTGCGCCTCGGCCTCGTCGAGCTGCATCAGGTCGACGTCGACCTTCTTGATGACGCGGTAGCGCGCAGAGTGCTGCAGCTGCTTCATCACCTTCTTGATGAACCCCACGTAGTCTGCAACACAAGGGTGCGGTTCAGGTCACGTAGCTACGTGAGATACAGCTGGGTGACGTTGCGTGAGATGTCCACCTGGATGGCGTGGTGGGTGTACGAGGTTCGCTTTTAATTTGGCCGATCCACCGCGCTCAGAAATGATCAGAGATTGATGGCTTTTTAGAAACATGTTCTTCAGTTGCCCAATAGTATAATGCAAATACTCATTGCATCCAAAAGTTCATTTGAAGTACAAATACACAAATTTTTGGACATGCAAAATTTATGTGAATAGGATCAACAACTAAGAACCAAGAACAGTGAAACTCATACTTCTTCTTCAGACTCCTCTGTATCCTCATCTGTTCCTTGGCCAAAAACAATAACAAAGCAAGGAAAATACCTACTATATTGGAATTTGCCTCAGAAAACAGTACTATACTCACTGCTCTTACTCATAAAAAATAGTAGATAATACAAATCAAACAACTTTCAGTGGTCAAAATATTGAGGTTAGGATCATGCTGCAAGATGAGACACTGTCTGACAAAGAGGACAATTGAGTACTAAATATTGTTAGAGAATTCAGTATTTCTGAAAAATCTGATTCCTGAGATAGAGCGGTGGATCGGTCAAAAAAAAAGCGAACCTCGTATGTGTGTGTGTGTGTGTGTGTGTGTGTGTGTGTTTGGGCTTTATTTCCGAGTGCTTGCGCGACGAGGGGAGGACTCCACTCTTGAGCGGATGGAGGATGCAAACAAGTCAGAACCCTGACGGCGCTCTCCGGAGATGCGCGACCGTACGCGCTGGTCACGTGATTGACCCTCACTGAGGGCGGCGCTCACCTCTCGGGAAGGAGTCCGGCTTCACCAGCTCCTTGAAGAACTCGTACGCTCCAGTCACCTTGTCCAGGTAGTCCGTGTCGGGCGCGAACCAGAACTTGAGCACCCGGCTCTCCTGCAACACGCAGCGGAACACGTGAGTTACATCCTGAGAGAATGCATGTCAAGGTGTCCTGTCTCAATGCTTGTTCACAGCCTGAATCTGTGTGTTTCTGTGTTGTCATTTGGCGTTTCGGACACAACCCGCACGCGACTCGCAGGCTGGGTGGTACTCATAGGTTGGGTGGTACTCACAGGTTGGGCGGTACTCACAGGTATGTGTTTGCCGGACTTCTTGTCGACGAGGAAGCACTTGAACTCGAGCTGGAGGTGAGGAGGTGCGTCCTCCGCTGATTCTGCAGCGAGAAGGAGAGACTGAGCGTGTGTGCACACACCTGTCTGTTGGTGGGGGATGTGCGTGCGTGTATGTGGGAGAGAAAGGGTTGTGTGGGTGTGGCGTGCAGAGGAAAGAGCATGTGTGTGAATGTGTGTGTGTGTGTGTGTCACTGTGTATGAGCGAACGTGTGTGTACGCGTGTGCGCAGCAGTCTGGAGTGCTGGCCGTGTGTGCTGTGTGTGTGTGTGTGTGTGTGTGTGTGTGTGTGTATGTTTGTGTGTATGTATGTGTGTGTGTGAATGTGTGCGGTGTGTGTGTGCGTGCACCCTGACCTGCGTTTTGCTTGTTGATGACGAGCCCTGAGTGCTGGCCGCCGCCCTGGTGCGCCACTTTGCTCGAGTCGATCTGCGCGCGCTTCTTCTTCTCGATGGCGATGATGGTTTTGCGGCCCTGCTTCGTGGGCGTCATGACGATCTCCTCTGCAAACACAACGTGCACAGCGCGGGTCAATACACAGCTGGGGTGGGCGGCAAATTCTGCTTGTGGGTGGGCGGCACAGTTGGGGTGCAGGTGAATGGGCGGCAAAGTTCGATGTGGGTGGTGTCCGGCAGACCAGGTAATCGTGTGAGGACACAATGTCCGATGGGCGGACGTTTCACCGATTTTCGATGTGGGTGTAAAATCCAGTGCCGACCCAACGGCGGTGTCCACACTTCCCTTGGGCCTCTAAGCACAACGAACGGAGTCACTCTCTTGATTTTACGAATCGGACCAAATCATTCAACGTGCATTCAGTCAGTGACAGTGAATCAGCCTGAACCAGGCTTGATTTTTTCGCATCACAACGCGCCCGTGCAGGTCTGCGCGCTGTGTGCTCGGCTGCAGCGCCTCCCCCCGCCCCAGATCGGCGGCATTAACATGCGTCCCTCCCACCGACCGAGCATCAAAGCCGCTCCGCATTCCGACCGCGGCGGATCCGGAGATGTGCGGGGCGGCGTGCGGGGGGGGGGGCAGCAGCGGCGGGGACCAGGGGAAGGCTGGGGCTGCTTCCTTCGGTTCGGGCCAACTGAACGTGCAGTTCTGTGTCACTTCCACACTGAACCCTGCAGAAAGCGGCGATTTGACTGCCACGTTCCCGTTGCTTTCAGCCAGCCACGGAACAATGCACGTGAAGGCCGAGGCAACGTCGTGCCGGAAATTGTGAAGTCTCCAATAAAATCACTGGTTCCACATCACTCCAGACGTTCAGTATGTTGGCTGAGATCCTGCACCCCTTGCCCACTCTTGGCCAGGACCCTGAACCCGGCCCCCACCATAGACCCCCCCCCCTCCAGTGGGACCCTGAACCCCCTGACCTCCGCTGCCTGGATCCGCCCCGCATCTGCGCTCGGATCTCAGTCGGCGGCGGCGCGGCGGTGGCGCCGGGTCCAGCTGTTTCTACACGCCGCTCGAAGCACAACATCTCGCACTGTGCGCACAACACCGTGTTGTTGCAACAGGCCTCGTGGTTGTTGTGTATCTCACAATACATCTATCTCTCCGCGAATTGCTGAATTGCACTTGATGTACATGATCAACAGCTGCGTCTTTGCAGCGGCAGATCTGCATCACACACAACTACAATGGTTGGTCCACAAGGACCGACATACAGCGCACCCTCGGTCCGGAAGCTCGAGTCACTGATCCGCGCTGCAGGGAGCAGAAGCAATTTTGCGGTCAGATCTCCTTCTTCCTGCCCACTCCACGCATCGTATCCTCATCAGCACGTGAGCAGTGATCTACTCCCCGGATCCCGGGCACTCGAGCACGAAGTACCCCGCCTGCTGGGGCGCGGACACAGAGGCGGATCCGGGACGGGGGTGGGTCACAGTAAACCTCGTGTGTACAAAAGGTGCGACAAATGCACCGCCAAATCCATGCACACGACACTGGTGGGTTGATCCCCAAAAATTCATTTGGCTTCATCAATTTGTGTGACAAAGCTTGGCAGGTTGGTTTCACTTGCCGCTTGACCAATCCTGAAGGGGTCGAGTCCCGAACCCAACTCTGGGATCCACCCCTCAGACTCCACAATGCCTCACGATCCGTGCAGGGCGCGGGTGGCGAATCCGGGTTCGATTCCCCATTCACCCTGTGTTGAGTGCCTTCTCATCAGGCAAATAAAAAATCCCCGATACGAGTATTTCACTGATTTCAAAACTATATTCCCTGAATCTTTCACACAGGAAAATCCATTTTTTGAGAAAAATGCAGAGTGAGTTTTGGAAAATGTTGAGTGTGTGTGACACACACACAACACACACACACGCACGCACACGCACACACACACACACAATGAATTTCATCAAATCCACGTGCGAAACTTTCGAGCCTCACTTAATCCACTGCGTGGTCATCAATTTGAGCGGTTTGCCCTGCGCGTTTGTTTGGCGTTGTTTCTGTCTCCTTTCCGCAATCTGAGCTGATGTACGAGCGGTCGGTATTGCACAGCTGCCCGGCGGCCGGTCCGGTCAGGACGGCGCCAGACCTGCGGCAGGGGACGGGAGCGAGCGACGCAGCCTTTAATCTTCCCCGATCAGCCGCGCCCATTCAAACCCTCCACCCCCACCACACCTGCCGCGCACGATGGACTCGTTTCGAACTGCAACCCAACGACACCTTATCCGTGTCAAGGATAGGTCTTTGTTGGGGAAGAGGCGGGAGGGGGGGGGGCTCGGACCTCGAACTTCAGTTGGTCGCCACAATTTCCAAAGAGAAACACCTTCGGTACAGACCAGGAAAGACCCAGTTGCTCAGGCTTTGTGAGGGGCCGGGAGACAGGTTCAGGGGCAACTTCCAAACGCCTGGAGGACGACGAACAATTCACAAAAGAAAAGAGAAGGTTCTTATGGTTTTGTGATTGCGTGGTCCATGAACACTCCCAAACGAAACTTGCCAGCTGGCGGACGGGACCGACATCCTCATCACTCGTTGTCAGCACCGGTGGGAGAACCTGACCGCAATTGTCTTGGAATGACGAATGAGTCAAGCCCCGTGACTCAGGCGCCGGTCACTGCGCGACTCACAGCGTTTCCCGCCACAGCGGAGATGAATCAGGGCTCCGCACAGGAAGCCACGCCCCTCCTCAACTTTTATCCTAATGTGGAGCACACGATGCTCCCGGCCTGACAGCGACAACTAAATGAGCAGAGGGAAGTTTTCCCGCGTCACAAGGAATTCCCCGGCTCAAAATGGACATTTCCCAATCAGAAACAGCACGTGGCCCTGCGCCGCGTGAAGCACATTCACTGTCAGGAGGTGCGATCCCCGAATCCTGCCAAAAAATTTCCGCCTTCCCTCTTCAATTCTTTTTTGTGAAGTTGAAACCAACGGGAAGGGGGGGGGGCTGACAGCATCGTGGATTGTGGATCAGGCTCGCACAGCGGATGTGCTGCGGACGGTGGTCTGCATGTCGCCTTCACCACATCCGCTCTGTAGCAGGAAGCGAGTCACCGAAAATCCTCCCACAGTGATGTGTCCATCTCAACGAATCTTCCTCTCTGAGACACTTGGTAGTACCGCAGACTCTTGCCATCTGTGCCTGCAATACTTGAAGCCGTGGATATCCCTGCCGGATAACAATGTGAGGAACACTGGACCGGCTGATTCAGCGTTTCTCCTGTCTCATCATTGCACAATCACTGACACAGCGTTTTGCCCGGTTGGAGAATCCGGACCTGGTCCAAATCCAGCTGATTCAGCATTTTCGTGCCTGGTCATTGCACAATCGCTATGACAACCCCTCCCCCTTCCTGAGTCCCTGCGCTGACTCAACATTCCTCGGGACTCCTCCTCCTCCGGACGCACGCTGCGGGCCCGACGCTCTCCCCGCCCCCGGCGCAGCGTGCGTCGCTTTTATTGCAAACATGTCACGGATCTCGGTCCTCCAGCGGATCCAGGGGCGCACACTGGGCACTGGCACCAAAAATATCTGTTTATTCACAAAACGTTTTGCTCTTCACACGCTGATGGTTGAAGTTTGGTGTTGGGCCCTGACCTCACTCCTGGATCAGTTCGTTGAGAAATGGCAGACTCCCTCCCAGAACTCCGCAAGTCACTTTCGTAATGCATTTGGCCCGAGGCTGGACGAGTTTTCGATGTTGATCTGTCAGAAATTCGGACGAAAATCCAATGCTCGTCACAACCAAGCAGCAGTTATCGAACTGAACTCGACAAGGCGACCGCGTTTTTGAACTGAAGTGTCCTGATCAGGAACTGTTTCAACGGAGGGGAGCCAGCACAAGGCGTGGTCATCACACTGGGTGCAAACTAGAACGTCTGTCAGTGTGGACACACGCCTTCGCAGTACCGACGTTGTGTGCAGCAAGGTGGGATGGATGGGCCGCAATTTTCTTTTCACTTTCAAGTTGTGAAATTTGTTTGAATGCGCATGTGTGTGTAAGTGTGTGTGTGTGTGTGTGTGTGTGTGTGTGTGTGTGGTCTACACCAAAACAGGACCAAATGTGACAGGACCACTTGCTGGTAGCTTCACCAGTGGGCGTGTGCACAGCGTTTGGATCCGGTCTCAACTACAAATGGCTTCATGTGAGCGTCATGTTTTATGAATGAAGTCCGTGTGCGCAGTACACAAAGAGGCAGATTCCATGTCGTCCAGTCATAACACGCGGCTGTGTTTGGCTTCGCGAGGCCGGCCGCTGATATCGTGTCATGGAGACGTAACACGGGGAAAGCGCCCAGGGAAATAGACACGAAACTTGCATGCAACAGCATGGCGCAGCGCAGGCCACAGCCGCATGACCTTCAGACGAATCTACAGCAGATTTCTCAACAAGAACACTTGTCTTTGTGGACGCGCGCCGCACCGAACAGGGTTCGCCACAGCGGTCTTGGTTCTGTTCCCAACAGGCGCTTGGGTGGTGATGTCTCATCGCTTTTCTTGGCGGTGAACATTCTCCACTTATCTGAAAACTTTCCCGACCGGCGTCTGGGAACAAAATCCAGGTCATCTGACTCCGCAGGGGGTCTGTCCAATTTCCACACAGATGATCTGCTGTGCTGCGCCAAGTTGAGGAGGGTCGAACCTGTATTCGCCCTCTGTCGTCCAAACATGTGAAAGTAACAGAAAGCCCAGCCCAGAACACGCTTGACCATCAATCAATCCCCAGCGGATCCAGGGGGCATGAAGCCCCTCGACAATTTTTAGTGGTCACTTTAGCACAACAGACCCAAAATCGCTCGTCCCCCTTCCCCAAACTTGATTCGACCCTCCTCAGCCCCGCTCCTGGTTCTCCGAAGACAATCTCAGACGGGATAACGCGAACATCGCGCCTGCCCCCTCGACGCGCCCGCTTCACCTTCACGCGCAATTGACCTTCGCGTTCCGCGCAATTTGACGCCGACTTTTTGGGCAATTTCACACAGTATCAGAGCAAATCAGACTTCGAGAATGACAGACACAGTTCACTTTTCAGGACATGCACACGCACACCCCCCCCAGTCGGTACACACCCCACAGTACACACACACATACACCTCCAGTAGCCACACACACACACACACACACACACACACGCTGTATCCTTGTTCCGGATCCACCCCCACAGCTTCTGCAGCTGGATCCTGATTGATCCTATCGGATTAATTTGTCTGCGGTCCCGCCGTGTCGGCACTATTTACAGAGTCAGCAGATTAGCGGCGCTGTATTAACAGGTCGTCGCTCCGTCCGCGCACAGATCCAGCCCGCAGAGATCAATGCGCGAACCCGCCCAATTACCACCCCCAACACGCGCGCGGAATTTTTATGCGCGCGCACGTGCGCGCACTGTGAAGACATGGACCACTCAACGGTTACGTGCCATTGTGTTCGAGCTGTGATGACATTGCACCTACAAAGCTGGCATTTTTGTCAGTTTGAGAAATCTCAAGTGGAGAGGGGTCCAGGAGCCAACACCTTTTTTGTGTGCAAAATTATACAATTTGGGTCTCTCCGATGGGGGTGGGGTTCGCCCCCGACCAGATCTGGATCTCCTCGTTTGTCTCCCACGCGTCCACATTGCGACGCGCTCATTACTGATGCTAATGAAGCCCGTATTAATTACGTTACGTCGCCGACGTGGCGTCACAACTCCGCGGGACGCGACGCGTGGGAATCACCCGAGCTCATCTCCAAATCCAATTAGTTAATTAAAATTGAATTAGGATGCCAAGCGCGCTTCTGTTTCATAGATCTAACGGCTTCCCATTCCGTATCAATGAAGCTGGACTGGGTCGTGTTTCCTTTCACTGCAGACGATGTCAAAGACTTTATTTTGCAACAAAAGCTGTAGCTCGTGCGCGCGCGCGTCGTCCCATCTCGCTGACCTCGCCCCCTCCGCCTGCATCACGATTCGCGTGCTGCACACTGTGCGTGACACACGAGGAACGAGAGAAACACGCGTCGTGAAGCTGGCGCTTTTTGCTCACTCCACAACACGACTCTCGGCCTCGTGTTTCCGCGTTAGCGTGGGTCTGCATCCAGGGTTCTCGTGTGTGTGTGTGGGGGGGGGGGGGCGGGGGAGCCTCGAACGATAAAGACTGACGTCGGGGCCCACAGGCCGATCCCGGATCCCGAGATGAAAGCCTCGAGCCTCGATGTCAGGTCAAGCTTGATGTTTTCGAAGTTTTCACCACAATTGGACTCTAAAGTGTCCACAGTGTGCATCTGCAAAAGGAAGGGTTTGCGTTCCTGCGCAAGCGAATCCTCCCGTCCTCGGAGTCAGCTGCACTCCACGAAGAGGTCGACGCTTCGAAACAGGCTCCAATATCGCTCATCGCTCCCTTTCTCCTCCACACAATGCTCCCCTCCGAACCCCTGCGGGCACATCGTATTCACGCTCCCCTCCCAACGCAACAAACCTTTCACACAGGTCCATCCATCTGTCTTCCCGATTTCATCGTTTCTGCAGCTTCACCTACCCTCCACACCACGTGGTCTGTGACTCCACGGTGATTCGAATCCTGGACCCTGGAGTCACGGCCCAATGGACACCAATGCGTTTTTCCAACATCACAGTCATTCAGACCCAAGCCAGTGAGGTGCACCAACACAGATCAATATTTCATGTTGATCCCTATGAAATGACTTTTTCCCCTCCCTGCATCCCGCGGGGAAAAGTATCAGAAACGGGGCTGGGTTGAGACGCAGTGGAGACGCTGTGGAACTCCCATCAAAATCTCATTTTCTCCCCTCCCCTTAGAAGCTCTGCGCCGGTATAGGAGGCTCAGCTCACGCACACGATCAGGTCATCCCCTCAAGATCTGGCTTGGGTTGTACGTCCGGGGAAGCCACCCTCTACACTCTGGGTTTTCGTTCGAGGGAGGGGAGGGTAAAAATCTGAGTCGAGTGTGCGGACCAACGTGTGCACGACAGGTCCTTTTGTTGGACGACAGCACCACTTCACCAGGCGTTGGGGCCAGGGCCCGTGCGCGCCCCCTGGGTCTGTGCCCGTCTGGTCCCCCCACACCGGGGATGGACTGGGCCTGTGCCTCCGTCCACACCGGGCCCACCGCGGCTGAAGCAACGTTGGTGTTTGCGCGGTTCGTGTTGTTTCTGGAGACGGACGCGGGACGGATGTGTTCCGCTCATCTCCGTGTTTACGCTCGCGGAGAAACGTTTGCCAAACCATCAGCGAAGAAAAGCGGCTCAAACGTCGCCACTTATTCAGGCTCAGATTTTCCAAACATTGAGTCATCGGGAAAAGCTGAATGGGAGACAAACACCGGGGAAGGAGGAACAGTGTTGGAGAGAGTTCCAAAGAGGAGCGAGATCTGGATCAGATCAGTACGGTCAACGCCAAAGGCCGTCAGTACCATCGCCATCAGGGTTCCGCAACGCGAGTGGAAGATCGCAGAACAACTGGTTCGAGATGCGGTTGAGAGCATGTTCTGTGATGTCCTCCAAAGAAATCACGTTCTGAACCCCACTTCTCAAGCCCCAAACCACGCAGGGCGTCCCCGTTTGGTGTCGCATCGCGGGTCAGCAATGCTGCACAGCACCAGCATTACGCACGAACCGTCTGGTCCCACAACTTTGGAATTCCAAATTTCCTGCATGCGCGTGAAATAATTTTTTCCCGTCACTTTGGTTGGTGCAAACGCGTCCAGTGGTTCCACCGCAAGGCACTGCACTGCGCCCTTGTTCTGTCGTCCTTTGGTGCGGAGGGCGAACACCAGGACCTGGACTTGAACACTTCCGTTCTGAGCCGGGTCCTCAGTCTTAAGGACGCAGAGGCTGCCAATATGAACCTCCAGAACACGTGGTTCAAGCAGCCACGTGGCGTTGCGTGGGCAAGCATACAGATACGTACGAGCATGTGACGTTGGTGATGAAAAAGTGGAAACGTTGGCAACAGGCGAAGAAGCCGCAATGCAGACTTGCCTGCCCCTGGATAGTTCTGCAGTTCAGATGTTTGTATCTGCAATACTCGCGTGTTGCCCCTGCAGTAACGCACATCTGCGGCTCCGATTGTGTCGGACCGATCGAGTGCGCATCGTACATCAGGGGCCGAGGCCTCACCCGAGCAGAACACTGCTGCCCTGCTGCGTAGCTCAACTGTGCAGATGAGCAAAACACAGCTCCTTCCCCTGATGGACCCAAGAATGGAACGGAGGCAGAGAACCTCCAATGCAAGACGCGGAGAGTCTGTGCCTCAAGACACCTTCCTCCCCACACCAGGGCCACGGGGGACTCAGGCACAAGGCGCAGCGAATTCGGTCGGCACAAAGCCTCTGGACGCGCGGCGGAAACGCCTGCACCTGCGGCCGCCTGCAACAGTGTAGACCAGGGGAACGGCTCCCAACGACGTTCGTGCGCGGTTGTGCCACGAGGTCTGGTGCAAGGCAGCATACCACTTGAACAAAGACGCAGCGCGAGGCACACGATGAAACATCCGTTTGGGCGGGAAGGAAGGTCGCATAACTTCAGGACACAGCGCCCACAGACTTGCACAGCGTTTCTTGTTGGTCGAGTCTGTGGCTGGGCAGGAAGGAAGTGGCCCCAACTTTCTTCACACGTGACGACGCAGCACCCATTGACTTGAGACGACGCAATGCTTGACGCAGCCAGTGTGAACGAACCCGGTCTCTAGTTGGGTAGAAAGGCGGCACCGCTTCCTCTACCTGGAGCGGCACAACCTGCAGCGCGCGGTGGTTGCGATACCGCAGACTCAGCAGCCGCTGCTGGTCCGGGGCCAAAGACCAGGATTCCCCGTGATATCCAGCTCCATTACCTGCCTGTGGAATCCAGCGGGAAACCGAGATGACCTGTTTCTGTGTGGAGCTGGCTCGTTGGTGGAACCAGGGGGAGGGTGCGCTGTTTCTCTGCGGGGCTGGCTCAGGGGTGGAACCAAGGAGGTCCACAGTGGAGGCTGGCTCGGGCGTGGGAGAGGCGCAACCACGGAGCAGACAGTGGGGGGGGGGAACCAGGGAGATAGACACGGTGCAACCAGCAGAAGGGTACATGGGTGAAGGGTCGTTTCTGTGTGGGTCTGGCTCCATGGCCGAGTAAGGAAAGCTTGTCTGTGTATTGGGGTGGTTCCAGGGCGGACCAGGGAGGATGATAGTGGGAGCTGTTTCCGGGTGTCGGCAGAGGGTGTGCAGTGGAGAAGTCGGCATCAGCTGGCTGGGCAGTTTGTTTGGTGTATCTGGCTGAATAATTGATGACCACAAAAGCAAAATGCGTCCATTTCAGTGCACAGTCCCCAGCACAACAAAACACAAAATGCACACATCACCACATTCTGCCCGTCATCTCGCTGACGAACCTTTCTTTCCATCATCCTGTCGTCTTTCTGTGCTCCAACAAGAACAAAACGACAGGAACCCGACTAATAGCGCAGCTCGTGGCGCGAAAAGCTTTCCGTCTGATGAGCCGGAGGCGTGGCTTCCGAAGACTCACGAACGTGATGGTGTGCGCGAGCTTTCAGTTCCATGACTGCAGTTTCGCACCCAAACAAGCGCACAATGTGCTGTCAAAGAAGCCACTGCTATTTCAGCATGTTATTGGTCTCACACAACACTTGCACAAACCCAGCATCTCGAGTGCTTTGTGTTGGAAAACGTCGCTATCGCGCCGCCCAGACGGGAACGGTCGAACGTTTGCTCTTTCCGTTCGCTGACACGGCGATGAATGACGCCCGGGCCGTGGGTGTGACCTCAGCCGGGTCCACCCTGACCCCCCCCCCCGGCTCCGCCCTGACCCCCCCGGCTCCGCCCTGACCTCCCCCGGCTCCGCCCTGACCCCCCGGCTCCGCCCTGACCCCCCCGGCTCCGCCCTGACCCCCGGCTCCGCCCTGACCTCCCCCGGCTCCGCCCTGACCCGCGGCCGACCCCGCCGACCCTGGGCGGCTCCACTCCCGCACCACTCGGCGCTAAATACCGCGGTTCACAGCCGGGCGTTGTGCACGAGCTCCTTGCGCGCCGCGGACGGGCAGGTGCTTCCACTGAGCGCTGATTTGCAAGCGGAATACGTAGTCTGTCAGCATTCGGATCGTGGGCCTGCAAAAACCAAACCGGCGGGTGGCGCGTTTTTCATCAGCGTGTAGAAATTCCAGCACAAATGCTGACGAGTTGTGAAAACGTGAGAAGAACCGGATGTAATGAACGACTTCAGTCTCGGCGTGTCCTTTGTCGCTCGGACCCAGCTTCTGAGCAGTAGAATTCACGGTCAAACTCAGGATCTCCAACTGATTCTTGCCCATTTTGTACTTTGCACCCAGAGCTTCCCGCTGCCCGCCCACAGTTCCGTGCAACATTCCGCCCGGGTCACCCGGGGCACATCTGTGCGCGCTCACACACGTGTAGTGCGCTGACCCTGAGCACCGCCACGCTGTTTGACCCCCGCACTCCTGGACACAGGTTTTCTATGTCACAAATATTGCACGAATCAGCGTTCAATATGTGTTCAGAATGAACGCGTGCGCAGCACAAGTTCTTTCTTCACATATTGAATGCTGATGAGTGAAATACGTAGTTGACTTATACCACAAATGAAATGTCTGAAAACATGAGGAGTGTAATTACTGGCCAGAGAATGAATGGTTGCGCTCTTAGATTTCATGTTTGAAGATATTGCACTCGTGGTATAAAACTCCATACAACCAGGGTTCCCACTGCGGCTGAACAACAAAATTCCTTGTTTTTTCCATGATTTTTCCAGGTTTTCAAATTATTTTCCAGGTATTTTTTTGTCTTTTTTATATGTTTTGT
>JAAUXT010025296.1_pt1:7500-16468 | contig 16468 bp, 22 predicted proteins | sample 7278171 | NCBI WGS metagenome assembly JAAUXT01 (sample SAMN14350112, study PRJNA611818) | marine sediment metagenome | isolation source: surface marine sediment (1.8m) | place: French Polynesia: Moorea | collected 2018-08 | reverse complement strand
TTCCCACTATGGGGCACTTGGCCTCTGGACCAATCAGAAGGCTGGATTTTGAATTCTAGACCAATCAGAGGCCTTCCCGCCCTCATTATCTCTGCCCCATAGTGGGGGGGGGGCTCTTCTCTTGTACAATGGTTGTCCAAGAAATCTGTTGTCATGGCAACTGAATTCTCTAGTTTTGAGATTTTTCCACTCAAATTCACATCAAGGGCGGATGCAGAACGGCGGGGAGGCCTGTCGTCCTGGCTGAGTTTCCTTTCTGCTGCATTCCACCAGTGGTTTTTTTTTTAGGTCAGAATCACCTCCCTCACGGGGGGGGGGGCGGTGTCATCCTCACCAAATCTGCATCCTTCCCTGCGTTGTGTCACCAGTCAGCAAAATTAACGCACAAAGAAGGTCAGTGTCATTTGCAACTCCATTCCATTCACACACAGGATGGAAACCAGCAAAAGACAGCGAGGCAAACGCATATCAACTCTCACACTCCAGGAAGAGCAGCATTCACACAGAACGAGACACCAACTACTCGGAAGGAACACAACAACGAGCACGGTGAGTTTCATACCATCTTTTCTGAACGTCGTCTCTGAGCAAAACAACAAAAACTTTCAGCCAGAAGAAGAAGAAGAAGAAGCCTTTCGTGTCAAATCATAAGTTCTCGCGCCACGCATCAGGAGGGAGGTTCGGCAACACGCTACGTCAGCGCGGACGCAACCGTGCATGTGGTTTTAAAAGCGCCTGAGAACTGTAAATTTTCAGGTCAAAGTTTTTTCCACCTCAGGTCAGCGTCTGTGCCGGTTGATACCGAACCTCCCAAGTGTTTCTTCTGCAAAGCCCGGAGTGAAAACGAAGTCAATGAGCAATTCAAGCAAAGCTCTCCGTGCCTGTCGCACGTGCACGTGAACAGAGACGAGCAAAATTGTTGGCGCACGCGCGGCGGGCACGGCGCCTTGAAACAACTGCCAAACCAATGCGTGAGAGAAACGCAGCTACAGGAGGCGAATTCCAAACTCCCATTTCCATTCCATTTGCGTAAAATTTGCTCGAGGGAAAAGCGATTGCAAAACGTTTGCTGGCAAAACAGGGGCAAAAGTCAGAGGTGGATGCAGGGACATTTGACAAATTGTGCACGGCGTTTCATTCGTTTCAGCGTCGCCCAGGCGACCGACGTTGGCGCGACGCAGGAGAGCTTGATCGCTCCTCCCCTCGTCCTTCGTCTAAATTTGCGCCACAGGCGCAGGGAATTTTTTCACTTTTCACGTAAACTGGCCCTCCCTCAGTGGTCGCCCCTGATAAAATCCTCCATCTACCATTGAACGTTGTTCAAGTCAGGTTCAGAATGGCAATGCGTGTTGCATGGCAACCTGAACAAAACTGGACTTCCTTTTTTTGCCATCTTGAACGCAAAGATCTGTCGCACTTTGCACGAGAAATTCTTTCACTGACAGCGAGGGCCTCCCCAGCCACGGGCTTTGCGTCTGTGCGACGTGGCGCAGTGGCATCAGGTTCGGTGCAGTCGTTTCCACACAGGCGCCTCGAAGCTTGACGCGCACTAACGCAGCATCAATGACGTCAGTGTGAAAACGACGTGGACAGTACGGTGTAAGTGCGCCGTGCTTGCGCCACGCATGCGCAACGCGAACTGTGGGGATGACACAAGCGCCTCGCGCTACGGTGAAGACGCATGCGCGCGCCTGCACCATACACACCGTGGGGATCACGTGCTGAGACTTGTTCTGCAGGTTGGAGCCGGCCGAGTCGTTACGCTTGAGGGACGGGTCTCGCTTCAGCGGGTGGTGACTCGCGTCCATGATCTCCTGGATCTGAAACACAACGGCAGACGTCAGGGGGCGACACAGGAAACACGTGCTCAAGCGAATCGTGACACAACACGTGACGCCACCCACATTTCGAGAGTCAATTCAAGAAGGCGTAAGAGACAAATTTGCGATTGACAGCACGTTACCCAGACCCACTCTACTCGTATCTTCTATCTTCCAGCAGTTAGTACTTGGTTTGTTACGAATGTTTCCTTTATCCACAGCACACCAAATGAACGAATCTGACGGCACCACAACAGAGCGACTGTTGCACTGAAGCGCATTGCATTGTGGGAGGCGAGGGGCGGGAGCTCCGGGGCCGAGCACACACGATGCCGCGTCACACGTCCGACGGACCACGGACCGACACCGAGCGCCACCTGCTGTGAATTTGCCACTTCACCAGCAAAACAACTGACTGTCCCATTGAGCCACTGCTTGGTCACGTTACCGTGGCAACAGTACGAGCAACAAAACGCGTTCACCAGACAAATGCGAACCCTGTTCCAGAACCTTCACTGAAGCGGCCTTACCTCTACGTAGGATTCCTGGAAAGAAACCTGGATGTGTAAAGACGGACGTCCAGCACGCTTTTCAAGGGAAACGGGGATTGGTTCAGGGAATCAGCGTGAGAACCAATCACAGGATAGAACAGCGCGCATGCTCGTCTCTAACGACAACGCAATCGCTTTACTGTGCAACATGTACATATCCGGAGGGCGAGGGCGATATGCACATGGGAGGCGGACTGGACAGTTGAAGCAAAAGCACCCGTGCTCGCCGCACGTGCACGTGCACGCCGAATTTCGCCCGTTTCCACCGTGTTGCAGTGACGTGACGTGACGTGAAAGTGCACGTGGAGCGGGCCGGAGCACTTTGCTGAAACTGCGCAAATTTCAATGCGAGGCTTCATTCAGGCAGAAAGAATGCAGGCTTTCAAATTAACCCAACACAACTGCAAAGTTCTCAAATCTCTGTAGCAGAGACAGGGCCCAAAGAGAACCGAGCTATTTTTACCTCGCTGAAGGAATCCTGGAAGAAACGAAAAACACAGCAGATAGAATCTTTGGATGTGACGACGCTGCACTTCAGTAACAGAAGCTTACCTTTTGACCCACGATTGTCGGGTGCGGGTGGGGGGCGGGGGCAGCGGGCGGGAACGGAACAATCGAAGAAGAGTGTGACCACCAAATTTTCCTCTTAATTGGTCAAGCAAATAAGGCTGAACTTTGCGACACACATTGAGAGCCCGGGAGGAACAAAACCGAAACCGGACGGTATCCTGACTGGTTTTGCCCTCGACGCTGACCAGAGCGCGTGCGCGGTTCTGCAGACCACGTGATCACAGAACCACGGCACGTGACCGGCGAACGCGTGACGCGTCGTAAGAAGGAACACAATGAACCCAGGACAGATGCACGACTTGACTGACTGGCCTGATGCACGTTTCTACACGAGCCCCGTATCTTTGACGTGGACGTCACGTGGACGTCATTTTCAGACGGAGATTTTATGCTGACGTAAAAAACACATGCACCGCATAAAGTCCCTGATGTCAATTTTACGTGGACTGAAGTGGGCACTGGTGTCACACAGCCCAAGGCCCAAATGTGAGAACGGTTCATTTTCAGGTGGCAGGTCCAAAATCTGCATCTGCCCACACAAAGCAACGTAAACCCATGAACGTCGTGAGAAACGGAACGCGTTTCACTGATTCCTACTTCGCCATAGGAGCAGAGGGAGGGCGACACCTGTCAACGTGAACGTGTCAGAGATGCGTGAACAACTGCAGGCCAGTTCACACAGAGCGGAGCCAAGCGGACAGTCACCACCACCGCCGCTTGGCCCCCGCATCGCAGCGTCAACCAACGATGACAACCATCGTTGTTTGAGGAGTCTCAAATCTCCATTGAGCAGTGTTGATTTTCTCCTCTTTGACGCTGGACTTCCGCGTGAAAAGGCCTTACCTGTTCTGGGTGCTGAGTTGCTACCTGCTCCGAAACAAAACAGTGGATCTACGCAATGTGGAGAACATCCAGGGGCAGCAGAAGTTACCAAACACCAAAACCCACGAATGGTCAGTGGCAGCGACCACGAAGGAAACAGCGCAAGAAGTTCAGCAGTGTGTCAGGCGAGGTACATTCTACCTTGGGTTGGGGGGGAGCCCCTGGAAATCCAGACCATGCCCCCACCCAGCTGATACAAAAACAATACACAAGTTTGTTTGATAGGGTGAAATATGCATAAACTTCTTCCAAACCGGAACCACGTGGCTTCCACGTGAGCAACACCCACGCAATCGGGGATGTCCCATCGTTCAAGCTGGCTTCCGGTACGTTCGCGAAGGGAGGTGCCTCAGCAGCCGTCTCCTTTCGTAGTAGACTCACGCAATTTACTTTCAGGTTTATTTTTCTGTCTCTGTCCAGCAACAAAGCGAGCACGTCTGGCCTGCGAAAGGAGATTTCCGCTGTGCACCTCAGTGAACCAATTGCAGTTTCTCTGCCTCCAAAAAGCGATGTGCAAGAGATCTACAAGTCTGTGCCTAAATCCTATCCACATCAAGAGTTGCACTGGGGAGTTTTAGATGTCAACCGCGCCATTGAGAATTGTTTGTCTCTGACGGCAAAAAATCCGTTCCACAAGGGGTGCAGTGAAACGGTTCGGCCTCAGAGCCGCTCGCACCACGGACCCTGCCCAGAACCGGGTGACGCCTAAAACTCCCCACTGCCACACACTACGTAGCGCGGGGTCAGTGAGCCACACCCTACTGAGGGAGACTGTGTGAAGTTAGAATAGAAAATGGTCATTACTGAGGCTCGTCGCAGCGCAGGCTTCTGAATCAGCGGAAGCTACAAAGGAACAACGTCGTTCGTCAATGTTAAACGGTAACAACAACAACAATAATGCGGGAGGGCGAAAGCACCGAAACCTGAAAACCAGAACACCCACCAGTGCAGACACGCGCCACTCTCGAACAACCACTGCGGCCACTTGGTGGTGACGAGTGACATTTTTTTCAAGGGGGTGGCCATGGCATGCCCACTGACAAACTGTCGGAGTCCAGTGCGTCCTTGAAGACCACTACCCGCCAACAAAAAGTTTTGAAACAGGGGGGCGGTGGGGGTCATTTTCCAGAAGCCAAGACATGATTGCAACACACACCCCGTCATTCTGCCATAAACAGCGCGTGTAAAAACAAAGGGGCTCTTTCACAATGGCAGCAGAACGATAGAAAATGCAGCTGGCAGCTAAAAACAATGTCCTTTCAAGGAATGGGCAATGTCAAACTTTGCGGGCAAAAATTTTATCCTTCCTCAGGACGTTTCGAGCAAAAATGTGCTTCTTGGACAGGTTCCTGGAAAATGTGCGCCCTTGTGAAAAAGCCCTTTAACTCACTGCAACAGGTCGAATAAGACCTGGCATGAGGACTCGGAACTTCGTTCAAGGTGGACACTTACGCTGGGTCACAACTGAACTCTTAACAAACTCTCAACACAAGCGACACCCCCAAAGTGGTGAAATTGTTGGGCTGTTGAGGTGAGGAACAGAACTGTTTCGAACAGGTAAGTTTGTGAGAGATTGTAACTGACAGTCACAATGTGAACAATCTTTCTTGTTCCACCTCCAGCTGGGAACCGTGATCTGGTAAGACTCGTCCCTTCCTTATCCGAACCTACCCCACCCAAACAACAGCGGGTTTACTCGAATTTTTCGAAACGTGGTGACAACAAATCCAGAAGAACACTTGAATTCAAAATAGCTTCGGTTGATGAAGTTTTCGAGTGAGCTGAGTTCGAACAAAGCGGGGTGGAGGAAGGACGACGTGACAGTGAATCATTACAGAATCTTTTTTAACAGCAAAGGGATACATTTCATTTTCAAATTAAACGTGGGACCAGCCGGTTTGCTCTCTGGGTAAGAACAGATGAACAACACAAGAAGATTCAAAATTTTCCCCTGTCCATTTCGTGACTTTCTGATGACAAACTTGCTCGACAATGTGTGTGTATGTGTGTGTGTGTGTGTGTGTGTGTGTGTGTGTGTGTGTGAACGTGTGTGAATGTGTGTGCGTGCGTGTGTGTGAATGTGTGCGTGCGCGTGTCTTACCGTGGGTCTGCGCTGCTTGACCTTGAGATCCTTGAGCATCTCGGCGCGCTTCTCCATGTCTAGTGTTCGCTCCACCGTGTACGCTGATATGTCACTGTCGTACTGGAATAGCGCGAAACAGAGGCGGGTGCGCCCTCAGTGAAAACCGCACCGGTCGAGCCAGTGCCGCCTTCTCCCTCCCGAGGAGCAGACAGGGCACACTTTCTGAGTGATAAACCACATGGGCCCCACCCCATCTCGGGAACCAAGGCGAACTGCGATATCTCAATAGTCCAAGAGGCGAAGCCAATCCCCTCCCTCCCCGAGTTGCTCAACAAATAGCCCCCCCCCCTCCGGATAATTTGAACCCTCAGGGGCACAGTTCGTTTTCGTGTCTGGATTTTCTGTGTTGGGGTCACCTCCCTGCCCCCTCCCTCCTTCCTCCTCTACCAAATTGTGGATCAGCGCTTGGAATCATCCAGGTTTTGCTGGAGACTATGTGCTGACATTTGAAGTTCCTTCGTTCAACCACAAAGAATTTCTGGGTGCCCTGAGCGTTCGGATTGAGCCCAAACTGTCGGCCTGGCTGGTCGATGGACACATTGACACAGCAGGTCAAAAAGCGGTGGCAAAGCACATGGAAAGCCAAACTCACACCGTGTGAGTTGTTCAGTGTTTCAAAACCTTTCCAAACCCTAATCTAGAGGCGATTGAACAACTGCAGCAACATTTTGAACGTTCTGTTACGGCTTGATGAGTGCACGGCACGAATGAACACGAACACGTGGGTTTCTCACCATCTCCTCCACGTGCACCTCGGCGCTTATCCGCAGCTGGTACAGAAACATCTCGAGGTCCTTCTTCAGCTGGATGCTGTTGTCCGTCATCTCTGTCCACAGCAGTCAATTGAAAATTGTGCGTGTGTGTGAAGGTATGCGTTCAGTGGTTTTCCCCGTGAAAGAAAGTTCGTGTGAATTTGACTTCTTCATGGTGCTCTTGAAAATGTCTTGTGATCAAACATCTCAGGGATAAAAGCAGGGAATAAGTCAGCACTATCTTTGTGCATGTGTGGGTGCGTGTGTACACGCGTACATGCGCGTGTGTCTGTGTTTCCAGGAGTGTGGTCGTACGTGTCTGCGCGCGCACGCAAATGGGTGAATGTTTGTACATACGGGTGTTGGTGAATGTGAGTATGCATGAGTGTGTGCGTGTGTCCTCTGTGTATGTGTGTGTGTGTGTGTGTGTGTGCGTGTGTGTGTGTGTGCGCGCGGAGTGTTGTTGCCAAGGATACGCGCGACGGTGAAGAGCCGCAGCTTGCAGTTCTTCCAGACCTTGTGCTGCTTGAGGAGGAACGAGATGAGGATCAGCATCCCGCCGTCGTCTGGGAGAGGCCGTTAAGGAACAACCCGAGGAGAACAAGAGAGACAGGCTTACACACACACACGCACGCACACACACACACACACACACACACACACACACACACACCGCCTCTTGCAGACAATTGTATTGTCGACTAACTTGCGCACAATTTGTTTTGGAGTCACTTGCACAGAGATTTCGTCTGAAGAATAACTTTTCGTCTGATCGTAAGGATGATTTTCTTCAGCAACTGACCAGCCGCCCGCTGTGAGCATCCAGTGTTCACCACGCTTTGGTCTTGACTACGCAAATGTGAGGGAGCGCGTTTCGTGTTGGGCCACATCCAAACTTCACACGCTTCGAAAGCTAAACTTTGTACGGATGACGTTTTGTTGCCAAGGATACGGACAATCCACCAGACGTCGATCGGGTTCTTGAGTCTCTCCTTGTTGTGAGGGAAGTTGTTGATGTTCTTTGGCACAATCAGAGCGAGTTCTTTGGCTTGAACTGCACGTACGGTGTCTGCAACGTGAAGGAGACGGAAATGTGATCACAGCACCGACAAATCTGCAAAATCTGACGACCTTTTCAGACCCGAGGTCTGGAGTCTTTCGTGACTCATGGGGAGCCCTCAATCTCGACAAAACTGATGACACCGCCTCAAATTCACACCGTCAGGGTGAACTCCAGAGGGTATGAGTTCTGGTGGCAGAGTTCTGTGTTGCCCTTCATCGCTCACAGCGGCAATTTCAATGTCTTTCCTTCCCCAAAGCAGAGATCGCTGCAGCCTTTGACCAAATCCTGGATTTTCTCTGAACTGGTCGCAATCCCCAACGCCACTTGTGTTGCGCGCTGTTTCCCACACTGCATCCCCGTCCCGCGTCCAATGCCGTTCCTCCGTTCCACCGGTTGAGCAGGAGGACGTACCGAGGAAGACTTTCCAGGAGCGCTCCTCGTTGTTCTGCCTCCACTCGTACGGCCAGCCCACGAGCACCGTGTTGTGCCGCATGCCGCCCAGGCCGATCGTCTGCACGCTGCAAGCACAACGACTCGGTTCAGGTCCAGGGACGGTGCGCCCACCGTGCGCTGCGTCACTCTGCGCCAGAGACACAGAGACGGAACGTGGGACGTACGCTGCACGCACAACGCTTCCGCTCATGGTTCTGGTCTGAATGATCGCGATTTCATGTCTGCGACGGCGCGAGGGCACTGTCGCAAACGAACGGACCCAGCCTTGTCTGACCGAGTCCGACATGATGCAGGGCGAGATTTCACTACGCGTCAGTGGTTTTTCACCAGTTGTTTTTTCACCCAAACGCAACAGGTCCAGGCTGTTTCACGGACTCAAGTCAGCGTGCACGCATGGGTGTTTCCCGGAAGCGTTGCGAGTCTTGTTTTCATTTCGCCCCTGGCTGAGAATTTTCTCCATGCAGAAATGCAAGACCGCGGCGGTTCCGTGTGAACAGCAAAACGGGCAGGCGTGACACAGGTTGCGAAGAAGGCTGGTGTTATAGGTTGGATTTCGAAGGGTATGGGTTCTGGTGGCAGAGTTCTGTGTTGTCATTCACCGCTCACAGCAGCTGGAGGTCAAACAAGCCGAAAGAAGTGGAGCCGGCTGGACGTACTGCACTTCCAGGCGGGCAGTGAAAGGCAGAGGAACGAAGTGCAAAGACAAGGATCCGAGGCCGGACAAAAAGCAGTAA
>JAAUXT010025296.1_pt1:0-2500 | contig 16468 bp, 22 predicted proteins | sample 7278171 | NCBI WGS metagenome assembly JAAUXT01 (sample SAMN14350112, study PRJNA611818) | marine sediment metagenome | isolation source: surface marine sediment (1.8m) | place: French Polynesia: Moorea | collected 2018-08 | reverse complement strand
CCGCCAGCTGGTACGTCGCCAAGTCGCCGAAGCACAACGGCGGCGTCAACGCCGACGAGCCCAACATCGTGAGCGCCGAGGGTCTCAACCACGGCTACAACGTCGAGACGCAAGGTCAGCACCCACCACGTGCCCCATGCGCTTCAGACAAAGCAACCCGCAGACCTTGCCCTTGCCCTCGACATCGAACAATTTGTCTTTCTCAAGATTTCTGTCCTTTTGTCCTCTGGCTGCCCCCACCCCCATCGTCCTTCTGACGAAGTCTGGGTGGTTCTGTCTGGTTTATCGCCCCAGTTCGCCACAATTAATCAATCACACAATAAATTAGGTCGCGACGCAAGACAGTGCATTGAGGTGCGTGAAATTAAACCCAGCCAAAAGTTTCTCCCGGAAGCGGAAGCTGGACGTGACGTGGCGCCCTCTGGTTGTTGCAGACATGTTCAAAGCGTACTCGCACTTCGCGATGGCGATCCAGCGGCTGCTGCAGGGAGACTCGCTCATCCTGATGTTGCTCATCGTCATCACGCTCTTCTCCACGGACAAGACGAAACTGAACCAGCCCGCCGCCGTGAGTCGCGTTCCTCCCCTCGTGGCTGCTTCCTCCTTCTGTCCCCAGAATCGACAGTCATTGCAGAATGCATCGACAAAGAATTGTGGACCCTGTTTCCACCTGAGCCAATGAACTTAGCTTTTTTCTTGACAGCTTCTGGTCCGCCTCGTATGTTACTGAAGAAAGTATAAGATGAAATATGGGTTGAAATTACAAGTTGAATAGAGGGCCCACGATGTGTCAGATGCTGGTCAAGCCTCCTTGGCCAAAAAAATCTGTCTTGGCTCAGCAGGGCTAAAACAAGTTCTTTTCTTTTGTGGAAACATGAGCAAGGATTCCCTCTTTTGTTTGCATGGTGCATTTTGCATATGATATGCTGAACATGAAGCACAATCGTGTGTTGCAGGTGGACGCCTTCCAGGAGTATTACTCACAAGTCCTACAGATCTACTGCCGCAAGCTCTACCCATCGCAGCCCTTTATTTTCCCCAAGGCTCTCGGTAAAGGGGTTTTCACATTGGTGACGCGGCGACAAAATTTTGACGCGCGCGTCAAAAATTTGTGATCGGTCTCCATTGGGCGTCATGTTGACTTTTGACGTGCGCGTCAAAAATTCTGACGCCGCCCAACCGCGCGTCACCAATGTGAAAACCCCTTAAGTCGTGTGACGCGCTCCTGAAGTACGTGACACTGGGAACCACGACACCCTGTCGAGTCACCAGTCAGATCAGAACGAAGTCGAAAGTCGAAAGTTCCTCAAGAGGAACACGCGGAGCATAATTTACAGTCTGCAAATCAAATGCAGTGCAGTAACCTCGATCAAACGCTGTTGAAACGACATAAAGTTTCCCCTGAGCAAGAGAACATTTCGTTTTCACGAACGACAAGAACCTTGTGTTGCGCCGCCACAGTCTTTGCCACGAACAGGCTGCTCCATTGGTCAGGGTTTGGCGTTTTGCTGGCACTGCTGGCACTGCCCCCAAAGGCTTGTGTTCTTTGTTCTGTGTCCAGTTTTCATGTGGCTGTTGTTTTTCCATTGGTCAGTTTCGCTGACGGAGCTGCGCAGCATCGATGAGATCCAGACGCAGATGCTGACGAAGCTTCCGGTCGAGAACCTGGAGCCGCTTATCAAGGAAATTTTCGACGTCTGAGCCCCGAGCTGCAGCGGCTACTGCGGAGCAGGGATCCTCCATGTGTGCAGCGAGGGACGCAACCAGGGACCCTTGATCTGCACAAGTTTGGTTTCTCTTGAGTGGAACAGCTGACGTAGACTTTGAGATTCGTGTGCATGCCCTTCACTTCAACTGAGGAGCTTCGACGGGCGCTGGTGCGTCGCAGTCACGAAGACGTGCCGCCGGAAACTCCAGAGCAGAGCTCCACAAGAGACACACGTCCGAGTGCACAGATCTTACTTGCCATGCAGAAAGCACAGGGATTCGTCAACCAGGAAACAGGCTGGACGCAAGCACGACGCTTGTATACCGCAGCGGGCGCCACAGACGTGTGTGTAACCACACAGAATCTCCAAAGAAGTTCATCCAGCTCACCAAATTCACCGCCGCAATGACTCTTCACAGAATGCCTTGGAATGTGATCAAAAGAAATCCTGTGACAAGTCTGAACGAAACGCCTTTGGTTCAACAAGTTAAATATTTCCCAGATCGATGCATGAAAGGCGCTTTCTGACAATGAAGCTTGGTACCAGAGTTCATGCAGACACCAATCCTTTTGGGGTTCTCCTGAGGCCTTTGCATACCGTCGTGCCAGAGCAAGGCCCGAACTGAAAAATAGGAATCTGCAGTTGAAATGACGCGTTCACTGAATCTGAGTACACTGTATGAGGCATGCTTTCTATTTGACCGATCCACTCGATTTTTTCACCGTACTGAAATATTTCATCACTAATCTCCTCGTATTATCAATGTGCAATACATGATCTACTAAAATATA
>JAAUXT010025441.1_pt1 | contig 16473 bp, 14 predicted proteins | sample 7278171 | NCBI WGS metagenome assembly JAAUXT01 (sample SAMN14350112, study PRJNA611818) | marine sediment metagenome | isolation source: surface marine sediment (1.8m) | place: French Polynesia: Moorea | collected 2018-08 | reverse complement strand
GACGCGATTGAAAACGTTTTTACCTTATAAAATTGACTTTGCGACGCGTTTCGATGCGACCAAACGCGTCTAGATGCATCTGGACGCGATTGAAAACGTTTTTACCTTATGGAATTGACTTTTCGACGCGTTTCGATACATTTAGACACGTTACGATGCATTTGGACACGTGTTTTCTCTTTTGACATGTTGCTATGCAAAGCATTTCCTTTAAGGTGGATGACGCACTGCTTTTGTTCTTGGTTTCGGGCATATACCGGAATAATGACAAATACAATGTCATCATATGATATTCGTTTTGAAAAAGGCGCATGTCATCTTTTTGTTGGACCATCTGGCTGTGGAAAAACTTTTCGTGTTGCCAATATTCTTAGTAAAAAGAATGAAATTTTTAAAAACGGAGAGGATATAACAAATGTTGTGTACTTTTATGCAGTTTCTCAACAAATTTACGACGATTTGAGTAAAAAAAATCTGGTAACAAAGTGGGTTAATAGTAAACCAACCAATGAAAGTTTTATTGAATTAGTGTCTCCATATAAAGATAAAGGAGGAAGCATTGTTGTTATAGACGACTTCATGTCTGAAATAACCAAAGATTTTGTGGAAATTGTTACAGTGACTAGCAGACACTACAACACATCTACTTTAATTTTATTTCAAAGCTTGTTTCCACCTTCACCATTCGCTAGACAAATATCATTAAATGTGAAATATGTGCACATACATAAAAACCCAAGAGAAAATGCTCAAATTCAGTACTTTGCTCGTCAATTGCAACCAGCCAGTTACAAATGGATTGTCAACGCCTATCATGAAGCAACAAAACTTCCGTATTCATGCTTTATGATTGATTTAAATCAAAGTACACCTGAAGAGACACGATTTCTTAGCAACATGCTCCCTCCTGAATGGCCAATAAAGGCATGGAAAGCAAAATAACTATTTTAGAATCAAATTTACCACAAGAAGCAAGAAGGAAAGATGAAGTCTTTAAGGAAGCATCTTCCTTTGTTTTATGTTTTAAGTGAGCTGAAGGATTACCAACGACAAATTATTATCAACGCTTTAAGTAACGACGCAGATAAAGCAATCATTGAATCTATCTCATTTTTATTAAAGAACGGGAAAAAACTACCAGTAAAAAAATCCATTTCCCGCTGCGTTAGGGATAACAAAACAGACATTCAGTGTCTCCTAAATAAAAACAAACAGGCGGCAAAACTTTACAAGAAGAAGTTAACTAAACTTGGCGGAAATCCGATTGGATTTATCCTTAGTGCTGTTTTACCCTTAATACTCAACAAATTAATAAAATGAGCACATATTCTTATATGTATCTCATTCCAAGAGATGAATATCATTCTTTAAAAAATACGAAGGAAAGTCACCTGCAATTAATTGATAGTATTAAAGGCGACGTCAAAGACGGTGGACAGGTGAATCATATTGAAATTGGAGAGGGGGGTAAAGTTACTATTCGCCCAAACGGTGTTACTGCGCAACAGAAAACTTCGAAAACAAAGCCAAAACCTAAACCAAAAGAACCGTTCACAAATGATGATAATGACTATGATAGCGGACCGTTTAGGGAGCCAGACAATAATGATAAAGAATCACATGCTGACAGATCATTAAATGACCGTGATATGTTTCCAGAACTATTTTCAGAAGAAGAAAACCCTCCTTCTCCATTAAACTCTTCTATAGATCTTCCGAAAACTCGAAAAAGATTTGTTTCCTACCCTGAAATCGGAGATGAAGAACAAGAGATCACGCCACCCGAAAATTCAACACCAGCCCTTGAATTCAGAGGAACACAGACACCGGAAAAAATTTCAACTGGAACACAAATGAACTTTACACCAGGGTTATCTCAAGGAACACAAACATTAATCAATTCAAAAAACAGTCAGACCCAAACAGACTTTGGAAATTCTCTTACAAGGAGTACGCAAACATTTTCTCCAAGCGTTGTTTCAAAAAGTACAGAAACCTCAAATGTAAATGTTTCCTCCACTGGCACACAAGCACCAATCTTACGTAACAAAAAAATTCAAGCAAAGGTAAAACAAAATGCAACAAATGACGCGGGGGTAAACACTTCTTCATCACTTGGAACACAAACGGATGAAGTACCTCTTGCTTTGACACAACCTAAAAGTACTAGTACATCCACTTCTCAAGAAACACAAACACAAGTTTCCAATCCGAATATTTTTAACAACGCAACACAAACTATGAATGAACCATTGCCATTAACAGATGAAAGCAACATAAACAATATTAGAGCTATCACAGATGAAAGTAATACCAGTCAAAGCAGACTCAGAGCAATTACTAACGAGTATGAACCTACAGATCAGGATATGTTTCCAGAAGTAGTCCCTTATGATGATACAAGAAGTTCGACACAGTATACAGAGGAGAATTTGAAAAACTTAATTTCTTTCATGAATAGGTTTTTTTCTCAATTTGACAGCCAACCCATAGCATCTGTTGTACCACCCAACAATGTATATCAACCAAAGAGAGCTACATTTCCAGGAGATTATGAAAATCAAACAAATTTTTCTGCTAGGAAAAGAAAAAATCAACGGGAAACAGTTATGCAACGTATTCTTTCAAGATCGAAAAATGATAATGAAAACAAAATGAGAAACACACTAAGAACTTTTTTTGATAACAATAATTACGTGTCTGATTCTCCAGAAACACAATTTCCGGTAACCAATGTTTCATTTCCCGCGATCGAATATCATCCGCAAAATGAGAGTGATGAAGAAATGGATGTAGAAGAGAAGAAAATAAAAAATCGTATTTCTAAATATAAACCAATTTCGGAGGGACGAAAAACAGGTTACGCAATCGAAAAAAGAAGAAAACATCATGAAAATGTTTTAAAGGGAAAACGTAAAGCTCAATTTGATAAGCATAGAGAACTAGAAACTGATTATGAGGATGACATTCTTGATGAAGAAGATGAAGCAATGATTGAAATTGCCGACACAGAGGACAAGTCCCCAGTTGTAAAATTTTCAAAAAAGAAAAAAAACAATAATGATGATGAAGATGACAAAAGAACACGACGTCTTCAAAAAAGTGATAAAACGTTTGCGATTGATAAAAAGACTGAAAATTCACTTGGTAAAAGGCGCACTGCTTTATCCGATCTTCAAAAAATACTTCGAGATAAAGCAAAAAGTAAAACTAGAAATATTGAAACTAAACAAAAAATAAAAGCAGGAAACAAAATTAAAAAGAAATACAAAAGGCTTGGAATGTCTGTAAAAAAATTTAATGCAAAGAGAAAAACTACTGCAAAAGATAAATCCAAAAAGAAAAAACGGAAACCCGTAAAAGTAAAATTTGCTGACGACGAGGACATAGAAATGATTGGATTTGTTAATGAACGCATGAAACAACTTCAACCTAGCCATAATCCATATGCAAGAAAATACGTAAGGCGGAATAGAAAATAAATTAAAAAATAAAAAATAAATTAGTAAATTAGCTGTTTGATATATTTGTAACATTTTGTATCGTTGATTAATAAATTTTTATCTGAAAATGACAGTGTGTTCACATTGTTTCTGTGTTTTCCAGCAAAAAACAAACAAAACATGGCAGCATACATGCCGCAAAATGATGAGGTTAAGTCTTGAATTTGTCTTGCGTTGTAGTATACAGGACGATTACATTTCTTTAAAAATCTTGTAACACATTTATCGTAAACACTCGGCTTCCTTCCAAACGAGTCAATAAAATTTATTTGTTTTGGCGTTCCATATATGCAAACGAAATGTGCACCCACATTTACAATTAGAGAAAAACAATCTTTAGATGCTATCTTTAATGGAATAGCAAACATACTTTTTACACCGAAAAAAGGAATCGAAAAGTTTGTAAAATTCAATAAGTCTTCAATCACTTCATTGCTTAAGCCGTTTGCGTTTAAATGCCACTTTAATTCTGATTCATCAGACATAATTAAAACACGCTTGTCTCAACGGGATTTGTACTGCCAGGAGTGAGCAACACAACTTGATCGCCTGTCATGTACACTAAAATTGAAATCGGTGTTGGTAGAGGATTTTTCCATTCAATATCTAATTCCAGAACACCTTCTTGACCTCCATGAATATGATACCCATTGCACTGATCCGGAGTCAGATCAAATGGAAATATAGTACAGCCATTGGCAAATCCACCATAACTTACAAGATTTCTTTCATTTAAATGATATTTTCCAGTATTCTTAAAAAGTTCCAAATATGATCTTGCATATTGCTTCGTATCCCAGTCAGGTTCAAGTGGTTCCTGTGGTATCTGCATTCCATTTAATTTCAAATTAATTTTCTTTATATCAAAGTGTTGAAAGTTAAACGGATTGGTGCTATATTCCCCGCTAATACTTTTTGTTGAAACCATTGCCACAATTATCATTTTTGGTACACGTCCACCACTGTTTAGTCGTCCAGTCCATTTTGTGAGATTATAGGAAATTGGGAAATCTTTCAATTCAGTATGGACATTAATATATCTTTCAGTTTGAGGCGGATTATATAGCGCTCTCAATCCTTCGGTGGTGAGTGTGATTCTTCTGGCATAAATTACCAAATCCAGAATCTTTAACTTATACTCTTCTGTGTCTCCAGACTTAGACTGGAGTAAAAACTCATCCGAATGTCTTACAAACTTTAAAGACAGGCGATTACCAGGAGAAAGATGATTTGATGATCTCAAAAAATCTGAATGAATGATTCCGCACATGTCAAAGCTTCCTTTTTCCAAATCAGTTCCTCGAATTTCCCATCCTTTATTTTCAGCAGGAGTGTCAAATTTACCCCTGGTATCCATAACAAATCGTGTTGCTTCAAGTGCACCATCCGTAACAGATTCATAGGACAGAATATTTTCAATGTAAGCCTTGTAGGCGGAATTGTAACTTGATGCAGGATTAACAATAACGTTATTTACTTTTGTTTCAATGGACTTCCACATGCTTGTCAAGAGTCCATTAATTGGAGCAACTGTTTTTTCTTCTACTGCTGTCCCATCTTTTTTTACAATTTCTGCCTTGCAGAAAAGCATGATGTCATTCATGGATAGAAATGTATCGTTCGTATCAATTTCAAATTCGTATGGATCCGAAGTGATTCCATTTCTTGGCATAAACTTTTCTTCAACACTTGAATATTGTGCGGACTCAACCATTGGTTTTGTGTAATAATCAAAATTTTCCGCCATACTTGCAACACTTTCACATCCTTGTGGTGTCCTCAAAGATGATGTTGAAGTCATTTTTAAAATATTTCCCTTTCTGGGATTCCACTGACAGGATCAATAACAATTATCTGATCGTAAAAACAGTGGAGAAGTAAAAAATAATTTTCGTCCAATCCTTTCTTGAAATGAAATTCAGCATCCAGTGTTCCAACACGTCCAGGATGAAGATGCTTTCCATTACACTTGTCTGGTCTTAAATCAAAAACAAAAAAAGCATACCCATTTTTGAAAAATTCTTTTTTCACAGGCAACACACCCTGCTTTAGTTTTCCACAATTCCTATATAAATTACAAATATATCTTGACATATGTCGATCCCAATCAACTTCTAGAACTTCATTTGGTTTGTGAACATTATCAAGTCTGAGATTCACTCGCTCTACGTCTGCTGAATCGTAATAGGTGACATATCCCTTTTGATTTCCATTAAAGGTAGATGTCTTTACAAAAGTCATGACAATCTGTTTTGGCATTATTGAATTTGTGGAAATGCGCGCAACGAAATGCTTGGAGTTTTGACTAACTAGAATTGGTCTAACTTCTGAATAAACGCACGGGTAGAGCTGAGGTTTTGTAGACGATATTTGGTTTTGTAGTTGGGGAACCATTTTAATTCTTCTCAAGTTCAGGTTGAGACTTTGAATTTTTGTGATATAATTTTTGGTAGGTGTCAAACTTTCCGTAAAAAAATCACTGCTGTTTTTACGCAAAACAATATCAATCCTGTTGCCCGGAGTAAGATAATTTTTTGAACGAAAAAAGTCAATCGGAAGTCTTCCACTCACGGCAGTAACACCATTAACGGTATGCAATTTCCTGAGTTTATGACCCTTTGCAGTCGCATCAGTAAAATCATCTCTGTATAACAGTTTTGTAACTTGTGGACCAAAATCATAGGTGAAGTAAGGGAGTGAAAAGAAATCTTCATTATAACTTTTGTATGCTGGCCAGAAAGCGCCACTGCCAGAAATATCGACACCATTCAATTTCACGACTATTGATCGCCATATTGCCGAAATGGTTTCGTTGCATACTGTAACATCATCTTCATTAGTCAGATCAGCAAGCTCTCCATCGTCATTGACAACTGATGTTTTTAAAACAGCGTTAAGACAAATGCTTTCCATACATATAAACGAATCTTCATAAGATGGAATTTGAAATTCAATCACTTCATCTTCAATATTATTTATGGGTAGGAGTGTTTCTTTTAGAAATCCATCTTCTGATGTTTCAATTGATGGAGGTGTATAGAAGTTAAAATTTTGTGTAGCAGCGTTTTCACAACCGCACGCTGAGGGGGGGCCGAGTAACTTCATCTTATATATAAACACAATGTGTTTAAAGAAAAGGTGTAGTCAATTTTCTTAAACTGAAGAAAGAGGACACCATGTATTCAATTTCGAATGTCAAGTGCCGTGTTACGACAACACCGTTTGAAATTCCTCCAGACATTGAGAAAAAATCCCGAAAATGTAAAAACTTTTATTCTACAACAATTGACTCATACAGTTTTATTATTTTCCCAAAAAACGGGTGCATCAATATCTCAGGGGTGAAATCATTTGCAGGTATAAATAGGATCCCCCCATTGATTTTTCATCATTTTCATCTCAACATTTGCCCTGACAACATCACTGTTGATAATTCAACTGCCAGTGGAAATTTGCTCCCCGTTCAGCCTTTGCACCTACACAAGTTAAAGGTTACCGAAGGTTGGTTTATCCATATCAGACCACACGTATTTCCTGCCGCGGTTATACGCAAAAAAGTTCAGAAAAAAGGAAGCATTATCCTATTTACCAACGGAAAATTTATCATTGTGGGAGGAAAATCCTTAACAGACATTGAAAACGCTTACAAAACCTTGTGTCAAATTACCAACTATGTCCGTCCGTGAGTGTGATCATTCCTATCCGGTTTTGGATACGACTACAAGTACTGAAATTTGTCGAATGTGTGGACTTGTTTTACAAGAACAAGTGTTCGAAGTACCTCCTTGTAATGGAAGAGAAGATGCATCGCTACTCTCTTCAGATCTGGGAAAGGAAATGATGTTGCGAGAAGAATTGTTGGATATTCTGTCTGTAATTTCTAAGGATAGCAATTTCATGGTGGAGGAAATCTTGTCCTTTGTGCGTCAGCACGTGCCGTATCCGCACAACATCTCCAATTACAACTTCAGGGGAAATCTTGCCTTCTGCATTTGGGAAGTTCTCAATCGTCATGGAGCAGCATTTTCTCCAAAAGAAATTGCCTATCTTTGCAATGTTTCCCCCAGCATGTTCACTAGAGCTGAAAAGGTTCTTCATATTCAACCAACATATTGTCCTCCCTCCATGTATGCACCCCGGCTTGTTCTGTCACTTGGATTGTCACGTGAATTCGCTGCTTGTATCACTTCGATGGTTGTAAGATATATGGAACAGGAGATGACTGTTCCCGAAGCCATTATTGGCGGTCTTATTCTACAGTTTGGAGAAACAAACAGGATGATGAAAAAGAAACTTTTTAAGTACGATATGAGTCCTGTTAGGATTGGAATCACTTTTGGAATTACTCCTGGCACAATTCTTCGTGCACAGAACAAGCTCCCCAAGAAAATTTTGGATGAAATTACTTTTCTGTGTCTTAACAAAACCTTTGACAAAGACTTTAAAATCGGTTCCTTGGCTCAATTGGCTGAGGATGACGAAGAGCATTTTGCAAACCAGATGAATAATGTAAAGCTTACTTCCTTCGAACCTCAGAAAGAGTGTGTAGATACTGTTGACCATTAGATAGATATATTTAAGATGTATTAACATAATGTAAATGGAATAAATGTAAATAAAATCTTTAAAAATGAGGTATCACAGAAGTGATTATTATCTTATGAGAGGGAGTGGAATTGGTTCAGTATTTTCAAATATTTTTACTGGACTTATCCCACTTGCATCAAAACTTGGTAAAGCAGCAATGAGACTTATTACACACCCAAATTCCGTTGCACTTGGAAAAAAACTTGGAAAGAGTGTTGCAAGTGCTGCAAAACGAACAGCAGTAGATGCAGGTTTAGAAATGGCAAATGCAGCTTTAAGAGGGGAGAATGTTGGAAAAGCTGCACGAACCAGTTTAGGTCCTAAAAAAATTGGAAAGAAGTTGGCCAACAATCTTGCCAAGGAATACATTGACAAAATGAAACAGGGGCGAGGTAGTAAAAAGAAAAAAATTAAAATGTCACATAACAAACGTGGTAGACGCGGGCGAAAACCAAAGCGTTCACACGGTATTATTAAGAAAAAGAAAACGGCAAGAAGGGGGAGAAAAGCAAAACGGGGGAAAAAAATCGGACGTAAAATAAGTCCGTTGAACTCCTGGATTTAAAATGGCATTATCCCGCGAGCAAAAAAGAATTATTAAGCTTTACAAAACCCCAGGACATCCAATCGCATTTTCAGCGCCTAACACAATATATAGATACTTTAGAGGAAATATTAAATTAGACACAATTAAAGAAGCTTTGGCCCATCTTGACGTATACACACTTCACAGAGAATACAAGAGACCTAAATTTCAAAACCCATACTATTCGTTTTTAAGAAGAAAAGACTTTCAAGCTGACTTGATTGATATCTCAACTTTAGCACCAGCAAACGAAGGTGTCCGATATCTTCTGATCATTATAGACATTTTCTCTCGAAGAGTGTGGGCACACCCCTTGAAACGGAAAACCGCAAATGAAACGCGAGACGCTTTACGAACGTGGATCGACATGCTACGAAACGAAGGTGATTCGCCGGCAGTTTTTACAACAGACAATGGAACTGAATTTGTTAATCGTCAAGTAAAAACATTGATGAGACAAAACAACATAAAAATGGTACAGACAGCAAATATTAATAAGGCAGCCATTTGTGAACGTGCAAACAAGAGTATTCAAATTTTAATTTATAAGTACCTAACAGACCGTGGAGAGGTCACCTATATTGACAAATTGCCAAATATTATTGAAACATATAACAAACGTAAGCATCGCACATTAAATTATATTTCTCCCATTCAAGCAGATAGAATAGAAAATCAAGCAAAGGTTCGTGGAATTCATTTTCAAAGATATTCCAAAATTAATGAAAAACGACCAAGAAAAACAAAATACAAGATAAATGATATTGTCCGTATTAAAACTGAAGGCAGAGCACCGTCCACTGTTCGTAGAGCCTATCTTCAACAATTTAAAGGGGAATTATTTAAAATTGTAAGAATTAACACACGAATGCCCATCCCAATGTATATTTTAGAATCGACAAATGATCTAGAAGAAATCAGAGGTGGATTTTATTCTAATGAACTAACACTCGTGAAAGGAGATTTATTCAAAATAGAGAAGATTCTACGCCGCCGTGGGCAAGGGCGAAATAGACAATTTTATGTAAAGTGGAAATACTACGACAACAGGTGGAACAGTTGGGTGAATGCCAGAGATATTGTAAATCCTCCGTAAAAGATGGGAGAATATTTTTCAGTGGTTTCATTAAGCAATTGTTCTTTAAACCGCTATCCTGATAATTCAAATTCCAAGTTTAAACATATTCTTCCCAAAAAAATATCAATCAACCCCAATACTACGTACCTGATAAAACTGAAGTCAGTTTCCATTGCATTTAACTTAAAAAGAAGTGCAAATAAAATAGGTTTTTTCAAAATACACTTGGAAGAATTAACACCTAGATTTTCACTAGACGAAACAAACGAAAGAAACTGCATCAGTAAAATTCCAGCACCTAAAAATCAAAAGTTTGCAAAAGGTGCCAAAGGTAAACGATATATTTCAAATGCAAACACACCTCTCGGACAAAAGGTTTTAGATAAAAGCGCCTACCACTACAGTTTTAGAACTCCCCCAGCATTTACATTTGCTCCAGAAAAACCAGAGATTACAGAATTGTCATATATTATCACAGACGAAGAAAACAATCAACTACAGTTGAAGCCAGGTTTTCCTACTGTAATTTGCATCGAAATCGTAGAAATGACATCAACCCATCAACAGTTTATGTTTTCAATTTCACCCACACGTGACTATAAACTATTTCCGGACAATACTTTTTCCAGTTTTAAAGTATCATTACCAAGTGAAACCATTTTACCTCTTGGTGAATGGGAAGTGGCAGTTCACAGCATTATTGTGCCCAAACACATCAGGATTACTCCAAATAATGAAGACGATAGTGTAGATTTTATTGCATTGTATGCAGATTTTGTAGAAGAGTCAATTATTGGAAATGCTAAAACCTCTTTCTTAGAAATTCTCAGCGTGAAAGACATCAAATTAAATGAAACAAGTTCAAGTCATATTTACTACATCGAAAATTTAACGTTTCACACATTAAGCAAAGAGAAACTTCGAAACATGCAATTTGACCTAAGAGGGCTAGACGGAAAACCTATCCAAATAGAATGTGTGACGCAAAAGTGTGAAACACTCAGAAGAATATTTGAAGCTGTTCCGCGATTTACCGGATTCAACGAAGAAACACTTAAAAATTACGAATCACAAAGAGATAAAGTAATGGCAATCGAAATCAATCTAATGTTTCGAAGAAAATTTATTATCTGAAATCACATTTTATACCATATACTTGGGATATGCGCAAAAGAAACACTTTTTCATTTTTTTCGATTTTTCAATTACTGCACTCCCGTAAGGGACAGAATGTATGTTACATAATAAATATCTTTTGTCATCAAACGAAGAGAAGGCAACTTTGTCTTGTTTAATGAGTTTGTTTGTGTGCGTTTTTGATTGGATAACAAATTGTGTGACGGACTGTTGCCCAACTTCATAAATGCATTTTCTAAAGTCATCAAACGACAGTCTTTTCTTTGCAGCTCCACGAATTCCTTTACAACGTGTGTCCACCTTCTTTTCCGATCTTATCGCATACGTTTTTGAACGCACAGCAACAACTTCTTCAATTTCTTGTTCAGGCATCTCATTTTTCAGAAAACCGGTTTGATTTTTGACTGCGTTGTTGAACAGCTCATGATGTGATGGGTAATTGGAGAAGTCCATTACTGTTGCTAACTTTTGTAAAGCTTGATCAGCAGAGGAACAGGGCAATGCAAGAACCCATGAATCTGTATCTGACAAAAGAGTAGAGACACACCCGTTAAAAGTCGGTTTCACAGCCTTATACATCAGTGTCTGCATGATATATTTTGAAATCTCGAGAATGGAAAATCCAATAGCCCAATTTTGATTCAAGTGAACTTTTTTCTTCTTCATAAAAGCAACAGACATCTTGTCACTTAGTATCATGTGTGCTTTCATTCGGGGATCTGTGTTTCTTTTAAGAGCATTGGTTCTGTCAAAAACAAATTTGCAGTCCATTCGATTTCCACCACTTTCAATCATTTTTCCATATAAACTGTTTGACAACAACTTCATCATGTTTGATTCTGTTTTGGAAATGGCTTCTGCACGTTTTTTTGTGCACATGTCTATGTACTCACGAATGAATGGTTTTTGGATAAATGTCATTGCACGATGAATTTTAGTTAATTTCATTCCCAACTCTAGATAGAGTTTCAAGTTTAGTCCGTGACATACATAGTTTTGTCGTGTCAAAAAGGTGGAGGTTAATTTTTTCGCCTTGTAGGAAGACTTATTTTGCACCGCACGTAACGTATTTGCTGCATAATCGCTCAACCTTTCATGCGTGATTTCCATTTGATGTGGAGCAAGTGGAAACGAGGAGTGATCGAGATGAAGCTCTTTAGGATATTCGAGATCAACTTCCAAAATGTATCCGTGGTCTAGATTTTCGTCAATGTCATTCATAATGTCCAATTGTGTTATTTCCTCTTCGCTCATCCACTTGTAATCTTTTAGCGGCATTGCAAATCGCATGGCGGCACCATACAAATTGTTTGCATCAACATAAACAGCTGTGACTGGTTCACCACGTTTTTCACTTTCCTTCTGGACATCAAAATGTCTTGTATTCACGTAAGAGAGACCACCTCGGATATTTGAACGTAACATTTGCACCATCTCTATGTCAGCTATTTGTTCAATCTGACACTTTGTCTTTTTTAACATAATGTCTTTAGCCAACATTGGTAGACTTAAAAAGTGGCATATATCCATTCCAAATTCACGCAAAACACTTTCACGCAAGTCAAGTATTGCCTCTGCTAATTGGAAAGTGTCCACTTGACAATATAGTTTTGTGTATTCACCAATATCGGTGCATTCAAAGTGTTTCCACACTTTTTTTGCATGCTTATAGTCTTCGTCTGACACACCCTTCATTGTAAGATTTGAAAAAAACTTTTCCTGTGGGGGGAGAACAGTTTCATTGACAACAGAGAACTGAGTCACGTATTCATATGGATAGACACCTTTGCGCAAAAGCAATGACAGTTTGCTTTGATCCACCCATTGTCTCATGATTGGGAATGTGTGATCCGAAGCAACAAGTGTTTCAACAAGCTTATCGAGGGAAGCACCCAAAAAAGCCAATGAATCAAGGAGCACCATGTTTTGAAATTTTATCATTTTAAATTTTTCAGTGTTTAATGGAATTGCTTGCACATCCCATTTACCCTCCATGGATGCTAATGCTTTTACAAGGATGTGTGAGTCATATCCAGAAAAGTTATGCGCAAAGCCAACAATCTTTTTACACTCTGCACGATGGAGATTGCATAAATTGTGAGCTGCTCCCACATACTTTCCTGTGATATGATCATGGTCACGGACCTTTTCTCCGTTTTTCACAGGTTTTTCACAAATATGACAGAGTGTTGCTTTGGCAAAATCCTCACGATCATTTTCAGTCAATTCCATGTCCTTCACTGATCTTAAAATCTTGGTATATTTCTTGTCCATGTAACGTAAAAGTTCCACGAATACTGTTGCAGCGTCTTCCCCAACATATTCCTCGCATTCAACGATATATCCTTGTCGATCTACCATTAAGAACGAGTATGCAAATGCTTCGTGCTCTGTTATCACCTTTGACTTGTGTGGGCATCTTTCAAATTCATCTTGCTCACATTTGCACGGTCTGATTGGCTTCTTTTGATATGTTTCAAAGTCAAAGAAAAATACGTAGCCCAACTTGAACTCTTTGTTTTTCCGTTCATATTGTGTTATGTCTCCTTCTTTAGGCAAAACAGAAACCTGACCTTCATTCTTGTGACACCATTTCACATGTTGTTCCAAAGTGTATTCTCGTTGAAACTTATTGAAACAATTGAAACAGTAATGATATTTCGTTGTATGCCAATTTCCATTTTCACTTTTTTTCCTGACAGAAAAAAGAGAGGAGACATCTTCAATAAGTGCATAATGTAACACAGGTTCACAATCTTCCTTTGACATTGAGTCCACAAAAAACATTATCATGTGGACAATGTTTTTTGCTTTATATCTTGGTGGACGAAGGGGAAACACACTTCCTTCTTCATCCCTGAACATGACATTAATGCTTAAGTCCAATGCAGCGTTGTCTTGTTCAAACTTGGTAATGTTTTTGAGATCCACCGGGTAGGGAATGTCAATGCGAAGATTTTTTTGGATAAATTCTTCTAGCTTTGATGGCTGATCTTCACCTTCCAAAAAATGAGAGGCAATTGCGTGAAAGAAACATCGTCCATCCTCTATTTCTTCATTTGCAAGGTTGGTAACCTGCACCCCTTCGCGATAATGTGCCTTGTGAAGTGAACACCGTCCAACCAATGGTGAACATTCACCAACACAGACATCAAGTGCAAGACAGTCAACTAGTACCCACCCAGATCCACGTGACACAAAGTCATCAAAGGTATCCATGATATAACTAAGCATTGATGTCGCTTCAGTTGACACGTTGCTTGCCAATGTAAATGACACATTTTTTGATGCCATGTTTGTAGTGATGACTTCTTCTCCTTCAATTCCATCTCCATCACGATGATCAGTTTTGGAAAAACGAAGAGCAAGATTGAAGGATGCTTTCATGAACCGTTTTCGCTGAATCAATTGTCTCAATAGTGGTTTGACTTTTTTATATGCAAAGTTTAGACACCTTGTAATGGTTCGAATATTGTCCGGAAAATCAATTCGAAACAATTCCACCGCACGCCTATGTGCCGTTTGAACTTGATAAAAGTCTGTTCGCAATGGATGCACTCTTGCCCTGTGGTCGTTGAGTTGTTGTCTGGTTTGAAATGTTTGTGAACACATTCCACATAATAAGATCCGTTGTCCACCACGATGCATTTGCTGCATATGTCTTTGATAGTTATCTCGTCTTGAAAAATTCCGGTTGCATTCATCGCACCGTAATGTATTGTTGATATTGACGTTTGCAGGAGCACACGAATTCATTCGCAAGTGTCTTGACAATGAGGAGCGATGTGCAAAACTTTGTCGACATCGTCGACATGTTAGATCCATCTTGAAAAGAAAGATGAAACTGATGGAAAACGGACAAAGTGCAGTGTATATATAAGACAAGGAAGGGAACGTTTGAAAAGGAAACGCAGGGACAAAACCATTACAGGGTAATGGTAAGGCTTCCTTGAAGAAAAAGGAAAAATAAATGATGGTGAGATAGAGAGGAATGTAAACCGTTGTAAAAGAATTTGACTGTTATAAAATAATGGAAGCAAAGACTATAAAAGAAAATAACTTCTAGAAGTTCTATCTCAGTTACCCTTAAACCATCTTTCCAACAAGTTCAAACTTGATACAATCATGCATTCCCCCTGCTACATAATACTTACATTTCTCAAAATGAAAATTATTTCACTGCTTGACCTCGTTATAGAGGTCAAGAGACATTCTTTTCACGCAGACATAGAAAAAGTGACATTCTCAAACTTTGACGAAATCTTGAAAGAGATTGCGGAAGCAGGAAAAAAAATCGCTGCAACAGATAACAAAGACGAACGAAAAAGGATGACTCTTTCTTTGTGGGCAAGACTTCAATCGGCGGAGAAGAGTTCAAAATCACAAATGATCCAACTGTTTCGCGAATTTCCAAGTTGCAGCGAGTTACACTACAGATTTTCGTGTGACACTGTACGCCATTCGTTTCAATTTCTTTATTATCGTCAAGTGGACATTATTTCTGTTTGTAAGGATTTGGAAAATTGTGTAAAGAATGAGGAAAAACTTGATCTTCAAATTTACTCTCTGTCAAATATGTATGATACACTTTCAAAAATAAGCGATGTGTCAAAAAAAATTCACAACAAAGAAATAAGTGGCACTGATTTTTCAGCAAAAACAATCGAACAATTTCAAAATATATCACTTGAAATTGATGTACATGAAAGACAAATAATCGGAATATTTAGAGATCATGTAACATGTTAAAAAGAAATAAAAAATGCTGAAGTAATACAACTCGTTTGGTCTTGTTCGTCATTTTATCACAGTAGCTATAAAAAGGAAAAAAGTTAGATAACACAGTTCAGTTACCTCTTGACTATCGAATAAAAATGATTACAATTGGCGACGCTCTTAAATACTTGAGAACAAGAAAGACGACTTTGGATGAAGTCCTTTCAGTTTTCTACCAAGATTTATTCTTTAGTGACGTTGACTGGGATCATCTCGATCTTTGGCCCACACTAAACCTTCCGTATGATGTTGTTTCTTTAGAAATTAAAAAACAAGCACCATGGAAGAAGGAATATCATAGAAAATTTATGAAAGGGCTTACTTTACTACGAAACTATGAACGTCAAGCAAAAGACAAATTAAATGAAGTTATTCCCAAGATGACAAGTGGATATTATGGACATAGAGTTGCCCGTATGGGAAATTATGGTGTACTTGAAAGTCTCATAAAGTATTTAAAACAACGAGAAACAGACATGGTAAATTTAGCAGAAAAACTATTTCCTATCGGAGGGCAAGACTTGCCAAATGTTCAATATGGGTATAAACTTGAAAAATATGAAAATCGGCCGGAACATTATTTCACAGAAGATATTCACAAACTGATTGAGCATGTTTTTGATAAAATTGAACTAATTGAGATCGACGCTGACTACTATTTAATGTATGAGTTGATTGAACAATTTAAAAGGAAATAAAGTTTTACAACCATCTCATCATGGTGTGTGTTTTTCCAAGCTGAAAATATTTTTTTGTTTTCATCCCTTTAGTTTTTCGTTTCACATTTTAAATTTTGTGTGCGTCTG
>JAAUXT010070279.1_pt1 | contig 16474 bp, 21 predicted proteins | sample 7278171 | NCBI WGS metagenome assembly JAAUXT01 (sample SAMN14350112, study PRJNA611818) | marine sediment metagenome | isolation source: surface marine sediment (1.8m) | place: French Polynesia: Moorea | collected 2018-08 | reverse complement strand
TGACTTGACATCTTGGAATTGCATTTGTGGAAGACAATGATGATTGCACTGACCCAAAAAAAAAATTCCCCAAGCCCATTTCAGCAGGATTGTGACTTGCAACGGTTGCTATACGGTACAAGGGACTTCGCACTGCAGTTGCCTTGAGCACTGCTTCTCGTTTTGTTTGCAAGGCTGAGCAAGCAAGCCTCAAAACGTGGGTGTTTTCAAAACATCGATCAAGTGGTCAAGCTTTTGACACCAACTAAACTTGCCACTTTACTGGAAGCGTTGCTCTGTTCTTCCCACTCGACGATGTTCGAGTTTCCTTGGGAGCAGGCTGGGCGTGAGAGTTCCAATCTGGTTGGGACATCTGGCTCACTCAATGGTAATGAATGCAGAAACAGGAGCAAACAACAGAGCCTGTGGGAAGGTTGGGATCCGAGTCCTCCGTGGTCCATTGTGCAGCAGCAGAACTCTGAGACCTGCTTCTGTGTCAATACAGAAAGGGTTTCTTTTGCAGGGCCATCTCTGTGTGGCAACAAACTTGTTTGCTGGAGGCAGTCACAAGATCGCAACCTGCACAGAAGTTAATCAAGCTTTGCTGTCCCGCAGTTCAGTTGAAGAGGGTTGTCAAGTTCTGAGTTCAGTCCTCTTTTGTTCAGGGGGTAATTTGGCACAGCATCAAACGCAGAATCACGATGTGCAGTCCAAAGTTTGTCCAAGGCTGCCAACAACTGTCTGAATCCAGGAGCGGTGGTGCTCGAGAGAACCTTCCCAACTCGCGCCGTGAAGCAGAGTAGCGCGGACATGTGAACTGACTGAGCCTCGCGGGACGAATTGGCTCGTCCGCGGCCAGGCAGCAGCTGTCGCGATTTCCTCAGCCCATTCTACGCACGAGCGAGTCCCCTGAACTGAACTCAAGTGGAGGTTGCAGGGAACATCAGCGACACGACTCCGTCCTATCAAGCAGTCATTTCTCCCACACACGGACAGCTGTTTCAGCTCCCAGACACACAACAACTAAATTATATTCGCTGAACAAGCAGCCACACAAGAGAGTACACATGTCGTGCTGCGCATTTGAGATGCATTTGGCAGGGCAAGGACGGCGTTGCACCCCCGACGCAAAACAATGCCTCGCAAATCTCGGCACGCGGCCCCAGAGGGACATGATCTACGTCCCGAAGCCTTGAGCTTCTCACACTCAAAGCGCGGTGTGCGTTATCAAGAGACGGGTGAGGTACAGCGCAGACGTTTTGTCCTCTCCTGGGAGCGGCAGGATGCTCTTTTGTTCCCTCGCAACATTTCCCGATGATCCCGCACTGATCGCTGGCTGGTTCTCCCTCGTGTTGCTGCACATGTGCACGGCAGAAGCGATCGTTGCAGACGTCCACTTGGTACATCTGCGGGGCGACCGATTGGAGCCAGCATCAGAAACACTCGAAACAAAGGAGTGTGGACTTCTCCGGGTAGATTTGCACAAGAAGTGCGTGTGGTGTGCAGCCGTCATCGCATGTTCAGACAACGCCAACGCCAACGGCATCCTGCATGGTACTCGGATGTCTTGACAGGACCAACGCATACAACCACACAACCCAGTTCCCAAGCATCAAGGTCACTTCGGATCCAACACTGAATTCTTTTGAACCAAAAACACCCAGGGTTGAGACAACCCGTCACACTTCCTCTGCCCAATTAGGACTGATCGACCACCACCGCGCTCTGGACAAGGCGGGCTAACCTTTCGGTGGGAGAGGTGGCGGGTCGGGTCGTCCTGCACAGAGAGAGGTGATGGGCCGGGCGACCCTCCACCGGGAGAGGTGCTCCTCGCTTCCGATTAGCATCAATGATGCATGGATCTGTGAGCGGCATCACGGTACCCTGCTCTCTCTAGCTGGATAACAAGCTGAAAATTGTGTTTTTCTGATAAATTTTGTTGCCCATGTGCGAGAAGAACTTCATGTTCCACATCAAAGTTTGGACGGCTTTGTGAAGACGGGCAACAAAGAAACAAATCCACACAGATAATCCGGAAGAGAGAACGTGGACAATTGATGGTGCCTCTCGCTGATATGCGCTCTGTCCCTCTTTCTCACAAGCGGTTCCTATCATTGTCTTCAATGTCCCTTTCTCTCCTGTGTGCTTTATCTGTTTCCGCTTCCCTTGTTCGTTCAGTGTCAACTCCCAAATCAATCGTTTCCTCCCCCTTCCCCATCAGAACTCACACATCGCACAGCACCACGTGAGTGATGGTTCCCGCCCCAGAACTGTCTTCTTGTCGAACTCAGTTTCATTAAAATGCATAAGATTCAGGGAAACAGATCTCTGCAATATTCCAGATAGAGAACGGCATCTCATGTTTTTGTTATGTTTGCCTGCATTGACTTCATTTTGAGTTCCCACAATCGCAAAGATGCGGGGCCGATAGCGGAGAAAGCGATGGCGGTTTTCACACATCAGGCTCTGCAGTTCGCTGGGGTTTCTCCAGCGCTGTCCTCGCAGCTGTGTTCCTACAGCATCGCGCAGGTGCGTTTTCGAGCAGAAAGGTGGATGACATGGGCAGTATACGACAAACCTCGCTTTGCTCTGCAGAAAACAGAGCAAACTGACCAGAGCAGTGGTGATCAGTAAGACTCGCCGAGCAGGACGGCGTCCCTGGTGCCACACACGGCGTCGCGTTGGCGATACTCGTGTGAGAGCGGGAGGCTCAGCAGGAGCCTTTTGTCTCTGCAGAGTGGCTTCCTGTGTTCGCGTGAGGGAGGCGAGAGATCTACAGGTTGACCCAGATTTTCAGTTCTGTTCAAGTTCTCAAGGGAACGCGACCTTGCTTTGGACACATCTTGGTCACGTCATTTTGCAAATTGAAGCTGGTGAGCTGATTTGTCAGATTCTCTCAGAGAACCTTGGCGCAAACACACACAGAACCTGAGAAAAGATCGCAATCAGGAGACTTTTTCCCAGAAGAGACAATTAACCCCGTTTGACACGAATTTCGCAACGACGATTTCTGGCCGTGACTGCCTTGTCCTGGAGCCAGGTCAAACTGTGCATCTGCGCCACGGATACGGGATCTCAGTCTTGACCAGGGCTGGCCGTCAAAAGTACAAAAAAGTTCCTTTGAGATCAATGCGGTCAAATTCCAAGTTGAAAAATGAATCTGCACCAAACATGAACATTGTATCTGTGGTGCTTTACGGGTCGTGGGGCCCCCTGATCCTCTGGATCCGAAAACAGCAGACAGTGCAGACACAATGAGATTGTTGTTTGAGTGCTTGGGCATTTTTATTTTGCTGCTAATGAAAGCATTGTTGTCGATCAGATTGGCCATTGTTTTGATCACAGCTGAAGCTGTTTGCGCAGGGTCGTGTTCATCGTTTGCTGTGCGAGTATGAGCTCTGCTGATGATGTCGTGAGACAATCATGTCCGTAGAAATGTAAAGAGCACCTTATTCCATCTCATGAATTGTTGACTATTTGCGCAGCATCTGTTATTACGAATGTCGGCTTCCATCCTAAGCAGCGTGATGAACACAGACTGGATGCAGAGCCCCCCGTGACCTAAACGGAATGAAATGTCTCCGCTTCAATTACAGAAAAACACTCAAGATTCTCCTGGTAACATTAATGAAGTTAATACGCCTTCCCCGCCGAGCTTCCGTGCTCATCTAATTTGCTGCGGAAGAGTAGACATTGACCCATCAGTCGTGTGGAACTTGAGACTCGAGTCCCGAGCGGATAACGGGATCGTTGGGCACTGCTGGGGCAGGGGATTCGGAGCGAGACAACAGGGACGGCTCTTCGAGATGTGGCCAGTGGGAGTCACCTGATTTTGTGAAGGGAAGCTGTCGAAACACATAGCGATGGCATCTGAAATGGTGTTGTCCTCAACAGAGGTCACACTGACATTTGTTCCACAAAACAGATGTTTGTTTCATTCAAAGTTCCGTAATCCTTGTTGATACCACTCCCAACAGGAATGTATTTGGAGTGAAACAATTGATGGTCCTTGCTCCAGGTAGGTCAGTGAGCAGATGTGTGTGTGTTAGTCATGCTGCCGCCTCCACTGATGAGCTGCGAGACCCGGAGAGCGCAGACCTGTCCTCTTCATTCAAAGGTCAGTGGAGGCGGAGGCACGGATTGGACACGTCAGAATTGTTCTCAGCGCAGCAACGAACAGAGGTCTGACAGCAGGATCCACAGGTTCCCAGTACAAAACCATCATTTATTCAAGTGTCGAATTCCCTTCTGCGAGTGGACCTGTACAGACGCTCCCGATGCTTGATCCTACACGAATGGCGTTCAGAACTCTTTGGAAATGCTCTTTGACGTTGGAATGTTTGTTTGGTTGTTTGTTGAGCAGGTGACGGAGCTCAGGATTTCAGGCTTGGGTCATGTTTGTCGCTTGACCCCGAAAAAAGTTGGCCTGCCGTACAACACAAAGCTCCGTCCACTTCCGTTCGTCCCACTTCAGTGCAACCAGGCTTTCCAGTCCAGACCTGTCGATTTGGTGGAATACTCAGATCAGACGGAGGGACACCTGCAGGACTCACCAGAGTTGATAACATGAGGTGGCAGAGGACGGAATGGCGGCGATGCGTTTCAGGCGGCGGCCACGGAAGCCAATTTGCTGGAGAACCAAGGTGATTGAAGCCATGGGTTCAAGAGAGTTGCAGCTCAGTGTGGGCTGAAATCGTTCAAGAACATCCGGCAGTTCAAATGACAAAAAATGCTTGTCAGGTTGTTTGGAGGCGGACAAGCTATATCTTGGATTGATCCCAACTGCGCAATTTGAAGACTTCACGTGTTGACGTGCACTCAAAACGTTTGTCGTGTTCTCGTATTTTATTTCAATTTGAGAAAAGTGGAAGTCAGAAAACATTACCGCCTCAGTGGCTTTGACAAAGAGTGGCTCTGATCGTTTTCGAAAGAAATAGAAGAAAAAGATGTTTGTTCAGGATTTGTCGAGAGTTTTATCTCCAGCGGGTGGATGCAGCGGGAATGTCCCTCCCACACACGCGGCTCTGTGGCCCACACGTAGTATGAGTACTTTGTGTTTGGAGTCAGAGTGAGACTCTCCTGGGCCGGATTCCGCAGGAGGGGAATGACTCCTTCGGGCTCACATGTCCAGACTTCAATTGAACGGAATGAACGCAATTTTTGCGCAATTGTGACTGTTTCCCTTCACGTGATGCGAGGATGATAAGTTTATTGGGGTCCGTAAAAGTTGCAGAATGGCACTGAGGATGAGACAACGTATCAAATTGTATTCATCTGCAATGTCAACACAAACTTCTGTTGCTCTGCTTGGAATCACTGTTTGGCGAATCATTCCCGGCTCCACAACAGTGTCTGATGCAACGACGGAGTCAGTAAGTCTGGGACATCAATCGGTGCTTGTTTCCTGTCCTGTGTGAAGACGAGAGTCATCTGCGGAATGACCTGCAGCAGGTGTCGTCGAGAACTTCAATTTGTTGGAGCTATCTGCGTGGGACCATTCCCAGAACCAAATCGTGGTCTCGTCCCTTGCAACGTGGCCGCTCGAATGCCTCAACGCCAACATCATGAGGCGCACGGGCTCGTACAGCTGTGAAATCCCTCGCTCGCACTCTTCACGCACGCACAATCCTCAGCTGAGCGTTTCTCCCAATCTACCCCTTCAAAGCAATCCGCACTGCTTTGATGAAGGGTCATTCAAATGCTGCACCACCAATCTGCGATGTTTTCTGTACTGGGCTGCGAATGATTTGTTTCCTGTTGGCGTCGCGTTTTTCTGTATCTCTGACACCAGGTGCTCTGTTTGACCCAATTTCGAGCAATGCTGACAAAGCCTGTTATAGTGGATGATGAAAGGACGAGTACGGCAGAACGGTGGAAATGCAGCGCCCATGTAGGCAGCGAGACTTACATGAGCAGGCAAGGTGCAACCGATGGAATCAGAGCAGTCCTGGAACCGCCACCGCTCTGCAGATGCGACGGCACGGGGGCGCTGATCTGGTGGTCGCACATCTGGTGGGCAATCACAACAACGTAAAATGCAACAAAGTACTAGTGGCCTGTGGTGTGGCTGCAAGGATGATGCAGGAGCTCAAAGCCGCAATTTGGGTCCGAACAGCTTGAGACTGAACTGTAAAAGCCATTGTTCCACAAAACGTGACGCAAAGGCAGGTAAAGCAGAAAGGATCGGTCCTCTCGTTGTCTGTGTGACAGGCCGTGCAGAAATTGTTTCCGTGACTCACTCAATCGAAACCAAATGTTTGCCCATTCAAACAAAAAAGCACCAGACGTGAAACCTGACAGTTACTGCAAAACCTTTCTTTGTGTGGTCACGGCGAAAATCAAGGTGCATGTGCCCTTCCTAAGTTGATGCCGTCAGACACACGAAGTTCAACCAGAGACCCGCGCTGCTCCCAGACCCAAAGAGAATGGACGAGACTGGCTTTTGTCCGCCTCGTCTGATTCGAGTCTGGAAAAGGTGCAGAAAGCGAAGGCGTTTCAACACATACCAGTGCAGCAGCAGTGGTGCCTGAGTCCCTTATTTTTGTTGCCCTTCGGGGCTGTGGCTTGGTTTTGGGAGAGAATTTGGACTGTCATGGATCCACTTTGACTGCTTGGGTTGACAGGCAGGATTTGGAGAGAGTAACAAATCCATTGGTACCAATTTTCCTCAGGGTCAGTACTCACACGTGTGTTGTCGAGTGAACCACAATCCTGCAGTTGGAATTCGGGGAGTTCCTTTCTTCACACTGTCTGCACACACAGTTCAGGAACACAAAGCGACGTCCCTTGGTTGTCCCATGGTTGCCTTGGCAGGTTCTTTCATGCAGGAGACAGTTTCCTAGTGTTCATCCCTCAGGCAGCAACGTACATAAATGCGCAAGTTTCGGCTCGCGGTGTCCTGGAGCTAAGGAAGCACGTCTGTCCCGGACGTGCCCACATCAGCCGAGTCCGCCGCTTTAATTATGCAGTCTCGTTACTGTCGATCGCCTTCTTGGCGAGGGTGCTCTGTCAGACTGCTCCTGCACAAGGCGGAATTAATCATGTGCCTTTGGCATTGTGTGGCCTTGTCTGCCTCCAACAAAGTTCAGATCCAGGCTCTAGGGGATCCACACGAGCATGTCGGTCCGGCAACCCGAAAATGAGTGTGGATTCCATATTTCTGTGCCGAAGGTGCAACAATCCCCTCCCTAGTCCTGAGCCCCCAGGAGTCGGATTGTGGCCGAGACCGAGGTCAGACCCCCATCACCGACCCTGTAGCCACCAGAGCCAAGCTCAGAAGTAATTGATGAGAAGACCTTTGAACTAAGAAAATCCGAGGGATAAAAATATCAAGGTTCCTTTCTCGTGATCATCAGTCATGGCCCAGAAACAGGACTCACTGGCCAAGTCACAACGAGCAGCATCTACGGTCAAAGGTCGCTGCAAAAACAGCGTGAATCCGCGACGTCCTCGCCTGGGGCCCCAGGCCTTCATGACTATTTCAAGAACATCAAATACTGGACTGTCTCCGTTGTCTGCTTCTCTCTTCTCCCTCCACGAGACTGATTTGCTTTCATTTGTTTGGCCCACAGAATAATGAGAAGAAAAAGACCTGACTGGTGTGCTCTCGTCAGTAATTGTTTCTGGTTTGGTTCTTTCAAGATTGACGGCAGTACCCACGGGTACAAAAGCTACATCCTTGCCCGTCCGTCGGTTCGTTCCGTCCATCCGAGTGTGTGTGTGTGTGTGTGTGTGTGTGTGTGTGTGTGTGTGTGTGCGTGTGCGCGTGTGCTTGTGTGAGAATTGAACTTTTGTTTTGAAGGGAACAAGCAGTGCTGATATTTCTTCGCAAAAAGTCCCCAAAGTAGCACGTGTTTCAACAGAAACAGAAAGTTGTTCCGTGTCTGACTTGAACCTGTTGCTGACGCTTCTCTGCAAAAAGTTCGGTTGTTTCCAAAAAATATCCTCCCATCTGCAGGGTCCGCTTTTCCCACAACCAGATTTGCCCTGTCCATTTCAGGTACGACGGAGGTGCGCAAGAACCCGGTGTACCGCTACCTCTACTCGACGGCGCTGTTCGGGCTGCTCATCTACGCCGTCCCGCTCGCCGTGCTCGCGTCGCTCAACATCCGCGTCGTCGTCGAGATGCGCCGCGCCAAGCGCCACTGGGCGACGCTCAACCGGAAGCAGCAGCGCGAGGTGGCCGCCTCCGTCATGCCCCTGGTGAGCAGCCGCGCTCCAACCGATTGGTGGGGGGCGGGGGAAACCTTGAGCATGAAAAGTGTGCAAAACAAGAGGAGGGTGGTGAACGGAGTTTGGGTCTTTGGCCCCACCGAACGCCGCCTGAATCCTCTGGAATTCTTTTCTCAATTTCTGAAGCCCATTGGATTGGACGTTGAATCCAGGCAACGGCGTTGACTGTGCGTGTCGTGTTGCAGGTGATCGTGGTCGTGTTCATCCTGTGCTCGACGCAGGCGCTGCTCACCTTCATCTTCGACGCCGTCTACGTGACCACGTCCCCGCCCTGGCTCCAGAAGTACTTCGCAATCGTCAACCTGCTCGTCATCTTCAACTCCGCAGCCAACTTCTTCATCTTCTATCTCTTTGGCAAGAAGTTCAGAAAAATCTCCAAGAGAATGTTGAGGTGCAGGATGCAGCCCGTCCATCAGAATGGATCCGTGTACAGGCTCGGGTGGAGGAAGTCCACCATGGAGTGACGTCCTCGTGCTCTGCAGGGAACTTTCTGATCAACCACTAACTCGGGCATCGACATTGATCTGTTGATTGGAAAAGGATTCAGTCCGGTCACATCGCATCTGATGGAGTCTTTGGCAGAGGGAGTGTGATCACCCAGATGGACAAGCACACAACCTTTCTGCAGTTTTTATGAGCCTCCTGGTGAACACCTCGATGCAGCAACGCACAGGAAGAAAATGCCACTTGATCGGATCCTGGATGTTCACCAGAGGATAGAAACCCTCTGGATCTGATAGTCACGGTGGGGAAACAAGACACCAGTGAGTCAAGTGGACAAACTAGAGTGGAGCCTTGGGAGGGCCATTCGTTTACAGAACATGGAAGACCCAAATTCCCACCACGTTCTTGCAAGTCTGGAGAACCATTTGCACCTGACAGATTGCACCCCACACTGAGAGACACGTGACACCACGTTGAGTATTACCTTGAAGCTCTGCAGACGGTTGAGTTTTTTCAGGCCTCCAGGAACGACGACAGGAGTCAGAACCTGTGCTGAAGTTTGTTGTTTTGAGCTGCAGAGAAAAACACTTGCTTTGTTTTTGCCAAAGCGTTGCCCTTGTTAAAGTTGGAGTTCGCCCACCTTGCGATTTGTCCCTTTTGGAGTAAAACCCAGGGTTCGGTCGGAAACCGGAGAGTCCCTGCGAGGGCTACTGACCTGGACCGACCCGTGACATCCCATAACACCCGCTCCAAAAATCGTTTGTCCGCAGATCACTAGCAACAGAGAATGTTGAAAGAGTGACAAAAAGAGGAGAAAAATAGCGCTGATCGTTGTTATGAACATTGTTTTTGTGTTGTGCGGAGTTGTTTTCTTGTTCTTGTCCGTGAGAACCTGACACGAGTAGCCTTCAAAGAACACGAGCGTTCACGAATCGTACATGCACGAACTGTTGAAGGACAATAAAGCATTTAATGTTTCCAAGAAAATGCAAAATTATGTTCATTTCAAAAGGCCTGGCTTGTGAGAGAGCGAAACCACTTTGTGATACGGGCGGAGGAACCTGGTCCTGGCTTCACACAGCATGCCACACCCGAAGTAGATTTCGGTCAACACAGGCTGGTGGGTGTGGAAGCTGGCGGCCGGAGCAAAACTTCGATTTGCCCAACTTTTTCAGGTGCAGGCAAACATTTATCCCCATGGCACTACACTGGATGCCTGAAGAGAAAGAAAAAGAAAGTTGTGGCACAATTTACCCACCATCACTCCGTGCTCCATTTTTCGGAAGAGGCCCCAGAGTCACACTCACTCTCGAATGTGAAGGCATAAAGTCTCCAGTGTCGAAGCTTTCAGGAACCGACACACTGGGCCCGCAGAGCCCCCAGATTCTCAGAAGGGCGAGACCGGCGTTGCTGTGACTGTTTTGACACGTCTCAGCGGATGCAGGTTGGATGGCTCTGAACTTTTTTGGGCCCTCCTTCCTCCCTCAAGACATTGCTGTCCCATTCTTTCCTTTCTGAACGAGTCTTCGTCAGGTTGTTTGTTCATTCCTGCGGTGGATTGTTCGTCATCCCTACGTCGACAGAGCCTCCGTGAAAAGCTCACTCGTACTGTTCAGGTGGACTCCACATCAGATCGACATCACAGAAATAACATGGTAACGATGAACGTGAAGAACGAGACCGTTTTGACCAGTCAACTAGTCCGCAGAAGGGTCGTCAACACAACAGGGAAACCCAAACACGACAAAAGCTTCAACCAGATCTTCTGATTTTTGAAGAGCAAAACGTTTTATTTCTGATGATTGACCATCCAGCATGAAAACAATTGGAAAACAAGTGTCTCTGTTAGCTTTGTACTGATTCCAGTCGGTGTCACAAGGAAAACCAGTGCGTGCGTTTTTCTGTGTCAACCTATTCTGACCATTCGTTTTCATGTTTCGCTGGGAACTTGCAGGTGGATCTCGTAGTCCTCGCCGCTGTCCGCAGCGATGTCGTCGCTCCTCGTGCTGTAGTAGTAGAAACCTTCGTCGCTCGGCCCCAGGGACGCGATGGTCAGCGTGGCCGTGTGGATGTCCAGCTCCGCCTTGCTGGACGAGACGCAGCTCTCTTCACCCTCGCAGAAGTCTCCGTAGTACTGGATCTAAAACGACGAGCTCAGCTCTTTAGCCACAGGAAAACATGAGCGAGGTCAGAGTGAAAAAAGAAACCTTCGATTGCCAAGAACAGAGGGTATTCTGTGTCTTCTCTGAGACATATCAGCTTCGCTCAGACTGACAAATTTCAAGACGGGTTGGTGCGCGTGCGAGTTCACCTGGTTCTGGTTGGCGCCCTCTCGATAGAGCGCCACCATGTTGTCCCTGCTGCCCTTGAACCAGCGGGTCTCGCGGAAGGTTCGAAGCGAGACACCCGATCCCGAAGCCTCCAAGTTCATCCGATCTGTGCGAGTAGAACATTCCGCTGAATGGACACCGGGACTTGATGCTCCAGGTTGAAACACATCAGCTTGTTTTCGCTGCATTCACAACTTTTCGTGTGTTCTGTTTTTCTGAGCGATTGATTGTACGAGTTCGTTGTGGTCAGGAATTGTGCTGTTGAAAAGCTCCCATTACAAGGAACTGGCGTTGTCCAATTCCAAGGACGTAAGCAGAGATCTCAATCTGAAACGTCTGTCTTTACTCACAGACGCACTTCCTGAGCGTGTCCTGGGAGCAGACCCTCCCGTGGGCGCACTGCCCGGTGTGTTCGCACGTTGACGGCTGACACAGCCCGGCGCTGCAGGCGTCGCCCTCCTCACACTGCGTCATGTGGGTGCATTCCTGAGCTGAAAGCACAATTGTGTCATCTTCCGAAGTGATTACCTGGACTTTAAGGCCGCCACACCCAAAATTTCTGTGTGAGAAGAAACATTGTTTGAACTGAGGTCGCCTCTTGGGGTCTGGCCCACCCCAGCAAATGTTAGACACACGCTACCTGGGTGACAGATGTTGTTCTGACAAATCTCTCCCTCGGAACATTGGGTCATGTCTGACATGACGTCACATTCTGGAAACAGCGATTTTGACACATCATCAATCTTGTTGTCGGCAAAAGAATATCTGGTGGTTTCTTCAGGAACAGCGAAGGGTATCATCACCTGCAGTCTCAACTGCCAGCAGAATTTCATAATTAGGACCGGTGTCAAGATGGCTGCTATCAATGTAGAAGTTGTAAAAGTTGGTTGTGTTTGGAAGATGGTCAGAGTTCCAGTCACAATGTCCAGAGATCCTTTTGTTGAACTGTCACATTGGCTACTCCCTCTATCACAAAGCTCTCCATAATAAAGAACAACTTGTGCAGCTCCAATAAACTTGGCAATGGGGTTGTCTCTGTTGCCTTTGTACCAGTCAATATCTCGATAGGTTCCATCCCCAGGCTGCGAAAAGGGGATCTCAGCCTCGGTGAAACCAACAACAGCGATGGTGGAAACATCTGCAAAATTCAACGACATCTGGACAAGAGGACTCAATTCGTTTTACGGAAAGGTCTCTGTTCCGACTGTCCGAAAGATTACCAACACGACTGATTCCTGCCATGGGTCAAGAATGACAATGTGTTTATGACAAGTGAACAATGTGTGTGACGACAGATAAGTTTGGGAACAAAGAGTTCTTGCGGGGTCCAAGAGGCAGAGAATCCGCGGCATCTGTTATGTTTGGCCACAGTTTGGTGGAGCTGCAGACACCTGGCTGATAACAGATGTTGTTGCTGACAGAAAAAGTTCGAGAAGAATGTGTGTACGAGTGTGTGTCCAGCACTGAACGGACATGCTTCAATTTGTTACATGTTTTTTGACTTGAGTTCGTTCAGTTTTGTTCGAGAGGCTTGCTGAGTAACTTACAAACACACTGCCTTCCGTAAGAAGATGTGTCCTGGGAGCAGAAAGTTCCGAATACGCACTGTCCCGTTGAGGAGCAGGGAGAGACTTGACAGTATCCGGTCTGACACCGGAAACCCAACGAGCACATATTGTCACTCTCACATACCGCAGCTGAAATGCAGACGTTTTCACCGTGAGACACGTGTTTGTGAACAGGCAGCTCCCGTTTATGCTTGGGGCACGAGATCCGAAGAAACACAGCAACCAAAGGTCCTAAGTTTCGTGGCTGCACGTGATAAACAGCGACTCACCCTGTACACAGGCATTCTCCTGACAGAGTTGGCCCTCCGCGCACTGTGAGGAGTCGGCAGACGAGTCGCACGTCGCTGAAACAACGTGCACTTGCACAATTCAGTCTGCTGCGTCCGGTAAACTCCAAAATCTTGTCAAAATATCCCCTGGAACCTCTGTGTCTTCTCAATTTTCCAGTCCAAACTCGACACAAACCTTGTCCGTCAGCCATCGAAATCAGAGATGCAAGAAACAGCACCCGAACGCTGGTCCAGAATTGCGACATTTTTGTGAACGCGTTGTGTGTACCTACAAAAGACCCTGTCGTGGCCATTGAGAGGAAAGAGAATTGGCTGAAGACGACGGCAAAGTTTTGTGAAATTTGATGGAGGCAGACAAACACAAGAACCATCGTACATCTTCGTAACGCAATGAATCTTTCTCACCAAACAGATTGCAGCTGAATTTGCTTTTCCAATGACCTTGAAACTCCAAAATCTTTCTGCCACACCTCCTGAAAGGCTCCAGATGAAGATATTGTGGTGCTTCCAACATCCGTGTGGGACTCTGTTTCTTGTTCTGTTGTGCGCAACTCCAAGTGTACTTGTGTCATTTGCGTCGTGTCATATTGAGGAAGTTTGTGTTTTGAAGTGCTCTTCACATGTCGCGCCAAGTATCAAAGGTTTGGTTTCTGAACACGACAGTCCGACTGTATCTCGTATGCGAGGAGGCACAGACCACAAACGTTCGAGCCTGCATGTGGTCAAATGTTGTTCCAGAGTGATTCACTCTCGATATACTGATGCATTTGTACCGCACACACCAAACTATGCACGTTGGATCACGGGGATTCCCAAACGACTGGATTGCTCAGAAACCACACTCTCAAAGGAACATTTTCAGCAATGACCCAGGAGATTTTGTTTGCAAGTTGCTGTTCGCTGGAAGATGGTGAAATCCTCAATGCATCAGTTGATTTCAGCTCAGTGTAAACTGGTGCAATTTTTGCAGAACAGCTCAATATTGGGCCAATGAGATAAAATTTGGTCTGTGCGAAACATCTGGAGAGAGTGATGCTCCTGACCGAAGGACCATCGCCCCTGAACGATCCGTTGTGTTTGCGGCCCCAAAGTGATTTCGTAAAAGAAATGGCGGCAAATCATTGATCTTGGCAAGAAGACAAAAGAAAACGACAAATCTTGAGTCTCAAATGGTATGTATTCAGAAAAGAATGACTGGCCCTGGTGGAATTTACGTTTCCACAATTGCAAATGTCTGTTTTGTTTCACACAAAAGCGCAGATTGAAGTTTAAAGTCTGTCGAGACACTGCATGAGCACAAGGCCCCGGGTGCTGCGCTGCAATACCCTGTCACCCGTGGTTCCAGGATAAAAGGTCTCAGACCTCCTGTCCTCGGAAACATGTCCAGATATTTGCGCCTCATGCGAGACATAAAGACAGCTGAGTGCACCATGGATGGTGGGATGCACTGGATCTGAGTTGCTGGCTCCCGGAGCCAGTTTGAATACAACTCGCACGTGGCAACCTCAGGGCAGGATCTCCATGTAGGTCGATTCCTCCGCGTCCTCGTTCTGTCGGTTTTCGTTCGCTTCTCGCTCCTTCTCCATCGCGCGGTTCACCTGACCCTGGAAATACCCAGGAATTGCACTGACACCACCACAATCTTTAGCCGTCTATTGATGTGGAACACCCCCCGACACAACGGAGGGGAGGAAGCAACGCCCAACTCACATCTCGTCTCCAAGTGTTTTGCGACTCACCTTGATTGGTCCGGTAGTGGGCACCAAGTAGCCATCTGCATCATATTCGTTCGTTTCATTGGACGGTGACCTGACGTACTCATTGTCACGCGCGCGCTGCGGACGCTTCCCTTCCTGCGGCTTCTCTTGACTCATGCGCTCGTACGTTCGACCCTCTTTCCGACTGTCGCGCATCTGCTCGTAGGTGTCGCCTGTGACAAGACAAGATGCACCAGGTTCCTGAGTCTCAACACGCAAGGAAGTGCACTCGAACGCCATACAAAGACCACACCAACACACACACACACACACACACGCACACACACAGAGTCGTCGCTTTATGTATCATCCTCGGCGCCACCTTCATCCACACCATGAAAATTTTGCTCTTTTCATCTTTTTGCAAAAGAACAGTGGTGTGCCATTGAAGTTGATTTCCGCCTTATTTGGGCGCCAGGTCCAGTAACGCACCCATTTCTTGAGCGCGCGGTTTGTCCCGGAGTTTTCCGCGGTCAGCTGAAGAGGGAGGCGGCTGCTTCGGGAGGGTCGGCAGTCTCCTCGCCCGCACGTCGTGCGCGACAACAGTGTGAGGAAGATTGGCGCAAAGAACGTTATTTTTGTCTGTGTGAACACAGGAATGCCTGAGCGGCAACAAAACAAAGAACAGCATCAATTTGATTAGTTGCGCCCAAACAATTTTTCATTTCGTAACACGACAGCCCTGTCCACAGGCAATTGCCTGATTTCACGATTCTAGTACAATTTGAGATTCTTCATTTCACTGGAAACGAGTCATGCCACAGGTTCGTGTCGCCAGCGACCCATCCACGCTTCACCGGCAGGACGATCATCAGAGCCGGCAATCATAGTTTGAGCGAGTTTCTTCCAGTAGAACCCACGATCACGCACGGATGTTCCTGTGTTCGAGATACAGAACTTGATGCGCTCACTTTTTCCCCCTGAGGACGCACACGACAATGATGACGATGACCAGGGTGAACACGACGCCGGCCCCCGCCGCCGCCCCGGCGATCACCGCCACGTTCACACCGTCATCGTTGTTGTTGTTGTTGTTGTTGTTCCCACCGCCATCGCCGCCACCACCACCTCCAGATGGAGCTGCAAAGACACACGGACGATTGAAAACACAGGAGTGCAGTGCACGGTGAACGAGCGTGATTGAACGTGGTTGCAGCCTTTGGCTGTTGGCTCAAACTGGAACCCAAGTAGATTCTCGTACGTGCAACAACTCTCCCGGTATCAGTGCATAACAACACCAATGTTCATATTTCATTGCCTTATATTTTGAAACCAATTGAAGTTCTTCACTTTTACACTGTTCTTGAGACGATCCCAGTTTTAGAATCTGACCAACTGTCACTCACTGTTTTGATTGGAGCCTCCCTGGAGCTTGACGTCGCCAGGAACTGACAGCTCCGAATAACCGGCATCATTGATGCACTTGCACTGGTACTTTCCCGCGGCGCCCGGCGTCATGCGGAACTCCCGCTGTCGGTTTGTCCCGCACACATTGCAGACATTGTCGTTGTGATACCAGGTGTACCTTGACAAAGCGGATTGAAATGAGATTGAGTCCAGACAGACGCAGACCGATGTGGAATTGAATCTTGTTGGGAGCAGAAACACACACACACACACACACACACACACACACACACACACACACACACACACACACACACACACACCACATACAATTCACACGAGCCAAGGTTAAAAAAAATAGCTCCATAGAGCTTGCGGTGATTTGAGGAAATTCTAATTTCCCTCACTCTGATTTCGCTCACTCTGATTTTGCTCACTCTGATTTCACTCACTCTGATTTCACTCACTCTGATTTCAGTCACTTTTTTGTCAAAAATTCTTACTTTTTACTCAACATTTATAACTTG
>JAAUXT010049633.1_pt1 | contig 16480 bp, 16 predicted proteins | sample 7278171 | NCBI WGS metagenome assembly JAAUXT01 (sample SAMN14350112, study PRJNA611818) | marine sediment metagenome | isolation source: surface marine sediment (1.8m) | place: French Polynesia: Moorea | collected 2018-08 | reverse complement strand
GTTGTTTTTCTTTTATAGCCTGTGTCATTTTACAGTGAGCCTTGGGCTTAGTGTGATCGCTTTGGTGTTTTTTTGTGTGTGTGTGTGTGTGTGTGTGTGTGTGTGTGTGTGTGTGTGTGTGTGTGTGTGTGTGTTTTATCTGGTTTACCAGTTGGGACAAAGGAATGACCTGTTCATTATTTTGCTGTTGTCAATGCTACTGCCTGCCAGGGTCCATTGCTTTTCGCAAATCAACTGTTGTTTGCTTTACTCGTACTGGGACAATGAGGGAACAAGAAGCAGTGCTCAAGGCAACTGCAGTGCGAAGTCCCTTGCCAGTAATGTCGCTGATTCTTCCTTGACCTTGTGTTCCATGGGGGGTCCAGGGGTAGGGGGGTCCAGGGGCAGGGGGTTCAGGGGTGGGGGGGTTTGGGAGGGGGAGGGGGTTAGGGGGAGGGGGCAGGGGACATTTCATCCACCTTGCCACATACTGCACTGCCACATGGTGCTTCGCCCTGGGACTTCGCACAATTAAGAACTGTTCATTACTTCAAGCCCCGCCCACCAATGGTTGTTTGGGGTAAAGCGACAGTTCCTGGCTGGCAGGCAGCCATGGCCTGTTTGCTGAAACAATGCACGTTATGAGCACAGCAGCTTGTCTGTGGTGTTGTGCGCTCATTGATCTTTTGTTTGCTTTGGTACAGGTCAAGAAACCAACAGTTGGTTCAGCCCCCCCCCCCACACACACAAGACAAGAAAACAAAACAAACAGTTGGTGTACTCCTTCCCTCCCAAGAGGTTGGTTTCTCTTTCATTCAGGCAGGTAGTGGTCTGTTTACTGGAACAAGTTGTGAGTACAATGCCTGCTGTTTGGAGCCGCGGGCTCGTTGATCTTTGATCTCTCTGTTTTCGAGCTCTTTTCCGAGATCAGCTTCTTCGTTTGGGGAATCACGATTCGTGCTCACTTGGATGGAACCCAGTGTGAAGACGAATTTGTGTTGGTTATCTTCACATTCATCACTTGAGCCACTGTCACCCGCACCCTTCAGTCTTCAGCAAAATAATTCTGTCAACATGATTGATACCTGGATTTATTTTTCCTCCTGCGGAAATAACTTGGCGTCAGTTCCTCTTCCTTGTGCTGGATGAATCGTGCATACCTAGCCAGGTGACGTTTTTAATGCCACCCAGCTCGTCTTGGCAGCCTTGTTGGACGCTGCATTGTCATGCGTCAAAAATGGCATGATTGAACATCACGAAACACTTTCTTTCAGCTCAGCTTCGTGCGTGGTTGCTGCTGGCTTTTTCATTGAGTTGGATGGATTGTGGTGTTCAGTTCTGTCGCGTGTAAAGGGCTGCCTGGAGGGAGGGGGCTTCATTGCGTTGTTCAGCGGAGAGTCCCACGTGCACGTTCCTTCTTAACCAATTAGCCCGATGTTTTCAGGGCACTTTTCCAGCAAATAATGACCACGTCCAAGGTGAAGTACCCACGGGAGCCATTGCCGAAATTCAATGTGTTCCACAGCGTCGACTTGACAAAAAGGGAGGTCACTCGTATTTTGCACAAAGACAGTTTTTGAGGTTGGAACAAGAGCATGACAAACCAAACATCTCTCCCTTCTTGTGTCAGGCACTGTGATGTTTGTTCTGATGTTGCCAGCGCGCACGCACACACACACACACACACACACACACACACACACACACACACACAGCAGCAGCAGCAGCAGCAGCAGCAGCAGCAGCAGCATCCCCAAACGGGCCTGACAAGCAATACTGGTACACAAGTCACGGCGCGTTCTGTTGGAACTGGCCACTCGACCTCAACTGAAGAGACAATTGCTTCGAAACATTTGTGCGAACATTGCTCAACAATGCAGGATTCCAGTCAGGGATCAGTGCACGTTGAATTATTTTGACTTTCAGTCTGTGGGAAACATCTTCCGCAAATGCTTCCAGCCTGATGGAGGGAAGTGGGACAAGTTCACAGCGTCGAGCGTCACTTCTGTCCTTCCTTGTCGGGTGATGCCTGCATCACACGATGCACGTCGCTGTTGTCTCGGTGAGCAGTGGACTGGAATTCAATCTGACTCATTCGAAACTTGATGCGATCGACATTGCGTTGCAAGAGAGGGAGTTTGCTTCAGTTTTTAGTCGGCATCCAGTGTGTGGTGCGAGTAACAAGTGGATTGTTGGCTTTGAGAACAGAGGTCGAGAATAAGTTTGAGCAGAGATGAAGTGCGCATCAAGATCAAGGATATCTGAAGCCACAGAGAATTCGTGTGTAATCAGACTCAGACTTCCACTTTGGTCGGTGTTTTGCACACGCGTGTCCTCAGGGGCGAGCCTGTGTTTTGCACTGACAATTTATCCTCACACACGCAGTCCTGCGGATTTGGATGGGACCAGCTGACATCCTGGGCCCTCCAGCTGGATCCTACCCGAGCACTACCTGAGGCTCCTTGGCAGAAACCTTTCCAAGCACTCACTGTTCCTGAAAAAATGTGGGCTGGTCCTTGCCCCCCCCCCAGTGGTTCTTTTGAGTTTTCTGAAGTAGGTCCAACCCCAACACCGACCCCGCAGACCCGAGTCGGTCCGACTCCGCTCGATAGAATTTTGAGGAAGGTCCAATCCGCTCCCGTCCATTTTCCGGGCGTCACGCCTTGCGATGCACCTATGTTCAAAGCTCTCTCTGCTTGTTTTTCGAGTTCTGCCGGCAAAGGACAGAAACTGCTGTGGTCTGAACCAAAGCTGAACCAAGGGTGCTGCAGTTTGCAGAGAAAATCGCACAAGAATGTAGAATGAATAGCTTTTGTACAGTTCTTCGCCTCAGTGTTACTCGGAGGTTTTGCGTGGCCCTGATAAAATCAGTCCCCAACACTGGTTCTCCGATGACAATTCAGACCGTCGCGTTCCCACCGGCCACGTTCCAACGGGACTTGAAGCTAATAGTTCCAACCACTTGTGTGCCCAATCTGTGACAAGTATCTAATTGATGAACTTGTGACTAATTCAGTCCGGCGAACAAACAGTGATGAGAATGAATGACTCGGCTCCCTGTCTGGAAGCAGAATCAAATGAGTCTGCGACCACCGAGGCTGCTCCCTCTTGGTGTATTGACCATGCATAGGCTCCTCGGATGATGCGCCCACACAACGAGCGGTTCACTCCTCAAAATGTGAGAGATAGTGTTACACCAGGATATTGCCTGCCCAAGTCGTCAAGATTATTGGATGTTGAGCTGCTGCGTCTTGTGTTGTATGACTGCATTTCCGTGTTCGGGTGTCACACACGGAGCGAGGCGACGTGAGTTGATTCAACCTTCAAAGACTCGTTGTCAGTGAAAAAAAACCTGGTGATTTTTCGCGCATTGTTCGTCGTAGCAGTCGACGGTTACAGTACGAGTGACACATGTAAATTTTTTTTCTGCAAAGCATCTCACACATCTTTGTTCGAGCTGCATTGACTTCCTTTGGTGGGTCAATGCAGCTTCCTTTGCGTGTTTGGGAACCTACACTGCTCCTGAACAGATTGGATCAACAGCGGTGTGTTGGATTTCTCTTCTTTATTGGAATACAATTAATAACGACTGGAAGAAGAAAGGGAAGACGAATACGCATTTCTCAGGTTGATCACACTTGTCATTTTGCAGAAATGCGAACAAAACACAGTGTTTGTGCAGCGTACGCACCATCTGAAAACCAGCAATCAAAAGTGTGGTTTCTTCTGTGGATGGACGAGGGCTGTCCACGAATATTCCGCTGGTCGCTGACACTTTACCCACAGCGGTTTTGTTGCTGTCAAGCAGAAGATTCGCAGAGAGCCCTCGCATGTTCACCGTTTGCTTGGCACACAAGTAGGAACCTGGTGCAGAAGGAAGCTGGGGATTCACCTGGCCTTCAGATGATCATTGTATCTCTCTCACAGTTGCTTGTCTGGCGATGATGCAATTCAGCAAGAACTCTTTTCTGTTGTTTTCTTCCTGTGATTGACTCGACCTTGTGCTGCCTCTTGATTACCTTACGCGTTCATCTGGCGTGGAATTAGCGATTGTCACAAATCAGGTGACGTCCTGTCACACACAGTCATCACATTGCAAACAAAAGGTGAAAAGAGAAAAGGAAACAAAACACACACACACACACACACACACACACACACACACACACACACACACACACACACACACGAAGAGTGAAATTGTATAAAGTAAAATAGACAAACCTCAGGATTCCGTCCACAGCATCTGGAAACCCTTAAGAATTGTGAACAGTGAAGTTTTGTCAGTTTTTGGGAAATTTAGGTGCCTCAACCCAAAGTTTAGAAAAAGGTGCAAACATGAGGTTTTATGCACCAAAATCACCTCAAGTGGAGCCTTTTCAAGAAAATACTGTGTGATTGGCATTTGTAGACTTTCCACGAAGACACAGAAACAGCTACACCAAGAAAATTCCTTCGAAACGTGGGGAAAAAATTGAAAACTGCTGCACTTACTGTGAGAATGGCGATGTTTTTGTTTTGGACTTCTGCCGCAACACCAAACCAAACTTCTTCCGTCATCTGGCACAGTGGAACGAACCTAACAGATTCTTTGCTCTGCTTTCCTTCATCGCCAACACAGCGCATCAAGAAAGAGGGGTTTTTATTCGTGTGGTCGTGTGTGAGAGCACCACCCGTTCAGTCTCTGGGCTGGCAGTAAGTGAATGTTTGCAGTGTACTTAGCCGTGGAAACAGGTGACAGCGAGGATGTTCTCAGGTTATGCCGTTATTGTGTTCCATGGACCTCACTCGGCAGGCTCGTCATGCCATCCGTCCATTCATCACTCGAGGTTTAGAAGGCTAACACACGCCCTGTGCTGAAGGCATGATCACCGAGGCTGACCACATTTCTGTCACGGCGAAGCGTGAATTCAGCATGAATCTGCCCAAAAACTTGTTGTCCTCCTTGTTGCCAGAGCTGGAAAAAACAAAGTTCAGCTCAAGTTGTCACTTGGAAGAGACCAAGCGAGTCAGATAACAAACTGGTCTTTCGATTACCTTGATTGGTTCGGTTCATTCGTTTGCACAACAACGCGCGTGTGATACACTGCATGTGTTGGCATAGACTCTGTGTGTGTGTGTGTGTGTGTGTGTGTGTGTGTGTGTGTGTGTGTGTGTGCGTGTGCGTGTGTGAAATGACACGAAGCAGTACAGACGGCAGATCTAGAGACTTGCCCTCGAGGTGGCCTGGAAGCCGATGGGTTTGCTTCCTCACAGGAAAGTTCTACTGGATTTTGTAAAGGTTTAAGCCCACGGCATTTCGATGATGATTTGGATGATATATTGTACACCAACCCTGCCCATGACCTTCAGAATTCAAACAGGCACTGTTGAGGTACCCCCTGCAGTAATTCAACAAGGGCCATGACTGCTACAGTTGTGTGCATGGTATGCAAAGGTGCCTTGTGGTCCCCACGTTCTAGTATGGGACAGGCTACGCAAGTCATGTTGTTTGGCTGCCATCTTGGATTTTGTGAAAACATATTCAGAGCCATCCTGGGCTCATTTCCTCATGAAAGTTCACCATTTTGGGATTGGTGTAGGTCTAGCTATGGCCTTCAAAGCATTTTGGGTCACATGATCTCTTGGATAGGCTGTTCCCTGCCACGGGATTTCTGACCGTAGCTTGCAAGTTTTTGCTGTGGTGATGAATGTTGCCAATCTTGAAATCAGTGGTGCCTTCACCCCAAGTTACAAAACTGAGTGTTGGTTTTGAGAATCCAATGGTTGGTTTTGTTTTCTCAGGGGGGGGGTAAAGCAAACCAGTAATCATTGTCCCCCGCCCCAACACCCACACAGGTGGAAAAGAACCATTTTTCTTGTTCACTCTGGCATGCAGGTATATTTGGAAATGTGTGTGAAATAATGTGTGTTTCAAGCATAATACCTGCTGCAAGGAGCCGCGGGCTCTTTGATCTTTCATCTCTTTTGTACCCATATCAGTCTGTTTTGTCAAACGAGTCATCCCAGCAGGATGATGACGAGCAGATGTTTATCTGGATTCGGTGTTGAAAGAAACCAACGTTATGGTGCTCACAGTGACGCTGCGCTCTACTCTCACTCTGACACAGGCTGGCACAGCTCCGAGAACGCCACGTGGTCGTTTTCGCTGATCACGCGTCTTGGATCGCTCTCGTATGTCTTGGATCGCATTTCCATTTAGAGTAACTATCTCGCAGCTTCGACAGAATGCCCGGGAAAATTATTCGGGACACTTGCTTCGGAAATTGGTGCATGTGAAGTGTTTAATGAGGGTTCTCATCGTATTGTGTGGGAGAGACACGACACAAGCTGATATCTTTCGGAGCCTTCACGCTGAGAAATTTCTTGCACATTTGTAACCTCAAAACTCACACTTACTGTGGTGTGAACACGATGAGCAGTTTCTTCTGCAAACACTTGTGGGAATTCTGTGGCTGTCTTGTGTGGTCCAAGGTGAGAGAAGGGAACTGCTGTAAACTTCTGCATGACAACCCCCTGGAACACAACACAAAGCCCAGTACCAGGGCTGTGACCAGAGTGTTTGAAAGAAACACATATACACGAGGTGCCCCAGCCACTCGACATCCCGGTGCAACGAAATGACCAGACACGAAATCAGGAGGCACGGGGTGAGCGCCTGTGCTGATGGTCATGCAGGTCTGACCACAGGCTCTTTGCCCCTCACTTCGTGCTTCCTCATTTCAACTCACACACTTGATACGAGTTGACGCTGTCACTTGGAGATGTCTTTCCATTTCAAGTCAACTGAAATTGCCAGACACCCGTGCCTCCTCATTTGGGGTGTCTGGCCATTTCGTTACACCGGATGTGCGGCTTCTGGTTGTTCGCCTCCTGCAGAGGAAAGATCCAGGGGAGCCGCCTCCCCTCTGGGATTTGGGCACAGGCAGCCGCAGTGATTCTCTAGGACAATCAAGATGACTCAGTGGACACCAGCTGTAACTGTCGTGGGCTCTGGATTTTCAGGCCGTGGTCATCAAATCGTGAAAGAAACTTCAACCGTGGTGCACCTGCCTTGTCGACTTCTGGAGTCTTTTCTTTGACAGCCGTCATTCTTGTGCACTTCAAACACGGAAAACCACGACCCATCACCAGTAGCAGCACAACCGAGCAGGTTTGCTTCATGTGGTAACCCCCTTGAACAGGTTGAGATCTGCCTGAAGATTCTGACGGGCTGAACCCCCGTTTACGCCAAGTGCGCGATCAACATTCGCACTGTGTCCGGCTGGAGGATTCATTGCAGGTGTCGCAGTTTGTGACTTGCTTCTCAGCACAAACAACAAATTCCAGGCCGTTCTCTCACAAAAGCAAATTGGTTTTCAACTGTGCAACTGAAAATTTTGTCCAAAACGAAAAGCACTGCGTAAGAAACAGCTTGTTTCCGTGGTGGGCCCCTCACCGCTGAAAACGAGATTTTGTCGGGAGGGTTGAGGTTCCACCGTAATGTCAGCGTTGAAATTTGCTTGAGCAACGGATCCCCAAGTGGTCGAAAACAATCAAAATTGCTTGTCAGTCGTTTCTTCCTGTCGGTACTGAACGTTGCTTCAAATTTCCGCAGACACGTTGTTCTTTGTTCAGAGGACGCCTTGTTTCGGAGTGAAAAACACCTCTGTGTGGGTTTGTAGTTGTCAGCAATGAATAGTCGTCCACGAAATCAATGAGATCAATAAACAAATGTTTCCACTTTGCCAGTGTGCAGCACCGGCTTGAAATAACCAGACATCAAATGCCGTTGAGAAAATTAATCTGAAAACAGCCCGAGCGGAGTGGACAAATGGAACCATTAATCATTTCATTCAATCTTCGCCGACTGTCGCTCTTGTGTCAGGCACTCTGCTTCTCGTAGTTTGGTACTCTGCATTGGACATTACAAGACGCGTCCGGTTCGAAAGAAGACCAACTTTCGTGGAGTCTCCACCATCGTCAGTCGTGATGCAAGAGTCAAGAGGAAAAGGAGTTCGTTTCGCCAGCTGATATTCACAGGTGGCAGCTGTTTGAGCTGAAGCTGCTGGGCTGAACTGCCACCTTTCGTGAGATTGCCCGTTGTCAGGTAGTAACGACTTCCAAAGCTGCATTTGCCGAAGCTGCAATTTGCAGAGGGCGAAATGTATGTTTCCCTGCTTCCTCTGTCACTGGTGTATTCGTTCAGCCTGTGAGGAAGCAAACACCGATGCAGCTGACACAAGATTTTTCAAAGTTCACGATGTTGCTGTGACCGCGCTGCCAGACCAAAATGTCAGTCACTGGAGAGGATTTTATTGTTCTTCTTGCTCTAGCTGGAACCCCCTTTGCAAACTGTCAGTGGTGCGTCTACACCGCGGGCATCGTCCTGTCACAATCCTATGTGTGTCTGTGTGTGCAAGCTGGGGTTGGACGGTATCATCAGGCGCACCTGGGGGCCTGGTCTGGTTCTGTCAACCTGCCCCTACAGAAGTAGGAAGGCAGCATCAGGCCATATCCCTATCATGTTCCCCCTCCTTGGTAGGATGGTGGTCCCCCCATTGGGATGGTAGCACTGGGACATCTCCCAGATGGCCTGGTATGGTGCTACCATCCAACCCAACACCCCATCTTCTCTCTTCCCCAACCAAATGATATAATTCCCCCTCCTTGGGTCTTGACAAGGTGCTATCCATCCACTTAACTTTGGGATCTTTCAGACAATATTTGTGGCACATCAAAATTGCCTGTTCCCTTCTTTTCTTTGTGGTATAAGTTATGAATGTTCCCTTTCTGACACGAACACAAATGGACGAGACCGTGCACCGCAAAACCGCTTTATGAGCTTTGCTTTCTTGTTTCTTTCACTGTTGCTCGTCACGAAAGGTGTGTGTGCAGTATTAGATTTTGGTGTTCTTCGCGAGGTGATCCCCATTGTCATTGCAAATGAGTCCATTTGTTCAGCGCTTTCGTTTTATTTTGACAAGAGACAAAGCTGTGCGACGCATAAACAACTTGCGACTTTGCTGGAATGCTTTGTTTTTATTTATGAATTTCTGTTGCAAAAAAGACTTGAGGTGAAGTCATTAATGGCTTTGTGGATTCGTTTAATGCATTTTTCTCATAAATATTTGAGTACCGAGCTGTTTGAGTGATAAATGGATTCCAGAAACACATGCATAACATGCGCGATTAATCTTCCATTTGGTTCGAGTGTCCCAAATTGTTTTGCTGTCAGCAGCTGATAAAAAAACGCTGTTATTTTGTTTTTGCAGAGACAGAGACGGATCCCAAAATTTTTGCGGAATTGGCTTCACGATCAGGTAGGCCTTGCCTTTAGTTTTCAGCGCGCTTGTTGTATCAACAGAAGTGCTGTACGAGCTGCTATCTGAGCCGTGATCTCAGATGTTTCTGGGCTCCCCTTGTGTTACATCAGTGCCTTTCTGTCGTCACTTCGCTCCACTGATGCCTTCAAAACCCCAACGCGAAGAATTCATCGGTGTACGTCTCGTACTATCTTCTCGCCCAGGCAAAATGCTCCTATTTTCTCTCTCAAAACTGAACGTGTTTTTCCTCTCTCGCGCCCTTGTATTTTCGAATCAGTTTGCAAGCATATGTCCTTCATATATGTAATGTTCCTGACATGGTTTCCTGCCTCCTGAACAGAACGGACCTTCTTCCTGCCGACAGCAGCACTTTAAAGATCGCTCTTGCTGTCGTCAGTTTTCCCGTTCGGACGGGGTCAAAAGCTGTCAAGTTCGGAGTCTCCAAGTCGTGTCAAATTGCCGGAATATTGCATGTTAAATTATGATAATGGTTGGAGGATTGCCGTCGTCGAGCCAGAACGACAGTCGATGCTACAGAAATACGATTTCGTTGCCTCGGAAGAAAATTGTTGAAATCGGAGCGCAGCATCCATCAGTTGAAAAGACTTAGGAAGTTCCTTGGATGTCTGAGAAGCGGTGCAACTTCGAGAATATCTACAAATATCTTCCATGAGAAGAAATGACTTGACTGGAAACGGAAGCGGGGGGGGGCATTGCTGAGGAAATCGACCTGTCTGAGTGTCAGAGAGAGAGAGAGGTGATAGCGGTACGTTCTGTGTTGGGCCGTGCGGGCGCGACTCAACGTTGACCATTGGTTTAGGGGGGAGGGACAGATTAGCCATTTCACTGCTTTGGTTCCACTGTTCCACTGGCATCAAGTTCGATGCTTGGTGCAAAATTAGCCTGTTCACATACCGAACTAAACAGACTGATTGTAAATTGACAGAATTTTGAAACTGAAGAGCCGCCCCAGTCTGCGACGCTCACGTGCTGCAGAAAAAGACTCACGCACTGGTGGGCAAGAGGCATCAAGATGATCAGGACCAGAGGGAAAGATTAGGAAACTTAAAAATCGAAAGCTAAACAGACAATAGTGGAAAGTGGAGAAGGTAATGAATTATAAATGAGTGTTGGGCCCATGTACGGAAGAGCCTGGCGGGCTTTCGGTGAACTCGTGGGCCCAAGGACCGACAGTACGGGCATGAATTAATGATATTGTGCTCCTATTACTCCGCATCTTCCTCCAACCCTTGTCGGTCACCCTGCGGTGCACGGTGGTGTGTGCTTTTGCCTTGCAATTTAATTTTGTGTTCCATAGTACCTTCGAGACGTGAATTTTGGACGCACCGCTTTGCGTAAACAGTGGTTCGTCTGTGGACGTACGGTTCAGCCAATTTTTCCTTGAAAGTTAATTCGGGTCTGTTTTGGGTCTGGTTTTTTCGGGTGCCAAGGAAAGCAACCATATTTTGAGTCAATTTCACTGAGATTGTCTCTTCTCAACAAACCAGACCAGAAGTCCAGTCAAAATCCGAATCCTTTTGGCTGCACGGCTGTCTCAGTTACAAAACGTAACGACCTCACGCCCCAAAGGTGGGTCGAGAGGAACAAAGTTCTCATGATGTTTCTTGTCACGAGTTAATTTCATAAATTTGAGCGGGCTGTCTGAAAAAAAGCTGGTCCCCCCTTAACGTAAAAGACTTTGGAGTCCTTTCGAAGTTGTAAGTGCGTCAAGATGCATACTGCCCGTCTCAACCATCAAAAGGGATATTTGTTGCATTTGAATCACGAGAAGGATTCACGATCAGCGAAGAGCGGACAAACCTTTCACCAGGCAAATTTCATTCGAATCCAGGTGGGATTTTGGTGGAGATAAAAGTTTGTTGGTGTTCGTACAATCGATTTTTGCTTTGTTGTACTTGTTGGCGATCCCAAAATAGCCAGTGACGAAGATGCGGCTTGTTGTTGGAAGAAAGCAAGAACTGCGAACCTTCCTCTTTTGGAACTCTTTCCGTATTAAGTTGGCAGGGCAAGGCGCATTAATTTTTCATCGCTTTATATTATTAGATGACTCTTTATTACATTTAGACTAGCCGCGGGTCTAGCTTTCCTTGCAAGAATGCGTGGCGTAAGTATAGAACATTAATTTAGAAAGTCCCATGGGCGCTGTGACAGCGAGACCTGCTGTTGAAAGTGCCAAATGCACAGCGAGTGTGAACCCACCAGCGGAGACTTTGCAAGGAGCTGCAGAAAAAAAGATGGAAGAACCTTGACAAAATGAAACACTTGCATTCTCACACAAACACTTTGAGATGATGAACGGCTTTGGCATTGCTTTATCTGCAGATAAATCTAGTGGACAGTCTGATCTGTGCTGCCTTTCAAATCCAGACGTGCTCATGAAAACAGCAATGTTTTTGTTGTTGTGTGGAAATGTCACCAGATGCAAACTCAGTGATGCTGTGTGAGTTATCTCATGTACGCCTGGTGGAGGTCACTGCTTTGTCCCCTCGGTGGAAACGCGTGCTCAAAAACAGAGACGGCCATCGCCGGTCATTCCTGGATTTGGCTCAGTGTGTGGGTCACGTCCGCTGCGCCTTCAGTCAACACGATCGGTCAAGACGACAGGATTTCCCCAGTTGGGCTGCTTTATTGGATCCGTGCTTTGCAGAAATAGGTTGACAGCAAGAAATTTGGTTCCAAGCTTTTGTCGAATCCAGATTCGTCAATCATGGAATGACAAGGGGTCACCGTTTTTTCGATGGCACACTCTGGCTTTCCCCACCCTCCCTGGTGGATGACAAATGTTTTCCCTGTTAGGTTCACAAACGCCAACAGAGTTCAAGAAAACACGGCTAACGAACTTCCGGTTGTGAGTGAAGCCAATTTGCTCCAATGTGGTGGAGATCTGACTTGCCACTGTGCCGCTAATTGGACAGACTCCCTTGTTGTCAAAAGAATGTTTCAGAGTGACGCAAGATTCCTCGTACATGTATTTTTTGTCACGCGAGGTCAGTTGTGCAGTTCAGATTGGATGCTTGTTTGTACGCAGCTTTAGTGGGACATGGCTTGAGTGGTTCTCCGTTCATTTTCGATTGTAAAGACTTCGATCGTGAACGCAACTCGCGGCGGGACGATTGTGTGGGTCATGTTTTCAATTAAAATTAGCAGTTTCACTCCAAATGTCCTGGCTGCGATAAGATTGGAACTCCGTTGTGATTCTGATGTGGAAAACTGAAACCTTTTTGGAAGACTTTCGGGTTCCTCTGAGTTTTTTTTCAAATTCACACATTCTTTTCCAAAAGAAAACGAAGCTTGGTTGTTCTGGGTTCGGAGCAGGAGATGCAAACACCGATCATCAAGTTTCCACCGTACGTGTAGTCGTGGAGACCCATCCAGCAAATTCAGTTGGTCAGCTTCTTGTGCAGCTGTCTTTGTTTTGCTCACGGTATCCACTCTTCCTTTGAGCCAGGTGTTTTCATTGTGTGATTCTTGTTCGTGCTGCGTTCACAGATTCCTCTGAGAGAGCAAGAAAAAATTGGCATGGCAGTCCCTCACTTCATCAACATTTTGATTGTGACCGGCCGGGTTTGGAGCTTGTTCGGTGGAAGAAATACTGACCGAAAGTGGCAGCCAGGTCAGTTGAGCCATTTCTGTGGATCCTGTCTAATGGACCACAAAGAAACCTGCAGAAGTAGAATGGCTGAGATTAACATTCATGTCATTCGTTGAGCTGTACTTACAAATTAGATGAGATGAAAGGGAGGAAGTTGCTCGTGGAGGCGGGTTTCTGGGGAACGGACAAAGGCGGTTCTTGTTTCTGAAACGTATGCCGTGCATGCTATGGTCAGCTGTTGGGTATTCTCGGCCGTTGCGTGACAACAGTGCAGCTTGCGATCCTTCAAGACCTTCGAGACTGCAGAACTCAGATTTGTCCTCTCAATGTCCGACTGTTTTTGGAAGCCAACTTGTGTGTACAAATTTTAGTAGACTCTTCAGCAGTGAAGGTGGTGGCGAAAAGATCAGGCGTGCTTCAACTCGTGCTGCTTTCTGTTCTGTCAAATGCATCCTGTCGCAAATCCGCTGTCGGTACCTCTGGCACAAGCAGCTCGCAGCAATTTGCTTCGATTCCCGTCACTGTCGTAATAAGACACGTCGAAACCAGATGATTTGTTTCATGGTTTCAAGAAATTCGAGGATTCTTTTGTCTGCGCAAAACAATTCTCCCAATTAGAAGATTTTTGCATTTTAATTAGACTATCGGAGAAGAATAATTGACAAGTTAAAAATTCACTTGGTAATGAGAATATGCAGCTTGAAGCAAGATGATGAAGCACAGAGAGAAGTGCAGATGATTCCCCCGAGACGAAGCAGGCACCATATTGACGAGCGCAGCCTTGTCTTCTTGCACAGCCGTGGCCCGACACTGTGCAAGGCTTTTTCTTGAACTTGCAGCGAGCTTTTGCTTCTCCGGAAATTTTGACTTTGTTGCTTGTTACGGGACACTGGGGAGAACTAACTGCACCTGGTGTTTTTAAGCGGTCATTGTTTCAGAGTGGCTTCACCGCTTCTGAGCGTTTCGTTCACAGACACAGAAGGTGAAATATGCAGAGTCCGTGTGAGGTTATTTTTCAGACTTGGCATCCAATCCATTGTCTTTTTCCCACGACATTGTGAGTGATGAAAGACACCAGAAGCTGCCTTTCCCCTTTTCACTCTACGTTGAGGATGACTGGTCCGTGACGATTCGTTTAGTTTCACGAAAAGAACCGCCTTTTGTGAATTGTGTGCGCAGTGGTACGAGTCAAAACAAATTCTGAGTTGCATTCGTGTAGCCAAAGCATTCCAACCAGTCTGTCGGTCTGTCTGCTGTCTCAGCATTCAAAGGCAGCCTTAAAAACTCCTTTGTGATCTTGTGGGATCCCGCACGCGTGAGTCTTAATCCCACTTTACCATTCGCGTGGCGTAGTAGTACGTACGAGTATCTGTTGGGCACTGTAGGCAAGACTTGTCGGAATGTTACCCGCACGTCTGCGTGTCGAATCCCCGAGTCTTATCGCTCCATCTGAGTGTGAGTGATCACAGCCAGTTCTGACACTAATACCATTTAAAGACGTGGCAACACGGAGGTGGTGCTGACAAGAGGTTTTATTACCGCCTCGTCTGTGGATTACGGGGCCTCAGCATGTCCATGCAGAAACGTCAACTCGCTGAACGCAACAAAGACCAGGCCTGAAGGTCACATCTCCAGATCCTGTTTTCGGGCGGCGGATATGGGTGTTAAAGGTGCTACTAGACAAAATAGCAGACGTAAGGTTCGTGCCCAGAGTCCAGAGAATGCTGACTTTTTTTCGGAACGACACACAAATGAATCATTGCACATTGATTGACAGGCATGTCCAACTTCGAGGCAGTTTCGAAGGTAAAAGACAATGGACTTACCGGAGAAGGATGCAAGGTCACCTCGAAGTCGGTAGCAACGTGACAGCTGGAGGATTGACTGTGCGCTTTAGTCCTGCTTGACAGTTCATGTTTTGTCTCTTGAAAGGTGAAGTTTCCAGATTCTTGACAGTCTGAACTTCTTTGGAGCCGAGCTGCGCATTGACAACGATAGAAAGTGGAAGCTTTGAATTTACGTGTGCGTTGTTCGCAGAAAGAAACATCGGGGGAAATGTTTCGGGTTACAAAAATGGAACTACATCTCTGCGATGTGGCAGCGCTGCTTTCTTTGTTCACCGCCTAATGTTTCCATTGCGCCTGTCTCCTTGAATTCATTCAATTTCTTGCGGCTGGTTCGGTTCGTGACACTCGCACGCGATGTGAGCAGCCGCGCCGACTCAACGCCTTCAACCGACGAAACAGAAACAATCTGCTGTGGTTCTGTTTGCCAGAGAAAACAAAACGCTTCTTCTTCGAGGTTCTCGTATGTCCAACATGGGGCGCAGACAGAGCCGTCGCCCTTGTTGTTGGTCACCTGAAAAGGTTTTCAGAACATTTTTTGTCACACAATCCCATGAAAGAAAGGTCTCTGGCGCCTTGGCGGATTACTGTCCCATGTGGTGGAAGCGGACGGCTGTGGGATGAACAACTGGTTGTGCACGTTGTTCCTCGATTCGACACTCGCATTTCAATGATTGAACGTGCAAGGCTTCCAGATGAGGATGGATAAGAGAAGAGAAACATCTTGGATGCTCAACTGCATTGGAACACTGTTTACGAACTGAACAAGGTTCCGAATCGTTCGTTCCCACTGGAAATATTTGAGGCTGAACAGAAACTTTGCCAAACTAAAAACCTTGAACTTGACACCAATTTGACTCTTGGTGCAGGCAGAACTTACGGTTTCGTTGGGCAAACGGCTCCTGCAACAAGTTGACTCCAACGTGACTGTGCTGTCGCGGGACTTCGGTGGGAAAGTTAGCATGAAGCAGTTGTCTTTTGGTAATGATTAAAGTCAACAGCAGTTGCGCTGTGCGGCACCTGTGATGGATGGGTCCCTATTGAGACGCCTCTGCACCTCGCCTCGACATTATCGCTCAATTTGTGCAGATGACGGAATGGAGCTGCAAACCAGCCATTCGTGGCAAACACTTCTCCATGTGCGAATGCCAGAGAGAGTTTGTCACCAAGGGTTCAGCGTGGTTAATGCAAGATACCTGTACCTCTCAGTTGCGACTTGACTCTGTCTATGGTTTGTCTTGTGGCGACTCCGTGTCGCTGGTCATCTCGTGCAGACTGTTTCTTTTTGCGTAACGAGTCGGCACTTGGTGTTGAGGCTTCACGCTGTTCGCTCATTTCTCAACATCCTTGCTCAGACCAGCGTTTTCGAGCTGCTGTGCTGCGAGATGCCACCATGAAAAATGTATGAAGTTCACAAGGATCCTTGACGCCCGTAACAGCATGTCGGTCTCAACCTCAAGCTGGGAACTTTGGCACCTCCGGGTCTGGTCGGTTTTAGTGAGGGACGACAGATGGCATGAGCTATTAGTGGCAGAAGCCTGGCCACAGGAACCAACCAAACTGAAGGGACACCCTGTTTGCAAGTGTGGTCAAGCACTGAAGCGAAATGTGAGTACAAACAAGTTGGTCAGGGGGGGGGGGGCCCCCCCCCCCCCCCCCCCCCCCCAAACAAAAAAAACAAAAACAAAACCACAAACCAAAAAAAGTATAGAAAGAACGGGGCGCAGGGGGGTGGTTTG
>JAAUXT010010593.1_pt1 | contig 16482 bp, 20 predicted proteins | sample 7278171 | NCBI WGS metagenome assembly JAAUXT01 (sample SAMN14350112, study PRJNA611818) | marine sediment metagenome | isolation source: surface marine sediment (1.8m) | place: French Polynesia: Moorea | collected 2018-08 | reverse complement strand
TTGAACCACCGCGGTACAGGTGGCAGCACTGTTCATTCAATAAACACAGAGATTCGCGCCACCGTGGCCAGTCTCACCTGAGATACCCAACTGATCGTTTGTGATATCACCACATCGATCGAGTCCAGATTCTGAATCGAGACCCACATGTCCCTGTGTTGACCGATCTGGAGCAGACTGTGACATCCAAATTCGAAGACAGTCTTGGTCTCAGGTCTGCAGTCCAGACAGATAGACTAGTCTTCGGGTAGACTCGAAAGAAACAATCGAACACACGTTGTCTTTCGAACTGAACAGCTCTCATACATCTGCTTGTCTGCGAACGAACGTGAACACCTGCTGACTGGTGCTTCGTCCTTTTATTTGTGACTGACGGGTCAAGAAACGGTGTGCACAGCAAATTTTGATTGACATTCACTGGGACAGGCAAATAGAAAGCCATCAGATCTACTCACACGCACACATACGATACACACACAGTGAATGGGAGGATCAGACGACGCACCTGTTAAATATTCATGAGGCGCAGACGCGATCTGACGAAATCAGCAGATTGCGCGAGATGGGATGAGGTGACTTGCGCTCGGGATTGCAGCACCACTTTGAACCACAGGTGTTTGTGGTGAAGAAGGGTGGTTGAAATTTTCACTTTGTTGAAAAAAAAATTGAGGAAACATGGAAGCGGGGGACAGTCGTGTTGAAACGAGTCGGAATCACCTGGTCAAAAGTGAAGGTTTGGCCGACGAGGAGTCTTCCACCGACCAGGTTCGTGCGACAATTGCAGCATTGGATTTTGTGTTGGCGTTGCAAATTTGTCTTTTTGTCTTCACTTTTGTTTCTTGTGTGGAATTTCATCCCCCTTCATGTTTCTGGAGGGGACATACGGACTGGACCATTGGAGGGCAGGGACTGGTTGCGTGCGCGAAAGCAACACATAAAAAAATTCAGGATTTCCTCGAAGAAAAAAAAAGAGATCTGCTCAAAACTGAGAAAGAAACAACAGCTACGTCGACCTTCACTTTCATTTCCGCGTTTTGTATCCCAGGTGACGAGAATGCTGTCGCGACTGTTCCGCGCGCACGGCTACCTGTGCGCGTCGCGCCCCTGGGAGGTCATCTTCGGCACCATCACCATCACCGTGTGCCTCATGTCCATGAGCTTCTTCGCCTTCGCCGACAAAGTCTGCGGCTGGAACTACAAGTGTGTCACGGAAAATGTAAGCAACTCACAACTTTTGTGCCCCAGTTTGCCAACAGAACTTGAACAAGTTCGGCAAAAAGCGGTGGGTGGCTTTGAAGTTGACGCGCATGTTTGTTTGCAGGACACGAAAAGCTCGGACATCTTGGTGCTGACGATAATTCGCTGTCTGGCGGTTATCTACATTTACCTGCAATTCAGGAACCTCAGGCAATTAGGATCCAAGTATTTATTAGGTGAGGAAGTTTTGCATTGCTGCGTATCCGAAGAAAAACATGCAAACGCGAGAAGTCTAAAGTCAGCTGTTCCTTGGACACATTTATGTACGTGCAACAAGGAAGTTGAGGCATTCCAGATTTCTTGTGGGGTGATACCAAACCAAAATTGGATACGTGCACACTCACAAACACGTTTTGATGCGATGTGTTGGAAATGTTTCATTTGCAAACGGTGCTGGTGTCAGATTGGACGTAATAGACGAGCTGCTGTCACGGTTTGGTGACGCACATCACGCTTTTGTGTTGTAGGTGTAGCTGGTTTGTTCACCATTTTCTCGAGTTTTGTGTTCAGCATCGCTGTGATCAACCTTGTCGGAAGAGATCTCACCGGCCTCAAGTACGTCACATTCTGCCGCACCGCGGCACATTTCTTGACTCTCACAAAAATCTGCTCTCTCTCTCTGTCGTGCTACATCATTTCTGGCCGAGGAAATGACTTCAAATCTTGACGCTCGTTTCAGTGAGGCGCTGCCGTTCTTCCTCCTGATCGTGGACCTGTCGAAGGCGTGCTCGCTCGCCAAGTTCGCGCTGAGCTCCAAGACGCAGGACGAGGTGCGCGACAACATCAGCCGCGGCATGGCCGTGCTCGGGCCCACGCTCACTCTCGACACGCTCGTCGAGACTCTAGTCATCGGGGTCGGCACCCTCTCCGGTGAGCACAAGTTGGTCTCACTTGATCGCGATGTCATGTGGTTAGAAAGTCAGTCTTTGCCCGATACTTTATCCAAGTCAAGAAAACAGCTGGAGGCCTTGTGTGTTGATGTTCTGACGCTGCTTTTCATAGAATTCGTGTCCTGAGAATTCTTTTTGCGGATATTAACATTCGATGCCAAGGACAGCTCTCGCATATCATCGGCTTTTGTTCTCCCTTCACTGTGAACGTTTGACACGTTTTGTGCAGGTGTGCGGAGATTGGAAACCATGTGTTGCTTCGGCTGCCTCTCCATCATCGCCAACTACTTGGCGTTCATGACGTTTTACCCGGCCTGTCTGGCGCTTGTCCTGGAGGTGAGTTCGTTCACAAGGCGCGCGTTTGCTGTTGCACAGGAAAAACAGCTATGTCCACGTTTACGGCGTGGGTTGTTCACACTGACGGGGGGCACTTTGGCTTGTGCTTCAGCTGACTCGGGAGCGGAAGACTGGGAACCCGGTCTGGCGCCTGCAGTACCAAGTCTCCAAAATCATCCAGGACGAAGAGGAGCAAAAACCGAACCCTGTCACACAACGCGTCAAAATCATCATGGTGAGAGAGACACCTGACGACAGGAACGACAGTGCCTCGCGTGTGACGCGTTTGTTCGGAGTTTTGTGGTGATTCCAGCTGATGCAAAACGGACCAAAGTACAGGACCCAAAATTAATTTTGAAACCACTTCATCAACGACAGAAACTTGCAATTCATCTCCGTGACAGCAAAAGAAAACACATCTTCATCGATACAGATTTGCTATTCATCAGTATGTCACTCTGGTCGTCGTGCCCCCGTGCACCTGCGCTGTCCAGGCGTGCCCAGAAAAGAAAAAACAAAACAACTTTTTCATCCTCTGAGATTTGCTATTCAGTGTGTGACACCGCACGTCCAATGTGTTGCAGTCCGCTGGATTGGTCGTGGTGCACCTGCACAGTCGCCTGGCAGCAGCGTGGAACCGCTCACACGCGCTGGAGGCGCTGCATTCGGACAAGTCCGGCAACTTCATCGCACCGGAAATCCCGCTGTGGAAGTTCTACATGCTGCAGTGAGTTCCTTGTGCATTTTGGGTTTCCCATCATTCGATGTGAACAGTGCCTATACAGGTCTGGCAGGGGGAAAGTGATGAGAAAAAAACAAATGCACCCGCGGAGCAAGTCGCAGTCAAACCAACTTGTTTCAATGTAGGACAAACGGTTCCTGCCAACCACACTATTATAAATGTCCATTGGCGGGATATGGAGCAGGTTGGTTCATTTTCCAGATCGTTCCCGCCCAGTCTGGATTACATCGTGACGTTCGGACTCGCTGCTCTGCTCGCCTTCAAATACGTCTTCCTGGACAACAGCTTGGATCGAAAGACAACTGCTGCCAAAAAGAACGAGAAACCAGCTTCGCAATCGTGTAACGGCATGGCGGCCACGGTGTCAAATTCTGAGAACTTGGCAGATGCTATCCCCAGTGAAAAATTGGCAGGTTGGTTGCACATGTGTTTCACATGGGAGGGTCTCAGCGCTATATTTCTCGAGGACTTCCCAACGTCAAACGTGCGACGTCTCCATTTTGGGGTAGGATTCAGATTGTTGGTTTTTCTGGCCTCATCGTCAACTCTTTATTCTATTCACATTCGCAGCGGAGGCAGAGGCGCCCGCAGCGCAGCCCGATTCACGCCCACCGCAGCGGCGCGCTTCGTTCATCATCGGCGGCGACTCGGATGATTCCGACAGCGAGGCAGGGTTCGGCGGCGGCGGGCGCAGGGCGTCAGTAGCCGTGGCCACACAGACGGAGCGGCGCGGAAGCACGGTGCTGGATGACGACACAGTGTCGGAGCCGCCCAGATCGCTGCAGGAGTGCGTCGCCATCATGAAGTCAGATGTGAGTCGTTTTTGGCGTACGGCGTCACGTTTGAGGAAGCGACAGGCCAGTTCTGAACTTTCGAGCAAGCTGTGAATAAAACGCGTGGCGGGCCGAGGACATTATGCAGTTGGGTACCTCCAACAGTTGGGCAACACAGCACAAGGGGCATAGCTAGTGAGCCTTGTTGTGCTGTGTTACGAAATGCTGCCTGCATGTTGCAAAAACTCTGCTTGTCTTCCATCACCGTGGGCCCACCTGGTTTTCGGCCACAGCCATATCTGATCCCAGTGTCAAAAAATAGCAGCACGTGTCAGCCGTTCCATATCTGAACAATAGCAACTTCCTCGCGCTTTGCCATGCAATGATTTCGTGCTCGTGAGATTCCACGTGTCAGTCTGTTCTTGACCTTTACTCCGTGTGACACGACCGTCATTTCACAGGAAATTATGTTGCGTTGAGCGTTTGATTGACTGAATAACCAACGCTGCCTGTCAGTCAGTGTTTTTGTGTACAATGGACACTCTTGTCAATTGGTGCTCTTGACTTATCTCAATGACACTCGAAAACGAACGAGTGAGAGTGAAAATAGTGACTGACATGGGTGTGTGGTTGACATAATTCTGGTCTGGTGTCATCCGCTGGGTCGTTCGAGCAAAATATTGCTGCCTGTGCAAAACATGATCTCTCTCACGTCTGACATGAATGAGTCCTCATACCTATCACAACATACTCGTAGTGCTCAGTGTGTGACAAGTGCGGTTTGTGCAAACAGCCAAAATCTTCCTTTTGTGCATGTGTGGGTTTGTGCGTGCGTGTTGGAGTTCGCACATGATCCTGTGGAGATGCCTCACGCTCTGTATCACCGGTGACCAGAGACCAACTCTTTCTTCCCTGTTGCAGGCGGGCCCCGCGGTTCTGTCGGACGCCGAGATTCTGCGGCTCGTCGCGGCGCGAGAGATCCCGGCCTACAAGCTGGAGACGGCGCTCGATGACCACGAGCGCGGAGTGCGCGTGCGCAGGAAACTGGTGACGGGCGGCCTGCCGACAGAGGACGCGTTGCACCAGCTGCCCTACACTCACTACGACTACACTTACGTGAGTGTCAAGTCAGGCAAAAAGAAGGACTTCCTTTTGATAAAACCCCGACAAAAAAAAAGAGCTCTGATTCAGACTGAACTTGACATATAGAACTCTCACAACGTATCTTTTTGAGTGTCATGCGTTTGACTGCTGACACCAGTGACTGAGAGAACACAGACAGACTGTCACTTTTCAATGTGTAGGTGGAAGGAGCTTGTTGCGAGAACGTGATTGGCTACATGCCGGTGCCGGTGGGCGTGGCTGGTCCGCTCCTGATGGACGGCACGAAGTACCAAGTTCCAATGGCGACAACTGAGGGATGCCTTGTGGCGTCTACCAACAGGGGATGCAGAGCTCTGATGGTCAGTTGATATCTCATTCCCAAACCAGAAATGTTCAGATCCCGACTCAACCACCCATTCTGGCGAAACAAAACTATCTCCACAAGTCCTACTGCCCAGTGTTTGCACGGAAAAGTTACACAGGTGTTGTCACGTGACGTTTCAGTCGAGCGGCGGCGTGCGCAGTGCGTTGCTGGGCGACGGGATGACGCGAGCGCCGCTCGTCACCTTCCCGAGCGCGCAGGCCGCCGCCGAGTGTAAGCGATGGCTCGAGGAGCCGCACAACTTCCAACTGGTCGCAGACATATTCGACAGCACCAGCAGGTAAAGTCAATCTGGTCTCGCCAGCAACATTGTCCATTCCAACAACAATCACAGACAACGTTCTTCTTCCTTTATCCGTCATTCAAAAAGAATCTTTTATCAAAACATCGGAGACCGGAAGAAGTTTGGTGCTGCGAGTTCAGTGAGTTATGAAGTGCTGTTGGTTGTTGTCGCAGGTTCGCGCGTCTGAAGCGGCTGCACGTGAAGCAGGTGGCGCACTATCTGTACGTGCGCTTCGTCGCCGTCACCGGGGACGCCATGGGCATGAACATGCTCTCCAAGGTAACGCGCACAACACCCGTGCCTTGTCCGTAGTGTCGATGGTCGTCAAATGCGTCAGTCAACAAAAGATTAAGAAAAGCTCAGACAAGCGACAATTGTTCTGTGTGTAAAAACTGTTTTCCGTGTTCGTGACAGGGTTGTGAGAAGTCGCTGAACCACCTGAGCGAGCACTTCTTCCCCGACATGAGGATCGTCAGTCTCAGCGGCAACTACTGCACCGACAAGAAGCCGTCCGCTGTCAACTGGTGAGAATACCGCCTTCATCAGAAGTCGAAAACCTCACTCCTTGTTGTTGTTGCACAGTGGACCATTTTCATTTGCTGCGGCGCAGAACAGGGCATTCTGAGTGCACAGTTGCACGAAATTGAACACAACCTCGCAACCTGCGCATCGAAATTCTGACAAATCCCCGCGAACACTGAGAGCAGTGCACGTGGATTTGTAGTGATGACACGTGTGCTTGTGTTCAGGATCGAGGGTCGGGGGAAGTCGGTGGTGTGCGAGGCGGTGGTTCCGGGCCACGTGGTCACGTCGGTGCTCAAGACGAGCGTCGCGGCGCTCGTGCAGCTCAACGTCAGCAAGAACCTGATGGGGTCCGCCGCCGCCGCCAGCGTCGGAGGCTTCAACGCGCACGCCGCCAACATCGTCGCCGCCATCTTTATCGCCACCGGACAGGTACAGACCGCCAGAGTTTTGTGTTTACCTGTGGGATGTGTGTGGCTGTACAGAGCGCGTGGTGTCACATGGCACTGCTTGTGTGCAGAATCGCTCTTGTGCGTACCCGAAAAATACTAACCTTGATCAAGTGGAATCGGGAAACCTGACAGAACGCAAGTTTGAGAGCAATTACTTCTGTTTTGTTCTCATGTACGTTATCGTCGTTGTCGCGCAGGACCCGGCGCAGACGGTGGGCAGCGCGAGCTGCATGACGGTGATGGAGGAGCACGGGGACCACGGGGACGACCTTTACATCAGCTGCACCATGCCCTGCATCGAGGTTGGCACCGTCGGGGGCGGAACGGTGCTGCCGCCGCAGGCAGCCTGCCTCAAGGTGCGTGAATCGTGTTTGTTTTGCGCAGTGATGGTTCAAAAGGTTTCGCAAAGAAAACGAGAGGTGAAGTGGCGCCTTGTGGAACTGAAGTCGCAATTTCTTTCGATCTTTTTGGGGGACCTGTTCTTCTTTTAGATTTGAGCAAATTAAACAGAAGTCGTATTCGTGGAACATCAACAGAAGCACGCACCATTTGTTCCCACACATCCTCATTATGTGCCACTGTTTCTTTCAGATGTTGGGTGTGAAGGGCTCGAGCGTTGAAGACCCGGGTCGCAACGCCGTGACGCTGGCGCGCGTCGTGTGCGGCGCCGTGCTCGCCGGGGAACTGTCGCTCATGTCGGCGCTCGCCGCAGGCCACCTCGTGCGGTCACACATGCGCCACAACCGCTCTTCCATCAACATGGCGGCGTCCGCATCGGGCTTCATCGCCTCTCAGTCACTTCCGGTCACGCCTGCGCATGCATACGCGAAAAGAAACAGTCTTCCAGGGTACTCGGCCGCTCACGCGGTGATGCAGAGCACCAGCGCCCTCCGATCCAGGGTGAAAACGAGTCAAGAGCCAGGATCGTGCGTCGCGAATGCGTCATAGTGAGCCAGACGTTTCCAACTGCGATGCCGGTGTTTTATTCCCGTTCATGAACAGTGTTGGCGAAAACTCGATCAGTGGATGCCGTGCGCTACATGGACGCAGTTTGTATCGGGTGATAGAACCAAGTCAGCTGGACTCTTTCAAGGTGCCAAAGAGGAAGAATGAAGTGAAATTCTTGCGTGTGTGGTGGCTTGCTTTGCCAGTCGGTTCTTATGTCGCTGAGTCACTGGAAATTGGGTGAAATTCTTCAGTGCGTGCAAGTCAACGAGCCAATGTAATGTGCTTGAAGGCGAAGTCGATCTCAACATTTGTCTTTGAGTAACGCCTTTCTGGTTGCTTGCCATGTTTCCAGCAGTCCTTTGATGCGCAAAGCACCACATGGTTTCTGTTGCTGTTTCTGAATAAAAACTGAACATACTTGTCCATTGGAATCTTTTATTGTCAAAATTTGGCAGGTTAGAAAGAAAGCATGACATAGCGGAACACGAGGAAAGCTTGACACAGACAGCGTTTTGAGTACAGTACACAAAAAATGTATTAAAATTATTGTGGTGAAGAAAGGCAACTGTGGTACGTTTAGATCAGCAAACTCACAAAACTAGCACAACGTGGAAAATCATTGCATAGTCTTTTGCTTTTACCCTGTACCACGGACAGACTGCTGTCTTTACCTTGCGACGAGTTGACAGGTTACAAAACCAAAATGCGCTTGAGTCGAGTCATCCAATGAACACTTTCACTGTGCAGAACGAGACAAGTCGCCGAACGCTTCTCACAGTTTGATGACACTTCCTGATGCCAAACTGAGACGCCAGTGCTGCAGGGCGTTGAATGCAAAGTGCAGCGTGAACATCCAGGGCAATGAAAGTTTTCTCACCGGAACTTGAAAATTTCATTCGATCCACAGACACAAGTTCTGCATTCTTCGTGTGCAGTCATCTGAATTTCCTTGCATTTGATTCACAAGTGTTTGAACTGCCACACACCCAAAGGAAGCACACTACCATTCACACATTGCCAACCCACCCATTTGCTTGTCCACTCAAAACAATATGCCAAGAGAGACGGGGAATGCCGTTTGATACAAAAACGCACACGAACATCAACTAATACCTGTTTCAATACCAACTGATTTGAAGGGTCTTGCCCCTTTCGGCAAAAAAAGCACCAAGTCGTAACAAAAATAATACACAGAAAACACCAGACTTGTGCACTGCAGGCGCATGAAATGGCACATTTCCCACCGAAGTCAGTGTTCGGAAATTGCCCTCCCAACACCTTTATTTCTACAGCACAAGTCCCCCAAAACAAACTACGCAAAACTTTGTTCACACACAATCAAAAATCTTTGTTCGAATATCTGAAGAGTCCAAAAGGACAAAGTATGATTTTGAAAGACAATATCTACAGTTGAAGGATAACAACCGAACAAATACTTTCAACCTTTCTCAGCTGCAGTCGCTGCCAAAACCTCCATCAATCAAGTCACTCATCTCCTGTCGCACGAACCCAGAGATCAGAGTTTAGTGGCGTAACATGTGCACAAAGCGTGTTCTGAGAGCAGCAGCATCTCGAACTTTGAGACCACAACGATCTTGCAAAACTACGTGACCAATGACACATTGGATCGAAAGACGATTTCGTGCATCCACTGCTGTTTTCATGTTACTACTTGTCAACAAACAGAAAGACGACGCGACAACAGCATCAAATTCCCTGCAATGTTTTCCGCCATCAAATTCCCTGCAATGTTTTCCGCACAAACTGATCAACATAGAACAAGCAAATCCTGCAAAGCGCTGTTACTTTAGGGTTGATTCAGTGTGTTTTACACCTGAGTCCGCTTCTTTCGACACCCGTTTGATTCGCCGTTGCTGGGTAAAACGCGACAGAGAATCAGACACACAACCTCACCCGACACATTGTACGAGCAAATCTCTGGCGATGTCCGACGAAGCAGACTCAGGTGCACGATGTACCTGATGACGTCAGTTCCAAAGCGCGGGTTCGATTTGCGCATCAAAACCAGCGCATGCGCATCGTTCACCATTCGCAATGAACGATGCGCGCGCGCTTCTCTGGTGCACCAAATCAAACACACCTCAATTTTCAAGCGCGCGCAGAACACTCCGCGTTCTTAGGCGGTTTCCATGTCGGAGGGATCTTGGTAGTTGTCGGCGACGCTGTTGAGCGAGTGCAGCGCTTCTCGCAGCTCGTCCGGCTCCAGCCCGGCGTCCGTGAACTTGTGTAGCCGGCCGAGGTCGAGCTGCGCCGCGTGCTGCGCCAGGCTCCGCACCAACTCCGCCGCCGACGACGTCGACTGGAGTGACGTCATCACCGGAACGCTCTCGACGCCTGCAAATGATACAACGGACTTGTCAGTTTGTAGGGGGAGTGCTGTGAGCTTGGTTGTGGATGACAAATTGCTGCTGAGCGAACATCTCGACAAAAAGGCACATTTGGGCCTTGACCAGCTTTACTCCAGTGACGCTTTGCGCTCAGGTCTTGAGAGGACTCTTCAACGTGAAAACTGTGGTTGAACCGACACAAACGTGTCAGGCATCACAGCCTGACGGTAGCTGCTGTTGGTCAGCTGGTGGCCTCACCTTCGTTTTCAGATCTGTTGGATTTGGTGAGCAGGCCGGCTGCGTTGAGCCTGGGAGAGAAGATGTGCGGGAATGGAGCCGTCACTCTGCACGGACTCTGCACAACGTTCGCAGCGCTGCAAAACGAACAAAACAAATTACACCTTGTCAATTTTTTCTGTGTCCAATTCTTTGGTCAAAGCGGCGTGCGCATTTTGTACCAACTGGCTCGCTGGATTTTTCCTAACATTTTTCACAACCAATCGCACTCATTCCTTCGTTTCCTTTGCTGAATCACACAGAGGATCTTCCTTCTCCTAACACAGCCTCCTCATCCAGCATCAACCCGAGCGAACCATTTCCTCTTTCAGGATGTGTGCTGGATTTGTTGCTCCAATTTTTTGATGTTTCTGCTTGGATCCTATCGAGCGTCTCTCCTCGTCTCCTCCCCCAGCCTCAGCCCCCCCCCCCGCGCCCCTTACTTGAGCGAGTGGCAGCAGACGTCGTTGAGGTAGGTGAGCAGCAGCTCCTCGGGCGTCTCGTACTGTTTCACCACGCGCGGCCGGTTCCGCTCCCGAGGTCTGCGAAAAACGAGCAACTCGCGTCACTCGACGAACGGCCCGGTGTGGTGAGAACAGAACACCCCGTCCCGGGAGCCACGGACATGCTGATGTCGTTGGAACACGTGAAATTCCATCAACACACCCGACACACACACGTGTACACACACACGTGTACACACACATGTGTATACACACACACACACGTGTACACACACACGTGTACACACACACGTGTACACACACGTGTACACACACACGTGTACACACACACACACACACACACACACACACACAGAGCTCACCCGGAAACGATGCTGGGGTGGATGCCGCGCAGCACGACCGACTGCGCGTACGGGTGCGTCTGCGCCGGGCACTGTGGCGTCAGTGGTTGCCAAGGCAACTTGTCTCCGAGCACCTGAAGCGCCGTCACCAGTGGATTGTGCTCGCCCAACGGAAACGGAAACGCGGATTGCAGCGCCACCACCTGATAGCGGAGAAAAACGGTATTGTTGTTTACAACCCGGAGCAGGTTTGCAAGCTAAACTGCTCCCTTGATGAAAATTTTCATGAATGCTGTGATGCAATCTCTCTTGAATGATCATGAAGGCCGTTCCAACTGCTTCACTCCAAGCAAAAGAACGCGCAACACAGTTACATCTCCCAATTCTGATCAAAATTGGAATCTGATGCAATTTTGGTGGTTTCCTTTCCGAATGTTTCGGAGCCCGGATGAATACGGATGGAGAGATTACGGTGATTACCTTCCTGCCCGACGGAGTGATAGCATCCGTCATATGGGACATGAGGGACGCATTAGTTTCGAGTCGGTACGGAAGACTCATTGTATCCAGCGACGCCCCCAAAATAGCACTCGTGTGATATGGTAATTCATTCTGCAAATAATCAACGGTTTAATTATGCATTCATCAACATCCACATCGTACACATCTGCGTTGTGTTGTTCATCGTGCGCAAAAGCAATGGCGGCCACAGTTTGTTCCGTGTGTCCCCGCAGCAACGTGACTGACGACCAAGTGCAGCTCCGACGTTTTCACATCTCGCTGCCAGCTGATTTGTTGAGAGAACTTGTTTGGCTTCTCAATTTATCAGTCTGCTGTGGCAGTACAGTTCCCCACTCCCCCAAATCTTTCCGCCGAACGGTTTCTGCATGTCACGCAACGTTGTTTCTTCTTCGCGGCAACGAAATTATGTTTGTCATTTGTGAAACACCTCAACTACGATTGGATTGTGTGAGGAGGGGAAGGAGAAATGTGTTTTAGGTGCACTGCACTCTCAGGTCTCTACCATTGACATGGTATTCTTGGAGTCGCAACGATCTGAAACCCAAGGATGAGAACACACACACACACACACACACACACACACACACACACAGAGAAAAACAGACACGGATACACACACGCACACACACACACACACACACACACACACACACACACACACGTCTACCGGCGCACTCCCTGACCTTGTAGTTGAGGTGCGGCCAGAAGCCGCACTTGCCGGGCGCGCGCCACAGACTGGAGGCGGTGCTGAGCGGCAGCAGCATCGACGTCGAGCTCAGCAGGCTGGCGTAGCTCAGCGCCGAGGACAGCACGCGGTGCAGGTCCACGGAACCCTGCGGAGAGTCGAGGGAACATTACTGCACACAACGGACGCAAATAGCGCTGCGTGTTCTGTGCCTAAAACAAGAGCGTGTACGGGGTTTGAGGTTGGGCACACTGTGCAGCTATTGTATTATTTTTTCCCGCACACATAAATGCAGCCATCAGCGGCGTCCCGCTCGGAAAAGAAGCCTCAAATCTGTCTGTTTGTCTGTCTGTTTGTCTGTCTGTGTCTGTCTGTCACACACACACACACTCACACTGGTCTGGAAGCAGGGCGGCGACACGGGCAGCGCGACCATCGCCTTCCCGCCGCACTCGTCCGCCAGGTCCTGCACGACGCGCGACGCGACGCCCCCGAACCCGTCGAACGCGTCCACGAGCGCGTGCACGCCCTGCAGCCACACAGCGCACCACGTGTTGGATTGCTGCAGAACGCACCGGTGCTCCACGCCTGAGCAACGCTGTAATTTTGCGTCAATCCCGACCGTAGTCTGAACGGTGTTTTTCGGATCGAACCTTCGTTTTGACGCGAAAAGAGCAGTGTCGTCAAATACACGACTGCTTCAGTGAAGGGGTTTTCACGTTGGTGACGCGCGGTTGGGCGGCGTCAGAATTTTTGACGCGCGCGTCACCAACGTGAAAACCCTTTGAGGGTTGGAAGCCCTGGAATGCGCAAATGGCCTGACTCTTTTGATCGACCTCATCCTGCACTGAGACCTGCGATCTGATCGTAAATAGAACAAACCTGCAGATTATCACAATCCTCCAGGAAGAAATGCAGGCGGTCCTCGATGTCGTTTTTGTTCTTCTGGCTCGACATCACCTGCTGTCCGTACCCAAACACGTCAAACACCTGATCGCTGCGTAAGTGATACACAAAGCTGGTTAGTTGTTGCAATTTGGGAAAACCACGCTACATGACAACATCTGACTCAGGTCTTACAAAAAAAATCTGACAGGGAAACAGAACAATCTGTCCCTTTTTACAATTCATCCATCCACTGCAAAACCTGGGTTGCAGAATCTCCACAGACTGTGTTTCCTGTAGCAGAACGTACTGATTGTGCTGGTACTCGGTGATGAGAGCCACGGAGCGCGGGTGGAGATGGAGCCGCATGAAGTCGGACCAGACGCGCACAGAGTCGTCCAGATCGTACAGCTTGCCGCTGCCGAACACCTCGGGCTGGGCGGGCTGGGTGTGGGCGGCGGGGGCGGGGTCCGCCCGCCCGTCCTCCACGTCCATCTCATCGGCGCCGCCGCCCGACGTGCGCTCGGCCGCCGCCGCCGCCGGACCCTGCTGTAGATGAGGACGTCAACTCAAAACCTGACTCCATTGACACAACGATACCTGGTGGTTCTGAATGTTCAACTTTCCCTCGCGGTCAGTCTTTTGCAAACACGTTTTGTGAACGATCGTGGATGATTGCAGCTCTGGATTTCGTCACAACGTTGTGAGTTTGGATTCTTTGTTTTGTGTTGCGTCACGTTTTTTCCTTCGTTGTTTTCGGTGTTAATTGAGACCCGGTTACTGTGTTGAAAAACAAACTTTCCGACTGCACCGCACGATCTGCCAAACAAACTGCACGACGACCGCAGGCGGTCTGTCTGGTGCGGAGAGTTTAGTTTTGCCGTTGAAAGCAAGTATCTGGTGTCGCAGCCAAAGCGCTCAGGGCGTGGTCGGAAATTAAAGCGTGGCCTTGCAAACCGTGGATCTGAAGGTCTGTCCCTCTGAGCTGATTCAGTGTTTAACAGACCCATTAGTGTCTCTATTAAGTGCGGTGTTCCGATCAACAAAAGACAGGCCTTAAATGATGGCCTCGTTGGTTGAGTTCTCTGCATGGTCCTTGGTGCGGACATGACCGAAAGGGCAACAATGCTGATATTGGCTGTCTACTCGCGAAGGGTTTCTGGTGGAATCTTTCCTCAATTGTGAACGTTTTTGTGAGATATTTGCTCCACGGGGTACGAAATTACAAAGCAAGCAACAGTTTCCACTATTGTCAGACATTTGTACGCAACTGCTACTTCAGCACTCTTTTGAGAAGAGTCACACCGATGCAAACCGACTGCGCAATCCCTGAAATCGGGAACGTGAGGTGTTTGCCGAAACGACAGCTTCATTCGCACAAAGCACTCCTCCATTTCTCCTGACGGTTAAATGTCTGGGAAGCCACTCAAGCACCGCTACTATTCAAAGATTCATCGGAATCGCGGTTTCGAAGCGAGGATCTCACTCACGTCCTGTTTGTCGAGATCTTGAAGGAACTCATTCTTCTCGGCGAAGTCGGACTGCTGTTGGTGCAGCGTCACGTCTCCAGTCCTGCAACACAACCAGAGACTCATCACCATGACAATCACACGACAGGGAAGGGAATTTTCACAAAGACATTCCAGCGTGTGAACAAAAGTGGCTGTTGCCGCCCTGTTCACAAAGCAGCGTCAAAGAATGCTGGTCTGTGTTTTTGACAAGCATCAATGTCCGATTGTGTCCACTTTACACAAGATACTTGACATAATTTACTGCAAAACGCAGAACAATCACGTCTCATTCGAGTTTATGACCACTTTCACAGGCCAAATTGGTCGTCTTACGGTCGCTGGTTTCTCTCTGAGTGCAAAAGCCTGAAGCTGTCAAACCACAGGGGCCCGGATCTAACAAAAACGTCCGCACAAAGGCACCTGATTTTGCACGGGCAGAAGCCGATGGAATGCTTGCTTTGGCTTTCAAGCCGCCTCTGTGCTACGCATACCAAGTACCACTCGCACAAAGCAACAGACAATTCCGCATCTCTGTATGACCTGCACAATCAATAGATTTTATTGGTTTGTGGACAGCAGTAAACTGCCCGAGAAGAGCTCACCACTTCAGATCTTCATGTTGGTCGGGAATGTCGTACAATACACCGTCTTGTTTCAAAGTGTGCAAGCTGCCTGAAAGAACAATAAACAATAAGCACGGTTCCATTGTCTGGTGTGGCAGATTACACGTGAAAACTGAGATACCCTTCGGTGTTACTTTTCGCAACCTGAGAAGGGCGTGGGGAGCTGTCTCCCAAACAAAGAAGGGCAGGAGTGAGACCCTTACCCTTGTACTCGTACACAGTACGCGCATGCACGGACAGACAGACAGACAGACAGACAGACAGACAGACAGACAGACAGACAGACACACACACACACACACACACACACTCGGTGACTGTAGCACAGGAACAGACACCGCCAAGACGACGACGGATACGTCTTGTTCCAAACTCCAAATCAAAGTGTCATCAGTTCGAAAACTGTCGACAAGAACCAAAACTGGAAGCCCGCTGGAGAAAGCAGATTGCTTTGAGTATCAATTTGTACCAGTGCGATACGTGCCACAATCAACCGCAAGGGCACGACATCGCCGCAGAGGGTTGACATTGCTTTGATGTTGACATTTACCTTTCAGATCGATGACGACGAGCCGAGGAGTGAATGTCACCTCCCCCTGCAAAACATACATCACAAAAATGCCTTTTTCATGACAGACTATTCACAATACACATTTTCTCGCTTTGTGCGACAACCTTTCCCAAGGGAAACCGGCTCAGAAAAACCTGTACTCGATTCAGGAAGAAAGGTCAAACCGTGTGGCAACGGCAGAGTACAATCTCAAGTTACTTCAGGTGAATCGGATCACGAATGTTGGTCTGTGAGTGGCAGAAACAGAAGGTGCCACTCCACAGGTCTGGTCTGGACCCCCCCCCCTCACACCACCACCACCACCACCACCACCACCACCACCACCACCACCACCACCACCACCACTACCACCACCACGACTCCCGTGCTTCCCAAGCAGCACGCTAATTACGAGTTTCGCTTTCTATTTGGCCGATCCACCGTACTCAGATATGAGTCGAGATTTATGGCTTTTTTGAAACATGTTCTTCAGTTGCCCAACAGTATAATGCAAATACTCAAGTATCAAAATGTTCATTTAAAGTACAATTACACAAATTTTTGGATATGCAAAATTCATGTGAACAG
>JAAUXT010003727.1_pt1 | contig 16482 bp, 11 predicted proteins | sample 7278171 | NCBI WGS metagenome assembly JAAUXT01 (sample SAMN14350112, study PRJNA611818) | marine sediment metagenome | isolation source: surface marine sediment (1.8m) | place: French Polynesia: Moorea | collected 2018-08 | reverse complement strand
TGAAACATGGATTTTGCTGAACTGATGCGTTATGAAAAGTTGGCAAATTTTTTCGATGGATCGCTTGTTCGTTTTTATGGTAATTTGGCATTGCATTTATGACTTTTTTGGTGAGGTTCATTTGCAGATTGATCGTGTTTAAAAATTTTCAAAATGCAAAAAGTGCATTTTTAACTTTTTTGTTTCTCAACCAATTTCAACTTTGATTGCAGATTCTTGGAGGGTATGACTGGGGGATTCTTTGTGATATGGTTTGGAGGCTATCTGAGACAATTTTTGTCATGTTTGTCACGTTCATTTGTTCCAGTCTATTGGCAAAGTTGCTCTCTAAGAGGTGCGTGAAGAATCCCGCGGTTCAAATCAACCGCGGCGTCCTTGGACGTTTTTTTTTTTTTTCAAACACAACTCAGCCACTGTTGTCTGTTCTGATTGTGGAAAATTCCCGCGATAAAAAATATGCACAAGCTCGCTCATTAACGCACGCACACACACACACACACACACACACACAAGTTTGCTCAACTGTTTGGCTTGTCTTCACTTTAATAATGCTTCAGCTCACCTGCTCGGTGCGGCCCTTCCACGGGCGCTCGTCCCGACAAATCCCGCTTCAGGCTGTTTCGGACCTGCCTGGCTGAAACCCCAGCCAAACTGAAGCGCGGGTGCAGGCGAAGAAGCACAAGTACAGACATAAGTGGAACGTATCCACGTGGGGTTTACACACACCCAACAGATAGCCCAGCTCTCGGTATCATCAACCTGTCGAATCAGCGTGCTTTATGAAATAGCGAGGGCCTGGGCTGCCTCCAATAGCTTTCAACGAAAATCGTGGTGTTGGGCTGGCGAAACGAGGAATGTTCCCAGGAACGTTTTCAGATTTAAAACTGTTGGCTTTGGTGTGGAAATGTTTGGCTTGGCAAAACACGAAGCAGTTCACGCGATCACAAAAAGGTTGCATCCAGCACAAGAATTACTCGCACTTGTTCGAGCTCCGTGACCAAAATAACGGATTGCAACACTTCATTTCCAAGTTCACCGTCCTTTCCAACGAAAGCAATTTGGTGCAAAAGGGGCTCCACGACTGGGCGGGGTTGTTGCGAAGTCAACGCTTGCAGCGCGGACAAGAACATGTTTGCAGCGAAAACTCAAGAGGTAACTTTTTCGACGGTCTCAAGGTCCTCATCGGATCCGCGTGACAAACTTCACAACGATTTTCTGTTTTTCCCCCCACAAAACGACTCCTTTCTCCAACTTCGTTCTCAAAGCTTGCCACGGGTGGCGGTAACACCACCTGACACAAGGATCGCACAGAGCTCCGCTGCGCTCGGCAGGCAGCTGACTTGCAGCAGAGAATCCACCTGAGTGGCACTTGTAAGTTTCACTCGACTCGCACACAACGAACCAGCGAAATTGTGCGAATGAAAACAGAATGTCCCGCGTCATTCGCAGATTGCAGCGCGATGCAAACGTCTGTTGGCGGATCCACGGTGGCCGGCTATTCCGCGCCCATTGAGATCGCGCCGACCATAAAAGGCGAATGTCTCCAAGTGAGCCTTTGTTAAGTCACACATACGCATTCAGGAGTACAGCTCGAGCTGCGCCCGATACAGACGGAGCCGCGTCATTTCGGAGCCGCAATTTCCGGAGCACTTCATTAGCGACGCGTGTTCCGAGTGTCAATCGCGCGACGCCCAACAAGAACCGCTGCCGAGCTGCGGCTTGAGAAGCGTGTCCTCACAAAGAAGCAAGACGAACCAGTCAAACTCATTCCACACGGTTCCGTACTTTGTCCCCCAGTTTGTCGTCCAGTTTCTTTTCTAGCGATGCGAAAGAAATGAAGGGGAACATGGTCTTTCACGGGATGAGGGGGGGGGGTCCCAATTTCAACTTTTGACAATTTTAAAAGAAAAGATTTGCACCAAGATGGGAAATCGATTTCCCGTGACAACATTCTTCTGACCCTCTGTGCGATGAGAACTTGGAATGCAGCTCAAGGCGGATGAAGCCAGCAGTGTGCGCAGCTTTCACGCCGAGCGAACCACGGAACTTTCTGTGCCTCTTGGCCATTTCGCCCTCTTTGCAAGAGAGTGCGTACGAAGGTCTGGTCAACCTCAGGTTCAGGTAGCAAAAGCTCATGTGTATTTCAGGTTCTCACAAGAAACACATATGTTCCGAAGTCAGGGGTGCAGAAAAAAAAAACAAGCTCGCAACCAGTGTGCATGTTGGCAGAAAACGATGGTGGAGAAAATATGAAAAAAGAACAAGAGAACGCAGACGCTGCTGAAGGTGTTCCACCCCCTTCTGGTCTCTATCCAGTTTCGGAGTTGTTGGTTTCTTGGAACAAAGGACTCCACTGACGGCTCTGCCTCTGGGTTCCGTTCGCCTGGTCTGTCTGTTTGGGAAACACACTGAACTTAGAACTCTTCATGCGACTCTTCTTCACTTTGTGAGCAATGTTCGTCATTAACCAGAAAAAATCTGCACCCGAATGTAGGAAGATCTTCACATGGTGGGAACGGGAACAGGTTCTCGAGAAGCAAAGGTGTGATCTCTGATCGCCACTCCCTCGGGTTCGGCCCCTTCGACAAAACACTCCGAAATCTTCCCCTGGGAGTTGATTTTTGGGTGTCTTGGTGCCACTCGGTGGGGGAGGGTCCCAAGGTCCGTTTCGGGTGCCGTCGATCGTGTGACTTGGTTTTTCTCCGGTGTTCTGTTTGCACCGGATCCACATGTGCCGCGCAACTTGGTTCCACATTCGGTGCTCCCTGTAACAGCCGAACCGGATCGAGAAACCCACGAGGCAAGAGGAAAATCGCGTCTCCTTCCTGCTCACTCTATTTCCCTCGTGGTCCAGAACACTTTTTGGCCCGTAAGGTGCTTGGAGTCACAGGACTCACGATCAGACTCCTTGAATCCGCCCCTGGCGTCAACAACAATCGACTCAATTTGTCTCGAGTTGCTTGCTCACACTCGAAATATTTCCATTTGTTTCGCCAGCTGTTTGGTCTCTTGTTGGTTTCTTTGGCACACGTGTGACAGAAAAACACCTTGGTGAGGCTAGAAAAGTCTACAGCTGTAGAAGTTCAAGAAACCCTTGGAGTGATTGTTGTAATTACTGTCAAGTGGAGCGCTTTAGTCCTATTAGAGATATCGAGCGGTGATTAGAGAAGACTGGGAGCTGTATTAAAAGCGCTCGAGATTAGAGCTTTGAGTTGTACCACTTGACACGAGGACTGGCTGTGGAGAGGCGCTTGGTGCTGCGGGGCCGAGGCGTGTTTGCTGATCCTGTTCGCAGAGACGTGCTCTGGTGAAACGCTCCACAAGATTCGACTTTCATCTGCTCATCTCGCGCGAAGCAGTTGTACAAAGTTCTGCTCGAAATAAACGAACGTTACTCCGAGAACGCAATTCGCGGTAAAATCACACAGCTGCAATTGATGTTGCTTGCACAGATTTTTTTAGTATTTAGTGCACGTCTGCTTCCAACGCCCAGTCAGAAAAAAAAACAATCAGGTCTTCCCGCAGAAATACCAAGAAAAGCGCAATTCATACACCGTTTTCTTGCACGAGCAGAGAAAACAGCCAAGTCCTCAGATGTTCGGGAAGACCACCCAGTTCGGACATTTCAGTTGAGTCCAGCTCCGTATTCTCCCTCACCCCAGATTCATGTCAACATTTCCTGGTTGAGCTTTTGACCGTCCCTATTTTGCACCCCTCCCCCTCAGCCAAGTTGCCCAACGGATCCACGGCACATGGCTCACATTCGCACATTTTGCAAGACTTTTGATGCGTTTTGGGGGCGAGTAGATCTGCCTCGCTCTATCAGCGGTTCGTCAAGAGCGGCTTGATGGGATGATTGAATAAGTGGAAAATAATCGGAACGGAGCTCTCCAGATTGCCCTCCAGTGTGCCAATCTGGAGAGCTTCTCACTGTTTCCACCTCGCGAGCACAGAACACAGGAGCGCCGGCCTTGCGTTTGGGGAGAAAGTGCCAAAATCACACAACAAAACTTTTTTCCTTCACAACGTTGGTGATCTGTTCCACCAACACACGTGTTTCTTCATAAAACTTTCCTTTGGTTTCCGACGATGTGCGTAAAGCTGATTTTATCCCAGATTTTGTTCTGGAAAAGGCTATCCTTTTCTCAATGCCATATGGTTTTGACTCCAGAGAAATAAATCAATACCAGTTTTAAGTTCGTAGCCGTTCAGCAATGATACCTTCACTCCATCGCATCTGACTCTCAGCGACGATCCGGTGTTGAGAACACATGCGGATCGAACACGAGGCACTCTCAGCAGAAGCGTTGGCTGCTCAGCTCACTACGTGGCTGACGTGGTCGAGCGAGCTCGTTTTCTAACATTGGTTTGTTGAGTTTTGAGAATGACCTTTGCTTCTTGGTCATCAGCGGAACAACCTAAAAAATCATTAAGGGGACAGAAACTGCTAGGGTGGTGTGGTTTGATTTTGTTGTGTGCAATCCACACCACAAATAAGGTAAATGCCCTCTTCCATGCAAACAGAAGAGTGGAGTAGGAATACCTAGAGCAGTCTGGTTTTTTTGACAACTGAAAAACCTGTGTGAGGTTACCAGCTGTTTCCAGAGGGCTGTTTCTCGAAAAATAGACAACCTTTGCAGGATTTTCTCCAAATTGTGGGAGCTGTTTCTTGAAAAAGACATTTTCTCCTGGCAAGGTCAAAAACATTTCCCCAGAAGGAGATTTTCCGCCAATTCAGGAGAAAATTTTGTCCTGACTCCCAACTGAGCAGAAACTTCCCAACTCCAAAAGGGCCTTCAGTTGTAACAGGATAATTGAGGGTCCTTGCAGACGCCAACAAAACTGACGTGGCCGTTTCTCCGTGTTGTGAGTCGGTCCTTGTTGCCCGAATCCTGGATACGCAGCCGGGAGCTGCCTGTTTTGAATCAGACGGAAATCAGCAGATCGTTACGCGCCTCCCGCCCGACGTTATCTCCGTGTTTAGCGCTTCCGAGGCGAGACCCGCCGCTCTCAGACGGCTCCCATTGTGTCTCTGAGGATCAGACGCCGTGTGCAGCACGCCTCAGGTTCGATTCCTTTTCACCTTTCTGCGATGTCTGGCACAATGTCAACAACTGCAGAGCAACGTTCAGCCCCCAACGTGGTCGGCCTCTCTTCGGTGTGAGGATGGTCGGTTCGAACTCTGGTTCTCACACTGCGTCCCCTGGAGACCCACCAGCTGATGTAGTGGCGGTTTAGCTGGCTCACCAGTCGGCGAACGGCGACACTGCGTGTTCGAATCGAACACAGCGCGGGTGCTTCCCGTGTGGGCGCCTGATCCCCTCCCCGACTCCCGACGCTCCGTTAGCACGGTGATGGATGTGCAGACAGACCGCGCTCTGCGTCTTCTCTCCACAGGCGATGTGTTCCGAACAAACGCCCCGCTGTTTGATACATTCCTCCTGAGCTGCGGTCTAATGCAGCCGTCCCGCCCAGTATCGCGCCCGCTACCGAGGTGTGATTAACGACAGGGAAATTCCCAAACATCGAGCTCTGATCCGACCCAGGTGGTTCTTCACCGAAATGTGTTCAGATCGAGTCATCTGCACCTGAGAGTGGGAACGAAAACAAATTTCTCCCTGTGGAATGAAATTGGACTTTCGTCACCCACAGGTGTTGTGCGTGCAAAACAGGAAGTTCTCCCTCGGAAACCTCAGATTGGCAACGAACAAGGAAGAAAGATTCACCCACCCGCAATGCTGCACGATTCCCGTGTTCCGACGGGGGCTTGAAATGGTGTGCGAGAACCCAGTCGCATGAAAGAAACCGAACAAAACAAGGACTTTTTGAAAGTGGATCAAAATCCTCCTGAACGTCGTGCCATTCTACCACGCTGCCGTCACAGAGCCTCTCGTATGTGACCTCATTGTGGTATACAAGTGAGTTCACTCACTGCAAAAAAAGGTTCCTGTTCAATCATACAACTCTTTTCTCGACCAAAGGTTCCTGTTCAATCATACAACTCTTTTCTCGACCAAAGGTCTCGAAAAGTCGTTGTATGATTTCACACGAACCATTTTTGCAGCGTGGGTGAACCCTTACATAATTTCAGTCAGTTGCTTTGAAATGATATGTGACTCTTGTCACAGCCTTGCGCGGGGTGTGACTGCAAGTTGTGTTCGCACAGATAAACATAATTTGGTACCCATTTCCGCAAAAAGCGTGAATGTGATGAAACGTTGCCTTGCGATTTTTGCAATAGTTCCTTTGTTTTTGGCTCCGGTATCGGGTCTGTGTAAACTTGAAAAATCCCCTGTGTCGTCCTGGGAAACACAGGACCGAACGTTTGCACCAGAGGTGACGCAGTGGGCCAAGCAGTCTGTGTGGCGGAAACTCAAAACAATCAAACATTCCTGTCTCATGTTTTGAAAAATCAGCAGAACTCAGCAACCTGGGACTTTCCACCTTCATTACAACAGCAAAATCTGGAAATCAGAATGCAGGAGTCTGAGTCAGAGAGCGCGGGCGCGCGGAATGTTTCTCGCTCGTCGCCTGCAGAGCGCGCACCGCCGACCCGCGCCCAGGGCGCACCAACACCGCCAGGGTTTGCGTAAAAAATAACAAATATTTGTGTTGCGTAAGAGTCAGCTAAGTACTTATTCCTGCAGGTGTTCTGCCGGTGGATCCAGCAGCACTGGCCCGACGGATCTGCAAAAACACTCGTTGGTTCATCCCTGGTTGACAACCTGTCTTTGTGTAATGTCCTTCTTTTCTGCATGTTGAACTGTTGCGGGAAACAGGACGACATTTCAATACAACTGTACCATAAGGAAGGAATGAGGGACAAGGAGAATCCAACCCCATCAGGCTGTGAAAGTCTGCACCCCTGAAAGAAAGAACAGGGACATTTCAGTAAAAAGAAGGGAAGAAGGGAAGATCAGTTCTCACTCTGAATCGTGCAGATGAGCTGCACCTGGATCTCTTTGTCGCGACGGTGATACTGTTGATAGCGCTCCTCCGTTCCGCGTATCGTGCCACGCATCTGCCACGTTCTTAGCATCGAACGTGAACCAGGTCACTCACAACACCGTTCCGAACAAACTCTCCCTGCTTCTTCCTGCGCAAAAAAAAACCCACCAAAATAATGCAAGTTCACTAAAGTTCACCAAATGAACTCTTTCGAACATTGGGTTTGACAGCATCTTCGGCCCATCCACTTTTCAGGTGACACGAGGAGGTTGGTCAATTGTTCCAACCGGAACAGTGACTGACCGGAACAACTCTCTTTGGGCATTGGGGATGACAAACACATAGACAGTACATTCTTGGTGAAGATAAATGTCAAATTGAGACCTTTCAGGTCTTTTTGGAATTGTTTGGGTTGAAGATAATGTGCAAGGAAGGAATTTGTCAAGTTTGAATGTTTGGGTTCATGAGAACAAAAAATCTGAATTTTTAGTTTTGGCCAATATCTTCAAAAGTACATGAATGATGTAAACAGGAAAAATAGGATAATTGGTAGGTATTGGATGGGCAATCATTTTTTATTTTCAAAAATTTATACGTAGTTTCTGGATGTGTCAAAGTTAGAGATGCAAATTTGGGATTTTGGGCAAGTGTTCAAAATAGATACAAGGCAAAGATTTGGGTCAGCTTATTTTTTTTTTTGTATTTGGTACAGGTACGTTGAGTTCAAACATTTGAGTACATGTACATTACTGTGCATTCCAAATCATGGTGACCAGAATACATAGTGCCTGGAATGCACAACAACCAAAATGCACAGTGAGTCAAATGCACAATTTCAAATTTCTCAAATCACTGCGAGCACTATTTCACATTTCTTTACTCTGGAGCTTTTTCGGCCCTGTACGGTTTCTTCGGTGAGAGACGCGTCAGTACGAACCCTGCGGATAACAAGTGTGCAGCGGGTGGTGGAGGCTGTGGCGCAAACCTGCGTTGCGTGGCACAGGTGTCTGAGTCGTCTTGACAAGATCCAGATAACAACACCTCGCATCTGGAATGGACTCCTCTCGGATAAACCCTGCACGCTCTCGTCTCGCGGCTGCCCAGAGGTCTGTGCGGCGCTGTGCGTGTTTTGTTCAACCTTGTGTTCAGGGGACAAGTTTCGCTGCCAGGAAGGAGGTGGGAATGAGAAGCGGTGCCAAACCCAGTGAAGAAAAACAAAAAGTCCCTCGAGTAATTTCCACACATCCTGCCACATTGCTGGAAAACTGCTGTGGAAGCTTGAAGCTTGAGATTTTGTTCGCACTTGTACAAACTGTCAGTCGCATGTTGACTGCTTGACTCCAAGAACCGTCCGCTGAGCGGAGTTTAGCTGCACCGCCCCTCGCTCTCTTAACCGAAGCACATACTTGCAGTACCCTCATTTCCAGTAATGTTCAATTCACAGACACATCGCGGCCTGGCGAATGTAAAGCGAGTACACCTGGAACATACTCGTGACCTCGCACTCAGTGTTGCAGAAATAGACGCCTCTCTCAGATCGAGAGAAGACACGCTGTGTTGACATTTTGTTTGTTGAGATTGCGTGTGTTCCGATGCAGTCAACTCTACCATTTTTGTCGACTCCAGGAAAAACTGGTTGATGTTCAAAACTGAGTTGGTGTTTCGTTATGTGACTGGTTATCAAGACGCAACTGGTGACACCAACAACGGTGCGTCCTCAACAAGTCAACACACTCGGACCTCGGCATCACTGTGTAGGCGAAACTAGAAAGGACACATTTCGTCAACTGAAGAACTCTGTCAGGAACTACTGTTTGCAGAGCGTGCCGAAGTTTCTCCCTCAGTGACTGTGGCTGCGCAGGGAGGATTGAGTCTTCTAATTAGGTGAGTAAATGACATCAACTTAGATTTCATTATTTGTTTACTAAACTGTTATGAAAGTCATAAATGGAGATCTGAGACAGCAAAGTATTTTCCAAAGAAACTTGAAACGGATGAAGTGCGTTTTCAACAAACAACGAGAAATCGGTAGAAGCATCAGTAAACATCACTAAGTGGATCCGACAGAGACGCGCAAGAGAAGCTTCACCCACACTTTGCCTTCCATTGTTGGGACGTCGCTGAAAGAAGTTGGAAGAGTACAACTTCACATCTTTGATCGAAAAGTCCCTGAGAGAGCATTGCGCGGTTTTATCCGCGGGAAACAACGGCTCGTACACTCTGTCAAACGCGTCAAACGCTTGCGAAGAGGCAACGATGACGACCAAAGATCTCAACTGAGATCACGCTGCTGATGCCAACAACAAAACACAACAGAAAGATAAACGGTTTCAATACATCTAAAATTTGTGAACCTGATCCCGCACGAAGAAGCTGAAGATTCTCATGAACTTTGAATCGGTTCTTCAGGTCTGTTTGTTGTGATTTGGTGTCCTTTTGATCCGCAGTTTTACGTCAGCGGAGATGTGGTTCAACTTCTCCTCTTCTGCTGATCGCCCAGGCCTTCGGCATATTATGATTTGGCGGCTATCTGTTTGTACAAGTCGCGAACTCTCCTCCCAGATCGCGCACCATCTGTTTTCTGCCGCCGAAATTCGACACGGCGTGAAGCGCAGAATCCTCTGTGCAGAGTCAGTCGTGAAGCCGAAAGAAACCAAAAGATGCAGAGATGTGCGACTGAGAGTCTCGCTGTGACTTCAACACTTGAGCATTGCAGTTGAGCAGCAAACATCCACTGCAAAAATAACCGATTTCGATGCGTTGAGTCGGGAACCGAGCACAGCGACGAGGGTACGACAGTTCTGTCTGCACCAAAAGTGACCAGCAGCTGGGTTGGAGGCACCGAACACGCGCCAAATGCTCATGTTTGACTCGCAAAAATTTGCAAGTTCTCTGTGAATCCAAGTCTCTGCGCACAGCACAAGCCACTTCGGCTGCACAAGTTCCGCAAATTCCCATTTCGTGTGCTTTGAAGGAAATCACGCTTCTCTGGTTGCTTCACATTCTGAAGGGAGTTTATCATTAAAGTGGTGCATGGTGATGTGTGAATGGCGTGTTTTACACGCGTTACACAGATTTCGTGTTTTCCAGGAGAGCGCTTTGGAGGAAAGTGTTGATACATGACTTCCCTTCTGAAAAGAACCAATTTGAGTTTCTTTGGAAGCAGAAAACTTCTTCCAGATTGAATCACCGTCAGTCTTGACAGTCTGAAATGTCTGCTTTTCAAGTAGGAAATGTGCGTCTGAGTCGTCAGCCTTGACTTTGTAGCCGAGTGTCGCTCGAGCGCAGTCCGTTCCGCTGCTGGATCCGCGATGCTGAAGAAACTCGAGATGAGGAGTTTGCGGCGCGCACGATGATGTTTATGCGCATAATGCCAATCCACTTAGACCATTTGGCAGTCGGGGTGGAAGGAGGCCGTGCCAAGATATCTCACCGCAATCCTGTGCTGCACACGACTCGGTGATTGACCCGACGTGGCTGCGCTGCGCCGAGGTACCGAGCGGAACCGTCCGAATCAGCACAAACCGACACAGTCGCTCACAGGGCGTTGGTGTCGATCAGATCCGTTGTGCGGAGTTGTGTGAGTCTTGGCGTGCACGCGCTGGGGGAACAACCTTTCACTCCGGTTTCCTGCTTTTGATGACGACATTTCAAAGATGTATTCCAGCGAAGTGGCGCTGCAGGCAGGAAACGCGCAGAAGGGGAATGCGTGGGTTGCGTAATTTGCTTTGATTCCGACATCTTCCTCCGTGTGAAGTTCAAACAGATTTGAATTTGATTGTACAATAAAAAGCAGTCCGGAGCAAAGCAGCCGCTGTCCGAAGGTCAGCGAACGGCTGCGGATTCACACGTTCCGACATCTGTTGCTCTGTGCGGAATGCAGCTGCAGCGGCCGTCTGGCTGGGCAGTGCGCTACTTGGGAAAACATTCGGGTCAGATGTCGAGTGCTTCCATTTCATCTGGTCCTTGGAAGTGAGTGGTATTACCCGCGGGTACGAACAGCGTTACGAGCTGCCGAGGCTTGAACCCACCCCACCCCCGACAACCGCCGCAGAACACGCATCAGGGTCGTTTTCACTTTCTAATGAACTCCAAAGTTCATTTTGCAAACATATCCCTGCAGAACTTGCCGCGGAGTGCAAGGTTCCTGGGTTCCTGCAGCTGCAGTCAAGCCAGCGAAGGCGGCAGGTCCGAGTGATACCAACGCGCGCGATACGCGGCGACTGTGGCGCGTTGACGGCGCTGCAGAGGGGCGGGAGTCCGGCGCAGCTGCCGCCGACCGCGTGGCGACCACTCCGTCTTGTTGCGTCTTCCACGAAGAGAAACAAAACCGGCCCAGCAATCTGAATCGTTCGAACAGCGAACGATGTTGACTCGAAAGAGAAAAAAGACCTTTTGTTACAACAAAGCAAATAAGTTCTCTTGAATTTATTTACGATTCTCGAGGTGATTGCCGACAGAGACATTGAAATTTTACACACGTGAGTCCAAAATGTGAGGAAAGATTCAAACTGCTGGACACTTGAAACCTCGTGCATGCTCAGGAATACAGCAGCACATTTGCAGCAAGACAGACGTACGAGTATCTTCTGTTGAGTCACATTGAGCCTGCTCACAAGTACGAGCGTATGTGTTCAGATTCCAAACGTGAGATACGATACGTGCTCTTTCTTTTGTGAAACTGAGTGAAGTCGGGCTGTTTGTGAGCCTCACGAAGTGCTCTTGTGCCGTCGTGTGCTGGGGACAGACGTGTAAGAGAAACAGAGAGAGAAAGTACACTCGACATCGGGGGTGTACAAAACGGAAACTTGTGGTGCCGGTTGTGTCGGAAGCTGGGATCGAGCGATTCGCAGCCGGTTCACGAACTCGACCGCCGCTCCACATCAGAGGGGCCCGACCGACGAGCAGGCGCGGCGTGGCGCGGGGCAATTAGCCACCGAGACTGTTAATTAATGACGCGCTGACGAGGCTGATGACGCTGCGCTGCGGGCCAGAGGGCGACCAGCGTCTCGTGGCGTCGCCGCGACGCAGCGCGATACTGTTGTGGCGCGCGAACAGACACAAACGATACCAATCTGTGCGGAAATTGGCGGGATCAGCCAGATCAAACACAGACAAGATGAAAAGGTAAAAGCCGCCATTTCGTTTTCAGTTTCGTCTTGTTTGCACAGAAAGGAGTGTCTTGTTTTTCCAGAATGTAGATCTAATCTCCCATCTAAATGCGAGTTTTATTCTCCACGGAACTGCGCGACTTGAGACTCCCACGCAGAACGAGTCCACTCTTTGCTTCCATGTTCCATGCTTCCATAAATTTGTCAATTTTTCGCGAGCATGCAACAACCGATTTGCATAAAGACAATAAGGAAAATGACTTTTTTGCGCAATCTTGAAGCTGCTTTCCTTAAATTACATGATGAATTCCAGAAGAAAACCGGCTCAAATGAGGCTTGACATAATATCATTACTTCCACTTTCCAGGCGTAAAATTGGACACATTGTAATGCCAAGAACAAAAGAAATTACACCATTCAGCGCAGAAAACCCGCACATTGTGTAAGTGCGCACACCTTGACTGTTGTGCTGTTTGTGCTGAACACACTGGCGTCAACTGATTTTTCAACTGTTTTGTAGCAGAACGTTTCGGTCCTGTGGATACAAAAAGCTCAAATCGGAGCTGGACCAAGATCATTTTAGTTCCGCGCTCTCTCTGTGTCCAAAGGAGAAAGATTCTTGCCCTTTTCGGGATTTTTTTGCAGAAATAGGTCGGACATTACCGACCACACACAGAGCTTTCAACACAATAGGCAAAACACGTCTCTTGGGAGTCACGCATTACGCGCGCAAATCGAACTTGCTCAACAAGAAAAAGGTTTCTTTGTGTGTGCAAAGGTGACTCCGCCTTCTCGATGTTGTGACGTCACAACGTACGTCTGAGATCCCGCCCGCCCGCCCATCTCCCTCCCAACCCCACCCCAATCACCCGTCCTCCAAAGACACCCCAATCTGCTCGCGGTCTCAGTCCACAGCAGCTCCAGAGAACTGTGCGAGGCAGATCAACATGAAATCCAAGAGTTGGTGGCGTCAAAGACTCTGACCAATAAAACGACAGCAGAAAAATCCCTGGAATTCCACACCGGTGACCAGCCAACGACGCCGGACCTCGAAACTTGTACAATCTGGTGTGGTGGAAGATGTCATCGTGGAAGGGTATGAGAGTCTGAATCTGTTTTGTGGCCGCATCGCCGAGTCTGAATGAAGCACTGAGTGAAAAGGTGGAGGTTGTCCGCGAGAGGTAACGTCAGCCGCCGTCGGACCCTCCTGAGGTCGTGAGACTTTTTTACATTTCACGTGCTTTGCATTAATTTTTCAGAAGTTTCTGTCAAAATCCAATCCTGTTTTGTGTCAGTTGTCCGTTCGCCGGCAGATGTTGCGCAGACGTGCACTCTTTGCTCTGAACATGTCAACACTCGCGACGGTCGTGTTCCGGGGAAACTTGGTGAAGACGAATGAGTGGAGGGTGAAAAGTTTCCTTTCCTTCCCAACCCTGAGGCTTGTCAAGTCAAACTCAGATCCACGGTCCGGGAGGGAGGAACCTTGGCGATCTCTCCAGCCTCGCCCCGCCACCCTTCAGAGGAGCCGAAGGTGTCCGAACGGTGATCGATCGTCCTGGCAGTTGAGTTTGAAGAGCATTATCGCCATCATACATTGATGCTTCAAGAAGCTGCGAGAATGAGGCTGAGCTTCAGCTGGGCACTTGAGAATTCAGGGGTCAAGTCAGACGCTCGTTGACTGGAGGTCCCTGTCGTGCCTTTGCATGTCAGGATGTGGTCGCGTCCCTGTGTGGCAGATGCAAAACGTGGATGACAACGATTTTGCGTGCACTCCCACCTCAGGATCTAGCCCTGTTCTTCTTACAAAGGTGTGCGTGTGGTCTGTCCATCGTTCGCCTTTTCTTTGCTTGAAGATCTGGTCAAATATTTACCTCGGGCTGGAGGGGAAATTTAACCGGATTGGCCATCTCGTGCAGTAGCGGCCCTCGAGATCCATTTCCGCAGGAAGCAAAGCGCTGCGCAGTCTATTCTTTTTCTCAATAGCTCCGACCCAATTCTGGATCAAAGTGATAATTTTTCATTTGCAAAGCAGAAAAAAGTGCGTATTTTCCAAGAATAACTGTCATTGCTGAAAGGCCTATCCCATTTCCCTGCGCATGCAACGCGACGCATTCTGGGCCAATATTGTGATGTAAATGATGCCACTTTGACTATTGTGCAGCTAATTGATTATCTATGTTCAGGAAATTGCCGCATAGTGCCCAGCCAATACGGAGATATGTGAGAGGAGATTGAAATGAACCTCCTCAGCGATTGAAGTCCATCGCGGAAAACCGGTGTCGGAAGTTCTTTCCTCCCTTTTCTGGAGTGGAAATACCACTGTCTGACGCGTCTCCGGGCAGAGCGGCCGCACTGCGCACCGCGGGGTGACCGCGCCACCGACACGCTGCGTCGGGTCTGTCAACCGCGCCCAAATGATGCGCGCGCATCCGATTGCGGCACGTTCGTCAGTGTGTCGTTCTTTGTCAAGAACAAGTTTTCAACCTCAAGTCAAGATGATGCACCTCAACCTGTGTTCACTCTTGTTTTCCCGAGCGCTAATTCACTCGGCAAACAGCGGCCTCGCGTCGCGCAGGCTTCTCTGGGTTCAAAACGAAGGTAATCCCACCGCAGACGACTGGCTTCCCTCTAACGCCTGTGCGCAGACGCAAGGCTGCCTGGACGTTTTAAAGTAAGCTCCGGCGCTTCGCCTTCACTTTGAAAGTTGTCCGTCTCATATCCTGCTTCACGGGCTCAAAACTTGTCGCCGTGTGTTGCATTGGGCTCTTGTCGTCTGTTGAAAAGAATCTTGAGAAGAGGAGTGGAGAACAAGGCGCGGTTCCTCCGGACCACACACTGATCCTGATTGGCGCCGAACCTGACCGACAACATATTATTTCCGCTTCGATGCGCAGACAAGCGATCGGAGCCGATCCATCAGCCTCGCAGCGCCGCTCGCAGCTCTGCCCCGTCTCACATCTGCGCCGGCATGTCCAGGGACTGGAACTGCGTTCTGTTGAGCAATGGTGAGGTTTAGCAAATCCGTCCGGTCCTTTTCCGACGTGCCCCAATTGCCAGAACGGTTGCAGATACCATTTGGTCATTGGCTCTCGGTGTACAATCGAGTTTTCTGGACCACCGATCTGGCACCGCGCCTTTGGAAATTAGGGCCGTGCTAAACCTCCTCCAGAAAGAAGATACAGAAATCCCCAATTCCAGCATATGCACCCAGGACGGCGGATTCAACTTCCAGGGCTGAGATCCTCCAGGTCATCGGAACTCGACTGTCTTCTCAAGGCAGTTCCAGGTTTGGTGGAGGGGAACAATTGGAGGGCTGTTTGATCCCGTTTGGAGGGGCAAGTTCGAGTTTGTTGTCCCTGTGAGAACAAGAACCATCTCGCCAGCAGTGCAAAGTTCGGCACGATGGTGGCCGGACACCCAGGCCCCCGGATCCTTCCCTGATTCTGTTTTTACAGCCGCGTCCTTGTAGTGGCGGGGAGTATGACGATGCAAACCACCCGTCGGAGCCCCGTCGCGTCGACGTCGCATCAAAATTGCTATCAAACGTTATGAGAGTGTGGGCGAGTTTCTTGTCAATACGTAGATCTGTCACGAAAGTATGCGCAAAATACCGCAACGTTTGGTCCGAGCGCGGGCGACAATGCGACAGCGTGAGTTGAAGCACTGCATCCGTTGGAGCCCGACGGAGCCGCCACGTCGAATTCGACGTGTAAAAAAACCCGTCGGATCGCTTATTTCGACAGGTGTACGTGCATCGAAACGTCAAATGTCCCTCCGTGCTCAATCGAAAGCAGTGCACCTGCGAACTCTTCGGTCTTCAGCAGACATTTCACACCCCGACGGTTCAAACAAACACGACACCTGTGCCTTAGAACCGCAGAACACGGTTTGACCTGACGTAGTGCGCACCCCCGGAGTCCACAGAAGGTTCTGGACTTCGATCACCCAGCCGAACATCCGGAGCCTGGGGTCCGCACTCAGGTTGGCGCGGGGAGGCTCGGTGCGGGACGGAAGCCCTGCTCGGCCCAGCAGCGCCTCTCGCTCGATCAGGCGCCGCTGAGTGCGCGCTGCGATAGCGCCTCTGCGCGCGTCGGGGAGCGCCGCGCCGATCAGTGAGCAGGTACCCACCCCACAGGTACCCACCCCACAGGTATCCACCCCACAGGTACCCACCCCACAGGTACCCACCCCACAGGTACCCACCCCACAGGTATCCACACCACAGGTACCCACCCCACAGGTACCCACCCCACAGGTATCCACCCCACAGGTACCCACCCCACAGGTATCCACACCACAGGTATCCACCCCACAGGTATCCACCCCACAGGTACCCACCCCACAGGTACCCACCCCACAGGTATCCACCCCACAGGTACCCACCCCACAGGTACCCACCCCACAGGTATCCACCCCACAGGTA
>JAAUXT010035151.1_pt1 | contig 16484 bp, 16 predicted proteins | sample 7278171 | NCBI WGS metagenome assembly JAAUXT01 (sample SAMN14350112, study PRJNA611818) | marine sediment metagenome | isolation source: surface marine sediment (1.8m) | place: French Polynesia: Moorea | collected 2018-08 | reverse complement strand
GGGGGTGGGTGAGCGACACCACGGCACAAACAAAAAAAAAAAAAACAAAAAGCGACCCCAAAAAAAAAAAACAAAACAAAAAGAGAATATACAGGAACACAACCACCAAAAACAAAACAAAAAAAAAAAAAAAAAAAAAAAAAATTAATATTAATAAAATATTATAAATAATAAAATTTTAAAAAAAAAAAATTATAATATTTTGACAAAACAAAAAAAAAAAAAAAAAAAAAAAAACACACAACAAAAAAAACCCACAAAAAAAAAAAAAAAAGAAATTTTTTTGACTGTCAATGGTAAGGAGAGAAAGTGCACCGTGGTGCCATGAAATGGTATCCACCGTTTACAGTTGAGAGAGTTGTCCATGGTAAGCAGAGTTTTTGCCCCAAAATGCAGGGTGCATTGCTGACTGCCCATGGTTGAGAGTTGTCCACGGTAAGCAGTGTCCACGGTAAGCAGAGTCGACTGTACTCAAGACACACCCACACTCGCACGCACACAGCCACTCAAACACTCAGGACCCTGGCCCCGACCAAACACCCACCCTGACTCCACGCACGCACGCACCCCGCCCTTACACAAACCCAACACGCACCCACACTCAGACATGCACACACACACACACACACACACGCGCGCGCGCACACACACCTGCACGTCGCCCTCGTCGTCGCTCGACTCGTCCTCCTCCGCCTCCTTGAGCCACGTGATGAACGGCTTCGCCTTGTCGCGGATCTCCTTCGCAACGTCCTTCCCCACGTACTTCTTGGAAACCTGCAGCAACACGGGTCACCCAATTATCGCCCAGAAAGCACGTGCGCGTGGAACCAGGCAGCCTCGCTTTGCGTCGGATGCGCTCGGAACTTTGGGTGGCTTCACGGTTTGCACTCAGACGAATTCTAACTCTACAGCATCATCGGCCATCGCAGACGAACGACTCATCACCAGAGGGTGCTTGTGCCGCAGACCGGCCGCAGTAGCCCAGCAGGTTTTGACCAGTACAACCCCCCCCCACCCACCCAAAAAAGGACTGGACACCAGCAGGTCCTGCCACCCTCATTACATCAAGCCTCGAGCAGTTGCCTTGGCGTCCGTAGGACGCGCCTGTGCGCACAGGTCATTGCGTTGGGTGAGACTCCCCCCTCGGCCACACCCGTGTGCGCCAGTACTACGCACACCAAGGTCACAGTGCACCACATTGGGTTTCACCCATGAGAATGGGTACCTATGGCAATAAGGTGTGCATAGATGTGTTTACACTGATGTGCTTTGCTTGCTCACAGTGCACCACCATGATCACAGACGGGTTCCAACCCCAAATGTATGCTGGCGCATGGTGCGGAATGTGGTAAAAGCTGTGCGTGATGCGCTGATGCACGCGGTGTGAATTGGGGGTCAACAGAAGCACAGCTGCAAAGAGTCTGTATCGCGGTGGGAGACGCGTTCTGATTGGCTGTGTGTATCATGGTAGGAGACGCGTCCTGATTGGCTGTGTGTATCGCGGTGGGAGACGCATTCTGATTGGCTGTGTGTATCGCGGTGGGAGACGCATTCTGATTGGCTGTGTGTATCATGGTGGGAGACGCGTCCTGATTGGCTGTGTGTATCGCGGTGGGAGACGCGTCCTGATTGGCTGTCAGCACGGTACCTTGGCGTCCCACTCGATGAGCACCTCCTCCTCGAGGATGTCCATGTCGTAGAAGGCCTTGAGGATGTGCGGCACCTTCGGCAGCAGCGTCTCCTTGAACACGTTGCCCACGATCTGCTCGAACCCGCCCAGCAGGTACTTCTGCGCCTTCGGGTTCTCGTGCGTGAACTGCGGAAAAAGGGACAATCAACTTCGGAAGCGAAGCGACTGCGGGTGCAATGCCCCTCCAACGCAGAAAAATCCAAGCTGCCGGTCTTTCTTCGCGCGCGCGCGCGCGCGCGTGTGTGTCCTCAAAGGGGTGAGGTTGGTCCTCCATCTAAAGGGGGGTTGGGGGGGGGGGTACATGGGCAGACAGGACATGTGGCTGACCTGCCCTGCAGCACACCACTTACAGATGCTCTGCCGAGATTGGCCCTGACGGAGTGGCTTCATTGGATGTGGAAAAGTCCATGTTTCAGTGGGTTTGGTATAGAGTGCGGTGGACACTGACCCTGAGGAAGTGAGTGTGGTAGACACTGACCCTGAGGAAGTGGGTGCGGTAGACACTGACCCTGAGGAAGTGGATGCGGGAGACACTGACCCTGAGGAAGTGAGTGCGGTAGACACTGACCCTGAGGAAGTGGGTGCGGTAGAGCTTGATGAGCTGGAGGATGTTCTTGTCGGAGTCGAGCAGCAGCTCGGCGAGGATGAGCGGCGCTTTCTCCTTGATGTCGAGTCGCTCCGCCTCCGCCACCAGCTCTTTGTCGTTCAGGGTCCCCGCCTCCTTCTTTTGCTGTGAGAAAAGGGAGCAAGTGAGAAACGTGTGTGTGTGTGTGTGTGTGTGTGTGTGTGTGTGTGTGTGTGTGTGTGTGTGTGTGTGTGTGTGTGTGTGTGTGTGGTGAGGATGCGTGTGCTGAACGGTTTTATTGACGTAGATGTGGAACACGCGTAGATGCGTGTGTGGCACGCTTTTCTTGACATAGCCGTAGAACATGTTGATGCGTGCGCGCACGTGCGTGCATGTGTGTGGTGAGGACACCTTGACGTTGCTACAGAACATGTCAATGTGTATGTGTGTGTGCGCGTGGCACGCATACCTTGATGTGTGCGTGTGTGGCACGCGTACCTTGACGTAGCTGTAGAACATATCGATGCGCTCCTGGGGCGTCTTCTCGAGGTCGTCGCTGATGGCCAGGTTCATGGCGGCGTTCGACAGATCCTGCATGCGCTGGCGCACGGCGGCGTCGCTCGTGTCCTCGCCCCACTCCACGTCATCGTCGTCGTCCACCGCCTGCGTGAGCGAGCCACATGTTAGTCACGTGACATGCTGGTCACGTGTGAAACAGCCGCGCGCAAGCGGCGTCAGGTATCGTGCGTGTGCTCACGGTAACTCGACACCGTGTGTGGGAAACGGTCCTCCCCACGCCAGGCGCACAACAATCAGTGTAAAGAACGGACAGACTGAAAGGCACGCGAGCGTCTGTGGAGACGTCACAACTTCAGAACTGACATTCTGCACGACGAGGAACACGTCAAACTGAAAATGTCTGCAGCTCATTGCCGTCCAAGAGCAGAATGCTTTTCAGGAAACGACGCCACGTTGGAAACACGTGCGAAACACGTGTCGCGCGCGGGTGGCGCCATGTTGGAAGTGCTTGCTCGCCCCTTCCACTGACCTTGGGCAGGTCGTCCTTGCGCTGAGGCTCCTCCGAGTTCGCCTCCCCGTTAGCTGCGTCCTTGACCTTCTCTTTCTTGCCCTTTTTCCCCTTCTCCTTCCCAGGGGTGTTGGTCGAAGCGTTGAGATCCTGAAGATGGAGCAACGCACTCAGAAACGCAAAGCCGGTGTGTGTGTGTGTGTGTGTGTGTGTGTGTGTGTGTGTGTGTGTGTGTGTATGTGTGTGTGTGATTGGTTGTCGCTCATGCTTGGACAAGCGTTGAAAATAACAACCAATTTCTGACGCCTTCTTGTTGTCTCGTCCACAAAACTGGGTTTCAAACTTAGAACTGAAAACAAACGCGCGAAGAAATTTCCTTGCCGTGCGCGTGAACCACATCCGGGCTTCGAATGGACTGACCTGTGTGGGAGGGTTTTTCAGGATGAAAGTTGTGAGTTTGTGGCGCATGTCGATGTTGCCCTGGTGACCGCAGGCCGCGCAGCGCTGCAGGATCTGCTGCTTCTTCTGCTGAACCACCTACGGTGACAAGGAGCGACGCGCGTGGGATCAAAGCGTCTGCAGCATTGAGAGTTGAAAGGTGCCGTGCCCTGTCTTGGTCAAAAGTGAAACATGTGAACACAAAATTGCCTTAATTTTTGCTTCGGTGCTGAAAAGCTTTGCACAGCGTCCGTTTGTGGATTCTGATGAGTGTGTGTGTTTGTGCTGTCCGTTGCAGAGACACAGAGGGAGCCAGTTGTGTGTGTGTGTGTGTGTGTGTGTGTGTGTGTGTGTGTGTGTGTTTGTGTGTGCCCCCGCTTGGGATCGTGTGTGTGTGTGTGCCTGCCCGCTTGGGATCATGTGTGTGTATGTGTGTGTGTGTGTGTATGTGTGCCTGCTTGGGATCGTGTGTGTGTGTGTACATGTGTGTATGTGTATGTGTGTGTATATGTGTGTGGTGTGTGTGTGTGTGTGTGGTGCATGTACGTGTGCGACTCACGAGGCGCGTCTCCGGGTTGTCGCACTCGGGACACAGCACGAAGCGTCGGATGAAGCTGTCGAGAATGTCCTGCAGTTTGGGCGCGTCGTGCGCCCCGTTGACGATGTAGCGCTCGTTCTTCAGGTCGAACTGCGTCTGCGCCCCCAACTCACAGCCAAAAAACTTTGTTGGGTCTGAAAGCAAAGCCAATTCAGCCGTAAATCCGGGCCGTTTCTCTGGGTTCACTCCGCGCCTCACAAGGATCACAAAATGGCCAGACGAACTAAAATGGCAATTGACCTCACTGGAATTATTGCCTATTCTTCAGATTGAAGAACTGGCAAGTTTGATTTTTTTTTGTTTTGTCTGCAGAAATTGAGCATGCTTGTGATGGAACTCGATTTGAAAAACGTGCACTTACAAGTGGCAGGTCTGTCCAATGACTTAGCAATATCCACCATATTTACAATCACAGTCTTGATTCCGTTTCCTTTGCCTTCGACCTGCAACGAGACGGAAGCTGCTTCAGCCCAACAAGTGCCTGTCTTCCGGTGCCGACACCCGTCCAACAAAATCCAGCCGTTTCCAACGGTATGTCTTCAAAACCAGGAGCGAAATGTGTTGCATCCAGTTCTTTCTCTTTGAATCGCTTCAAGGAGACAGCGCGACCAAGAGCAGTGAACGCACTTCACGAGGCAAGAAACAAACGGGGAGCGAACGGACCTTCGCTACAAGTCTGGGCATCTTGTAGCGGTAGAACTGGTCGGTGACGGAACGGTTGACGTTGAGTGTCGCCATGGTGACAGTCGAGCCGAATCTTTATGCCGTTTGCGTAAGATACTCCAATATCTGCGGAAACAAACAACAAAGACCGTGGGTCGCCTGCCAGAATTCTGACCTTTCACAAGTTTCCGCACACGGCGAAACGTGATCACGTGTGCGTGCTCCATTTGTGCGCCAAACGCACATGACCTCTTTGCACGAACAGTGCGCAGTGCACAAAAATTGTCTTAAGTTTTCAGGAGGGGGGGGGAAAGGGGACGTACCTTTTACTAAAGTGAGGGGAATGAGGATTGTCACAAGTCATAAAACCGCCTGTCGTTTCGCCCGCAGCGCCGCCCCGTGGTTGATCGTCACACCAGCCTGACCGCCCGGCTTGATGCGCAGAGGAGTCTGCAACAAGAACAGCGACGTGCTGAAGACCCGCGATCTCCGTCACACAAACGCGAAGGCCGATGTGAGCTGGCAGAGCACCGAGAAGTGTGTCTGACGATGGTTGCCGGTGGAGAGATCTTCATCGAAATAATCTGACGAACGTTCGAGAAATATGATTCATTCTCTTGGTTTTCAGAGAAAACGAAGTGAAGAATCTTGCATCACACAAACTTACCGAGTGAGTGGAATAACTTCATAAACAATGTTGATCCTGCTGGGTTCACGAGAACACCGCGTGACCTGTCGTTGTCAAGGTTACGGAACGCGCGCGTAGAACGTGGAGATGCTCGAATAGATGCCTCTCGTCTCTGCAACGAAACACATCGTGGAGTGCGTGCACCAGCCGCGAAGAATCCTCAGACCATTTCAGGGTGAAATCGGAACAGTTACACCAAGATCCGATTTGAGCTGTTCGAAACAGCAGAAAGTTCTGTTCACAGTAGAGACTGGAATCAGCAAAGTTTGAGTCTGGCAGCTGTCCGCCAGTGAATGTCCAACAACACAACCTGCGTCAAAGACCAAGACTAAGACCTTTCTGCCACACCCACAATATTTCTCTCACCGTCAAATTCGGAACACGATTTCTTGGGTGTGGTATTCGGAATGACCTTTGCTTTCCACGTGCTCGAATACCAATCCATTGACCAAAAACCAATCAACCAGCTGACGATCAATCCGATGCTCACACAAAATGAGAAACTCCGTTCTTCTGCCAGACGTTTTTGCTTGGACACAAACACCGTCGCTCGATCGATAACGTGACATGTGCCAAGACACAACAAGTCTCAAACTGGCAGCTTCTCAGCTCTCCGTTTCATAAATCATGATGAAAAGATACAAGTCCTGATCTGGTAACAGGCAGGTGCTGACAGCGCGATAATTTATGCTCGCTGTCGGTGCTACGTTCGCTTTCAAATTGGATGTGTATGCAAATGGCAAGCCACCCACACGTCTCCACGTGTGAAGGTCAACTTTCTCGTCTCATCTTCCAGATGTCCACGTGCAGCATCGACCTCATCAGCAAACAGAACCAACTATTGAATTCCGGCAATGCCGCCTTGATAACCCAACCAGATGTCACAGCCACGTGTGATGAAACTTGCTTCGCATTTGCGCCACACTTGGCCATTTTGTCCCCGAGCGATAATACAAGATCCCATAGCAAATCGTAACACCACATATGCCATCCATAATGAGGCGGATACGTGCCACAACAGACCTCAGATCCCCTTCAGTTTCATGGATGTCGTCAAAGACACAATGTTGATATTACAGGCAGTCACAAGGAACCGACCACCTCACCTACACCTGCAGAAAATTGAAAACATTCCGCCTTCTATTCTTCACTTACCATCAACGTACCCGGATGTTGGTCGATGTTGCTTGATTTGCAATGATTCGCGAGCTGCACAAGCGACTAATATGCACGACGTGACCAAATAAAACCATGTAGCAAATGGTTCTGTCTGCTGTGGTTTGGTTTGCCACTGCCATGTCCTCAGAAATTGACTTTTCCCAGTGTTTCACAGAAAAATTCGTGAGCCATTATCTGGAGCGTTCCACGAAACAGCAATGAGCACTTCTCTTTGATTTGTCAGATGATAGGGTGTGAGCAGAACTCACTCCACCAGCATCCATCAAACTCCTCAAGGAAACACTGAATCTCACTCCAAAGTCTCAAAGACACCCTGATTTCTGTATCTGCCTTTTCCTCACTGCCAAAAAAATTCGGTTCCGTCGGTTTCACTTTGCCCTTGTTTGAGGCCATCCTGGATTTCACTCACCCGTGAGCAGTGTTCATACAACCGCACAAAAAGACACTTTGGGCGCCTTTCTGTGAAAATACATTGTTTGTGTGAAAGACCCGCACATCATGCAGTTGAAAGTCCACCCTCCTCCCAGTGTTGAGCCGGGTTTTCTCCACATTCTCCGATCCTGGTTCGCTGGAGGACGTGGAGTACTTGGAAAATGTAAACACAGCGAAAACGAAAGCGATAAATTACGTTTTTATTGAAGAAATATGTTCAACTGGAGGAAATCAGACGCCTAGCACCGATCACAACTTGAAAATCATTTTGCGTTTGGATTCCAGGTCAATTTACTGGGAGAGACCTCCACGTGCTCGGCTGGTTCGGAAAGAACGCCTTCCTTTCCGTTTCCGTGACGTCATTTTGGGCGCAAATTTTCACTCCTTGTGCTCTGAGGACGCTTACAACTCTTGAGTCCCGTGACACACTTGTTGACGCTCAACCGTGGCAGAGACAGACACAAATTTTTGAAAACAAAAGATTGTGCAATGATTCCGAGGAGAAACCAAAAAATCCGCCCAGTCAAACGCGCCAACACGGGTTTCCACATTGGGTGACGCGCGGCCGTTTTGGGATGGTGTCAAAAAATTCACCACTTGGTTCAATGTTTTTGACGCCGACGTCACAAAAAACGACCGCGCGTCACCAATGTGAGAGCCGGCATTTATGAAGACGTCCGCGCCAATGCGGCTGTGGGTGTTTCACCACTGTGGCAGACTGATAGCTTCTATTCCAAACAATGTGCCCGCTGAATGTGGTGCGACTCGCGTGCCCAAACTGACTAGTTTCACGGAAGGGTCCGTTTGCTGACACAGGAGACTGTTTTGGTGAAGCCGCATCTTGTCCTTTTGGAATTGAAATTGGTGAGAAGAGTTGCTCCTCAGCAGCCCCACTGCTCGATTGTCCGGCTACGTGCTGGGTGTTTTGTCTTGCTCAGTTCCTGCTCCAGTCACTTCCACCAGCTGCGTCTCTTCTCCGTTTCCCCCGGCCGGCTGCGTCCCCGGCGCATGCTGCATCCCCACCAGCTGTGTCCCCGGCGCCGGCTGCGTCCCTCCCGCCGGCTGCATCCCCGCCGCCGGCTCCGCTCTCACCTGCGGCAACATGGGCGGCGGCAGACGCTCCTCTTCACCCGTCTCCATGACAGCGTCCAGGTCCACCTGCACAACAAACACAACCGGCTGTGATACAACGTTGTTCGTTGCCAACACAGTCACCACCACGCTGCATCGAATTCACAGCATCACCGTAAAGTGCCCACGTCACCGACGTGTTTGTCTCCCCCCCCCCCAGTCCTACAAACATGTGCAATCAACATACCAACCGAACCTTGCGCCGAAGACACACAGACCCGGTGAGTGGTGGTCACGCGGCGATCACGTGGTCGTTACCTTGGTTCTGCGCGGTTTGATGGTGAGCGGGGTGCGCTCGAGCACCGCCTCGATCTGACTCGCAAAGCTGCGCCGGAAGTCGAGCATGTCCTGCTGGAGCTGCAGCGCTTCTCCGCTCAACCGGTCCTGCCGCGACCGCAGTTCCTCCACCAGGCGCAAGTTTTCACGCATCAGGCGCAGCCCTGTGGCGACACACCATGTCAATCAATCAATTAATCCATCAATCAATCAATCATCGCGCTGTTTCTATGAGATCAGACCAAACACCACAACGTTTGTGCATCTTTGGACAAGACCTGTTTGGTGTTTCCCAGTGTGTGTGTGTGTGTGTGTGTGTGTGTGTGTGTGTGTGTGTGCGTGTGTGTGCATGTGTGCGTGTGTGTACCTTCGCAGGAGAACTGCTGGTGCGGGTCGATGGGCACCGCCTCCCCGGACATGTACCGGTCGAACTCCTCCCGCGTCATGTTGAGCGAATCAGCGTCCAGCTTCTCGATGAACGCCACTGCGCAGCTCTGAAACGCGCACGCGCTGTCAGTCATAGTTTTGTCTGAACACGTTTGACATCCACAAGCTGCGACCTCTCAATTCGTCTGTGAGTGAACACAATAATAGTTTTTGGAAATGGGCAGCTCGATTTGTTGGAGTCAGGACTGGGTGAGACGGGTGAACTCACCAGGTTCGTGAAGTAGTACCCTAAGTGTACTCACCAGATTCGTGAAGTAGTACCCTGAGTGTACTCACCAGGTTCGTGAAGTAGTACCCTAAGTGTACTCACCAGGTTCGTGAAGTAGTACCCAGGTGTACTCACCAGGTTCGTGAAGTAGTACCGGGGATGTACTCACCAGGTTCGTGAAGTAGTACCCGGCCTCTCCGCTCATCAAGCGACTCGGGTTCGCGAACCGCGTGATGTACTGGATGTTCGACTGCAGCAGCGGTGGGTTCGCCTGGAAAACAAGAACACTCGTCAGTGTGAACACGCGCCTCGGCAGCCATTCTGATTTTTGTTCAGCAAGGTCCAGATGTTACAACATGGACCTTCAGCACGAGGTTCGCCTCGCAAACAAGAACGTGAGTCCGTGTGGACGCACGCCGCGGCGGCACCTTGAGGACGATGTAGATGAGCGCCGGGAGGAACTCGTCCGCGCTCGCCGGCGCGTTCTTGGACGCGCGCAGAGCCTCGAACACGTGTTTGGCGCACTGCACGATGCACGCCAACTTGTCCGGAGGCGCCCTCTTCACGTCCATCTCTATTATCGCTGTGAACAGACGGAAACACGGAGGATATGAATGCAACCAGCAGTGGCGTGTATGTGTGTGTGCGAGAGAGAGAGCGAGCGAGCGAGAGAGAGAGAGAGAGAAGAAACACAACAGAGAGACAGAGAGAGACAGGGATCAGGAGAGAGAGAGAGAAGAAACACAAAACAGAGAGGCAGAGAGAGACAGGGATCAGGAGAGAGAGAGAGAGAGAGAGAGAGAGAGAGAGAGGAGAGAGAGAGGAGAGAGAGCGAGAGAGACAGAGAAAGAGAGAGAGAGAGTGTGTGTGTGTGTGTGTGTGTGTGCGAATGTGCACACACGTGACGCCCCACTGGATGCCATCAGAAGTTGTGTTTGCTCCTCGTGTGTGGCCACACCCCTGACTGAGGCTTCAGTTGCTGCCTTCACTCGTTGACTGAAACTCATGAGCAACTCTTTGACGGTGGTGTGAAGACGGAGATACGCTCACAGCATAGCGTTGCCATGGCTACGTACATGTGATGGCGTTTTCTACGAGCAGTTTGACGTTTTCTTCGTATTCGTTGATCTGCGCGTCCAACAGATAAATTGAGATCCAGTGTAAACTGAAACAGAACGAGAGAGGGCGCCATGAGAAAACACGAACGCAGATCAGTGTGGACATGCGCGTTCAGTGCGCCAAGCCTCGCGTCCCACAAACTCTGCGCCGTCACTTAACTTCTACAAGGACGCAAAGGACGCAGTGGGCACACCCAGCGTGAACAAGGCGTTCTGTACTGGGTGGATCGTACCTCCCGACATTGGTCTGTATCTCTGTACTGGGTTGTACGTACCTCCTGATTTTGGTCTGTATCTCTGCACTGGGTTGTACGTACCTCCTGATTTTGGTCTGTATCTCGAGGTCCTTCTCCTCGTCGTCCGTGGTGACGGGGCAGAAGACGGCGCGGTACAGCCGCGTCATCAGGTACTTCTCGATGAAATCCATCAGCGTCTCCCGCGTCTCGCTCGACATGCCTGAGTGCATCAAGGTCACAGCGTCAAGGTCACGGCGTCAAGGTCACGGTGTCAAGGCAACAGTGCCATGGCCAGTGTTAAGGTTTGCGAACGTTTCGGGCTGTTGACACGACGTCCCACGTCGCTGGGCGAAAATGGCGCTGCGTGACATACGACGCAGTCAGTGTCAACAAGGAACGAAGTGTTGTAAATATAGGTGAAGGTGTGCCGTTGATCATCTCGTGAATTTGCGCGTGCTGCTTCCGAAGGAATGGTTTCCCTCAGACCGCAACAAACACGAAGCTACAGTTGCTAATTTTCACAGGAGCAGCAGCAGGCCGGGCCCCACTCCCAGATCCGGCCAGCGTTCTCACCCTTGTACAAGTTGTGGGAGTCGACTCTGTCGCTCATGCTCTGGTAGAAATCGAGCACCAAGTCGGACGTTTCGTCCACCGGCACTTCTCCCATCGCCTGGATCTTCTCGATGAAGTTCCGCACCTGAAAACAACGAACAATGTTGAATGTTCACAACCTTCATTCGAAGCACAACAAAAATTACTTCAACTTGAAGGAGCTGATCTCTCTCTGGGTCTGCGAGAAACTTATACGAAAACAATTTTGCAAAACTTGACCAGATCGTGGGTCCGCCCCTGCAGTCTGCACCTGATTTGAAACGTCGAGCACGCCTGCTCTCTCTCTCTCTCTCTCTCTCTCTCTCTCTCTCTCTCTCTCTCTCACACACACACACACGCACACGTACCTGCTTCGAAACGTCGAGCGCGGCGAGTTTGCTGAGCGTCTTGAGGAACTCTGCGAACTCGCCCCCGACCTGCTGACTCTCGACGCTGATGCGACGCCCTTCCTTCTTTGGGACGCCCTCCTTCTGAGATTCTGGAAACAGACAATCCCGTCAACAAGAACACCTCCGGTGTGCACGCGCGCCGCCACATTCCTTTTGCGAATATGAACCGGTGATGGAGTGGGGAAATGTCTCCGAGTCAAAGTGCCTCTCCCTGCACAAATACTCGACGGTCGCTGTGGCAAAGTGCCTCCTGCTACCCGGGATCAAAACAGCACACCAATCCAGCACTGGCCTCTGTTTTCAGTCACTCAGTCGCTGTTTTGGACCAGACACTGGGAGGCATTTTCCCACGCCGACAGCGGTCAAGAACCTTTCCAAACACGTGGGCAAGTGACCGCCTTCCAGGAATGTGAATTTTCCCACTGCCTCACACCACTGAATTCCGTCAAAAACCTCCGCCAACAAACATGTCCAGCGCAATTTGGCATCTCTCACCACTGGAATCACACGCAATGTGAAGCAATGCTGTTGGCGACTGTCCGCGTGAGTGACAGCATTCCTCGCCCCCCCAAAGGCGTGTTCGTCTTTTTATTTTTCAAACCTCTCACCCGCCCCACCCCACAGATCCGCATCAAGAAACGTGTTGCTCGACTGACCCGATTTTTTGAAGATGGAGCGCACTGTCTGCTTGCGTTTGTCGGAATGTTGCTTCTTCTTCTCCTCGAACTTGGAAAACGACTGCGCTTCTGCTGCCACTGAGTTCAACAACCTGAAAAAAATGAGAGAAATACCATGAAAAGCAACGAACGTTGCCAAAAAATTTTCCCTATGAGGTTCCACGACATCGGTAAACTGTTTGTTACGCCCCCTTTTTCTGGTGTTCATTTTCCGCACAAAAAGTGCGCAATACACACGGGCGAATACGGTATTCCCTGCACTATTCTGCAACACTGTTGCAGTAGAAATGTGTCCACCCCACCCCCTATCCACAGACAACGTTGCGTCACCTCACCCTCCTTCAAAACGTGTGTTGCAGAGACACACGAAGCGACCTTGAACTTTGTGTGTGGCTTTCAATGTTGAGATTGGGCCTCACCTCCGAGCCTTGTTGGCCCGAGTCTCCTGCGGCGCCTTGGCCCTCTGGTGCTCTCGCCAGCACTTGGAGCAGTAGCCCTGCCACGCCGGGTTCCCGTAGAATCCGCAGCCATTCTTACACATCAGGTCCGACTCTCCTAGGTTGATCCCTTTCTTGCTTTTCACAGCGTCCATTGTGTCGCGTTCTGCAATCCAAAACTGCAAAATTATTTTGAAGTGCGCGAAGCTGCAACTTCTTCCTGCCTCTTCCACCTGTGAAAAGTCTTTGAGACAGGTCAGACCAGCAGATTGGTTTTCAGGAATGCCCGTTAGAAACACTGAGATGCCAAAGAGAATCTCTCCTGTCAGACCCAACTCGAACAAAGAAGCTGGCCTGTCTGACAACCGTGACAAGCAACCAAAAGTGTCGTGTTGATCTCCATCAACGTGGCAGGGACCTTGTGCAGTGCGAGGTCCAAGCGACGAATAGTTGATCAATGTAAACGACATGGCCTTGGGGGTGACATGTTAGACTGACGTTTTCAATGACGCACAGACCTCGACAAGTTTGACAGCTGCTGATTTGACACTTCACCCGGGAACAAACGCACAGTGACCAAAAAGAATCTGGTGCCAAAGCACCGACTTGTCCGAAGATAAAGCAACATACCTTTCACAGCAGAATAGTGCCACAGATGACGCTAGCCACTGCACCACGCTTAAGTTTTCAGCTCAGAGCACACTGACGCTCACTGTTCCAGGCATCTGAGGTCGACAACACGGCAAAAGTCGCAATTTAAGGAAATTTGTACAAAATTTATCCTGTTGCTCGTCATGTGACCACTGAATGAGTCATGTGGTGTGCACGCGTCGCTCACAGGTGGCAGCACTGATTCCCGCGCCGTGTGGAGCAAACACTCCAGGTTCTGCTCTTTGTCAAATAGTAACCAGACAATTCATCGCAAAATTTCGCGGCAACTTTCCGGCCCTGTGCGGTCATGATTTTGTCAATTCTCCGGCAGATTCAGGGGCAAAATTCCGGGAAACCCTTGCCTCCACCAATTTTTGTGTGCCACTCCAGACAAAAACCCTGGATTAGATCTACCTGGAGAAATTCTCAACAACCAACGAAACAAACGGCGCTGTGTGTGAAAATAGTTTTATTTTCTTCCTCGTACATCACAAGGCCAAGACAGCTGTACAAAACATACACTGGAACATCTCCACTTTCGTCACGCAGCATCAAATCACGTGTCCCCAGCTTCCTTGGTTTCTGTTTCCGGTTCCGGAATGTCTTCTGTTGTCGCTGTGGGTTTGTCTTGTCCTGCATCGGATGCCTCACCAGTTACAGGGGCCTGTTCGCCTTCCGGCTGAGTCTGTTCTTGTTGAGCTTGGGTCTGTTCGTTTTGCTCGGACTCGACGCCCGGTGGACTCGCCTCTCCCGCCCCCTCGTCCTCACTGTCGCTTCCCGCCTCAGCTGCCCCAGGGTGCTCCTCTTGTCTGAAGAACAACAGGCTTTGTGTCCAGGTTCGAGAAAGGGTGAGGAGACTCACTGCACAAGGAACACACACACACACACACACACACACACACACACACACAAGTGTGTGTACACACGCACACACAGAAGCAGGTGCCCGCCAGAGATTGCTCGCACGCACTTGTGTGTGTGCTGAATGAGAGGTGTTACTTAACTCCTGGTGGCCCTCCCTGTGTGTGTGTGTGTGTGTGTGTGTGTGTGTGCGTGCGTGTGTGCGTGTGTGATACCTGAAGCTGGCGTGCTGCTCGGTCTGCCGGTGGAACTCGCGGTGCGACTCGGGCGGCTTCGGAAGCGACGCGCCACCTCGCGGCCGGAATCCCTGCTGCTCCATCATCACTGCAACACGACACGTTCACGTCGGGCGCGTTCGACTTGCGAATGAACAGTATCCACAGACACACACAAAGTATCGGGCGCGTGCAAGCTGCTTGTACTGCGCAGGAATTGGATCCGCAGCGAGTCGCACTCAAGGCATCACTTCCTGTTGTCCTCAGAGGAACACCGATGGGGTTGGCCCACGCCGGGGAGCCAAATCGAACACGGCCACAGACACGATGGACTTGTTACCTGCAACTTTTCTGCCGTAGAGATCGAAAACGAACTGGGCCATGTGCGGCATCGTCTCTATGACAACGGGCGCGTCCAGCGGATCCTGGCAACGAGAAAAACTTTGTTGATAGATCCATAGGCAGACGAAAGACGCAGCTTTGTGTGTGACTGAACATTGAAATGTCATCAGTGAAGAACTTGACCAGGCAAAGAAAAGACAGCAGCACGTGTTGAAGACACGTGATCGAAATGAACAATGCCTGCGCATTTCCTGACATCAATTGAAAATTTTGGGGGTTTCTTCCCAAATTATGCGGGTTGCGTGGACGTGTGTGTGTGTGTGTGTGTGTGTGTGTGTGTGTGTGTGTGTGTTGTGTGTGTGTGCGTCTATGATGCAGGACCAAACAAAGAGTCTGACTCCGTGACGTCACAACAAGAGGCGCCCCCTACCTGGTCGCTGCGGCGTTGCGCCGGGTACGTCTCGCTCGGCGCCAGATGGAGCTTGTCGGGCCGCGCCGTCAGCTTCTCGAACGCCGGCGTCAACTCGAAGCAGTTCCGGAAGAGGCGCACGCGCGCGAACACGTAGAGACCGAGGCGCGCACGTGACATCGCCACCACCAGACGGCGCACGTCGCGCAGGTGACCCACGGCCTGCAACACGTGACCACCCACCGTGAGTTCTTCAGGAGGCCCCCTGGTACCCGAAAATTGAATTTACGCACCCCACCCCTGCCAAATTTGCACTGTGTGTGCAATTTCTTTTTCTTTTTCGTCTTTTCTTGTCAAAAGTGAAAACGCCCCCTTCAGACAGATCCACACCGGTCGAGTTAGCAGTGACCGACTCTGTTGTGCATTGAGGACACGATGGCAGACGACGCCCATTCAAATTCCTGAGGCCCGAGTAGTGGAAGCGAGACGCGAACAGGAAATTCTGCAGAACGACGCGAAGCGAATGAACGCCACAGACACGACAAAAAGAGCGTCTTACCTTGGTCCTGACCAATGAGAGGAGGATGTAGTCATTCTGCTGGCCCTGGAACCGGTCCACAGTCGTCACCTTGTGCGGCTGACCAATCAGAGGGTTGTCCTGGCAGCGCTGCTTGATGACGTCACGGATGAGATGCTTCTGGCCGTTGTACGTGGTGAGGATACTGATTTTGTCGGCGGGGTACCCGATGAGACGCATGTACATGAACAAAGCCACGATGTACTCGGCCTGAAGAGGAAGGAAACGCCTCTGTGAATTCAGGGCACCAACCTGCGTGCTTGCTGCACACACCTCACCGCCTGCGTGTTGAGGTGTGTGTGTGTGTGTGTGTGTGTGTGTGCGCGCGCAAACGTACATGCACCTCGGCCACGTCCTCATGGAAGAAAAGGTTTGCTACATGCTTGTCACACGTACACAGACGCACGTACGTCAGCCAGATTCTGGTGGAAGTAAAGGTCCAGAACACACGCACCCCCCAACAAACACGCACACACACACGCACCTCGGCGAGATTCTGGTAGAAGTAGGTCCCGTACACACGCACACCGCCGCGGCGGCCGGGGGGCGGGGCTACCTCCCCGCCCCGCAGCCAACTTCGGGGAGAAGTAGGGAGCGCGTAAACACGCACAAGCCCGC
>JAAUXT010022269.1_pt1 | contig 16488 bp, 19 predicted proteins | sample 7278171 | NCBI WGS metagenome assembly JAAUXT01 (sample SAMN14350112, study PRJNA611818) | marine sediment metagenome | isolation source: surface marine sediment (1.8m) | place: French Polynesia: Moorea | collected 2018-08 | reverse complement strand
CTGATTCGAGATGTAGATACACACAATTCTCTTTCTTTCGGTGAAAAAAACCTGAAAAATATAAACAATAAACGTGAAGTGTGCACCAAGTAACGGACCCTAATACTACTGTCGTGAACACGCTCATTGCGTGACACCGTGCCAATTGATTTGTACAGGAAAGCTGTGGACGTGGGCATACAAGCATGTTGAATGGTAAGAAAGTATAACTTTCTCAGAGAACTGGCCCAGGGGCCGACAATGACTGCAAAGTATTTCAAAAGGTTCCTCCTTTTCCTTCCGACAAGTTATTTCTGCTGGAAACAGGTCCGACAAAAATCAAACGGCCACCAAACAGACGACCACATGAACATCGCAAGACTCGATTGACGCACAGACGCAGACAACATCCATTTGCGCGAACACTTGAAATTTTCGTACACTGAACAAAATAGACACGTCTATAAATCCTGTGCAACAAACATGTTCACATTGGGCTCACAACCAAACACCATGTTCTACGCACACAGCTGCAGGCACACAACATGTGTGAGTGTGTCTATGCTGTTGCGCATGAACAACACCCAGTATGCATCTTCGGCCACGTCGACCGACAAAGTGAAGTGACTGAAATTGCAAACGTGGTGAAAATGACAATTGCTGAACACCATCGATCCAATTACCTACGTTGTGCTCCAAGCTTCAATTGAAAATGGAAGTTTGTTTGCGCAATCCTTTGTGCACAAATTTTCTTTCCCCCTTGCTATCCATTTGAAATCCTCTCAAAGTATATTGCAAAGAAACAATCGAAAATTTCCGGACAGTCTCAGGTTGAGTTTTCGTTTCGCTGCTGACTGGTGCTTGTCTTCACACAAGAAGAATCACATGTACTGTCCACGCATCAAGGCAACGGAGGCCACGTCCCTTTGCTGATATGTTGACGCACCCCGCGCAAAACAAGCCGGCCCTCAACGATACTCACTGCAGAGTGAGATGTTTCTCCCTGTCCAACACCTTGACGATGAATGCAGACGGCAGCGCGCGGTGCGAGCGACACACGCCTTGGTAGCGCTCCAACGTCTCAGCGACGTTCGACATGACGCCGCCTCTAGATCTACTGCTGTCCAGACGGGAATCAAATACGCCTGGGACGTGATTCGCTGAAACACTGAATATGAAAGCTGTGGCTACAAAGCGCAGATTCGACATTTGGCATGTGTTGATCCATTGAGCGATAATACAGTATACGAGGAAAGATACACCAATCTACCAACACCAAAGGCGTTTTTGGCGCTATTCCTCGAAATCCAATTGTGAATAACGAAATGAAAACAAGCTTAGCTGGTATTACAAGTCATCTGCTTGCCTGTGTTCAGTGTGAAACGTGCCCGAAAAAGGTTCTTTTTCGCACCGTTGCCACAACAAACACGTCGCACTTGTTGTCACCGGAAGTTTCGGAGGTCAACAGCAAAAGTTTCGTGGAGAGATTCGAGATTTTCACAGAGGAATTTTGTGGTATTTGCTGGTCTCCTTGTCAGACAATGGCAAAAGGAAAGAGGTTAGTACTACATGAACAGAAATAGATACGTTTAAGAAGTTGGTGAGTCACATATTAAGAGAGCAATGAATGAAATTTCATTATCGCCCAAGTCAACGTGTTTTCCCAGTTGCTGTTGTGTCTCTGTCCGCTTGAATGATGACGATTGACAGTTGGTTGCGGCATTCAGCGGTAACACAAAGAATCGACAATACTCCATCACACGCCGCAAAATTCATTTCTGGAAAACTAAATTTCATGTGTCCACCAGTGACTCACATTTGCAGGCAATTGCTGCTGACAAATCCACGTCTAGAAATGTTGCTATTTGTTGACGGTCGATGTCGCCGGCCATCAAGGTAAAGGCTCAAAAACCCTCAGCATTCATGTGTGCGTGTGTCCAACTTTTCAAGTGATTTGAGGAGGTTGGACTGTTGAAGGTCGCTCAAAATTGAGCGACCGAAACGGGGCAGCCGAAACAAATCACCTGCAGGCAGCATATTCAAAAAGTTTACAGCAGTTTCATGGTGAAGATGAATTTCAAAGTTGGACCTTTTGGGTCTTTTTGAATTTATTTGGGTCAAGGATGATGTATCAGTAAGGAAGTTATCAAGTTTAAATTTTTCAGATTTTGGGGGCAAAAAGTTCAAATCTTTGGGGTCATTAAATTTTTGGACTTCACTTCACAAAGTAGGTGATATCTCAGAAAGTCTAAATATTTGATGAAGGATGTATATTGATGAAATGTAGAAAATAAGTTGTGTATTGGACTGGTGTCATTTGCTTTTTCATTTTCAAACATTTACACAGTTTTTAGGTGGGGCCAAAGTTTGGGTATGAATTTGGGATTTTTTGGAAAGTGTTCAAAATAGATATTGAGCAACATTTGTGGTGAGCTTTGTGTATGATTGGGTAATAAATTTCAAGGTACAGATAATTTGGGTACATTAGGGTGTGTTCTAAAAAACAAAAATGAAAGGGTCATGAACTTTTTTTCAAGGCATTTGTCACTGTCTTCAACTGCACTGTTGACTGCAGTCCACCACAGTCCACCACACATGAATATTCAAGTCTGACTCTGACTAAATATTCAAGGAAAACTGAAAGCAAAAAAATTTAATTTGTGGCCCATCTGGGATTTGAGAGACTACCACTGAGCCACAGTGACTGAGGTATTTTTAAGTTGTAATGTGTGCAATCAAAGCTTGTGTGAACTTTTCTTCAACTTTGTTTGACTGACTTGGAAAGAAGCTCTGTGATTGATTGGTCTCAGTCATAATTCAGCCAATCACAGGCCTCACAGGCCAAATTGAAGCAGTTTCACAAGTCCAAATTTCAGCCAGATCGATATATACTCCAAAACAGTGTGAAAATAACATAAAATATTTATTGAAATTGATTGTTTGTGTGTTCGACTCATTTGCGTTTCAGTTGCTTGTGTTTCGGTTGCTGTGTTTCGGTCGCTCTGATCACCGCGAGCTCCACGGGGCTTTTTTTTTCACGCCACTCCCCTCATTAGCCAACCGCCCCCCTCCTCATCAATCAACCAACCCCCTCATTGGCTTGCCACCCCTTGTCAGCCATTCAACCCCCCTCATCAGCCAACCCACCACTCATCGGTCCACACCCCCGCCCCTCATCAAGACGCACGACAAGATAAACCACGTTTCCATTTGTGTTTGTTGCAAATCGGAGCACTCCGAATCGAAACACTTCTGCTCAGACTTCCTGACAAACAGATTGAATTCAAAAGTAAAGAATAACGTGTGAGGGAATGTCAAATGCTTGGAATTGCAGGAGCAAGAAGGGAGGTGGAAAGAAGATGGTTGTGTACGATTCGGACGACGAGCGATCGTACGCGAAAGAGAAAACTCCCGACCCGACGTCGAGCGACTTTTACCACGACGAGATCGACGACTTCCACTCCAACAGGGAGAAGGTGTGTATGTTCAAGTGTTTATGTGTGCCTTTCATTGCAGAGGTCATTCGAACCACAAAAGAGCACGGAGATTCAATTCAGAAACGGCCGTCAGCACCAAATTGCCGGTTATTTCACTGGTGACTTGGCGAAATTCATCCGCATCAGCCACTGGTTGAGTTGTGATGTCCTGTGGTTGGAAAGAGATCCGAGACACTGTTTACCTTTGTACGTACGATACCGCTTCCAGATTCTGCTGGATCGGGGAGCTGCTGTTGAACATGCTGGCATGAGCTCCGACGAGGAGGTATGTTGTTTTTGCGCACACGACACATTGGGCGTTGCATCGTTCAGTCTGTGCAGCAAAGCAAAAAAACGCGCATCCGGAACGACACAGATGTACGCATCCTCTGTTTGTGTACGGATTTGTGCAATCGATGCCCAAAGAACAGCAACAGGTGTCACATGGCGGCGAAACAGTGTCGCAGAATTCTTGCGAGGCACACAGCAAGCCTGACTCGTACACATTTTCAAGGTTCAAAGTTTGATCGTTCCTTCCTTTGAGGTTGAGCTTTTCTACTTTTTCCGCAGGAGGGGGTCCTGGACCTGGATTCAGACGACTCGGATGATGAAGAGATGCAGACCTACAAGAAGCAGATTCGTCACTTCAGCACACAGAGCCTGAAACACAAACTGGGCAGCGACGTGGAGGATGAGGAAGAAGGTGCTGACGTCATATGTGACGTCACACTTGGCTTCTGTTGTTTCGCGCGCGCTGTTTTGTCGATACCGCGGTGTTTCCTGTTTGATAGAGATGCCGGCCCAACGTTGTAATGTTGTGGTCCGTAAAAGCATTTTGCCTTCCAGGTGTTAGAATTGTAGTTCTGACAGATTTGTCGTTGCACGCGCCTCTCGTGTTTGCAGAGCTGCTGGACGACAAGGCATGGGGCCAGAAGCGGAAGCAGTTCTACGGAGCCGACGTGGACGCAGATATAGGTCAGTCACGTGACGTATTGCGGTTTTCACGTTGGGACCTTTGATTGGGAGACAGAATACTGGCTGCGTGAGTGAAGCTACGGAAGCGGCGCGCGCGTGTGTGCGTGCGTGTGTCTGTGTGTGCGTGCGCGTGTGTGTGTACTGACGCAAACGTCCCAGCAGCCGAGCTGGAGAAGGAGGTGCTCCGTGTGGGTCTGTGTTATCTTGAGCGCGTGTCTCACGTAGAGGTGGGTTCGGACGTGGAGGCGTCGGCGGCGGCGCTGGAGGAGCAGGAAGCGCTCGCGATACAGCAACGTCTCGCGCAGCAACTCGACGACGCAGACTTCGGATTGGATATCTTCACTGTGAGTACTCACAGCTCGTACTGCACACAGACACAGACACATCTGGTACGCACCACACTCATCTTCACCATGAATCTTCACCGTGTTTTGCAGGCTCCCGAACCGGAGCAAGCTGGAGAGGAACCACGCGACCAGGAGGGGCACAAGATTGAGAAGGACCTGTCGACGCTGTCCAAGAAGGAGAAAATGAAGGTGATTTACTGATGGGCTGTCTTGTCATTCAACGCGTGTTACCGTGTGCGAGTTTCACCTTTCTGTCTTTCTCACAGCTGTTCGTCTGGGAGGCCCGCGACATATTTGTTTTCGCTCTTCACAGAACGTGATCGTTTCGGCTTCGCTTGAGTCTTTCTCACGTAGGGTTGTGTGTGAAACTTGTTTCGCGAAATTGCACACAAATTGTTTATTGCAACAGTTCTTTCATTCTTTCGCAGCTGTTGAAGAAGGAGAGTCCTGAGCTGCTGGAACTGATCGATGATTACAAGCGGAAAGTGAGTGCACACACATGCACGCGTGCACGCACGCACACACACACACACGCTCGAAAATTGACACACCCAAGGGAAGGACCCAAGTTTTCGATAATGGACGGAGCCAATCGCTCCAGCTATTGACAAAGTGAAACTTCTTTCGATGGTCACGAAGGCAGGACCATTCTCCCTGGATCCGCCGAAACACAGCACAAATGCCAACAGTTTATTCTTTCGCTGAACGCCCGTGTTGATGCGCGTGGCCCATTTGCTGACGTCACACACGCACGCACACGTTTGTTCCACTCAGATGACGGAGGTGGCAGAGAAGCTGATCCCGATCCAGAAGCAGATCCGCCAGGGGAGCCTTCCGCGGGACAGCCCCGCCGCCGGATACGTCGAGTCGAAACTAGCACTCAACCTCAAGTGCGTAGTGCAGGGGGGGGGGTCGAGGCACGGGTGGAGGATCTGGACAGGGGGTCTGGGCACAGGCTTCAATGGATTGGAGTTTCAGGATCAGGCGTCCTTGTCCATGACTTTGGCAAATGGAGGACGTCCATGTGTGTCTGTGAGGGGGGGGGAGTCTTGGGATTAGAGTCTGAGGGTCGGGTGAGCCAGATACCGACTGAAGGCGACTACTTGTTGACGTTGCATGGAAGGAAATATGGGAGCAAATGTTAACGATTGTCACTGGTGTTTTGACAGTTACTGCGTGAACATCAGTTTCTACATGATGCTCAAGGCGAAGAAGGCTCCAGTGCACAACCACCCGGTCATCACGCGGCTGCTGCAGCACAGAAACGTAACACGCACACACACACACACACACACACACACACACACACACACACACACACACGGTCGCACGTTCTCGTGCACGCACACACACACAGAGACGCGCAAGCAACCACGCACACGTGTACACATAAACACACACACACACACACACACGCGCGCGCGCGCGCGCGTCTGTGGCTGCAGCTGCCGTGAAAACACTGTCTCAGAACACTTTTTCCAACATGGCAAATCGTTTCCACACACATGCGCACAAAACAATTCATTGTGTGAGTGTCATGGGTTTGAAGCCTCATGCACAAGCTGCAATTGCAGTGTCGTTTCTGGTGGCAAATCCACAAAATGACTTCATTCTGACCCGTCTGCTGTTTTCTAACCAACTTCCTGAAGCGTGGGGTCTTTTTCTTTCCGAGCGCAGTTGTTGAAGCAGCTGGAGTCGGCCGATGAAAAAATGGCGCCACTTTTGGAAGAGACGCTGCGTCGCGTCGCCAGTGGAGAAACGCTGGTTGAAGAAACGACGCCGTCGCGAGCCGCGCGCGCGAAAAAACGCGCCGCCAAAAAACGGTCAGTTTGTTGGACGCATTTGGAACACACTGAAAAACTGAGAATGTGCACCAAATTGAACCCAAATGCAATAGATAAATGTTGGGAATTTTACTTTTCACATTGGTGCCAGGAGTGTGGCCCTTCGCAGGTACCTGGTTGGACACAACCTCCCCTGCTCTTCAACCACTCCATTTCGTGACCACACATCTAAGCTCGACACAGACAGCGTTACACAACACTGATGGGTGGTGTCCGTGTTTGTTTGCAATGCAGGAAACTATCGGACAGTGACGCGGCGGCGGCGGTTCAGGGAAAGCGACTGTCTCAGCTACTGGACGACGAAGAATCGAGTGATGAGGAAGCGAAATCCACAGCGGCAAAAGTGAGCACAAGCACGCGCGCACGCGCGCTCGCTGCCCTGCCCTGCTTTGCCTTGCCTTGCCCCCTCTCTCTCTCTCTCTCTCTCTCTCTCTCTCTCTCTCTCTCTCTCTCTCTCTCTCTCTCTCTCTCACACACACACACCTCTGTCTCTGTGTCTCCAGGCGTGCAGAGGTGATGAGTCAGCGCCACACGGAACTTTTTGCAAAGTGGATTGTTCAATTTCCATCCTAATTCTGAACCAACGATTCTTTACCGCAGCCTCAGAAGCGGCGGCGGGACGACCTGACGGACGCGGAGAAAGACGCGCTCAAGAACTACGCGCTGCTCAAGGGAGGGCGTCACGACGCCACGTGAGTACGCAGGGGTCACGCGCTCTCTGGGGCGGACCATGCCGCCACGTTTCAAGCGTGTGAACCTGATACTCAAGTCGAGTATCAGAATTTATGTTTTCATGCGAGCAAAAGGCGTCCAACATGTTTTATTTCAGTGGAGTCGAAGAATCAGACAATGAAGAAGAGGACGGAGAGGAGGGAGGAGAACAGCAGGAGGGGGATGAGGACGAATACGACGAGGATGGAGAGGGCGAAGAGGAAGATTGGGGAGAAGAAGGGAAGAAACGACCAATCAACTACCAGGTGACCAGAAGTCATGAATGGTGTTCGCTTCCTGCGGTCGCCGCAATCGCAAGTGTTTGACGCCGCCTGGAGTGCGTGGTTATCAGCCGCGGTTGCGAGCTGATATTGGTTTGCCCCTGTATCTGTCTCCGGTCGTCCGTCCTGGGTAATGCGGACAAAAAATTGTCCAGAGACCCCCTCCCCCCCCCATACACACAGAAAATTTTCAACTTGGACAATGTCCAACTTGGACAGCCCAGGTCTACAGGTTGTCCAAGTTAGGGTAATGCAGACATTGTGTGAGTTAAAGTAACATGGACAGCCTGGACAGGTCCGAGTAAGGGGGTAATGTAGACATTGTCCAAGTTGGGGTAACATGGACATTGTCCAAGTTGAAGTAATATGGACATTGTCAGAGTTGGGGTAATGCAGACAATGTCCAACTTGGACAGCCCAGACAGGTTGTCCAAGTTAGGGTAATGTAGACATTGTCCAAGTCAGGGTAATGTGGATATTGTCTGAGTGAGGGTAATGCAGACATTGTGTGAGTCAAAGTGATGCAGACAGCCTGGACACGTTGTCTGAGTTTGGGTAATGCAGACATTGTCTGAGTTGGGGTAACATGGACATTGTCAGAGTTGGGGTAATGTGGACAATGTCCAACTTGGATAGCCCAGACAGGTTGTCCAAGTTGGGGTAACACAGACATTGTCTGAGTGAGGGTAATGCAGACATTGTCCAAGTTAGGGTAATGCAGACAACCTGGACAGGTTATCTGAGTTTGGGTAATGTAGACATTTGTCTGAGTTGGGGTAATGTGGACATTGTCTGAGTTGGGGTAATGCAGACAATGTTCAACTTGGACAGCCTGGACAGGTTGTCTGAGTTGAGGCAATGTGGATATTGTCAAAGTCAGGGTTATGCAGACATTGTCTGGGTTTGGGTGTTGTGGACATTGTCTGATTTAGGGTAATGTGGACAGCCTGGACAGGTTGTCTGAGTTACCCCCCCACACACACACACACACAATTTTCAACTTGGACAATGTCCAACTTGGACAGCCCAGACAAGTTGTTGAAGTTACCACACACACACACACACACACACACACACACACACACAAAATTTTCAACTTGGACGACATTTCCTGACTGGGGCCTTGGTGGATTGGGACAAGTGCTTTCCTGCCGATGTACGCTGCTCGCGGCTGATTCTCTACATGAAAGTCTAGTTTGCACTCGGTCAGTCTTGCTGATGTATCTTTTCCGATTTTGCAGATCGCGAAGAACAAGGGTCTGACGCCGGGCAAGAAGAAGGAGAACAGGAACCCGCGCGTCAAACACCGCCGCAAATTCCGCCGCGCACTGATCCGCCGCAAGGGGCAGGTCAGTCACTTCAGCACCACTCGCTCGCACGCTCGCACGCAGCCACCCCACCCCCACAAAGCTTGGTGCCACCATGTAAACATGAACGCACACCTTGGTGCCACCATGTAAACATGAACGCACACACACACACACGCGCGCGCGCGCGCGCGCACGCGGAACCTGTCACTTTCTTCACAGACACCGCATTTTTACTGCGTCCCCAGTTTCGATGTTCACCCCGTGGACTTTACCGCGCAGAGCAAGTTGTAAGTTCAGGGATACATTGCTTATCAGTGTTGCATCCTGTGTGAACCCGACTTCACAACACTGCTGATACGCGCTGGTCCCTCGTTGACAAACTCGCGCCCAATTCCACGCAGAGCAACGCGATTGACCCACAGGCGCGTACGACGCCCAGACTGACGCGTTGACGTCTGTTTCAGGTGCGGCCGGTTCGCACGGAGACGACGCGCTACGGGGGCGAGTTGTCCGGGATCCGCGCCGGACGCATCGCCAGCCGCAAACTCAAGTAGCGCCACCTGCTGCCACAAGGGCGTCCAGCGGAATTTGACGCCACTCGTCAGACAGCGTGAAACACGTCATGTAGTTGAGGGATTCAGCGGAAAATTGCAGGAACGCCGTTCACCAGGTGGCGTTACAAGTGTGAAGCACCACCAGAGTGGCAGCTCGTACAGCAGCCACCACAAGGACATCGCTTCTCGATGCTCGCTCGGCCAAACACTGTTTCGCACGAGATGCGTCAGAATCGCAAAACAAATCCAATGTGTGTACCGGTAAGTGCACAGAGCCACCTGGTGTCCAGGGACGCAGCTGACACACGTCATGGCAGTGGCAGGCCCAATACGTTTTGTTCAGGTGAACGAACGCCACTGGTGTCGGTAGGTTCACATGAAATGTCACGTTTGTTTATGGAAAGAAATGTCCAATGCGGAACCACGTTTTTCGTGTTGTGTGTGTAGAATTCGACGCAGTCCCAGGAACACACGGTCGTTTTGTACAGTTTATTAACATCATCAGTCATTTGTGCAGTACAGACACACACATCACGCGCGGAACATCTGTACAACAGTCCTGATTCTCATCTCAATGTGCGCGTTCGATTCCGGCGCCGAACGCACCGAGGCCCAGTCGCGTCCCTCGTGGTACGTTCGCCGCGCAGGTCCGAAGTGAGCACGCTCATGTGCACGAGTGAACCAAACATCACGCCATGCATTCACGCTCCAGAGTTATACGAACTACTTCTGTCCAAATGGCGCAAAACAATCCAAATTGACGAAGGTGGAGTAACTGCATGCCCCTTATCTTTTGTCATCGAGACAAAAGAGTTGCAGCGTCAACGACTTGTGCCGCATCTTGCATGAAGTGGGACTGAACTTCCGAACACGCTTTTCCGTCTGTGTCTCGGTGCATCAGCCAATTGTCTGGATCGAAATTTCCCGCGCGTTGAAAGTACGCACAGTCACACAGAAACAACCATTTCTACCAGAAACTTCCTTCATCTCTCAAACGCTCATTCACGACAAACCGAACAACTAAAATCACATGCACAACAGATATGTATCACTTTAAACACAAAACTGTCTGCCGGAATTGCAGAACTTCCCGAATACAAATGTGCAGAATCGCAAGATGAACCAGCGTGAATCGGACCACAACTGCACGCGTGTGTACTCATCACATATTCAAGACCAGAACAATGAGTTTGTGCTGCGCGCACAAATAAGCGCGCGCACGTTGCAAATGGTATTGGGCGCTCGCGACGCCCACCACGAAAGCGAGGCTGCTTGAACAGACAACGCTGCATTGCAGCCGTTACCATGACAACTTTTCCACACCACCACCAATTTTACCCGATGTGGACGACCAAAGCTCAGTCTCACACACTGCCGTTGTTGTTCGCAAAGCAGAAACGCGTACCCAAGTGTTGATTTTCCCTAAAGACCCTACACTGCACGAGAGAAACTTTCCGGCGCGCCTTCTTGTCGTTTTCTCTGTTCCCCCCTTTGAGCGACCCGAGGTCACCGAACCAATAGAAAACCCAACAAACTGAAACACAACGAACTTTTGCGTTTCACAACGCAACTGCTTTTTCCATGACTGCAAACTAAACGCGCGTTGTTCCTTTTTGACAATACAGTGAACCAACCGGGATATTGCTATGTACAGATACGAAGATAAAAGAGACGCGTTAAAATTATGCAGCTTTGAAAAAAAAAACTTGTTTCACCCCTTTTCATGACATTTACGCTTTAGCAGCATAGATGCGAAAACGCCGCAAACTGCGAGATCTCCGTGATAACGTGCGGAATTCGCTGCTCGTCTGTACGACTTTTCCCACGCAGCGTTTGGTGATAAAACGTCAATTCCAAACACAGCTTTTGTTTCACCATTTCACAAACAAGTCCCTGATTGCAAGTTTCGTTTCTGTGTTTTTATTGTTGCGCCGTTTTTGCATCCAGGTTGTCGAAACTGAGAATGTAGAGTAAGTAGCTCCCCCAGTCTGCCCAGTCGGTAGAGGCGCCCCCTGTTCTCCCGCGCTCCACAAGCAGAAGCGCCCTCTATGCTCCGTACACACTCTCGTCGCTGTACGCGATGTAGAGGAAGAAGTCTTCTTCATGGTGCTCCTGCAACAGAAATCAGATCCCAGTGTCGATACCCTCAGCTGTTTTCAAAGCTCAGCGTGACGCCCTGTTCTAAGTCTTGTGCGTCCACAAACTGTGTTTCACGACAATGGACGGTTTCCAGGGCACAGCTGCTCAAACGAGTAATCCGGCCATTCGCGTGAACTGCCGACTCACAGTCATGTGAACCAACGAAAGGCCAATGCGAGGTGAAAGAGAACAAAGTGGGGCACCGACTTTGTTTCGAGTCGCCGACTGACAACGAGCAAAGTTCCGGAAGTATCGCTGGTGTGTGTTGAAGTCGAGTGGAAGTCAGCGAGACGGGAGGTATCAAGCTCCACCAACCCCTTCAAAAAAGATTCTTTCCCCGCCCCCTCCCTCCCATTTCGCTACAGTTGCAAAAATTCTGATTCGCACAGTGCTGCGTTCGCGTGCTTCTCTGGGATTTTGAACCAATCCGACACTTGAACTTCAATCGTTGAAGTTCGTGACGCGCAACAAGTCGCTGCTCGTATCAACAGCACTTTGTTGCGGACGCAGATTGTGTGGATCTCTTCGCATTGTGTTTCAATGCATCCGTCTGCAGCAAACAAACCAGCCCACTTTTCCACATATATTTTGTCAATGGAAGGTTACCAGGGCAAACCAGTCCGACTGTTGTTTGCAAGTTCCTGGGGTCGCAGGCAGTTGCCCACGGAAATGTTTGCGACAATCGTTTGGTGGATATTCTTGGGGCCACAATCAACCAACACGGCAGTGGACAACTCGTGGTCTCGCCCGCCCAATTCAAATTCACTGTCTTTCCGAGTGACCAATGACAAGATTTTACGTGCTGTTGCGCATACTGGGAACTGCATTTGCGAGTTACTGAATTGTGTACCCTGAGGGGCAGTGAAACAATACACATCTGATTGGGGACAAAACCCCACAGGGAACACGAATGCTTGAAAAAGGACATGCCACGTCGATTGCGCAACACGGAAGATATAATGAAGTTCAGGTTCAGTTCAAAATTCCAATTCGCACAATCACAACCGTCACATCAGTTCTTCCATTCAGCAAAAAGGTCTTTTTGAATTAGAATTGCATTTTACTTGAACAGAATCAGTCTCCAGCCCTTTCAAGCAAATGGAAAGACAAAAGTTACCAGGCACCGTGAACCTAGGCCCCAATCTCAGGGGCACTGCCGTCCCACCAACGCCAGCGGCTTGATGTGTCGCGTCGCTGTACAAGTCAAACGTGCTCTACTGCGCCAAGTCGACGCAGCGCTTGCTGACTTGTTCAGTGATACACATCGCACGGTGTGTCCAATCAACAAGCACTGAACAATTCACGCAAAAATGACGCCAGGTAGCGTTTGCGTTGTTTACCTGGTAGAGGGCGCCCATGGTGGCGCTCGTGGGCGGGATCACATTGTTGACGAAGAAGAAAAGAGCGTCCTCCGGGCGAAGGTGGATCCGTTTTCGAATCAGAAAGTAGAACTGGCCCACGGTCAAATCGGAGGGGACCAGATACTTCTTCTTGTCCAGGTCTCCAACACGAGCTTTCGGAGCCTTCTCCACGATCACCTGCAGAGAAACACAGTGCCAGATGAGAGATACGGAGAAAGTGAGAAACTTCTCTCACATTCATCTGATGAAAAACAAAGTCAAGCAAGCAATTGACCAGTTCCCGGTCTTTGACATGGGGGTGTCGCAAAGGAGCAAACGCAACCAAGTTAGATATGACGGATACAAACACTATTCACCAATTGATTGATCATGTTGAGGGTTCATTCAAACAGGTTCCAACACCTTCGTTCGATTGGGATGAAAACACTGGGCAGGAAAACACTGTCAGACTGGTTTGTGTGAAAGCGAATTTACGTAGTTGTAACAGGGGGTGAGGGAGAGGGCTTGATCTTGTGCACCAATGATCTCTCTTACATTCGAGATCCCACGGCAAAATATTTACGAAAAGCATAATCACCGATTGTCGCTCAAAAACCAGCTAGAGAAAACATCGAAAGCAAATTTTATGGTTTCCGCGACACAACACGTGCAGGTGAGGTGGAAATTCTTGAATTCGACAGCAAACACTTCAATTCAATGCGATTCCAACCGTGCGCACACACACACGCGCGCGCACACACTGGTCACACAAACACACGACCGAGTAGATTCTCAAATGCATTTTCCATCGCTTTGGCCCGAACGTCGTCGACGCATTGCTTGTCCAGGCAAGTGTGCTCGCGCGGACCAAAACGGTATCTGCGGTCCAAAACTTGCCCATTCGGATGGCAGATGAAATGCCCTTCGTGTTTGCTAGGTCGAAATTCTGTGGCGATTGAATGTTCTCGAACACCACTTTCCCGTGCAGATGTGCAGATTTGCTTTCAATCTCGTCGTTTTGCAATTTCACTGAGAAGTAGGGAGCTGAACGCGCGTGGTTCTGCACCACAGATCAACACCACAACTTTTAACGATGGCTAGATACCGTGAACTGGTCAAACTACAAAACTGTCATACTCTAAATGGTGGTTGAAAGTTGTTTTCAGTATTTACACGTGTTTCACAGAAACCCACATTTTGACTCTTGAAGAATGACGTGTTTGAATCATAAATCTTGTGATGCAACGCAGATCAAACTTTGCAAATTTTCAAAGTTAGATCTGCAAACACTTTCGAGTTGTTGGGATCAAACTTTGAATCTATGTGTGACTGAGAAATCTTGGTCAAGCAAATGAGTATGGACAAATCTGGAAACAAAAACAGAAACTTGGGGAGATTGGTGAAGACGACGAAATGTTTGCTGAACATTCAAAGCAAGTTAATGCCACTCACTGGAACTCTGTCTGGATACTTCTTCCTGATTTTCTCTCCTTCTGCCCTCCTCTTCTCAAACGGATGCTCTTCTTTGTATTCCCACCTCATGTTGCTCATGAAATATTCAGTTGAAATGAACGAACTCCAGAAAGATGCTTCTCAGTTTCAAGATGGCGACGCTTTGTTTATTGTTACTTCCTCGTACGAAAAGTATAGCTCCGCCAAGAAATAGTTCACCGGTATTATGCACCAAACAGTTCAAAACTGCAGTTTATTGATGAAAAAAATCTGTTTTGTTAACTGCGATGGACTTGCTTGCAGTCTTCTGTTGTGTTGGGACACAAATGAATGAATCCGTCAACGCGCGTTGATATTTGAGGATTTGTTCACACTCACATGATCAGTACAAAAAGGTGACGTCACGTTTGTGATGAATTCGCGATAAATACACTGCCAACAGAATGGTAATGATGATCCAAAAACTTTTGAAAAAGGCAAAATTTTCCGCGCGGCTCCGTGCAGCTGTACGAGTATCTGTAATCTGTTTTTGCAGGGTCTTTTCTTTGCGTTTTTCTCCAGACTTTAGTCCAATGTTGTGTGATCAACGTCAAGTAAGTCATGATGTCCGAGAATAACTGCACTGCCTCACGGTCAAAACACGCGCACTGTAGTCTGCGAAGCTGTCCAATCCATGCACGAGCAGTGGTTTCCACCGTCGTCCTCTCGCATTTGTCCTCGCGCGAATCATCAGGAGGAAGCTCACAGAGGTTCATCCAGATTTCGGGGACGGCCAGATTTTACAGCGGGAGGCACAGACCACTCGCCCCTCAGCGAAGTGCTGACTGATCTGCCCCCTTGTACCGTGCACGGGTGTGACACGTGGAGATGTGTGTGTGTGTGGGGGGGGGGAGCGGTAACGAAGATCTGGACATTGCTGAAGTAGAATCTGCCGCAGGACCTGCACCACCTCCGAACCGACAGGAGCACGGTGACCTCCTGGGTTCGCTGGGGCACTTCCCTTGCACTCGGGCCGTGCCGCTGCAGCAGCTCACGGTGACCATGAAACAGCTGGAATTCTGAGTTTGTGGCTTGATTGATTTTGGGATTCCACTGTGTGGATTTCATATTCTACGCATTGTGCGCAGAAGGTCCGCTGCGTCGACTCGTGCACGTACGTGATCCCCTAAATATGCATTGTCAGGTGAAGAAAATGTCCTGACAGAGATTTCATACGGACACCCCCCTTGAGAGTGCATGGGTGTGTGTCAATGCCTTCATCACCACCAGTTGGGAAGGTTGGATTCAGGTGGCCAGAAAATGTCAAGTGCGACCACATCCGAATTGGAAAAAGTCGGCTTGTGTTCCTGTCTTCACCCAAACTTCTGCAGGATTCATCGTGATCTCTGGTGCCAGCAGAACGTCTGTTGCCTTTCACAATGAACTTGTTGCACTCATGCAAAGAAACGTGCAGGTGAAAATCTGGCGGTATGGAGGAGTATTCGACATCTGCAACAAACACTGGCCATGGACGGACACGAAAAGGAAGAGAGGAGTCCACACAAACCTTGAAGATCGTCACAACAACCTGGAGCACGTTGGGCCTTTTATAAACACAGGATGCCTCGGGCGCAATGTATCTGTACTTGTAAAGAAGGGAGAAGAGAAAGAAAAAGAAGGAAAAGAAAAGAAAACGGACGCCCCCTGACCCAGAGCCCTGCCCCTCGAAGCTGCACGTCTCCGGCCGGGCGCAGCTTCCCCGCGTCACCCCGACCGACTCGCTGCGAAGCCGCCACTCCAGCTGCAGCTTCACACCGGAACGGGTCAGTCACGACGGAATATACACCACGCCACGTGGGCGCACCAAAACACGAGCGGACTAAACCACCACACAAGCACTTTCGTTGTTGGGGTTTTGATTTGGCGCGCCAAGACGGTGGTCTCAGACTCGGAGTTCATTGTGAATGCGTTGCTTCCTGAAGCAAGTGAAGACAGGGATCGCACACTCTTCGAGTTTGAGAAGCGCATTTCGCACAACTGTGCGAGTCTGGTTGCGAAAAAGAGATGGTTTTCATGGGTCAATCGAGACAATGATCGAAAT
>JAAUXT010009779.1_pt1 | contig 16488 bp, 19 predicted proteins | sample 7278171 | NCBI WGS metagenome assembly JAAUXT01 (sample SAMN14350112, study PRJNA611818) | marine sediment metagenome | isolation source: surface marine sediment (1.8m) | place: French Polynesia: Moorea | collected 2018-08 | reverse complement strand
CAAGGAGGACCAGGAAGAATTGATAAACAAGGAAGAATTGATGACATTAATGCCGCTGCAACGCTGCAAGGGACTTCGCACTGCAGTTGCCTTGAGCACTGCTTCTCGTTGTTGTTGCAGAGTGGCGCTGCGGCCGCGGCTGCTGCAGGAGCCGATTCAACTTCTGCGCGCCACGCGTATCAGGTGAGCCGCGCCCTGGTGTTTGGGTCTGTTTCAAGCTGAGTACTTTGCGCCAAGGCACAAGCCTGTCACGAGGAGTTTGTTTCTGTCTGGAAGAAACGTTTCCACGCAGTCTGCTGACAAGTGACTTCAATCAAGGATTGTTTCAGGCAGCTCGCCCTGCCCCACCAAAGATCATCTGCCTGACAAGAGGTGTTTGGAGTGGGGGGCAACGGCTTGAATTCCGTCAGTATTTGTGCTCTCGTGTTTTTCAGCGCGCGGATGATGGCCTCGCCGCAGGAATCGGCGCAGAACCAGATGAAGGAATATTGGGAGAAGAACCAGCGGCTCCAGCGACCCAACTCCCCTTGGATAATCTACGAGTGAGCGTGCACACATTCATACACACACACACACACACCACACACACACACACACACACACACACACACACACACACACACACACACACCGCACGTTTTGGCCGTTTACGTGCACACACGAATCAGCCGCGACTCTGCAACTTGTAACAGCTAAGACACATGACAACTGATTGTCAAATGTTTGCTTGAGGTGTATGACCGTTTTGATTTCTGTTTGACAGGTGGCATTTCCCGATGATGACGTCACTGACGCACAGATTCACAGGCGTTGTCATGTCAACAGGTCAGTTTGACTGGATGCCCGTGCTCCCACGTGTTGGCACAAGGACCCAAAGTGTTCTAAACGTGCATTGCACAAGGGCTGATAAGAATCCAGGGAACGCAGTGTTGTGTCATTTGTTTGGTGTCTGTGACGCAAAATTGCATCGCACGTTGCCACGCTCTGAACAACTCAACAGGCGTCGCGTAAAGTGGCGCTGGCGACGCACTTGTCGACGTACGCGTTGACTTTCGCGTTTGTCATACCCGTCTTGGGATGCGGTGTCACTGAATTTCAAGATCACCAAAGGCATAGAAATCCCCTCGTACACTGTGCAACGTGGCGCATCGCGGGATGAACCTGACCTCAAGTGTCCCTTCCCTCACAGGGCTGTACGCAGCAGCGATCGGCCTGCTGTGCACGTCCAAGGACGTGGGGACGCTGGTGGCGATGGTGCAGAACTGGAACCTGGGCGCCGCCGTCTGGTTCCCGATGAAGGCGGCCATGGCGTTCCCGCTCATCTATCACTACTGCAACGGAATCCGACATCTGGTGAGTGCGTGCAGTGCGCATGTTCATAAGGTCCACACAACACGTGCCGGGTCCACAGATTACGCAACAAAGGCCACACGCTCAAGCGTTTGACCCGATCCAGGCAAACCCGCAGCATTCTCTGGAATGACAACAGCAATGTGTCGCATTTTCCCACAAATATGACGACGTACACGTTTCTGCAAAGGCCACAGCGTCTGCATTTGAATGGCAGATAGCTCACCGAGGGGCACACACACGCACGCACACACCTGGCTGGGCTTGCTCGCCTTTGGGTGCGTGTTTGTTGGGATGCACCCACATTCCAGACCATCTTGACTCGGCAGTGAACCACAATTCCAACTTTCGTGTGCGAACAGCTGTCTGCACTTCGCTTCTGTTTGCAGTGGTGGGACTACAAGGGCGGTTACGAGTTGAAGACGCAGTACCAGTCAGGCATCGCGTGCTTCAGCATAGCCACGCTCGTGTCCTTCGCGTTGGCAGGATACGCCTACATGTGATGCACGGGTGGACATATCTACAGACTGTTTCAAACTGGATGCGTCCGACACCCACACAAGTCAACGGGTGTTGTGTCGCTACATAGGAAGGGGTGCGGCAGGCCCTTCGCCATTTCGTTGCCACGAAGAAAAACACTTGTTTTCAGCTGTGAAGTGGAAGGGGCCACACAAAGACAATTGCATTTGATTTTTCATCAGCAAAGGAGTCGGTCGTATTTCAAGCAGGAGCAATTGGCAATTGAAAGTAATTCGGTTTTTCTCCAGAAAATACGAGCATATTTTTTGGTTTGTTGAAGCAGAAAGATGGATGTACCAACAACGTTGAAATAAACTTTGTCCGAGATCATTTGTCGATCTACACAGTGGAAACAACCTCTGTTTTCAGTCGGATCCTGCAGGGAGTTCGGGGGAAGTCGACCGCAAGGGTCTGTTTCATTCGAAAAAATTTGACTGAAAAATTTATGGCTTGGCTGAAGGGTGCAACGCAACCAGGGGCGGGGTTGGGGGAGGTCAGGAGTCCTGTGGATCCGTTCACAAAAGTCACGCGTTCGTGTTTTGACAGTGCAAACCAAGAATTTAATGTGATGTGACGCAGATTATATTCTAATGTGAACTGATTTAGGAGGCAGATGTGTGGTCAGTTTACCCATCGGAGGGCAGCAGCATTCCTGCAGCCTGCAAGTCATGCATTCACAGGGTTAATGTAATGCGCTATTCCACCGGATGGCGGCAGCACTGCGCAGCGCGCCGCAGAGGGCAGCACTGAACCGGAACAGCGCGTCGTCAGGGAGACAGGCGACAACGCCATGATGGAGCCCACGGCTCACCTTTTCTTTCTATTTTTGAGGTTTTTACATTAAAAACACAAGCAGAAACAAGTCAAAATGGCGACACAAACACAGACTATAAAGAGGCCTCCGGTGCTGACCGAGAGACCGCATGATTATCTCTATGGTGAGTGGAAATTTTGTTGGCAAGTTTCCCATGCAACTGATCTTCCTGGATGACTTTTGAAGTCATGCAGTCGTGCGGATTTCTGAACCAAACATCTTCAAGTGACAGACTGGGGTTCTCTGAAACTCTCCACTTGCTTTCAGATCCGCACTACACGGTGTCGGGTGAGCGCGATCATGGAAGGGCGACTTTCCGGGCGCAAACAAACCAAGTCGTAAGTTTCCTTTCAGATTCCTGGATCCTTATTTGCCTTGAGGTGAGATTTTGCCCAGACCTCAGACACGAAGGAATCTTTGACCAAGCAGAATAGGTTTCAAACTGCGAGGAGGAATTTGTCAGGCAAAACAAAATTACGTTTCGCTCCCGATTTCTTCAGTGCCCATCAGATATGCAAACTTGTGCACTCCTTGACCTCAACACAGACAGCTCTCGGAAAAGTGGGAGGGGCTCAACGGTCCAAAAATCTGCAGCAGTTCAACAAGGACGTTTGGATGGACACAGGAGGCTCATGTTTAGTCCCGCCGTGCGTCGATCTCACATTCTCGTTTCTCTCTCGTCTCGGCAGAGGCTGGTCCCGAACTTTCCGACCATGTTCAGCGAGTTGCGGCACCACTCTCGCTTCGGCGTCGTCCACCAGAGCGCCGACCCCGTCCCGAGGTTCATCTCCCGCCAGTGGCGCGGCGGCGGCGGCGGCGGCGGCGGCGGCGGTGGCGGCGGCGGCGGCAGTGGCGGTATCGACATCGGCGGTGGTGGTGGTGGCGTCTGCTGCAACCCACAGGCGTAAGTTGTGGTCTGCTTCATATCAAACCTGGTGTCGTGGTGTTTCTGACAGATTCCTGAGCAACAACGGACTGGCACACGTCGCAATTTGGATCACATCTCAACTGAAGTTTGAACCCGAACTGCTGTTCTTAACCTGTGTGCGTGAACTCTTTGTTTGGTCTGTTGCCGACATGACTTGGCGTCAATCAGGCAAATTCTTCACATGGAATATGTGAGAACTTTGGGTTTGCTGGGAGCTAGCACGAAACCTCCCAACTCGTTGCCAGGCAACACTGTGATGCCTTTGTTTCATGCAGGTCTGACGCGGCGCTTCAGTTCCAGCAGCGCCAGATCGACGATCCCCAGACGACCGGCAAAAACAGATACAAATACTTCCGCAGGTGAGGAATAGCGCTCCGAACACCGCGAAATGCTGCACGTGCACACCTCCGATCAGGCGCACTGATATATTGCAAATTTATAACTTGTCACTGGCACACCAGTACACATGTTCTGATTTGTGTTTCAGACCCATCATTCCGTTTCTGCAGCAGATGCCTCCGGACGTCGTGTTGGCCAGTTCCAGGTAGAGTCTGTTTCTTCTCGTACTTGTGTTGAAACTGGTGCGGACAACGAAATGATTCTGGTACTTCCGACCAGACACATGTTTGTTGACCAGGACGCCGAAGTCCTTGGCTTCGTCTTGAATACTGTTGGCAGTGCAACAACAATCACCAGACAAAATGTGTTTTCAGGCAGGGTGGAGCTGTTGGGGGCCTGTCCGGTGACCAGTACGGCTCGTCGGGTGCGCTTCAGGGCGGCTCCGGCGGCGCGGCCCCGGGGGAGGCCGGGCGCGCGGGCTCGGCCTCCGCCGCCGCCGCTGCCGGAGCCGCCGCCGCCGGAGGCCCCGCCGTGCGGACCGTGATGACGCAGACGGACTACCGCGAGTCGGAGGCGCAGACGGACCCGTACACCCCGGAGTACGTGCTGCGGCCCGGCAGTCAGCCGGAGCTCCTCACGCTCGCCACGCTGTCTTACGGTGCGTATTCTCATACATTTACTCAACAATAGAATCACAAAGGCTTGTGCCCGTAGGTGGACACAGGATCTACAGTCAAGGAGTGAGGGCAACCGCCTCTGGGTGGGTGGGGGGAATCTTGGAATTGAGTGCAAAACTGAAACCGTTTTGCAAAATTTGTGGCAAAATAGAAAAGCCCTGGATTTGGGAGCCTCACGCCTCTGGGCCCTGCCTCTGCAGCAGCTTGTCCGTGTGCGCAGGTCGCGGGCTGCCGGCGGGCCTGGCCGAGGTGGAGATGATCGAGCGCGCGCGCGCAAAGCGGGCGTGGGAGGCGACGCTACCGCCGCTGGACGACCCGACGCAGCTCGACAAGCGACGCAAGATGATGGACGAGATGGAGAGACAGGAGTGGGCGGTGCGCGAGGCCGAGATAGAGAAGTGAGTGCGATACTCTCATGAGAAGGGGCGAGATGGAGAAGTGAGTGTGACACTCATGAGGGGGGTGAGATGGAGAAGTGAGTGTGACACTAATGAGAGGGGGCGAGATGGAGAAGTGAGTGTGACACTCATGAGGGGGGTGAGATGGAGAAGTGAGTGTGACACTCATGAGGGGGGTGAGATAGAGAAGTGAGTGCGATACTCTCATGAGAGGGGGCGAGATGGAGAAGTGAGTGCGACACTGATCAGTGAGACAGAGAATGTAATCAAAGGGGGCCGACTCCCTTGCGAGGGATCCACTTCCTTTGAAAAATTTCACATGTTTTGCGCCTGTGGCACTGTGCAAAAAGAGTGTCAGCGAAGTCCACCACTGAACAAAGTTGACATTTCTCTGTCAACAAATGCCAAGTGTGGCAATTGGTTGCCTCTTTCGTTTGTTTCAAAAAATATTTTGCCCTGCAGTAACGTGTGTGTTGTGTCGCTGCAGGCTCCAGGAGGCGCGACTCGAGGTGCTGAAGAAACTGCTGCAGGAGCGAGAGGAGAAGCACCAGGAGCAGAACGCCAAGAGGCTCGACAGACTCTGGTGAGCGTGCACACACACGCAGACACACGCACACACACACACACGCACAAACACACACACGCACAAACGCTCGAATACGTACACACACACATGTAAACACATGCGCACACGCACACACACACACACACACACACACACACACACACACACACACACATTTGCTGAAATGCCCGTGTCTTCACGTTTCAGATTTTATTCGGTCTGACCTTTTGAATAAACTCGCCTGAGAGTCGAATGTCGATCGAGTTGAGACGATTGATTGACTACAACTACAACTACGTTCTGTGTCCCTTGCAGGGCCAAGAAACAAGAGGAAAAGGAAGAGAGAGTCAAGAAAATACGCAACGAACACATCAAAAGTAAGATTCTCTTGTTGTCCCTTTTCCATTGGCATTTCTCGAAATTCACGTGTATCACACACGTGTGCGGTGAGTTTGGTCAGACCAAGCGCAAAAGGCCCCAATTCAAAGTTCCTGGCCTGCAGTCCACATCCATGGGCGGCACGACATATTATCGCCCTTCCTTCGCGCCACTTCGGCGCATCACACCACCGCGCATGTCCTTCTCTCCCGCAGTGATCCGGAAGTTGACGGAGCGGCGGCGTCGCGTCGAGGGGCGTCTCGAGCGGCGTGACGTGACCCGCGAGTACGGTGACCCGGGGTCGGCGGCGTTCGCGCCGCTCACGCGCATCGGCGTCTTCCCCGACCGCAACGCCGACAACTTCGTCGTCAAGAGTCGCTACCTCAGCACCTACGAAGGTGAGGACCGATCTCAGGCTGCTGAGGCTGGTCGCGCACAGAGCGTGGAGCAATGTTGTTACAATACACTCTGAATGGCTCCAAAAGCCATTGGAGTGTGTTTGTCTCTTCAGACTCTGGTTTTGTACAGGACCCAATGGGGCCAGAGTGCAATGTAACACGGTCAGAGGGTAGTGTAACATGGCATGCAACCAAAAACAGCGTGGAACGACGGGCAGGGCGCGACCCCCCTCAGGGCACGAACGAAAGTTCCGAATGCAGTTGTACAATGAGGCCTCATTCACCCAGACCACGTGTTGCGTTGTGTGTTGCAACATCTGTGTGGCTGACGCAAGCAAATTGGCACAAATCCTATTCGTGCGTGCAAGGTTGCAACATGCAATGCGATGTGCAGTCTGTGTGAATTCTCTCATGACATCAAAGCCTGAGGTCAATGCCAACTCCAATGCGTAGATCTAGTCTGTGTGAATGTGGCCTGAGACTGTTCGTTTTCCATACACACGAGGTGGGTCCCGAGGGGCTGGGAGGAGGGTGGGACAAAAGTGGGTTGGGTGGGCCTGGTGGGGTAAAACAGTGTTTGGGTGTTGGGTGCCTCACACAACGCAACACGCAAAGCAATGCGTAGTCTGTGTGAATGAGGCCTGAGTCAGTTTGTTTCTCTCGGCGTCAGGTCTGTGTGAGCTGGAGGCGTCGCTGCCGGACTTCGTGACGCAGCCGCGGATCCGCGCGCCCAAGCCGCGCAGCGCCGATGCCGCCGGCTACACGCGCCGCAAGTACCGCCACGAGAGGGAGCTGGCCGAGATACATGAGGTGGGTCCGGGGGGCAGGAGGGGGAGGGTGGGGTCGGGTGTTGGAGAGGGGTCACCGAGATACATGAGGTGGGTCCGGGGGGCAGGAGGGGGAGGGTGGGGTCGGGTGTTGGAGAGGGGTCACCGAGATACATGAGGTGGGTCCGAGGGGGCGGAGGGGGAGGGGTGTGGAGGGAGGGAGCCGGCCGAGATACACCAGGTGGGTCCGAGGGAGGAGGGAAGAGGGGGCAGTATGGTTGGGGTCAGGAGTGAGTTGTATAGACTGGTTGTGTTGTGAGGAATTAGATGGCCGAGTGCAAGGGTAGGCCGAGGGAATCCATGGTCTGAAGCTCCCTGGAGGATGATCACAAGGTTGCGCCGTGCGAGGAGGCTTGGGTCCTTTCACAGGAACAAGTCTCTTTTTCCCAGCTGATCGCTCTGAAACCTTCTGAACCTGAAGTACTCGTGTACGCCCCCGTGTTGCGCCCCATCCCTGCCGCTTGTTGCTCGCTGCTCACGCGCCCCGTCTCTCCACGCCCGCCCTCCCGCCGCCGCCTTGCAGCTGCTGGCGGAGGAGAAGGCGCGGCGCGAGGCGGAGCAGCGCCGCCGGGTCCGCTTCGACGATGACGCCGGCAGCCTCTCCGACAGCGAAGTACGCCGCCCGCGTGCGTGTCGTGTACTGGGCCTGATGCGTCACGCGGGGCGTCGCTGTGCAGGTCAATGGGCGTCGCGTTGCAAGTGACGAGAGCTTCTCCCATTGACTTGTGCAGGGAGCCAACGTATGACGTAACCATTGTTCAGGGGCCCCGATGTGGCACCGTGTTGCAGCACTATGTGGATATGGTGGAAGGATGTGTTTTGTACTTGGTGCACTGCAATGTTCGTGGACTCTTGTTGCGTCCGCTTGCGACGACAGTCTTTTGTTGGTTCCTCGGCAGGGGTGGGGTTCTGCACTTCGTCGCAAGCAGGCACAACAGGACTTGCCATCTGAGGCACGTTTTTACAAAAGACGCGTGCATGTGTCGATCCTTTTGTGGAAACTAGCCCAAAGAGACGGCGTTTCAGTCCTGTGGAAAAATGGTTTGAGTTTGATGTGAAAACTTGTGGTTTCGTGGTTTTGTCTTCATACCTCTCCCATTGACATTTTATGCACACACCTGTGAAGCGATGGCAGGATGAATTCCTGCAGCACTAAGTGTTGATATCATGGTTTCACAAATGTCTTGCAGTCAGGTGTTTTGAGGACCACATGAACACAGTGTACAGTGCAGAAAGATTTGCACTTTGTTTGGTGGACACTGCACACACTGTTGTGGTTCTGAGGGTGTTGGTTCTTTTCATCCAAAAATCATGGCGATTCATGTTTTTGAACGAGATTCGCAAGTTGAAAGTTTCTGCGAAGCGACAACTTATGCTGCAACGACGGAATGCAGTAGTGAAATGACAGCCCACCGTGCAATGTTCAGCTCATCTCAATGCGTATTTCTTCGTGTCGTGTCGCAGGTTCTGAAGGAGCAGCGGCTGAAGCAGGACGAGGGGCCGAAGCCGCTGCGCTTCCTGCAGAAGATCGAGAAGCCGGTGCCGCGGCCCCCGACCCCGACCGTGGCCGAGCCTCCTGAGGTGAGTGCCACACCCTGACCCAACCAAAATCACCCTCTTAAATGGGGGCGCCATCAAGGGCTGAGCTCCCTCGGTGAGTGCTGCACCCGACCCCAACCATAACTGAACCCACCTGACGTGAAGGTGCCACCTCTGAGGTGATTCCCGCAGCCCACTGCTCCGGCAGTGGCCGAACAACTCGAGCCGAGTTGAGTGCCGCTGCCCTGACCCAACCGTGGCGTGAGTGTCGGCTCCAGCCCCGACTGTGGTCGAGTCCCCCGGCTGAAATGAAAACAATCCCATGCACTGTGTAGCCCTGAAGAACGTTTTCCTTTTGGTCCAGAAAACAGTCGAAGATGATTTTCTTTCAAGTGTCGGTTGACTGAAACCCTGAGTAAGAAATAAGACACGAAGAGAATTCGTGTCTGGATGCCGGGTGCTTCAGTTCACTCAACCCTGTACTTCACTGCAGATTGTGTGTTTCCCTGCAGGAGGATGAGGAGGAGAGGGAGCTGGCGGCCATCCTGCTGCAGCAGGTCATCCGGGGCAGAGCCGTGCAGAACATGGTCAGTTCCGCTTCCGGTTTGAGCTCCGGTCAGGTTCACACGTGATGCGTCTTGTGTGGTTCGCCTCAAAACTTGTTGACAGGCGAGGGAGGTCTGGCAATGTAGGGCCATTGACTTGCATAAAGCAGGCATGCAGTGTCGAGCAACGCTGCAGTGTCATGACGAACGTGCTTCCGTTCAACTTCCGGTAGAAGTGTGTTCCGGGAAGATCCTCACGACACATGCGCCACGTGTCACGCCCATAAAACGGGCACAGCGTGGACTTTGTGGTGCAGCCCGTTGATTTCTTCAGAGACACACTCACTGCACAAGAACTTTGTGCAGTCAGTTGTACTTCTGGCTTGAAACTTTTACTGAGTTTTGCGCAACTTTCAGGTGGATGTTGACGGATTTTGTTTGCAGATGTTCGAGGGGAAGGAGAAGCGCGTGGAGCTGATCGACGAGCTGCGCAGTACGCATGCGCTGCAGGAGGCGGAGCAGGACGCGCGGCGCGAACACCGCGGCGCCACACTCGCCGCCCAGCACCAGCGCAGCCAGCAGGACCACACGGTAGGGGGCGCCACCACGCGGCAGTGAGGGGTGGGACCACGCGGTGAGAGTTTGGACCACAAAATCCACCGGTGGCATGTTCACACAATGGGTGGCAAAGTGCATGGTGCGGGACCACACAGTGTGTGTGTGTGTGGGGGGGGGGGTGCCGCCTGATGGTGAGAAGCCGAAGCTACACGGAAATTTTTGTCGCCACGCAGCACCCGTGTTGCCATGCAACAAAAGGATTGCTACTTGCGCATTTGGTGCAACTGGCGACGAGGCACGGAAGTCTTGCCAGAACCTCGTGTCGAACCTTGTGCAACTTTGGCCTTGAAAGCAGGAGGATCTGTGTCACGTGCCAAGGGACGTTCGTGGTTTGGCGCACATGTCTGTGTGCGCCGGTGCGTGCGTGTGCGTGTGTGTGCGTGTGTGTAGACGTTCCAACCCCTCGTCTCTTGCCGACAGGAGGCGTTGGTGGACTCGGCGCTGTCGCAGCTCGAGGGAGAGTCGCTCGGCAACATGCTCGACTTCCTGTCTAAGGAGCTGACTCGTCTCCAGGTCAGTCAGTGCAACAAGGTCAACCAGGATGCGCGACGCCCCTGTGCAATTTATTGCGTGTTTCAATGAAGTGACGTAGGGCCCATCCCCGTTGAGCCCTGAACCCGCTCTCACGTCTATCTGCGCGCGTCTCTGCTGCAGGAGGAGCGTCGCATCGCGGCGTTCTCGCTGCTCGCGGAGCGGCGGCGCCGGCTGCGGGAGGCGGAGGAGTCGGGACGCCGCCAGGTGGAGGAGCGTCTGCGCCGTCAGCACGACGAGGTCTTCAAACAGGTGCGCGCGCCGCTCCGTGCCGTCCTGGCGTTGAGGGTCACTGGGGGAAACAGACTCCATGGCAACGCGCCAAAGTGAAGAGCGTTTTCGTGGAAATTTGGTTTGCGCAGAAAAGAATGCGCGAAAGAAATTTCAATTCGTTAGGCAGCGTGTCGCTCAAGGTTCGAGGTCATTGGCTTGGCAGAGTGTCGCTGGATCATGATTTTGCATCCACAAGGCAAATGGACGTTGATATCCTCTGCTCAGTGACGCAGTGTCCACTGACACGAACGTTGACGCAGCGCCAATGGCGCACGCTGTGAAGTTCCCGTTGTGTCCACCAGGTGGTGAAGGTGCACCAGGGCACGGTCGACTCGTACCTCGAGGACATCCTCATGGGCGCCGTCGACGCCACCGCCGACCGCCAGGCGCGCGAAGAGGTGCGCCAACTCGCCGACAAGATCAACGACGTCGCTTATGAGATGGAGGACAGGTCAGTTCCGGTTCCGGTCAGGTCGACTTCCAGTCACGCGTTGTCATGGTCAGTTCCGGTTCCGGTCAATTTCACTTCCGGTTCGCTCCACTTCCGGTTGATTCTAGTTCCGCTGAATTCTACTTCCGGTCAGTGTGTTCTGCCTCCGGTTGATTCCACTTCTGGTCAATAAGTCCCGCTTCTGGTTGGCTCTGGTTCTGGTTCCAATTCGGCTTTTCCGTAACGGAAAGACCAATGTTGTGCTGGGCAAACTGGTGACACCCCAAACCAGGAAACACGGTTGTGCCTGCCCCGTCGTATCATTCCACGCGGCGGGGGGGGGGGGCGAGATCACCAGGCGCCAGGCTAGAAAGAGACTGCTCTGCCTCAGCTGCACTGCATGTGAACTGACACGTGAGCCAGGTTGCGTTGCTTACCTCTGTGTGTTGTTGCGCAGGCGGACGGAGCTGGAGTCGGAGGAGCTCGTGTCGGAACTCGTGCACAGCTTCCTGCTGCCCGAGGTGCAGAGGACGCACCACCGCGAGAGGGGTGAGTCTGGGGCGGGGCGGGGCGGGGCGGGGAGAGGGGTGAGTCCAGGGGCAGGGCGGGGGAGAGGGGTGAGTCCAGGGGTGGGATGGGGCAGGGAGAGGGGTGAGTCCGGGGGTGCGGGGCAGGGAGAGTAATGAGTCCAGGGGTGGGGCGGGGTGGAAAGAGCGGTGAGTCTGGGGGTGGGGCAGGGTTGGGCTGGATGAGACAGGACACGGTGGGGTGGGGTGGAGTACGGTCGGGTGGGGTTTGTGGGGTGGCCACGCTAAGAAAGCGGGACGGGGCAGGGACAGGTGAACCACTGGGAGAGGGTTGAGTCCAGGGGCAGAGTGGGAGCAGGGAGTCCAGTGAATGGCATGGGATGGGGCAGGAGTTGAAGATAGGTATGCACCTATGACAGAGGTGAGTCCCAGAACTGGGAGGAGGTGAGTCACGGGTCCTTGCGAGGGATTCACCATCGTGTGAGGGGAGAGTCCCAGGGCTGCCAAAAGCAGCAGGTGCAGCACTGGTGTCAGAGCCTGGTTTGGGGATGGGGTTGGTTCAGGTACAGAAAACACGCATTGAGCGACCGCTGATCACCCCCTGTTGTTAACAGTTCGGCTGCAGCAGAGGAAATTCCTGTCGGCCGCGCACAGCGAGATTCATCGTGAGGGACAACCAATCATAGAGGCCAACCCGCAGCCCGTTCAGGTGAGTAGATCAACAGGAAGGACAGCAGCTTCGAGTCACGTGGCGCCACCTGGTAAAATTTTGTGTCATCGCTGGTTTCCTTCACGCAGCGGACGCCACCGAGCAGCTCCCGTCCAGGATCGGGCGGCGAAGGCGGCTCGAAGCCTCCGTCCCCGGGTCGGGCCGGCGCAGGGTCGTGGCCGGGGTCAGGGGCCTCGCGGCCGGGGTCTGGGGCCTCGCGGCCGGGGTCTGGGGCCTCGCGGCCGGGGTCCGGGGCCTCGCGGCGCGGGTCGGGCCCCTCCTCCCGGCCGGGGTCCGGCTCCTCCCGCGGGTCGGCGCCAGGCTCGGCCCGGAGTGACGGGAAGCCGCCGCCCTCCTCGAGGAAAGCCTCCGCCACGTCCGTCAAATCCAACAAGGTCAGTCGTGTTTTTCTCTTCTCCTCCATCATTGAACTGAAGTCCTCGTCAGATCCTTCTTTTCCTTCGTTGATCTCAACGCATTCATTGAGACATGAAATAAGTGGAATTGTCGTTCCTTGCAGTCTGGCGGAGCCACACCCGAAAAGCAGGCTTCACTGGACTTGAGCATCCAGGGCAAAGGTGAGTTACACGTGTGTGTGTGTGTGCGTGTGTGCGTGCGTGCGTGCGTGTGTGTGCATGTGCGTGTGTATGTGCGTGCGTGTGTGTGTGACGTCTTTGCCACTTTGCAACTGGCGCAACAAATTTTCTCTTGGCGTCAAACGTGGTTTTGCATGCACCGTGCTTCCCAGACGCAAATCTCCTATTGAACCGTTCAGCACGTGTCCCGGATCGTGGTGTCATTTCGTGCTCAATGTGACAACAGTGCGTCTATTTTCCCCAGGCTCCGGAGCCAGTCAGCCGGGCACGCCTCACGCCTCCAACCCTCCGACACCCAAGGGCTCCAAACCCGCTACACCATCGGGATCGCGAGCCGCCACGCCTCACAAGGGACCCGCTACACCCGCGGGATCAAAACACACCACCCCGCGCTCCTCCAGGGGCGCCACCCCACAACAGAGCCAGGAGCGCATCGCTATACCAACCGGAGGGGTCAAATCTCCCACCCCTATCAACAGCCCCACTACACCACCGGGTTCCTTGCACGTCTCCCCGGTCACGTCCAAGCCGCCTACACCGCGGGGATCACGCACGGTCTCCCCGCAGTGCGTGACGTCATCCGGGTCCAAACCCGGATCGAGGCCGGTGTCCCGTACCAGCTCGGTCCACTCCAACAAGTGACCCGGACCACCAGGTGGCGTGACGTGCACGTGAGTATCGGAACACCCGAGATATGTGCGTGAAAGGGAATAAACCCCTGCAGACATCAACGTGGACATTTTCTGATTGTGTTGTGTAGAATTTAAAGGACCTTTGAAACTTTGCGCTGATTCAGTTTTCACGTGAGGTGGCAGTTTTCAAGGGTGGTCTTGAATAGTTTGAGGCTTCGTGACTGCAGATGCGATATTCTTAGCCAGGCGTACAAAATGTATAAAATGTAGGAGAAGTGAAGCTTGTTTTGCACAGGACGCGTGAGGCGTTGCTGCGTCCTGCTTGTGCAGATCACGGCGTTGCGTCGTCGTGCACACGTGCATGAGACGCAACTCAAGATGCATCAACCCACCCTGAACATACTGAGTTCCTTTGGGTGTCGGGTCAACCCCACGAAGGTTAACCCCGCGAAGCAAATCCTGTTGTCAGATTCATATAAGCCGTTGATTTCCGACAGAGGACCTTGGTCCCAACTTTTCCAACCCCTATACAAACAGATTTGCTCCTTTGCCAACTTCCACAAACAGCTCCAGAGTGTTGAGTATTGAGGGGTTTTGCTGCTGGTCCACCAGAGTTTGTGGAACATATATATCAGACTGAACTGGCTTCCCTCCCTGACCATGTTGGTTTCTTGTCAGTATTTCACCTCTGTCCCTCTTCCCGAAGTTTTTTGGAGGGGATACATCTCCTTTGCGTTGAGTATTGCGAGAAAGTTTCTCTTGTGTTAGAGAATCGAGTGAAGTGGCATATCAGACTGACTTTGCTTCCCAGAGGTTTGTTTCAGTATTTTGCCGCAAACAGCCCATTGATGTTGAGAATATTTTGATTCAGAAAACTGTTGATTCACGGTGTTGATACATATCGGATTGATTTAGCTTCCCCTGCAGACAGACTGCGTTGGTTTCTGTCGTTTGCCCAGCTTCCCGAGTTTCTTGAGTATTTCGCAGTACCAAGTGATTTTTGCCGTGTCTGACCAGTGTTTTGTCAATTTCCAGCCTTTTTCCTCAAGAAGCGTTTTCCAGTGAATCTGAACTTTACAAAACACGAAGTTTTTGTGAATCCGCCCAATGCTAGAAACAGTCTGTGATATAGTGCGTACGAGTATCTGTCTGCCCTGCATGCAAAAATTGTTGATCATTGTACAGAGTTAAGTTTGAAAATAAACGCAGTGATTTTGAATGAATATACAGTTTGTCGTTCTCTCTTGAAACATACAAAAACGCTGCTGGTAAACGTGGCGTCCATTCGCAAACTGAGCGATTCGCCTGGACGTCGCCGGCGTGAGAGCCGAAGTCAGCGCGACAGTTCCAGATGTTCTGTTCACAATAGTTCCACCAAGGAACCAAAGGGAACAAAGTTTCGGACCAAGAACGTTGAATGGTGGAACTGGTGCGTACACTTATGAAGTGAGTTTTCCTGACTCTACAAATGTTGAGATCGACGTCTGTTTTGACTCTCGTTGAATGCGCCCTGCACTGCACCCCGCGTCAAGTGACGGCGTAAAGCCCAAACATGGACAGGGTCAAACAGACGTCAACCTCAAAGTGAATCGTGTGTAGAGGCTGCATTGGAGATCCAAGGAACCACAAACTAAGTCATCATCTTGCAACAATGTATTCTCAACTGACATGACAGTACAATTCCATCTCAACACTCACTACTGATTCAACTTGACCGCGTGTGCGCGAATAGAAAAAATAGAAATGTGACAAAACCGGCAACTGCCAACAAGAATAGGGGATCTGAAAAATTATGGAATACTTTTTCTCTGGTTATCAATCGGTATTTTGTGACCTCATTGACGACAATGACACGTGGTGCCAATCGTGACCAAGTCACGTGACCAGACGTCAGGCTCACACGTGCGCACGACGTAGCTGCGTCTTGCTGACCAACACAGGGACGCAACGCCAGACGCGCGCAGAGTAAGCCCTGCTGGGTGAATCATTTTCATTTGAAAGCAAGCAGCAAAGAAGGGATTTTGTTGACCTGTGTGAACTCTACAGAATCACACGTTATTGCACGCACATCTCACTAGTAACATCCACACCATATCACAAAGCTGACCAGCAACTGATAAAATCACAAAATCATAGCAAAAGTGGGAAAAAACCAACAAAATTATCAAACTTCCTTTGAGCTATCAGATAGAATTCAACCTTCTCTGGGTGTTTGGGACAGAGGTCGTCTGGAGCATGTAAAACCCCAGTGTGGGACGCTGCGTCGAAGACAGGGTTCTCACACTGTGCAAAAATGGTTCCTGCACACAAAGACTTTTCGAGACATTTGATCGAGAAGAGAGTTGTGTGATTGAACAGGAACCCTTTTTTGTAAGTAACAACCCATTTCTACCGCGAGGCGAGCACATGCGATTACAAAAGCACACACGACCGGTTTTGTGATCGCAGAGTTGTAGAAGAAACTTTCCTTGCAATGTGCACTGAAGACACAGCAAGAACCCGAAATCTGTCAAGAACGTCACAAGCCAATGCCTCTGGAATCCTCCACGTGTGACAAAAATATCATGAACCATCAACGAAACCTTCACAATCCAAACTGTCCTGTACGTTGGAACTGAACTAAACGTTTTTCCATTTGGCACACGGTCCAACAAGCACAAATTTGTATGATTTCAATTCAACAAACAAAATGTGAACGCAACACAACAGATCTTCATCTTTGTTCCAAGATGGCGGGTAGTTTGTGTCTGCTTTGGTGTGGAATCACACACACACACACACACACACACACACACACACACACACACACACACACACACACACACACAAACCCCGGGTATTCTGAACAAAAAACTGGACAGTCTGAGTCTGTTAGAGATAAAAATCATTCTCAGT
>JAAUXT010066180.1_pt1 | contig 16490 bp, 20 predicted proteins | sample 7278171 | NCBI WGS metagenome assembly JAAUXT01 (sample SAMN14350112, study PRJNA611818) | marine sediment metagenome | isolation source: surface marine sediment (1.8m) | place: French Polynesia: Moorea | collected 2018-08 | reverse complement strand
TTTGCTGAACAAAGGATGTTCCAATATTGCTGAGTTGAAGTACAAACAAAAAACAGAAGAATCTATTCATAGATATATTTGTTGCTGAAAGTCGTCTACATTTTTGCAGCTAGAAGTCACAGTTGCCAAGGAACATCTCATTAAAATTCAAGCCTGACCAGTCTTCAGCCCGATTCATTCAGTCCTTGCGCATACTCATCGGTTCAGAGCCTGATCAGGCTGACCAGCCCAACCAGGTGTGCATCATTCTATAGGGAACAATGCAATGCAAACATCCCGAAGCTGGCCCAAAGCCAGCCCAATACAAAACCGATGCCAGGATGTTCTCCAGCCTGATCAGATGTGCGTCCGCCCATACATATACTTTTGGAAGATGCTGCCTATAGGTGCTTTGATTTGAGCCCAAATCGCGCAACCCATCTCAAATCACCTAAAAACAGCGTCTGATGAAGCAATAACACACCAATGGCTTTTGCAGCCATTAAGCGTGTACCCTGTGCGCGACCAGCCTCAATGGAGCAACCTCTCTTCAATGATGCCCGAATTGGTACGCGTGGTGCACATGCATGGTTGCTGGTCGCAGCAGTGGCAGCCCCCGCGTCACAGTTGTCGTGGGGCCCTTTCAGGCTTCCCCACGAGAAACTGAATGTGCATCCCTGGTTTGTGCACCAAAAACGCAGACAAATATTACAGGTACACTCAATGCAAAAAGTAAGAACCAGACTGAAAGAAATTGGATTTGTTCTGAATACTTTTCTGCAGAGAATAGAACACCCAATCTGAACCTCCTGCTTCCCCCACCCTCTTTGTATCGAAAGGAGTTTTCACAAAACGCAGCAATCTGAACCGCAAATGCAAAACGACTTTCTTCAAGCTGTTGCCCTCGGCTGTCATGGGGGAATTTCTTCCCTCAGAAGAAAGCTCATCACCCCCTCCCACCCAAATCTTGAAGTGAAAAGCACCAGGTCCTTCCCACGACACCCTCACAGTCACAGACCCCGACTTCAGGCCTCCTGGCCAGTACTGACATTGGACATCCTTTTCCTTTGTTCCCATCTTGTGAGCACTGGACTTTCAAACAGAAATATCAGACACACACACACACACACACACTCACTCATTCTCTCTCTCTCTCTCTCTCTCTCTCTCTCTCTCTCTGTCTGTCTGTCTCTCTCTCTCACAAGCCATTTTTGTGCACATGGAGGAGGGGTCTGTTGGTGCCCAGGTCAAAAAGTCCAACATTTCTGAATTTCTGAGTTGCCTCCCAAATTCAGAAAAAACATCCCACCTCACAGTTGACAGGTCCAGGCTGAAAACAATGATGCTATTCGATTTACACTCTCGGATTCTCGGGTGTAAATCGAACAGCATCAATATCAGCACAAGTGGCTGATAAACATTTGCGTAAACTTTGGTGCTTGTTTTTCTGTAAAATGCTGATTTTGGCCAAGAAATTCTTTGCACAGTATCCTGATTTTGAGCTACAAATATTGCATAAAAGCCTGTATTTCGCTCAAATTATTGTGTGAAATACTTTTTTTTTTCCCTCAAAATCTCTGTGAAAAGATTTTCTTGAAAAAACAAAACAAAACTGGATTCAAAATATATTTGGCAAAAATTGGAGTTCAAAAGTAAAGCTTCAGCCACTCCCCCTCCCACTCATTTCAAAACCTTGAAATTCCTCGTGCATTGAGATATGACACAAACTGCAAGGGGTTCCCCCGACTGAACTTTCTTCATTGGAATATCATCAGTATCAAATTCCGAGCAAAAAAAAAATTCAATTCCCCTGTCAGGGGGCCTCCCTGTGACCATTACTGATACAGTGGTAAAACAGTATCATCCGACAAGCGGCCGATACAAGCGAAGGTAAAAAAAACTCTCGGAGGAATGAAGGTCCTCTCACCAGATGTTGAAATTCTGTCCTGAGACTGACCTGGGTCAGTGTGTGCTGTGACAAACACAGGTGCAGCGAAAGTGCAGTCTCATTTTCACAGTCATCATGTTTGTGTGTGAGATGCGCATCTCAGACAATTTCTTGAACCAACAAGACCAAGACCTAAATAGCATCAAGGTCCTCAATCAAACACTGAGGGGGGGGGGATCAGTAGTTGTTTTTGCTTCAAAGAATTCAAAAACTTGTGTTTCTGGGGAAAGTAGAAACCATGAGCGAGTTCTCACAAATAGAAGACAACCAGATACAACTCACCACAATGGCCTTTGGCGACGAAAATTGTGTATATTTTAAGTACCAATTGCCATGAACAATACAAGCGTGGAAAATTAAACAATTGCAAAATAACCCAACTCTGTCACGCAAGAAAAACATGATATTTTCACGAGTCACAAGCTGGCAATTCTTTTGCCAATCGTTTACAACTTGAGAGAAGTATTCGGACGCTTGCGGTGCAAGAACAGTTTTCAGTTCAAAACTTGCGGTGCGACTTGCGCTGGAGTCACATTCCTGCAGCAACTTTCCGAGCAGCACCTTGATCGATCGGTCCCGGCGACTCGGGTAATTATCCAGTCTCGCGTATATCCGACTCGTACGCATCACGGATTCATCAACAGCTCATCAGAAATTGGTTCCCACATCCGCGTCTGCCGCAGCCCACGTCAAAAATGACAAGAAAATTTCGGACTGACGGCAAAATGAAAGCATACTCGCGCAAGGAAAAGGAGTCACTTTGTGTAGAATGTGAACAGTTTCCTGGTCGATTCGATTTTTTCTCTGTTCAAACACCGACAAAAGAAATTGTTCATTTGCAAAACGACTGCGATGCAGTTTACGCTTCACATGGTACTCACAGAGGCAAACAGGGCGGCTCATCCCTCTTGATGAGACACAGCCAACACTCCGGAATTGAATCTAATTGCGCAATTGGTCACATCACGCAACTGCGTTCTTTCAGCATGAGGGATGCTTCGACAGCACAAAACAAAAGTTTGATCCGTAGTACGTGAATAGGAAGTGACTTCAGTCGGAACAAACTTGAAACGAAGCAGACTGAACGTGTCACAATTCTGAATCTGATTCAGCTGTTCTGGTCCCCACCATGTGTGTGCGCAGGCGTCAGTTACGCGCAGAAGTCAACATGGCCACAACCTCCGTGATTGTGCTCCCACAAAATTTGGTTCCACAAGAGAACTGAAGAGAAGGTCCAAGCAATCGATTTACACCAACTCAAGACAAATATAACTGTGATAAATGACTTCAACGCACTCAATCAACAAGAACGAAATATCACAGGCTGAAACCATCAAATGATGCACTGGCAAGAAGTTCATCTCAACTCAACACAACCCTTGCCTGCGGCCCTCGTGCCCAAATTTGAGGTAGATATTCAGTTTCACGTCTCCAAACCATACCACACGAACATGCTTTCAACATTTCTACCATGGAATACTGACTCATAAAGAGGACCAAACAGCAATTTTCTACACAACGGCCACCCGTGAACGAACGAAGCTGAGGTTCCGAGACTGCATCATCAGCGTCAACAACAGAGTTTCCCTCAAACGACGCGGTCGGAAACACAAAGTCTTGTTCTGTGGCTCACGTTCACAGCTTCACGTGTCAACGCTTGTACTTTGAGCAAACTACGAGTGTGTGGGATGAACTCAGCGCACCCGTTGGCGTGCACGTGCAGGACCACCAAACTCACAAGGAATACTTTCTCCCAGCTGTGCAATTTAACCCTTGAAAACCAGGTGCATCACTCAGGCTGCGATGTTGCAGTTGTCTTGGCTGTCCGACGTCGGCAGTCCGTGCACTATGGAGTCTGAGAAATCGCCCTCGATGTAGACCCTGAAACGCAAACAGTGTTGTCTTTTGACTTGCACAAGAAAAGTTGATTGAAAGAGGAGAACGACTGAAACAATGTCATGGGCAATGGCCAACCGACAATGGCAATACATCCACAGCGACACCGCTTTCACTGTTGTTTCAAATGCTCAAGCTCTGCAATTCTGCTTGCAGTGACTTTCAACGAAAACGACGTGTGCACAGCGGCACCGACTTTTAACGGCTTTGGCAGCCAGTCGAACTTCAGGAACCCACAGAACGCACAACATCGCGCACCTGAAGATGAAGATCTGCGGCATGGGCTCGAGCAGCGACTTGGCCGACTCCATGTCCTGTTTGAGGCGCCAGTCGCCGGGCAGGATGGTGCCGTCGCCCAGGTCCTTCTTACTGAGCAGCAGCGGCAGCGGGTGGCTCAGGATTTCCATCCCCACGATGTTCCTCTCTGCACAAAAACAGACATTCGGCTCAGTCTTTCACTTTTCGGAATCAGAGCCGTACAAGGACGCAGGGGCAGGGAAAACTAAAGTTCAAAACTCGCGAACAACAAGACTGCTCTGCAACTGAATAGTTTCCTCGAACGAAAGCACCTTCTAAATGCCGTTTTCACTTCCTGGCAAAATTCTGTTTGATGAGCATGCAACGCATCTCTCAAGGAACTCCCCACCCCACACCCCAACCCAACTCGAACTCTGACCCTCAACACCCGGTGTCTCAGGACCAGACAACGACCGTACTATTTTTCCGACGTCATTGTGTGGTCCTAAAATCATTCTCTGGTTCTAAAAAATTTTCAGGACCAGACAACAACTGCCCAGGACCAGAGAACGACCAAATAGTGTGGTTGTTGTCTGATCCTGGTCGTTGGCTGGTCCTGTTACACCGGGGTCCGCGTCTCCGCCTGTTTGGACGGCCCTGGGTGATCAAAATATACGGTGCCGCCAAGCAGTCAACCCGTGTGAAAATGAAAGTGCTCCTCTCACCGAGCTGGGAGAGCCAAGTCTGCGCGCGTTCCCACGTGACGCGCAGCGCCTCGAACTCGGGCACGTTCGTCTTTTCCTCGAGCCGCGCGATCGCCGGCAGAAACGTCTTCGAGCTCACCACCGTCGCCGCCTGCGACGACACAACACGTTTCATGTTTGTATCGCCAACTGTTCCAAAGCAATAACGAAGAGACGCACAGCGCCGAAAGCCACATTGGGGACCCTGAAATCGCTGGAGTTGTGTCCTCGTTCCAGTTTCAGACAAGTTTTGTTTGCTGACTCCTCGTGAGCGGTCAGTACTCACCTGGAGCCCACCAGGTGGCAATCCAAACTTGGGGCGTGCGTACATGACGCGCACGAAGCGAATCAGTGGCATTGTGTCCGCCTTGGCGACAAAGTTCGTGCTCGTGCGTACCTTGTCTGAAATACACCAGCCCGTCTCAAATCAGATCAGAAACAACACAAATGAAAGCAACTCGCAAGCGACTGTCTCCGCCTTGAGAACGAACTCCACTCGTCGTCTTTGCGTGTTCTTGTTTTGCTGATGCACCACGACAAAAACTTCTTGTCTTGGGTTTGTTGGTCAAACGTGCAGCAGAATTGCTCCTTCAAAATATCACTAGCTGTCACAAAGCACCGCGAATTTAAAATGTGGACTGACTCTCAGGACGTCACAAGACGAACTACACGACGATCCAGACCCTGTCATGATGGGTAATACTGACGAACGATACCACTGTACAAAGGCCGCTGTGTCAATAGAAACAATTCCACTGAAGGGCAAAATGATTGTGATCCAACGTTGCTGGAAAGCACAACTAGACGACTCAACATTCCCGTCAAACACAACATAAAAGTCCACCTTGGACTGAGGACAAATCCAAAGACAACAGCTCCACGGACTGAACAACAGAGTCAGAGAAACTACTCGCGAACAAACCACTTCACAAACCACTTCTGATCAAATTGGTGGGGTCCAACTCAAGACAAATGTTTGGTCAACAGAAAACAAGAGCGAGATGTGAAGAAGATTCAGGAAATCTGCATCATTTTTGTCATGACTGCTTTGCCAGAACCTCTCCCTGCAACAATTTTTTCATGCAAACAAGAGAAAAAGACAGCTCAAGCAAATGAATCAAACTGACGACAAGAAACACAGGCAGTGCAGATACAATCATACAAGGACATGTACCTGGTTTTCCAGGAAACCCAGCCTCCAGAGACTGAATATTTACTACTCTAATGTCCTAATGTCGGCAAAATTTCGAGCAAATAGGTGAAACTTTACCATTAGCAATTTAATTCTAAACAATAAAAAAGTCGACTTCAATCCGCACGAACACCTTTTCAGTTTGCAAAAGCAAACCTTGTACACTGGTTACTCGCTTTATTTCAAAACCCCGATGCTTTGATTCGTCAACACAGCGGACTATCAACGAACAACCATCAACCTTTTAGTTCTTGTCAAAAGGAAACATTCCAGCGAACGAAGAAGTGGTCAGGCTGCCTTTGTGTGAAAGTACACACCAGACAGCAATCAAAATAAAGTGACAGCCACGCTTGCAATAACAAAACGCAATGTCTCACCTTCACTTGCTTCAACCAGGCGTTTAGCTTCTTCATGATTGACGGTAAGCCGGTGTACTTGGGCAATCCGGATTTCTGCGACGCCTCGACAAAATCCGGCAGAAAATCCGCAGCACCTGAACAAATTTCAAATTGGAGTTTGGTGGTGCCCGTTTTTGAAAGAAACTCCATTTAAACACCACTTTCCCCTTGCAAATCACACGCGGGTGCTTCCCGACAACAAACAAAATCGCAAGTACGTGCATCGGCACGCGTGGAGGTTTGGGGTGGTGGACACAAAGTTGTCGACATTGGTCCGCGACGTGAAGAGGCAGTCACAATCACAATTTTCGAAGGTACCAGAACAAAATCTTCCGCATGTGCTGCTCAGCCTGCTGCGCAGATGCGGACAGCAAAACAAGAGAACTTTCAGCAGATCTGTCTATGGACACTCGCCGGTCATCCTCAATTCCACCACCACGATGTCAAACGTGTTCATATCCAGAAACGCTTCTCTTTTGGGCTTTGTGAAAATAAATTTGGCACCTTCTGTTCCCAGGTCCCCTGCCTCAAGATTTTGGACATCCCAGGGTGGCTTCTTTGAACCAGCCGACGTAGTAGAAAGTCAGCGCGTGCAGAACCCAAAACGTTGCACTCACCAACTTGTTCGTAGGCTGGAAACTCGAAGAGGTAGAATATTCTCGTGAAGAAAAACATGTGGTATTTGGACGACATCGGCCACAACGAGACATCGACTTCCACTGAGGGGCAGCTGAACTGGTTTCTGTCCAGCTTCAAACACAGCGTCTCCATCGACACGATCTCTCCTGAAAAAAAAAACAACCCACAGTTGACAAAGATTGACAATCACGGCACCTTCCGCACGGCAAATTGTTGTCGTTGCTTGTGTGTCGGTTTCTGCCGACGCTTTGAGATTGCTACATAGCCACACGCGTCGTAAAACTTGCGTGGAACGACACTCACACTTACATTTAGTCCAAAATGTCAATTCCAGTTTCCACAAACAACATCTGCTTGGTCACCAAAAAACAAAAACACAAAGAAAACACAAGCTCCGCACAACGTTCAGTGAAGAAACCTTTGACACGCCCTTGGGTCAGAACGTCTTCAACAAAAATTGCTTGCAATTTGCTTGCCAATCTTTTGGGGGGTGGAATCTACCTTCGAGCGGTCGGTCGATGAGCCCCTCGTTCAGTGCGCTGTACATCGGTCCGAGCTCCTCGAACGTGGGGAACTTGGAGGAGGCGTCCACGCAGCGCGGCAGCGAGTTCCTGTAGCCGATCTGGTACGGGTGCGACCGCCGTCTTCCCTGGCGGTGACTCAGGTACCACAACCTGAATACAAACATCTCTCTTTTTGTTTGATTTGCACGCAAACCAGACAGGGAAACTTTGGTCACAGGCCATGACAAATTTGGGCAAAGTATTCAACCGCTTCAGCCTTTGTAGGCTTGTCTATCTTTGCAGAAAACCAGGCGTTTCTCACAGTTCTACGCACCTGAGTCCCTTCAAGTAGTACACTTTTTCCTCGTCACTGGGCACTTCAAACTTGACGGGAAGAACATTTGTTTGTTCCAGGTTCCAAATTTTTCGTTCAGCAGTTTCACATTTCACCAGAGCAATGTCCGGCTTGTCCCTCAGCCACGCGTTGGCTCTGGGAAGGAGGGTACTGAAACAGAATTGCAGAGTATTTTCAGAGGAGTTTGTTGCAAAAGTCAAGTCCTTGCAATAAACTCGGCCTTTTCCGGTCACCAATTTCCGAACTTACGCCGTTTTGCACACACACAAAAGAACTGGCACTCACTCAAATCTTTGAAAGTTTCCCTCTTCGAATGAAGCATCGGGATCCAGACAGTTGGGCCAGAACTCCACAAACTCCAGCTTTGGAGGCAGTTGTTTCGGCGTCGGAGAAGACTCCCTTCCCGTTGGCTCCAGCTTGGGGGGATACATCGATTCTGTTTTCAAAGCCCCAGGTCTTCTGTATGAAAAGACAGGAAAAACTTTGAAGTGTAGATCTTCGAGCAGAAGGGCCGTAAGTTGACACTGCAGTCTGAGCGCTGTGCGAGGAGACCACGCTGACCAACATGCAGGGAAACCAGAAGTGAAACACACGTCGTATTTTTTGAGACTACAGTCCGCCTTCAGCAGCAAAGTTAGAATGTTATTTTTGTACAATTGACCAACCTCCTCAAATCACCGAAAAACTGGTGTGCTGTTTGCAGCGAGTGGCGTGATGGGGATCGTGAAAAATTCGAAGCCTTTTTTGAGGATGACGATCACAGTGAAGTCTTCGAGACGGGAAGGGGTTTCGGACTGTACCAAGACTTTTTAACCCTCACGTTGATGCTGTCACCCCGTCCCACGCAAAACGAAGACGTGGGTCGGAGCACTTTTGTTCGAATCTAGACACGCACAACTCGTTGATTCCGATTGGGCAAGAAACTCTCAATTTTATATTTGTCGTTGACATGTATGATCTGCTGACGAGAGTGACATGTTCAATTTGGACGGATCATATCGAACTGGAGAAAGAAAATCGGACAAGTTAGAATTGAGCGAGACGAGGACGAGGAATATCTTTGTTTCTGACTTGACAGAGATCCAGCGTGAAGTTGGATTCTTTTGTCGTGCACAGTGAAGTCGGACCAAAATGCTGGCTTCTGGGTCAGATCCAGGGACCCTGGCGGCAGCCTGGCAGGTAAACCAGGTGAACTTCTCAGCGTGGAACATGCATTTGTCGAACCAGCGTCTCTTCAGACATCTGATACAATGTACTTCTCGCAACAATGTAATTCCCGTGGACCGAATGGTAAAATGGCACCCAGCGTGACAAGAATCTGCGGAAGGACTTGTTCACAAACACAAGACTTTGTGTCTATGGAGCTACATCTTGCTGTTTCACAAAATAAATGCATCCTGCGATAAGAAATACATACCAGGGTTCTTACTCAAGCGTTCATGTCCAGAATGCACTCCTTCCTGAGACGTGAGTGGAATAATAATTATTTAATCTCATTTCACACCGGAAGTACAGATTATTCAGGAAACGGCAAAACACAGACATGGAACAGCAGCTGAAACGTTTAAACACCGGGTGCTTTAGACTTGCACCAGTAAACAAGTCTGATGCAAACATCGCCAGCAATTGAGATTACCACTCAGTCTCGGCAGCCATTCCTCCCGAATAGCTGCTGCGGAGGTCACTGCTGATGATTTTTCAGTGGTCACCCTGATCACCACTGAAAACAATGGTCACCCTCACCCTGTATACTGAATGATCTTGTAGCTGCCGCCTCAACCTGTTGCCAGTGCATATCACAGGCCAACTGCCACGACGCACCCGTGTAAAAGAAGCAACACCGTACTTTGTTTGACCGCTTGGTCATTTCCAACTTGAAAAAGAGTACATTTCCAAACAGTGGAAACGACGCGAGATTTCTTCATCATCAAAGAGCGAAAATATCTGAAATCAACGCCGGGAATGAATCAGTGAGAAAAGACAATGGTAAAAATACAGCTGTAGTTGGAAAGCGAAGCAGCTGCGACGCACAAAACACAGAAAAAGAGCATTGTCCAGGTTAGTTCTCCAGAAGATGTACGTACATGCACACGAGAATGCAGCCCCAGGGGCGGGTCCAGCGGGGGTCATCAAGTAACTCCTCACCAAATGTGCTCCTCTCATTTCTCATTACAAGCACAAAGTTGTTTCTTCATTTTTGGCGTGTTACACTGGATCCACCCCCGAGTCCACACTGCAACGTGTAACGTCATGTGATTTTCCCCCTGATCTTCAGGTGACTAGATTTTTTCTGGTGTGGCCATGATAACAACCAGTCTTGTGAACAATTACGTACAAATGCACAACACTTGAAGCCTGAAGTTATGTGACGTGACACAAACAAACGTTGGTTTGCTTGAATACTGACTTGAAAGAAAAATAACCGTGACATTTTTAAATGGCGCCAAAAAATGTCACACACCAGACACGAATTGCAACATGTAACCTTACTAGGCACTGTTCTGCATTCAGAGTCTTTCTGAGCACCAAAAAATATGTGTCTGGACAAATTTCACTACAACAAATATGAATGTAAATTTTCACACAAGATTTGAATGTCACACGTTGTCAACATTTTTGTCAAAATGACATATTTGTTTTTCTCAACAACTTTTCAGCGATTACCCGCCATCCCACAGAACTATTAGTTGCTCTCTGTGTGAATGCACGAAAATTCAAAACAAATTGTGAGTACTTTTTTCTGTGCACTGCGCCACTTTTCTGATCACAGGTGGCCTGGAAAAGTCAACAGGTTTTTGTTCTCTATTTGTACTTTTTAATTCTTCTCAGCTGAACGTAGCACAGGATGAGGAAGATGATGGTCATCACAACCAATGCAAACACGTTCTCCCACAGATCCCACGCCGTCTCGTACGCGATGCCCTGCGCCTCCAAGTACGCATTTCCCGAATTACTGAAACAAGAATTTCGTACCTGTCAACTGGCGCAGAGACCACAGCGTATCTTGCAGCTCCAAAACAAAGTGTCACCAGACAACACCGTAAACAACGACACACACACACACACACACACACACACACATCACGTGACAACCCACAAAGCAAGCAGCCTACCATTTCGTCTCGTTGACGGTCGTTGTGCAGTACAATTGGTCCTTCAACTCGTTGATGTCCAACGCCTGAAAAGACGCATTACGGATGTGAACAGTTGGTCGATGACACGCGGATACAGTGCACAATTGGTGAACTGTACGTCAAAAACTATACATGCAGATGCGACTCGGTGAACAGGTCTCCGCACGCTTACGTTGAGCGCGTATCTGAATATGGAGAACCACTTGATCCAAACGAGCCACTCGAGCATCGTCTGCAGGTTGACCAGCAGCCCGCTGAACACCTGCCGAACAAGATGTTGGAACAAAGGATGCAGTGCAGACGTCTTTGAAAGGTCACTGTCAAAAAGGGATTGAAGTTGTCCAAAGTGTGCGTGTGTGGGGGCGAACATCAAGCTATTCCAGCGCAAACACGGGCTGGCTCCCTGTGCAACGCGCCACCAGAAAAAGTCGCTGACCATCATGAAGACGTAGCAGAGCGCGATGAGCAGGTTCGCGATGGCGAAGACCGACACCGTCGCGCTAAACATGAAGCCGAGTGACGCCGCGCAGAAACCCACACAAAAGAGCGTCAGCGTGAAGATGAAGAATTTACCCACGTCCATCTGAAAACCTACGAATGAAACAAAACCAACGCAAAAATCAACGTTTGACGTCAAGAATGAGGTCGAAGGAAGAGAAGTACAAAGCGACGTGCACCGTTCCGACAACCCTGGAGAGGTGACGGAACCTCGACACGCCCACCACGTCAAGTCTGCTTCAACACTCGCGAATATTTTTATGTGTCTCACCAATCATGAAGTAGACGATGGCACAGAAGAAGAGCGTCGGAATGAGCCTCATCGGGAGGATGTCGCAGAAGATCTTGGCGAGGAAATAGGACGAAACCCTGTAGAATCCGTTGGAGTTCTCGTGAATGAAGATGGCGCGCTCCTTGATGAAGAGCTCCACAGCCGAGAGGTTTCCAAACACCTGATTCATGATGATGAAGAAAAACGCCCCCACCCTGGAAAAACACAAGCGTGAAATTACATTCAACTCGAAGACACTGGCATCGACTCCACAAGCTCACATCCAGATTGAGGTGACAGCGCGAGGATGAGGTCAAACTTTCCTTCTCGGAGGAGCAACACACCTGTTCTGAAGTCCCACGAAGTATTCATCCTCCACCTGCCAGTAAATCGCCCCAGTCAAAGCTCCAAATATCATCATGATGATCACCTGCGGACAAGGAAGATTCATTTGTGTTATTTTCTGAACGCTTCCACAGACGAACAACACCTCCACAGCTAAAAAAAATCTTCCCCTGAACACGAGTGCGCGCGCACCTGCATGACGGACGTCTCCGGGTTGCGCACGAGGTTGAGCAGCGCGCGCTTCGACACGTACACGAGCTGCGTCCCGAAGCTGCTCGCGTAATCGCCCGACTCAACGACGACCTCGTCTCCGCGCGCGCGCCGCGCCTCGTGTTCCTGCAGACACGGGTCCAGCTCCCCGCGCAGACTGAAACACCAGCAGGTGGAATGAAATGAGGAGACCCAGCATTTTTCAGACCCAGGGTCTGGTCATTCCAAGATGTGGGCTGAAATAGCCAGACCCCAGGTCACATCTCCAAGTGCAATCAGTCAAGGCACAGAGTGACAGGTGCCAAATGATTGTAACATGTGAAGTAAAATGAGGCATAAGGTGAGGGGCCTGGAGCCCATGGCTGGACCCCCATCACATTGGCAGAGCAATACTGACCAGACACCAGGGTCTCCTCGTTTCTGGAGTCTGGCCATTTCATTACACCGGGACACTGCATAGTACCGATCTGCACCCCGTGGTCTTGGACAATTCTTTACGAAACATTCGATCGGGCACGTGGAGTCAACAAGCAGTGAAGCCGTCTCGAAGTCGGTTGTTGGGTATTTCGTTGGGCCACGGAGAAGCGCAGGGGCGAACGCACCTCTTGTACCAGCTGGATTTCTGGAACTCGTCAGCAAGCTGTTGAGCCAAAGCTGCTTCTCTCTCTGGATCTTCCGACATTTCAATGGCTGTCGACCCACCTGTTGAGGGGAAATATGTTTGATGAAAACAGCGATGGGAATTGTTCAGACCAGGAGTGGAAAGGCACAAATTATTGTCTACCACCACAAAAAAGCTTTCATCGAATGAAATAAAAGAAGCGACACACTATCAGTTGTAAACTTGAATGTTACAATTTTCTGTCAGTCACTCTCAGAGGTGAAGCAGACATACATGTGACCGAATTTATTTATTGTGTTACACTAAAATTGTTACTGTGTCAAGTGCAAAGATAAAACGCTGAAAACGCGTGAGTGTGCAAACAGGAACCAAAAAATAGAATCAACTTCTGCACCACGAACAGACCCTCCTTGCCGAGTCTCGAGCTTTGAGTCTCGTTTTCAGAGTTGAAAAGGGACAAGGAAGACGCAAATGTGCAAGGCGTGCGCGGTTGAAGTCGCCTGTGAAGGGAGTCAAAGCAACTGTCGATCTACTCTGAATGGAAGACAATCCCCGCCTGAAAAGAATGTTTTAGAAAGCTAGTTCAGGAGATCAAAAAGGTTTACCCATTGACGTTCCGGTCAACACTTCAACTTTGCTTGGATCTAATAAAGCAAATACACACGTTGAAGCCTGCGACTAACTGATCTGAAACGTTTCCCGAAATGCCTTTCTTGGCTCAAGCAGCAGTCCAAGAAAAACTGAGCAGACCAGCAAGTGCAGCGACTTCGAGACGCACAGACAAGAGGAAAGTTCTTTTTTGCCTTTTCCTGCGACTGACATACAGATAGTTCAGACAGCCAGAGAGAGCTCAACTCTTTGTACAAACTTTGCATGTACAAACTTGACACGCTGAAATGTGGGAGAGCACACATTTCTGTGTCTGTTCTTACAAACGAATTTCCCTCAAATGCACCTGAGGCCTGTGGCTCAGACAACAAAGAAGTCGTTTCATCTGAACAAAAAGACAAACCAATCACGTCAAATGTCAACATCGCACTGTCCGATGTCTTCAACAACAACAAGTTTTTTGAACAACAGAACACCACACGAGCAAAAAGTTCCCACCTGCGATTTCTGACGGTTGTACCTGGTTCACTCCTGCCAACAAATTGAACAATATTTGTACACAACAGAATGAACATTTTCTTCCCTGTAAACAGGGACGAACAACAGAAAACAACAACAACTTACGCGGTTTTCCTGCTGCACAAATTGTAAATGTTTCAGAACAAAAAGTGCGGGTCGCTTGCTCTCGGGCAAACCCCGCGAGTCTGAGGTGTGTGAACCGAGTTTTCCTCAGAAACAGTTCAAGCACTTTACCGTTGTCTGTGGTGCGTTTCACGGCTGAAGAATCTCCGTTGATAACGTCCAGAAAGAAATCGGGTGGATTGTTGTGCGCCTCGCATTCAAACCCTGAAAGAATACGCGATGAAACGCTGTGTTTGTGCAGCTTTGAGTCATCAATAGTCATCAATAGAAGCGCACAAGCAGACGCTCGTACGTCGGTGACCCGCACCTATGGAGGAGAAGAACTCGATCGTGTCTCCGGCGTCACCATGATAAATCATGTGGCCTTTGGCGAGCAGTGTGAGGCGGTCGAACAGCTTGAAGATGGAGTAGCGCGGCTGGTGGATGGAGAATATGATCGTCCGACCCTTTCTCCCGAGCCTGAAAGCAAAACGTGAATGCAACGTCGCTTCTGTTGTGGTTCACGGGAAAAACACCTCAGTGAGATTCCGCGGGTGTTTGTTGAGACAACGACCATAACTTCTGTCGTTCTTGCAGTTGTCGTGCCAACACGAAATCCATTGCCAACATGCGCCCACCAGCTTGCTTGCCGGGCACACAGGACTTTCGCGCATTGATCCACGCACAAACGAGCGATACACGGCGCACCTGTGCAGGAGCAGCATGACGGCGTTGGCTGTGGAGGCGTCGAGGCCGGTGGTCGGTTCGTCGAGGAAGAGGAAGGACGGCGACACGAGCAGCTCCATCCCGATGTTGGTTCGCTTTCGCTCGCCGCCCGAAACGCCGCGGATGATCTGCGTCCCGACCTGCACCGAGCAGAAGATCGACAACCAGACTTTCAGATTGATGAATTTTGGAATGCAGTCATGTTGCACTTGGGGACATAGATTTGTTGTTTTCGTTCAGGTTCTTTCTTTCCATGACATGGTGTATCGCACAAAATTCAATGAACAGCACAAACTTGGGACTGGGGGATGCCTGTCAGGATTCAACGCTTGCAGAAACATCACTTCAAACACGTTTTCCACTCGTCCATTCTCGGAATGTCGGTCAAGTCTGACTTCTAAATTGCTCGAGATGCTCAGCATAATCAACGGTGCACCCAAGCGTGACTCCAATGCAGATGCCTCGTCAGCGCATTTCACTTTTGCTAAATCGCACAAGTGAAAAACATCCTTCCAGTGTTTATGAGAACACACGGAAATGAACGCGCCATAAGAAACACCGTGAAGAGGTGACCTTGGATTCTGCAACGTGCAGCAGGCCCAGCTCTGCAACCGTCTCGTTCACGCGTCGTTCCTTCTCTGTCTTCGACACGGTCGCAGGCAGCCGTAGATTCGCAGAAAACATGAAGTTCTCTTTGATGGTCAATGTGCCCATCACTACGTCATCCTGCAATTCCGAGAGAACATTCTCTTGCAAAACAGCCAGAATACTTTGGGAAGAAAAAAATGTTTACGATCTGTGGAAACCTGCATTTCTATTATCCGTTCGGAAAGCTGAGGGGCTCCTGACGAACCTGGACAACGTATCCGGTCATACACTTGAAATTTTTGGGTTGTTGATGGCCATTGACAAGAACAGTTCCAGCACAACCAGCTGGGTCCTTCCTTCCAGCAATGATGTCGAGAAGTCTGCAAACACGAACAATCATGGCTTGAACACTTTGTTCAGAGTAGGTGGGTTAGGAATTGAAACTGCAAACATGTTGTTCTCGTCTGCGCAGAAGAACTCACGAAGTCTTGCCACTCCCTGTAGCACCCAGAATAGCGTTGAGCCCAGGTTTGAAGCTGGCACTGTGGAAGAAGTTTCACGTGAACATTATTCAGCACAAAATGAGATCATGAGTTACTGTCAATGCATGTTGTGTAATCTACACATGTTGCCTCAGATTCTGTTCTGACCTGATATTGTGGAGGATTTCCTTCTTCACAGCTCGTGCGCAGCATTTCGCTCCCGGCGGCTTCACCCGCACTGTGTATTTGATGTCATGACAACTGATGGTGGATGTCTGTCCAGTGGAGACTGGCTGATAATTGTCGTATTCACTGACATTATCCATTTCACCCGCCCAACACTCACCGGAAGTAGTGGCCTAAATATCGCCCCAGATCATGCAGCACGTCCAATGTCCATTCTATTGGAGCCAATCACGGATAAGTAGGACAAACCGGGGGAGCAGGCATTGTTTGGATATCATCAGGAGATGGAAATAAGCTGTATTTGAATG
>JAAUXT010057164.1_pt1 | contig 16492 bp, 15 predicted proteins | sample 7278171 | NCBI WGS metagenome assembly JAAUXT01 (sample SAMN14350112, study PRJNA611818) | marine sediment metagenome | isolation source: surface marine sediment (1.8m) | place: French Polynesia: Moorea | collected 2018-08 | reverse complement strand
TAGGGGTTTAGGTCTTAGAAAATTTTTGGCTGATGGGACCCCCCCCCCCCCCACCGGTGATGAATGAATACACCATCACCTGTATATTTACATCTTTGGAGCACACATCTCATCTGTGACACGGCGTGTGTCTTCACCGCCAAGTGATCTTGTGGGGTGAAATATTGTCGGGGGGCAGATACGGAAACAAGTTCGTGCACCTGGCCCTGAAGAAATTTGTTTCCGGGCGGGGGGGGGGGGGGAGAGGGCGTGAGCTGTCAAAGTGGTGGCGGGCAAGATGGGAGGTAATTGATAAACCACTCGAGACGAGTTGGAGTTGGGGGTGACAAAACGGACATATAAAACCAGAATGGACAAAAGAACTGAAGCGTAGCTTGGTGTTTTCGCAGGGTTTGATGCTGTACATCACGCAGGACGTGTGCAAAGGTGACCACGAACACGTCAAAGAAGCCAGGTTAGCTGCATTTTCTGTTTCTCTGCTGTGTCAGGCAGACAATCCGTCCCGAAGCCTTCCTGCTGATCTGAAGTGTTGGTGGTGGTTGACAGTGCTTGATTCTTCTTGAGTAAATTTGTCAGCGTTGAACAACAATCTCTCTCTCCTCTTCGTTTGACGTTGAAAGGCAAAATTTCAGCGTCCGTTTGTCATGAATCAGTGTACAGGGTACACGTCCCCCCTCCCACCTCAGAGCAGCTCGCCGACGAACTTGAGATGACAGCCCAGGTGGCCTCGATTGCACGCACACTCGGTGTTGATTTTGGCTGCATGATTGTGAATCTGTTTTTCTCAAACGACCACAAACACGAGTTTGCATGTCTTGTGATGGCTCAGGTGTATGTGTTGCAGATTGTCACATCCGTCTGGCCATGCATCATTTTCGGCGTACAGTATGGTGTACTTAGTGGTGAGTGGGTTTCGTGTCTGTCTCTTTGGTTGTGTTCTCGAGCAAATGACAATTGCATTGCGATCAAACGGAGATGTTGTCAGGATGTCAAACGCAGCTTTCGTGGTGCGCTGAAATTGGCTGAATATCAGGCAGCATGTAAGAGTTACCCTGCCTTGCGAGCGAGGAAGATTGTATCAATGGTCGTTGAAATGGCTTGGATGTCTGTCAGCCTACGTGGACGTCTGTGAGTGTGAGTGCACTTGTGTGTCCAACTGAACTGGATGGTGTTGCTTATCTTACAGCTGTACATTCAGTCGCGGGTAACGTGGCGCGGCAGCCGCTTGTTCCGCCACTTCCTGCAGGTGATGTGTTTGTACATGACCATCTACACGTGCTGTTCGCGCGTGTCCGACTACAAACACCACTGGTCGGACGTACTCGTCGGATTCCTGCTTGGGGCGATCGTTGCCATCCTCTGTGTAAGTGGCTTTTTGTGGACGTAAATTTATTCCCCGTAAATGTCTTCCCCCCGGAATATTCTTACTGAAATCAGTCAGTAAAAGTGTTCCCCCGGGGAAGACTTTTACTGGGCATTTCAGGGCAGTAAATTTCTTCCCCCCCCCCCCCAGGATTTCCTGGGGGGGGGAATATTTTTCCTAGGAAATGCTTTCTGGGGGGAAGACTTTTACTGTTGTATGACCTATAAATCTCTTCCGGGGGGAAAGGATTTCCTGGGGGGAATATCCTTACTCCTACACCGGCTCTGTCAGCACGACAAGCGCAACTATGTTGTGTGCACCCAGTGGTCCCACTCATTCGTTACCGCACGCCATCGTCTGAAATCAATGTTGCAAGAGGTTTCTGGAATGTGTTCTGCCATTGAAACCACGCCAAAATCCAGCCGCGTCCAACAATAAGAACCTTCACAGAGACAGAAAGATCTGAATCCAGGTCAGCAAAGAAGTTGGAACTGATGGCGTGAGTCGCAGTGCTATTTCCAGACACGTGTGTTGACCAGTGTTGTTGACATACAAGTCTTTCTTTGTCTGACCCACACTGCCAAACCTGCGAATGAAGAATCTCATTGATAATTCTCGGTGATTTGTTCAATCTATTTGTCCAGGCCAAGTTCGTGTCCACACTATTTCACCACGGCAACTTGCGGCGGTTGTCGGACCGGTTGACGGAGCTGCAAGACTTGGCGACGGGACGCGCCGCAGGTGGCGGGAAGCGTGACATATACGGACCGTATAACGACAGCAGCGCTGCCACGACAGACATCCCGCCAGAGGCACAGGTGCTAGTCATCAACAGGAGATAGTGAGGGCGGGCTGTAGACCCTCACTGCAAAGCTAAGACTGCCACTGCCACTGTTGTGGCTTCCTTTTGCAAGATGTGTGCTTGAAGTGTGCAACGAGCAAATCTTCCAACCGCACCAGCTTCCGTGCAACAAGGAAAGCACATCGGTTTGCCAAGTGGTTGTGACTGAGTTCTCACTTTCTTGCTTGCCGAACCGATCACTCTTCAACTGCTTGTGCTAACACTCTTGACCATCTAAAATGTCGGGAGGATTTGTGTTTGATTGCTACACAGGATCGTCCTTCGGAGTGAGCCTGTGTTGTGCAATTCATGATACCTAGCACTCACGGTGGGGGGGGGGGTCTGGGGGAGGGGGTGTGACTTGGCCCAACCAGAAATTTAGGAGGTCCTTCCTCCCATCTTTGAAGGCTGGTCACGCGCTTGCGACTCACTTGTGTTCAAATGCCCTGCTTTCTTGTGTTTCCTGTTACGCACCTGCACCCTCTCCACACCCACATGCAAAATTGTCAAGAAATTGAAAACAACGGCCACAAACAGCAATTCAACATTGCCTCCAGAGGCACGTTTCCTTGTCACATTCTATTTTCATGCACATTGTTTGGATTGTTCAGACATTTCTGACGTTTGGGTGCCTCGATGACCCTTCCTGCAGATTGCGGACTTCTGAAAAACAAGTGCAGTCCCTTTTCGAACGAAATATCATCGTTTGAGCTGAAATGCGCACCTCAGTGACTTCCATTCAAGCGGCCCACTGTGTGCTGTGTTGTCCTGCAGTAGTAGATCTACACGTGCGATCGCACCTTTGGAGGAGAAAATACTTGTGTGATTGAACACACTTCTGCAACATGGAGGGCACACACGAGAGGTTTTGTGACCACAGCGTTGTGGAAAAGTTCTGAGGAAAACTAACAATTGCAAAGCTTCTGCACATGGCTGAAGTTGCACCTGTTTCTTCCCAACTAACTCGCTGTTGTACCGCATGCTAAAATCAAGGTGATTGTTTTCATTTACAATTTGTGTATTTATTCACATACACACACATTGTCGATTTAATTTTCGATTTCGTTGGCAAAGCGATAGATTCTGAGACAATTCTAAGTACATTTGTATTGTATATTCCCAGGCACAAAGCGACATCCTTCACACACAAAAAATCTGATGATTTGTTTGTCCACTGCAGCACAAAAGCAACTCGAGACAAAGGTACGTGCAAGATGTTCTCGTCACCCAACATACAGTTTACCAAGGCACATGTGAATGTGAAATCTAGATTATTCTCCTCAACATTAATTTGTTCAAGGGGCACCGAAAAGTACGCACAACCAAGCTTGTTTCCTGGCGTGCAATTTCCTTCAATTAGTCTACTTTTTCACTTTTTTGTGGTCAATGCAGTGTAAATACGCAAGCTGGTTTACGCAAGCTGGTTCTTAAGACTGATCACGACCACAAATCCCCTTGCTTCAAGTGGGGTTTTTTTTTCGTTGTTGCTTTCCAAAACTGCATACGATTTATAATTTCTTTCTCGCACCAACGACCTGCTTTTTTCGATCACTATTTGAACAAAACTGAATGTTCTTCTGTCTTCGTACGGGAAAAGGGACCGAACAAGCCGAGCAGAATGCGTGTGTTGTCTTGGGAGGACCAATGTGAGCTGACATCCCTAGTGAAGTGCACTGCTGGGGCAAAAATATGACCCCAGAGCGTGTAAAGACTCAAAGTTGACAGAAGCCAACAAATTGCAGATGAAGAAACTTTTTGGTTGTCTTTGGACCGAGATACATGTCCGTCCAAATTCTCCAAACGGATGCTGGCTTCAGCCCCAAATTGACAAATTTTTCACTTGACACCAGAGTATGTGCTTGCAGGTTGAGCAATTGGATATAGACCTGGCTCGCGCTGACAAGACGATTGCTGTGGAAGTGTGAGTTGCAGTGCGATCCACTGACGCGTGTGTCAGACAGTGACAGCAAAAACCTGAGTTCCACACAAATTGAGGAAGACTGCAAAAACACCGTTCCAGTTCGGGACAGTGCAAGTGAAAACAGCAATGCTGAATCCAAGCATTTGGTCGCGAGGAGGCTGTTCCAAAGGTAACGGGCATTGACGGTGCAAAATCAGGGGTAAAACTTCTCGGATCAGGGGGCCGGCCCCCTGGATCCGCCCCCGAAGTAGAGGTGCTTGGTGCTGCAGCAGCAGACGATCTTGTTCTGGTGCGAGAGGCAAATTGAGCGATTCAATCAAATGTCTGTGCTCGGTGTTTTTCAAGCGAACGGGTGTGCTGAAGCCAGAAAATTATCAGGCCGTGGTACACAGAAGGGCCTGACAAAATCTGTGCTGCGTTCATTTGTCATTCTTGCTGCGAATGTTGTGCTTTCGTGGTGCTGCTTGGAATTACTTTGCAATCAAAGTCTGGTGAGCTCAGCGTTGGTCTTGAGTGTTTGACCAGCGTACTGTATTCTGTAGAATGTTCGCCGCCTTGTTGCGTGTGAAACTTTTAAAGTTGATGTCGAGTGCTGTGTTGCGTCTGCTTGCGAATCTAGAAGTACGTGCTGGCTCAACAAGAAAGCTGCGCCTGGACAGCCCGCGGTTCCAAGCGCTATCCCTGCGGTAGCGACGACTGGCGTTGAACCTCGGGCTTAGAAACACAACGCCTGTTGGCTTGTGTATGAACGCACTGCGTCACACATTCAGTGAAGCAGGCCTTACTTGAAACCCGGTCTTTGATGGCGCATTTACCGTGACATGAACACTTGTATTTTCAACGTTCGGGTTCACCCTCAGATTTCATACGAAGATTTAGTTTAAAGTCACTTGAATCACGCTTCAGTAGCAAGTAGATTTGTTGCAAGTTTTCCAAGTTTGTCTCAAGTGCGACACCGCTCGTCTGAAAATCGTTCGCACTTCTTTCACGTTGTCAAGAAATCAGAATTGTGGCCGTCAGTGTTTGTTGTCCAGCAAATAATAACCGCAAAAACACAACGAGAACAGTCTTAAAATCATTCACGCGCGCACCCGTTTTCCAGGAAGACCGTCACCTTAGTGTGAAACACGCACGTGTATTTGCCTTTGTCATCTTTCAATGACCAGGATACAAAATCCAAAACACGCCGCTTTATTCTTGATGTTCCAACCAAGATAGGCTCGCAGTGGCTCGCAGTTGTACCCACAATGAATGGATACACTGCCAAACAGTGAGTTGAACGTTGAGCATTGCAGAACATAACATGTTCGTTCACCCGAACAAACGGCTTCAACGCAGACGACTATCCGAACAAACAGCTTCAACGCAGACGACTATCTCTTGTTTCCCAGGGAAGTCGCATCGAGTCATTCACTTGTCTGATGTCACACAGAATGTGCACAGCACACGTCCTCGAACTCGGCACCAATGAATCCGCACACACACATCATGGAAGTTCTGCACGACTGTTTGACAGCCACTGGAATCGTTCCGGAGTGACATCCTCACTGCCGCAGTTGTCCGTGAAATGTAACATCACCGCTTCTCCTCTTCCAGAGACTGAAATTTCTCTCGCATCGCCTTTTCTTCCTCTTCTATCAACTTCTCCAGGCGAGCTTGCCGCTTCTGTTCCTGTTTGATTCTGTTTTCCTTCAACAACCGTTGCTGAAAATGAAACAGGAATGTTTGCCAGTTATCATCTCTGAAATCAGCCTCACAAGTGAAACTTGTTTCATTTTATTTATTTATTGTGTGTGAAATAATTTGCAACTGAAAAGGAGAAAATTGTACTTTACCATTTCAGGATCTGGAGTAAATTCGAGTCGTTCCTGCAAGGAAACAATGTGGTGCTGACAATAAACAACAAAACTCTGTTTGGTTGATCTGTCCACACACCTCAGCACCCAACAAACAAGGCAGAACTTTTGAACACAGGAACGTGTAACGCGCTGCCCAGAAATTATAAGAAGCAACTGAGCAGGGGGTAGGCATCACTGCTAACAAGAAAGCAAGTTCTACAGCATATCTTTGAAGGGAGGTACGTTGCGTCGCGCATCTTCAAGAGCCGGGCATGTCAGTTTCACCCAAGTTTGGGGGGGGGGGGAGAACCTTTCCATCATTTTCAGGTTGGCCCACTCACCCAAGTGACTGTAGTGATATCACAAACACACTGGTTGGTATCTCAGGAGAGACTGTCCCCGAGGGTGGGAACCTCCATATTTATTGACCTTCATTCAATCACGCCATCTGGTGAGTGGTGGTTCTAACTACAATTTTACAGCTGGTGTGTCACACCACACTCTTCCCCTAGTAGGGGGTGTTGGCAACACCTGACAATTTTTAATATTTGAATATTTTTACAATAATTAATTAGATAGAAAATAGATAGAAAAAAGCACAATATCACTATTTTGCTGGCTTTGGCCTGCATCCCTCCCCCTCCTTATGGGGGTATCACATGATCAGGGTTTGGGTGCTCTTTTGCACAAAATGGATGCTGTTGATCAGGAGGCTTATGCTTTTCTCAGGCAATAAATTGTTAGTAGAATTTTTTGGGAGAGTCACCGTTTGGGTCAACAACCACTCAGTCAGGCTGTCATGGATGCTGTGTGCCAACACTACCACCAGGGGGCCCAGCTGTGGAATCACAATTTTTGGACCCTGGTGGTTAGATTAGCTCTCAGTATCCACATCGCAAGATTTTAAGGTGAGTTCCGTGGTTCTTAGTTCATGTCACCCCACAGACATCAGCAGGTTTACGTGCTCTGAATCTCTTTCTCCACCTATTGTGGGCACGATTGCTTCAAGGATCAAACTCACTTTTGGAAAATAATGTTGAATCAGATCCAAATCAACTCACTCTGAATTGTATCATGAAAGGATCCATCAGCTTCGGTTGGTTCGCCAGCCAAAACATGGCCACAGGAAATGCCATGTAAAAGGTCATCTGCAAAAGGGACCAAACAGTACTGAAGAATGCATGAACAAGGAAAAGTGATATGGACACCTTAAAAAATACCGTCAAAATGTGATGTCAGAAGCAATAACAGGTGTAGTTCCAACCAAAAAAAAACAACAAACAACCGCGCCTCTTAATTCACTGTTCAATTTGGATCAGAAAACACGTTTTGCCTTGCCTTGGCGACTTCCAATTTCCAGCCACCCATGGTTTCGATTCAGCTTGCTCAAGCTCCTTCCTCACAATTCCGCAACAATACGTAAGGCTTGTGTGCCCTCCTGCCACACAGCCCGCAGAGCTGCCAACTATCTGCAAGAGTACATCTATTTTCTTTTGACAATTTACAATTGAGCAGCCTTGTTGTCGACTGCACATCAACTACAACAACGAAAAATAACCTTGTTGGGCCACACACAAATCATTCTATCTTCCCCAATTTTCTCTTATTTTGCAAAGTGACGGATTTTATCCAGAATAAACTGTATCAAATACAGCACACCAGTTCGGATTCACATCCAGAATCGTTTCACAAAATTTTATATTTCACAGGGGGCCCTTGAATTGCTCGTGCTTTGAAAATGTAGCTTGTTTCACTGACACTTGTCACACAAAATAACTCCATTGCAAGCTGAGATCATTGCAACTTGCAGCATAATTTGTGTGTTAAAATATAATGACAAAGCAATTGCATAATGCAAGGAATTTTCAAGCAAACTCCTGCAAAAAAAGGTAATAGAATAAAGTCGCGAGAATCAGGCAACATGTGCGAACGAACATGGCGGCGCGGATGGGGGTTTCGGCGACCGTGCGTGCAGTAAAAGGCCGAGCAATTCCACAAAGGGCACCACTGGTCTTGGTAAGTCAACGCAAATTGACTCAAACATTTGTCGGAAATTTAAGGTGATTTCTTTGATGATAATGGGCTTTCCTACCGAAACAGTCAATTTTTGTTTGGGAAAGGTCGAACGAGAATCGTTCTTTCGGTCAAGGTCCTCGGCGGCCACACTTGACAGTTCTCGACCGAAGCTGAGAAAGTCGCATGTTCACTGCGTGGCAACCGCTGTTTTGTTGAAGAATTGTGTCGGGAATCTGAAGATCTAGCTGTCTTTTAAACGCACCCCACTGCTTTTCAGACACAAGCAGCTGTATCCAGGATAAAAATCTTGCTGCTTGAGAAACCAGAAATGGTGAGCTTGTTTGTGCTGCGTCTTCCCGGATTGTTGGTTGAGTTCGCGGGCTTTTGCTTCAACACCTCACAAGCAGTGTTAAACTGCTGAGAATGAAACACGGACACACAAACCAAAAGACAAACGCGACCAACACTGCGTCCAGTCTGAACCCGAAATCCGCTGAAATTGAGACGCACAACACTCCTCCCGCCCCGACACATTGGCTCGAACAACTTGCGTACCCACCTGTTTTGTTTAAATCTGCTTGCCTTGACTTTCAGACGGGCTTGAAAATTGGTGTTCGCACCAGAGGATGTAATGGACTATCTTACACACTAGACTACGTCAAAGACAAGGGAAAGTTCGATGAGGAAGTCACGCAGGATGGTAAGCGTTGGAAATGTACAAGTCAAGTTCACCAATTGAGTGACACTGAACACCATCTTTCAGTTTGATTGAAATTCGCGCGAACAGATCGTCGTTGCCAAGAACAATCTTCCGCAGTCACTTGACAGTTTGTTTTTCAGTTTTGGAAAATTATGGGATCACCCTCACTTGATTTCTTGAATTTCAGGAGTGAAAGTGTTTATCGACAGCAAAGCACAAATGACACTGTTGGGATCTGAAATGGACTTTGTGTCGGACAAACTACACAGTGAATTTGTGTTCAACAATCCGAACATCAAAGGGACGTGTGGTTGTGGTGAGAGCTTCAACGTATAGCACCGATTCTCAAAACTGAAACACGAAAAAATGGAGTCCAGAACATACAGAGTACAAAACAGCTTCCTCGAGTGAGTGTTCAAGGCTACGATGCTGGTGTCTGAAGTTCTTCCGTCAGCTAATGTTTGTGTTGGGGCAGGAAATTCGACGTGTGGTTGATTTCGAAGATAATTTCACACGTCAACGAAGCTTCGTACTCGGCCGAGAATGCGGCAGAATTAGTCTCGTGTCTTCAGCTGTCTGTGATTGCTGTGGTGTTTGTAGACAGGGTTTGCCAGGATGACAAATTTGTGAAATGACTTTACAGAACAATGGTCATGTCCAATTTGTCCGAGACGGACGCCCACCCTCAGAAACAAGTCATCAGACTTGCATGCAGCAAACACTGGCATCCCCCCTGGGGGGGGGGCAGCAGGGACAGCATTGTCAGTTTGTACCTCCCTACAACTCCTGAAGTTGTAGATTTGCAGCGGGACAGTGAACAGAAACTGCCCACAACGCAACAACGGACCCAGTTGTTCAGCTGGGTGGGTGGAGTTGCGGGCAATTTGGCACTTGGCCCGTACAAGAGGTGCCCAGTGCGATAGTAGAGCGAAGCTGTCAGACTGTGATGAGTTGTATTCCACTCGCAAGTGTTTGTTTTGTTGCGATGGGCAAAAACAATATTTTTGTTGTGTCCGGTCCTCTGTGTATTTTGTTCGTAAACTGTTGTCATCTTTCCCCGAGATTGTGCACATTTGTGACAACATCCACCCCTGGTTGTTGGTTGATCGAGGAATCATGTTTGGAAATAAAGTTTTATTCCATGAAAGTTGTTGAACATGATGGGTGCGTTATTTGTTTCGGACGCAAAAACCTTTCTTCGTCTTGCAATAAACCGTTCGTCTTGCAATAAACCGCAGCACAAGCACCAGAAATGACTTCGCAACTTCCATTTGGTTTTGTTCAACAGCTAACAATGGGATGTGAGTGGTTCCATCTCTTCACAATGCACTTCTGACCATCTGATCAAGTCCACAGGCGTCAACTCGAAGCACGTCAAAATCCAGCAAGGGCGTCAACCATTTGTCTGACCATGAGTTTGTTTTGGCTATTGTCCATGAACTCTGACGCCGATATTGCATTGCAAATGGCCACGGTTTCTTGCACTGACCGTCCTTTGATCCAAATTCGTCCGTTCAATCCTAGGCTGCACTCGTATGGCAAGGCATTGCCCACAACTTTCAGCAAGTTGCACTCTGGTGACAAAAGTCTGCAAATCGAAGGGGGATCGAAAACTTGAGTTCCGCGTCAAAAAGAATTGCAGCGTTCTGTAGAAAGTTTGAAACCATAATTGGAGTTTTTGTTTTGTTTGAAACAACTCAGTTTGAACCCACGAGAACAAGTTTGTTTCTTGTCGGACTCGTGTTAGTTCGTTGCCCAAGGTTTTGTCTGTCGCAAAGTGAACAAAGACTTACTTCCTAACGTGAGAGAGCGACGTTGTGAGCAGGAAGCCTCCGTCACGGATGACACCCATGCCAGCGCTGCGCCCAAAACTGTCGATGCAGACGAGCTCTGGCTCCATGTCGCGGTTCGCTACCAGAAGGCGCCCGAACACGATGTCGCCCACCTGAAGACCACGTTCAGAATTCTCTTTTGCGAGACTCCCCACCCCGCTTGAAACTCACAACGCAGTGTTCCTCACTTCAACCACTTGTAGTTGAGTTGAATTCCAGGTGATGTTCGTTGAGATTTGGTGGATATCTCACCTTTACATCAGGTCTGTTCCTCTTTGTGGCTCCTTCAAATGCCAGATATGACAAGGAGGCTTGTTCACTGGACCCTATATCGACCTTGAAGGTGTCTCCGCCTTTCGCTGCTATGATTCCGAGAACCTGTTCGCCTCGAGTCGGCACATACTGCAGCGAACAAACCACATTGACGTCTGACTGTCAGCAGCGCGTGCACGCTCATTTTCCGGAACAAGAGTCTGACGATTCAACTGCTTTCCAGGGGGGGGGGGAAATATATGAGGAAAACACACTTTGAATCAAAACAAAGAGCAATTGGCGACATAGTCTGCACTTGTGAAAAATTGGCTGTTGGATGTTTCATTTTATCCACAATGAAGTTTCGAAAGTTGAAAGTCAAAATCTGTCTGAGCATATTTTGAGGTGTTTTGTGAGTGCAATTGACCGAGGGTTTTGTGGGCAACCAAAATCCTTGAAGAGGGACCCAGGGAAAGGGCCACAATTATTTTCGCAACAAGTGTGTGCCCAAGTGCACATGCTCTCCCACCTGTGTGATCCCCTGCGATCCTGTGTGATCCCCTGCAATCATGTAACCCTCTGCAATCCCCTGTAACCCTGTGAGATCCCCTGTGCAATGCCCTCTGAGATTCCCTCTCAGGTTCTTGTGAGATCACTTATGATGTCATACCCTGTGATCCTGCACAATCCCCTGTGGTCCTGTGCCCTCGTGCAATCCCATGTGATCCTTTGCAATCCCCTACAATCCTGTGCAGTCCCCTGAACCTGTTTATTCCCCTGTAATTCTGTGCAATCCCCTGCATTTGTTGGAGCCCTGTTGTTTTCATCAAAATGCCATCACATGTGTGCATCCACAACTTCTTTCAACAGACCTGTCTGCATTTTCCTCCGTATCTCATGAGTACAGACAGTTTTCAAAGTCCAAAACTTTCTCATAAAAAAATCATAAAATCTGCCTCGCATTTCACACCAATGTGTAGATCTATCTCTGGCGACCCCAGATGAGGCCCTTTCAAAGACACCATCGCCCGAAATTGTTGCGATCTGAAACAAGATCAAGATCCACAGATATACCCGCTTTTGATGAGTGTCTATCCAATAGACGCTGGGCTCCTTGAAACGCAGGATTCCGGGTTTTGTGACCCTGATTTCCTCATCTTCTTTTTTCAATCCTGGACCGAGAATAGTCTTTCCACAACGTTCGGATTGATTCAGTGCATTTAAACAGTCTCCAGGCAAGAAAACATTTCCCAGCATTTCTACCATGCTGGAAACTTATCGCGTAAAAACACCCGCCGGACACCGCGCGGAGAAACTGTTGATGGTGACGCCATCTACCGATAAGTTGTGAAGTTAATTTCAAAATGGCGAAAATTTTCGAGAGCGTGCACTTGGCCTTCCTGAGTGAAGATTTCACTGTACAGAATGGATCTGAAATCCCTGTGAAAATAGAAATTTCACAAGAGAAAACGAGCACAGTGGTGTCTGTTTTGAACGGTAATTTTTGTTCATTTTCTTGACAGTGGACAAGGTCCAACGGCTTTTGTCCAACTTTTGAAGTTTGACAAAAGGCTGCATGTGTGCTCAGACCTGAAGTCCAAACAGTCTCTTGGTTTACGGTCAGTGTGTGTGTGTGTGTTGTTTTGCATTGTTGTTTGATTCAGATCTATTATCTGGGCATCGGGCTGCCTGGATCCGATCAGTGTTGTGCGTTGGCCCTGAAGACAGACCAACTCTTATCTGGGTCCACACACATGTTTCTGATCGGATCTTCAAACATTTTGTGGAAATCTAGATCTAGGGACGACTCTTGCGGCGGTGAAAGACCCGTGTGTGCTTCACACTTCAGGGTCGGACCTGTTCGATTTGTGTCCCTCGGTAAATTTGATCCCTGAATCAGGTGATCGTTCTCACCAATCCCTGACTTCAGGTTGTGTGGAGAAGACAATTCTACAAACAGCCAAAGCTTGGCTTTTCACACCACTTCAACTGACACGAATGCGAAAAATGGCAATCGGGGAAAAACAGGGGCACACCGCAGGCAGATGTTGTGCGTTCTTTTCGTCAGGATTGCCCCATGAAATTAGCTCTCTCTCTCTCGGTCGACAGTGGAACCTGACAGCAACCATTGCCAAGGCGTGAAATGTGCTCATGCGCCAGAATCACGTGCGTTCACAATGTAGAAATCAAGGAATTCACAAGTTGGGAAAATTAGCATGCCGCCAGAATGATGCAAACACCCGTTCGCATCCCTCCTTCAAGCACAAGTCTGAGAGCCACGCTGTTCGGTGTCCTTGGGTAGCCTTTGCAAGGTGAAACACTCAAAACCCATGGAGATGATGTTTGGTCAGCTGTTGCAATTGTACAACTCTTCAAACGCGAACATTTTGTGGCTTGTGTTTTGCAGGTGGGAAGGAATCTCACAAAATCCCGTTGACTGCCGATGATGGATGTGTACAAGTGGGTCAGTCAACGGCCCTCCTGTCCACCAAACACAAATCCTATCTGCTCAGGTTTTCTTCAGACAAAGGTTCGTTGTTGTATGTTTGTGTATTTTGAAGCACATTTGAACGAGTTTGGATGTCAAAAACTGTGTCCTCTCAGTGGACAATTGGACCACTCGTGTACAGTGGACGAGTACCGGTACTTGTCCAGAGAAGCCAATGATCAGATGAATGTCTGGCTGTTTGGAGCTGGACAGGCTGTGTGAAATGACCTCTTTTTGTTGTTTTGCAATCTTTCTGCCATGACGGTGCATCATGAATTCGCAATTCCCCTCCCCCAGTGACTTTTCAAATTGATTGGGAAGGTGGGGTGTCCTTGTATGAATTGCCTTCTTTGACACTGTATCTGTTTTTCTTGACCATGCTACGTGTCAACACAGACAGACAGATAGGTACACACACGCTCGAGACAGAAAGATATGGAGGGAGAGACTGATTGACCGATGTCATGTGGGTTGGTCCGGGTATGGGTGGGGCGCCCCACATTCCATATGCTCACATCTCCAGCTCAAACCCTCTCCATGATACTTCCGCGCACTACATCTCACGCACAACACTCGTCGTGAAGATTTCTCAGCTTTGTTGTTTCCATCCTGTGCAACAATTTGATCTCAACAACCCCAAGCTGTGACACAAGTACTTATGCTACTCAAGAGTAACCTCGCAGAGATGCTGTCATCCAGCTTTTGGGTTTGATCGGGAGGGTCAAAACTAAGTGTGTGCAAACTCACACGTACACTGACTGACTGAGACTTCTTCGCCAATGAAACTTGCCACATCTGTTCAGTGGGTACACAAACATGCCAGGAGTTGCAGTGCACTTTGTTCGCGCTGTCATTGCCGCGACAACCGGCCAGTATTGTTGAATACCGAGAAATATCCACCGCGTGAATGTTGCAGGGTACTGTAAAGTTGCGACTTTTCAGATGAGGCTACGAAATTTCGGAAAACAGTCCAAGAAGCGATCGAGCGGCGGCAAAAGTCCGTCTTCACAGACCGAACAGACGAAGCCTCTGCAGAACAATATTTTCAGGTCGGTTGATGCTGATTTGCAGAGCGGTGTGTGCGTGTGATTCAGACTGCAACGGAGTAGTGCAGATGGCTTCGTGCAGAACGTTGCCATGAGCTTTGGGTTGAGCGATCAGGACTCGTGTGTGCTTTTTGGCGAAGACATTTTCTTGCGATATGTGGTGGACCTGTGTGTCATTTGCAACATTTCCAGAATCATTCTCTTGTTTTCAGTTTTATGGGTACCTATCTCAGCAGCAAAACATGATGCAGGACTACATCAGAACGTCCACCTATCAAAGAGCGATGCTCGACAACAGCACAGACTTTACAGACAAGGTGAGGCATATGATTGCTTCAAAACTCCTTACCCCCAATTCACACCGCGTGCGCTGGCGCATACGCACGACGTTACGCACGTCGGATTTTCTGTTTCGATTGCCAGCTGTCAAAGGTTCCGTGTGGGTCGTGGACGTCTCGGGTCTTTGAAGACACGTCATTTATTTCAAACAAGAACTTGTGACACGTTGATGGCACCCAAGATCTGTGCTTGTCAGCACTGGTTGACTTCTGCACGTGGAAACAAGACCTTGGTGCTGTTACTGTGCGCAACGGGAATCCAAAGCAAAGCAGTTGCCTGCTGCTCTCTTCATCAGTCATTTGTCCTGCCAATATGATTTCCGTTGAACGTGTGGAAAGGCACAATTTCCAGTCGAGTGAACAGCTTAGTTTCCGTGTCTGAACACGTGATGTCTCGTGTACAACTGGTTGGCTCCTTCCAGGTGGTGCTGGATGTCGGTGCGGGATCAGGAATTCTATCTTTCTTCGCTGTGCAAGCCGGTGCCAAACGCGTCTACGCAATTGAAGCCTCCACAATGGCCGTCCACTGTGAAGTAGGTCGCTTTTGTTCGCACACGAAACAGACCCATTGTGGATGGCTGTGCAATCGAACACACTCCTCGACAAATATTTCTGAAGTAACTCTGCAAAATGTCCGTTGCCGTTTTCCCAGTTTTCACGCGCACCCTCAGCAAAGCTGTTTCTTTCGCAGAATTTGGTCCAAGGAAACAAACTTGGAGACAAAATTATCGTCCTTCCTGGAAAGGTGGAAGAAGTGGACATACCAGAGAAGGTGACTTTTGTGAAGAGAGGAGAATAATTTTTTTGGGGGGGGGGTGCTTGGGAATGCATTGAAAAGTTCGTTGTTGGTGATTCTCTGCAGGTCGACATCATCATATCTGAACCAATGGGCTACATGTTGTTCAATGAGAGGATGCTGGAAAGCTACCTGCACGCCAAGAAATGGTTGAAGCCTGATGGTATGTTTCCACCGTTCGTTATTTGCGTGATTCAGACGCGTAGTCCAACCTCGGGGCCATTGCAGTTTTGGTACAAAAGATGCACAGAAGCTGGACCCGCACCGCTTGGGTGTTTTAGTGCGCGTGTTTATGTGTGCAGCTTCACACCGAAGTGCAACGCTTCATTCCTGGTTCTGTCAACCCTCTGGTCCTTGGTGTTTCGTAACAGTCACACGCTCAAAATTCAATTTGTTTCCAGACTCCTGCAGACAGCACGAGTTCTTACTTTGTGTGGGAGAGGAAGGGGGGAGTGCTCAATCAGAGGAGTTTATTGCGTTGCTACACCCGCCGCTGGTGCTCATGTCATTCTTGTTTTCCTTCGCAGGAAAAATGTTCCCAACACAGGGCGACCTCCACGTCACACCTTTCACAGACGAGTCTTTGTTCATGGAGCAATTCTCCAAAGCAAATTTCTGGTGAGTCTAAAAATGTCAGCGTGAGACTGGTGGCTTGTCTCTCACGCGCAGGATTTTTGTTTTGTCTCGCGCGCGAGGCCGGACTTTCGCAACACGCATATTGCAGGCACTGTGAACTTCGTCTGTTTTGGAATATCCTCAAAACAACAGCAAAAAAAATAACAACAAAGAACCGTAACGTGCACCCCCCCCCCCCCGCACACACTTACACGTACACATGATTTTCAAGGGCCAGCTTCATGCAAATATAGTTGACAAATAATTTTTGGCCGCGAAAGAGGTCCCGTGTTCCGCTTCGGGCGCTTTTCTGAAGGTCTCCTTTTTAAGCGTGTGGTCGCCCGGAGGGCCGTGTACCACACGCTTAATGTAATCACCATCAGTCTGTATGTCTGTCCGTCCGTTTGTGTAAATTGGGTCTTACCGGGGGGGGGGGTTGGACCCAC
>JAAUXT010033394.1_pt1 | contig 16492 bp, 14 predicted proteins | sample 7278171 | NCBI WGS metagenome assembly JAAUXT01 (sample SAMN14350112, study PRJNA611818) | marine sediment metagenome | isolation source: surface marine sediment (1.8m) | place: French Polynesia: Moorea | collected 2018-08 | reverse complement strand
GGTTGCCTGCAGATGCTAGATAGAATGCCATTTGTGACCAACTCCAACTACATGACTTGAGAAATACCTGCCATCAGAACTTGGATATTTGGATTGATAGATATTCAAAAAACTCACTCAATCCAGATTCTTAAACAGTGGTCGCTTGTTCAGAGTAAATATTGACGTAAATAGGATACCGATTCAGGAGTGGCGAGCAAGCATTCAGCGTCAAATTGGATACGTGTAAATAGGGACGGAGCTCTGATGCTCTAACATTCAAAAGAAAACATCTTCAGACATGATGCAATATTTGGTTGGAAATCATAACACGACCTCTTTGAGCCTCAAAGGTGAAGGGTGGAAAAGGAGTCGCGCGCATCACGGGTCTGACACCGTACAAGGCACAGGTCTCGGAGCAGAATCTCACTGTTGCCCAAAATAGGAGAATTTCATTCCAACCTGAGGCCTTTGCGACCACGTTGGCAGGTAATTTAAAGTCAATATACGGGTACTATGTGTGTAATTTGGCAGCATTTCTTGACCAAAGTACCACCAAATTGGCGCCATACATGTGAAAATATTTGTCGTGTCCGGTTGACCACGCGCGTCTGTTTGTACTTCGAACAGATTCGAGCCACTCTGCGGCCACCGCATGGAATTCCTAATTTATTTGAATAGGAGTATGATATATTGAGATCCGATGGTCAAGTACTCGTTGCGGGTCCAGGAGAAACAGCTGACCTCTCTGGTTCATGTGCAAACAATGGTGACAGTGTTGTGGGAGGTGCGACATTTATGTGACTATTGTTGAGGTGAATATCATGCAAAAATTGAGAGAACAAGAACACAAGTCGGTGTTGACACGCGCCTTTGGGATTGACTGCTGAAAAACTTTTTCCCATGTTGCGTGAAGCAGAGGGTGTTGTCAACGAGCCAACGACAGGTTGTGTGTGTGTGTGTGTGTGTGTGTGTGTGTGTGTGTGTGTGTTTGTCTGTTGTGTACGTGCGTGGGAATCTGATCCACGGATCTCCACAGACACCAAAGTATGATCAGAATACCGGCTTGAGCTATCGGCGCGTGCAGCGACAGACTGAGACCATGTCAGAGCAGAAGTGTGTGTCTCCCCGGACCACACAAGGCTGGGTCGCATCACTCAAAACGTTTGCCTCTCCCAGAGGTTGTCTGTTCACTTCTCGCATCTCGCTACCTTTCAGCGAGAAGAACGTTGTCCCTTCGTCTCTCCTCTCGCTTTGAGCTCTCCGGTGTGTGAAGAGTCAACGGACCTCAGATTTGATCAAGGGGCTACCCTTGAGGGGGGAGAAGGGCAACAGAAACTTTGAAAACTTTGAAAATGTTTTTGGAAGGGGGCGACATTTCGGGGGCAATGGGCCCAGGCCTCGCCCCTTCCCCTGAGCGCCTCTGGCGGGTACTGCATGATGCATGCGTTTCGATTCCTGATGAAACTCGAGGCAGCTCGGTGCGGCGCGGGCGCGCTGCTCCCCGGGCAGCGATTCTGCGTCCCCCCCGGGGCGGCGCCGCGCTCAGCGCCAACACGTCCGAGCCGCCGACGGTTTGATCGGCGTGATGGATCGGCGCGCCGGCGCAGTCGCTAAACGGCGGCGAGGGACCGATCGGAACCAGACTGCGCGTCCGTGGCATCGTATTCTCAACGCCGACTCCGAGACAGATCCACCACGCCGTGCTGGCCACGTTTTCAGCGCCGAAACACTCCTGTCGTGGTTTCTTTCAGAAAAGGGGGACTGGAGAATATTCTGGTATGAAAAAATGTTCACTGCACGACATCTTACCGCTCGAGTTTTGTTATCACAGAATGCAAAGTGACCAGACACGAATAAACCTGGGAGAAACGAAGTGGTGTCACTTTTACGACGTATTCACGGGGGTCAGGGGTCAGCAGTACTTGTGGTCAATGAATGCATACTTGCGGCCAATGGGTCTTTTACTGCTAGAAACGCTCTCGCAGCGAAACTTCAACAAGTCTTTCTGGACTATTTTACGCCACATTAGGGCCTTTAGATAGGCGGTTATTGCTAACGAGGGGCCTCGTTGCCATGATCAGCGAGTCTGTTGATGTCTGCAGCGATGCGCCCCTCAAGCCTCGCCTTCTTTAGAGTGCGGTCTGTTTCACACTGGGCACGTCAGGCGCTGCACTCCTGTATAAGTCAAACGGAACTGGGTCTCGCGCGAGGATGCCATGCTCATTGACTGAAACAGGGATGATGCAGGGATACACTACACATTGAACTGTGCAAGAGTGCCAATGGACTTCTGCAGGGATGCAGCGCCCATTGACTTGGAATATGAGTGCAACGTCTCAACGCATCCCGTGTGAAACCTGCTCAGCCCAACGCCTTCTCCGGGATAAGAACCTGGTTTTCATACACGGCTGAGACATGATGGATCCGACCCGGGGGTCCCGAGGCGAACGCTCATGCCTCCGTCAGCACAATGACCGCACAACACACGTTTATTCATGAATTTCGTTCCTCAGGACTGTATTTCTTGGCTGCAATGCAATAACAAGGGCTCGGTTCACGGCCCCGTGGACATTGAGAAACGGGAGTGCATTTTCTGGGCAGCACTCCAATGCTTCGGATTCGGTGCGCATATGAAAATCCATTTTTCTCAATTCATTGTTTGTGACCTTGACGTCCAGGGGTGAGGTCCAGGGATAAACGAGGGAGAGATTCAGCACGGCTATTTCCTCCAAATACGACGCTGGATCAGAAGCGAATAAGAACACGAATCATGTGTTGATACGCGCTTCGTGGTCCTCTGTCGCCAATACTGGGGTAGCTGTCGGATTTGGCCTTTTTTCAACTGTGTACCAAATGAGGTTTGTGGGGACGTGCATCGGCAGATTCTCTGGGCCCAAGTGCGTCAAAAACACACGCACCAAGGCTTCAACAGAGGACAGAGCCAACAGCAGCCCTCCTGCCGTGTGGGCAGAGAATGTATCAGCGGACACAAACAATGAACTTGTCAAAACTCTAAACGAGCGGCAACGCATCCCACCGCGCTGGCCAGCTGTCCTCAAGCAAAAGTGTCCTTCATAAGATTGCAGAACGCATTGTGAACAGGTGCCGATCTGAAAAATGTCTCCGACTATTCTCCCAACATCTGCCTCGTTTGTCTCGATTGACAGACGATTTATCACAGAAAGCGATTTAAAAATCGAAGCGCGAGGGACAAAGCCCTTCAGTCCCTTTTTTCTGTGGCGCCAGACCTTCAACGATTTTTCTTGGAAATTATGAAAAAATTATTCCAGACACTTGGCAAAATAATTCGGGCGTGAAACAATCCTGCGTGTCCAACTCAACGCACTTTCCTGTCATGGGCGGAAGGACAATGAGGTGGAAGTTCTTTGTCTCAGAGAAACACTGGTTGTGTCCAGGGTAGTGTGGTGCAGACGTCCAGGTCCACCGCACCCCACCCCCATCAACAGCATCATGAACGGATCCAGGATCTAATCGCAGGGACTCGACCCCTCAAGGGGGCCATATTTTCCTTTCAAACTAAAACTGCAAATGTGGAGGGGGGGAGAAATTGCTCAGAGAGGCCCGCAGTCCCGCTGGGTCCGCCCCAGCGCTTTTCACACACAATGACCCACACAGCAAATTACCCATTTGCGCACAACCCCCAAAGGTGTGGGTCTGAATATGGTGCAGCTCTGTCAAGCTGAGAACGACGCGTGGTCGGGAAACTCCCCTCGGGTCCAGGCCGCAGATAAGGCAAGTTCGAACAAACACTGTTTCAATCCCGAAAATTAAAGGCTTCAAAGCACCATTGTAATTGCACCCTTACTGGGGTTTCAAATAAAGAAATATTAACACAGATCGTTATCTGGTCTGAATCATGAAACATGTGTAATTTGAAAATGTGGGGCCTTTTTTGGCGAAAAACTGTCAAACAGGTGGTTTGAGGACGGTCGGTTTAACGTTTGACGGAGGCGAGCAGAGCGCGACGTCCCCAGAGAGATGCAGCTCGCTCCTGATCAATGAGTCTCTGGCGGGACTCGCCATGGGGGCCGGATCCGGGATTTGGTCAGGGGGCGACCCCAGAGAGGGTGTGTGTGTTTCAGTGCTGAACAATTTTAGTTATTTTTGCACTGGTGGCGCAAAATTGGGCGCGGGCTAAATCTTTTCCTCGGGCTCCGGCGGTCCCCCCTGAGTCAGCCCCAGGAACCCGCATCGTCTGCCGTGCCTCGCTCCGCACAACGCAACGTAATCCTGCCGCCGCCGCTACATATTTCAAGTTGAAAATTTCATGATGGCGAGACATGGGAAACGGCCTTGCGTCCAAAGCGTTGATTACAATGAATGGGTTTTGTCTGGCTCGATCCCACATGGTCATGTTTGCATTATGTTCGCATTATCCGTGGACACAGCGACAACTCAACAAAACCATACTTCAGGTGTGCAGGCCATTTTGTGTCGCAATGTATCATTCGGATCAGGAAAGGCACGGACAACAAACACTGGCCCTGCTGCACAAATGCCGCGTTCACGTGGGTCCGCGGATGCTGCAACTTGACGTCTGAAACTGACGTCCACGTCAACTGGTTGTGCAGACTGGGGTGGAGCAGCTGGGAATTTCGCACGTCATGATGACCTGATCACAACTTGGCTTCAGAAGGAACCGGGTGCAGCGATGTCCACGTCCAAAGTGTGAAAAGCCCCAAAAGGCCAGTGTGTGGTGGCTATCGCAGCAGACCTTCGCGCCGCTCCTGCCTTATCAGCCTCATCATCTCCTGACGCAGCCGAGACCCACGCCACGACGAGGACGCAACTCACTCACTCCGCTTTTGGCAAAGGTTTCAAATCTGATAAGGCGCAGCGTCCCGAAGGTAAACAGCGCACTCGACTGTGCGACACGCGCTTTGTTTCCACTCAGAAGTGTGCTGCAATTCGACACCACACAAGGCTGGTCCAATTATAAATCACCCACAAACACTCACAGAGCAGTAGCCTTTGATTATCCACACTCGTTTCAAAATTTTGAAAGCAGGTTGCGGATCCGGTTCTGGTCAGTGGAGACCCCTGGAAACACATGCAGCACCTGTGGTGCAAAAATACATTGAGGTGCAAAATATCTTGGGGGATGGGTTTGAGGGCGGCCCCACTCCCCTCCCCTGAATCCACCTCTGCTTCTTTGCAAGGTTTTTGAAAGGCTTCGCCAATTAAAGCGGTACTTATCGGAATGATCGAGTAACACAATACGGCACATTAATCAGTCGTTACTTGGCTTATGTTAAAAAGGGTAGCCCACCGCAACGAGCGATATGTATCTCACAGCGCGTATTTTGTCTGCTTTTGCGTGTGAAGTGCCAGACGCTTTGTTGACAGAGAAGACCCACTGCAGCACATTAGTGGCAGTCGGACCTCGGAACACAAAAGATTTCTTTGAAGTGAGACCCTGGTTTTGCAGGGCAAATTTCAACTTATCTGTCCGTCTGCTTCTAACGAGCTGGAGAATCTATGTTGATGTGTGTACTCACCTACAAAGAGAAAGAACACAAGGCAAATTAAACAAACGTCAAGCTTCAACGAACTTGACAAAATTTTCATCAGGGAAAAAGCCACGAACACGAGTGGATCTGACGTGACATTCTGCGTCGTCCTTTTGAGTCCCTCATGTCTTGTCGCACTCTTGCACCGCGCACGCGTAGGGATGGTAAACCCTGAAATTTCACGCGATTCTCGGTGGAGGTAATTTGAAGCATCACGCATTGCAGACGGGGGTGCGTTCTGAAGGACTCCGATTCCATTCGCGTGATGTCGTTACCTCGCAAAGAACAACCATTTCGGATGTCATTTGGTGTGAAATTTGAACTTAATAGGCCTTCTGCGATGAAAGGATGCCAGCGCTTTCAAGGAGCTTTGTGTCTAAATTCTATTGTCGCGAAGCGTGCGCGTTGAAAACAGGGCCTCGAGTCAAACAAGAACGCTAATCAGCGTTGAGATGCGCCGGATGTTGCGGGTTCTGTGCCTTAACGGGATCTCGCATCTCCACACAGCGTCTCCACACCCCAAAAACATTGTTGAGGAAATTCTACTCCCTGGAGACCCCAAACTTTTTCGCAATGGCTGCAGGGCGGAACTGACACAGTTTCATCATTCTGCCATTCCACATTCCACCTTTTATTCTGCCAATAAGTATCTCCTTTACAAGTGGCACAGCACGTCTGGAGTCCGCTAAGAAAAGAAAACATCGACCCGTGCACAGAGGCAAAGACGTGACAAATTTGCTCCCTCAATGGCGCTGTTCGCCGGCGCACACAATCACAAAGACCTGACTTGTCACATCACCGTATCAACGCAAGGAGCTGCTGCCCATCAACTCCTCTTTGACTTGGCCTCTTCAGAACCTTTTCAGCCTCTTCCACAGAAGGATGAGAGGCGTTGATATCGGGGGCCGATCCTGGATTTGGTCAAAGGGGCGACCGACCCTCAGAACACCCTCGCCCTCCCGGGCAAACGTCGACTTCGAAAAACCTGACTTGTGATACGAAGGTTTCGCACCTGCAGGTCTGTTGAGGGAGGAGCAAAACATGTTGGCGGTCATGGGGGTTCAAGGTCCGCTGGATCCGCCCCTGGATGTCAACACGTGACTGACGTTTGTGCGCAACACCACTTGAGACGCCCCTGCCCAAGTTTTGTCGGTTCGATACAAATTCAGCGCTGAAATAAATGAAGCTAATTTGAAAGCTGTCTCTGTAGCCTTTGGTCGCTTGCATTGTTGGTCTGTGCATTGCATTTACCAAGGGCATCAGAATCAAGAACAGAAAATTTTGTCAGTTCCTGCGATACACACCTTGACGGCCAACATGAATCTCCACGGCAAGCAAGGTCTTGAGGGTGAAACGTTATTCTGAAAATTTTTGTGTGTCTTGAAGGTTTGTGCCGAGGCAAGAGAGTCAAGTCTTCTCTTCAGTCAGAAATTTAGCTTCAGTCCGAGCCACTTTTGCAAGAACACGAAGCAGAACCTTGGTTCTTGCCTCTGCAATGCTGTTGCCTCGGCCTCGATCAGACCCCACAAAGCTCCCCCAGCTTCTTCTATCAGCCTCCTCCCCAGGACGCGACAACTGTGTGATCCATGCGGCCAGTTTCCTGACCTGCGAACGGAATTACGTGTGCTTGACTGCACTATCAGATATCCTAATTTGGATCGCCTGCCCTTTCACATCCCCGGAAGTAAGTGGCTGGGGAAGAGGGCCCCTCAAGTAGCACGTGCTGAATTAGGTCTGGGGCCCGGCGGGCCTGCAGCTCGGCCTGCCCGCAAGGCTGTTAAATGCTGCGTTTCCAGGCCTGATTTCAACACACATCGATCTCGACTGGTCAACACCTCGGTGCCAACAGGGACGGACTTAACCGAATGAACTCTCCCGAGGTTGGGTCCTCGGGACTCGAGGCTTGTGGGAACTGGAAGCTTCGCCCAAGTCTGAACCACTACTGCATTCTTACTTCGAAAGGTCCTTTCTCTTTGGATGCGTCAAGCATTGTGCCCCTGCCCAGGTCCATCAGTTAGGGACAAATGCTTGATGCATCCAGTGCAAACCACGTCCCACTCGAGCTGCGGGCGCGACGCATGATACATTCAGCGTGACAAGAGAGGGACACAACGCTTTGCGCACCCAGGCCTGCGCCTCCTGACCCAACTGCAACAGGCCTCAGCCTCCTCACCCAGTGTGAAACAGACTTCAGTTTCCTCAGTACGAATCAATGGCTGTGATCGTGACCGCGCTTCACAATCACCGGCTACACGTCCCGTTGCTCAACAACAGCGAATCAGAGCAAAAGGTGAATCGGGGCAATTATTCCGAACCCAACAGGGAGCAAAGGCGGATCCAGAGAATCACCCCTGATCCTCCCCCAGTGCCACTCTGACCGCCAAAAATCCCCCCACCCATTTTACAAGCACACATGAGTTACTTTTGCAAGAAATCATGTCGCAGCTGGATTGACTTCAGGAAAACTGGGTTTTGTGCACGGAAATGTTGAGTGGCAAACGGACTGGGAGCCGAGCTGCCAGATGCCGGTGGGAGCAAAACCGAAGGATCTCTCCAGTGTGTCTGAGCTCACGAAACACTGAAAGGGTACCAAAGCATCTTGGGGCGAAATCTCAAGTGATGTGAACGCATTCAACGCCCGATAGGGTCACTCTTCGAGTTGTGGCTTCGTCCAACGCACTTGCTACGCTCTTTGGGGACTCCAGGCTCCTCGAACCCCCAACAGCGACAACCCCCTCCCCCTCCCCCTCCCCAGCGACGTGTTTAGACACCAAACACAGGCAGTCAACACTGTTGGCAAACACTCGTCGTCGTGTTGACAATGTTGTCGAGACCATGGACTCAGGGTGGACAGGATTCGTCGAGACATCAAGTGGGATTATGGGGAGGAGGATGCGGAGTTTGGGTCGGGGGCACCCACAGTAGAGGGGCTGACGGCAACCATGACAAATAAAACTGACAAATTGGGCTCATACTAAGTGATTTCCCCCTCGAAACCAGGGGTCCCTGTGTCTCTAAGTCCACAGCATGGCTCAGCCCCTGGCTCTATCCGTGGATCCAGCCCTGGATCTCAGCCGGGTCCGTCCCTGGATCCTCCCCTGAACCTCCCCCTGGATGAGCTGCGGTGTTGCGCAGCGCGGGACGACAGGTCGCTGATTCCTCCCGGACGGCTGAAGAAGCTCTCCGTCCACTTCACGGCCCTTCAACAGGGAGACGCAAATCCACTCGCCAAATTCACAGGGACGGCGCGGCGGGGGGGGGGAGCGTCACGCTGCGGCGGTCACTTCTACTCCGTACCTGAGTTCTTTGCATCACAGACCCCACCCTACTACGGTTGGTGGGCACGTGACAGAGCGAATACTTTTGTCATTTCAGTTCTGTGCTTCTGTGCGTACTCGATTGGCTTCGTTGACCCAAACGACTGCCAAAGTTCATGTCGACGGTTTTCATTCACTCTTTTCAGCCAAAAGGACCTTTTCAAAGGATTGGACTCGTCTGCTCTGCCCGTGGCTCAACTCCCATTCAGCAACCGACACACGGCCGGGTCACTCACTTGAGCCCACTTAAAATTGAAATTCGCAAACACAATAAAGTCACGATTGATTTGCTTCTCAAAACGAAGGCAAACAAAGCAGTGTTTGCGGTTTTGAGGCTTTGAAATCAAACCGCGTATTGTCCAAATTAAAATGGGTGCTAGACGTCCGTCAACGTCAGCCATATTGATTCAGAAATCCATTCGGTTGACAGTGTTGACCGAGGCTCTCGGTCCTGACCCTTCACTGTGTGATCGCACTGAAGAGACACACAAAGCTTCCCAGGTAGTGGTGACATCCGTGTATTGACTTCAGTCAACGAAATTCAATCAGTGATCAAAAGGACTCAAAGCTTCTTGACTGTGTCCATTTTCAGCGAAGTTCTGTTCGTCGTCAGATCAAAAGTCAAGAGACAAAAGGATTCTGTTCAAAGCATCTGCAAACAAAAGCAACTGGTCGCCTCAATGCAGAGTCGAGTACAATGCGCATAGACCACACTGACCGCGCAAATACATTCAGCTTTCATAGAAAATAGTTCAGCCAACCCCGGGTTCTTGACCGACATACTTTCCTTGCAACAATACAATGTTCAGCTGTTTCAATATTTTCGCTACACAGCATAATGTCGTTTGCAAATTTGAATCTTAGTGGAGAATTTGGATGTGTACCTGGGTTGTATCAAAACGTGTGCGAAATGCCAGAGGCGCCCTGGGTCCCATTGTCGTCCTGACGACATGCTTCAAATCGTACACATGTGTCCCCCATAGAATTGAATCCCTATTCTTCTCAGTGTGTAAGAAATGGCTGCCAAAAATGACAAGACTTTTTAATTTGGCAAACAGGTTGAGAGGAAGGTCCCCACTTTTTCTGCCATTGGTATGTGAGTTCATTTCAACAAGCGTCCTCGGTGTGGCAGGATCTGTTCGCACCGTTGGAACGACTGTTTGCTGCAACTTTTTGCCAATTTGGGTTCGAATGTTGACGAAGATGAAAAAACGGGAGTGCGGTTACTTCGCAGCGTTGTGTTACGCCACGCTATGCCAGGCGCATCAGACGTGACACGTTGGGACGCACGCCGCTACAGGTATGCAGACGTGACGTTTGGGGTTGCACCCCCAGCAAAGGTACATCTGCACACCAACAAGATGCCAATGCCTCATGATCCAGACAGTCTAAACGTAGCTACGCACTGCAAACGGAGACACTTTCTGCCGCAGCGCAGCAACAGACACAAGTCCCTTCGAACAGCGAACCAACGCGACGAATGCGCCCAATATGCACAGCAAACACGGGTGTTGACCGAACTGATTAGGGTCACAACATTTATTGTTGGATTCGCCATCAACAAGCCTCGAGACACTCGCAAAACCCACGACCAACAGCGCTGAAATCTGAGTCAAGAGCCAGCCGAGCAGGGACAGATCCAAGGGGGCCGCCGCAACCCCAAAGAATTTCCCTCCCTGTTTTGCACCACAAGTGTGAACAAAAGTTGGAATCGACCACTGGGGTCGGGGCCCCATCCCACATTCTGGATAGGTCCAACCCCACACTCCCTGGGTTCCCAATCCTGCGGCAGAACTGAGCCCTGAGATCAGTGAGCTGCTGGCGGAACCAGGGTCCGAGCTCAAGCCGTTGTCACAAGGGATTCTTACTGTGGATGGGACTTCGTATCTGAGGCGAAGCACTCAGAACTGTGTTTTTTGGTGCGGATTGAACAGAACAACACAGCTGTAGACAACTGACCCGCACAAACAGGACAGACCCGGGTTTCAAGGGGATTCTGTTCGCAACAAAAACTCCTCAGTGAAAAACCTCTTGACTGAAAGCGAGTGCCCTCCACAAGACGAAGTGCCTGTTGATACGATGCACCCAGAACTGCCGAGAATCTCCCCGGTCTGCCCCAAAACGAGACGGCGTTGACAACAAAAGGGACGGAGATTGATGAGGTTTGTCAGTGACTCTGCCGAGAAACCTTCCCGGCCGATCGTGCAACGCGATCATGGCTGATCCTCTCATTTTCTCCCCTCTGTCCACAAACACTTGAGATTGTGTTGTCCCAGCGAGAGGAGCGCGGCCCGAGATGCGTCGAGGAGCCGAACCAAGTGGATCCACTCACAAGGGCCGGGGAGCCTCATTCAGCACCGTGAATACGAGTTTTGAGCCTTACGTTCTTCTGCCTTTGAAACTCAAGTGCTGACTGCATATCCTGACAGTCCCCGCGAAACAGTGTCAAGAACAGGTTCTCTCACCCTCTAAATACCATTATGAATTTGGAGAAAAGCAAATTGACACAATCGAACAATGAGGGAGATGCGTGTTGGAAACAGGTCACTCAAAAAGGGACGCACTCGAGAGGTCGCGAGAGAGTTGTCAACCGCGGGATGCAGCAGCCGCCAATCACTGCGCCTGACTCCCGTCCCCTTCTTCAAATCTGAATCCAGTCACCCTGTATGAAAGTGAATTGCAAGTCAGAGCCACCACAGATCAAAGACGATCAACCCGGCCCAGACCGCAGTCAGGACTGTGTCGCCCCTTCCAGAATCCCGGTTCCACAGTCGCCTTCCTCTCGTGGTCAGACCGCAGTCAGAACAGGATCGGTCACCTCTCCCAATCCTCCTGGACCGTGCAAAGCGGGTGCTTTTGCAACCACATCCCCATCCCAACTCGCACACTGCTCCCCGCTGCACTCCCTCTGCCAGACGTGGCCGCTTCCTTGTCTCTTTTCTCCTTGAGGATTAATTTCGCAAAAGGTCACGTATGCAGTAAGTAATCTGGGAGGCTGGGATCAATAATCCATCTCCGCACTGAGCAGCTGTCGGATCTTAATACGAGATTTACGCCCGCACCTGCTGCCTGTGATTACTGCTGCGCCTGCAGGTCCATCTCAACGCAGGGTTCACATTGAGCATTTGGCGTCAAGGGGACAGCGTCACGTGCACAAGTTGCCACGACCCCAAGTACACAGCCCGTCACAAAATCCTGGTCTGCACTCGCTCATTCTCTCTGCTGGACGTTGCACCAATGCCTTGACCAGCCAGTCGCACCACACAAACCTCAATTTGTCGTCCCACCCGCAGTTGTCCTTGGTGTGCTGCAGACAGAGCGAAAAGATCAGCGCTGAAAGTCACTGAACACACATCAGGTCACCGAACCATGCATCTTCATCACAGCAACGACCCTCGAGAAATTAAGACGGCGTTGATGAGAACTGGACCAGTTTCCCTCCCACAGCAGACGATGAAGAAACATGGCTTTCAGTTTCCAGTTAATTCTCGAGTTGATTACAAACCAGACAGGTAGCTGCAGCCAGGGGCGGATCCAGGGGGTGAGAGGGTCCCAACCCGGACAAAAATCAAATTGGAAAAGAAAAGAAAACAATTTTCCTTGTGTGTTTTCAAAATGGAATTCGCCCACCCACCCCACCCCCATTCTACCAGATCCTGGATCGCCCTTTGGTTGGTTCTCCTGTGGGATTTAATTAAGACTCCAAATGAAGTCCGGAGCGTGCTGTGATTGGAGAGCACCAAGATGCGGGGGCCCCGGATCCTTGGAGGGAGGCACAGCAGGAGGGGACTGACCAGAAAATCTCAATGAAAGACTTCCAGCGTGGCGAAAATAAATGCACGTCAGACGCACGTTTTTGCCCATTGCCTGTCAGCACACATTTTGCAGGTCGTTTTCTGTTCAATTGCATCACAATCCAGGTGAAAAACTGCGAATTCCGGATGTGACGAGACGTCGAGACGTCGTTTTCTTCAAACCTTTGACAAAACAAACCTGGCTGCATTCCGTATGCACGATACGCTTCCCTCTCCATCGAATTGGAAACAAAAAACTTTGCCTGAAACAAAAAAGTCTGTCGCGTTCTTTGTTCCGGGGACGGTTTGCATGCGAGAAATGTCCGCGAGGCCCCGAGATTCTGTTTGCACATAATTTGCACTTCACATTATGAAGAGGAAGCGTTGCGTACCTGCTTGCATGCAAACTCGCCGGCCCTTTGGTAAAACCAATTTACCAGCGGCAGATGGACAAATTACACGACGAGTGAAAACCTGTAATTTGTTTTCCCTTACAAAGCTATAAATTAAATATAAAGATCTGGGGAGGAGGATTTGCTTCTTTCCTGCGCGTCTCCGTGTAATTTGGCTTTTCTTCCTCAGACACATAAATTTCGTGCATTGAAAAACACTACTTTGCTTCTTTTTCACGTAGCTCCAACTTCAAACAACACACAACTTCAATGGGTATGAATTTGTGTTGGGTACATTTTGAAATGAAAGGTTCCCATTTCAAGCTGCGCTTTTTGCTGTTCTCCAAACACACTTGACGTGCATTGTCACGTGGCGCTTTTCATGTCTTCATTATGCGCACAAGTATCGTTGAATTTGTCCTTGTGGCAGATGTGAATTTGGTTGTTCAATGAGCCAGCCGTCCACGGGCAACAAAACTTCGGATGACTTGCACTGCAGACCAAAAGGGTTATTGTCACATTGAGAGTCGGACACGTTTGTTTTTCACTTGGACCAGCTTGGTTTTGTCTGAGCTCCAGAAATCCTGGTGAGCGTTGGAGGGGGGGGGGGGTGTTTGCCCGTTTGTCATTGACGTGTGCAAAACCAGCCCACCCATCAGAAAACAACCTGACTGACTAAATTCACCGATCAATGTGACAACACCTCAAAGCTTGAACTTCCAGGCACGAAGGTACCTTTCCTGTGTTTCACGCCGAGATGTATGCGTGCGCACAATTAAGCCTCGACCTGCTTTGGCTCGGATTGCATCGCGAGACCTGTTCATCTCCTTCAGCACGACTCTCACCTATTTCTTTTTAATGAGCCTCGGCCCGTTTAGGCTGGACCACCAACATCATCAATACACGGCCCAGGTTCCCTCACACGCACCTCACAGGAAGGACTTGCCTACTTCTTAAACGCCTCAACACACCTGTTGGGGCACACAAGACCAAGTCGAGCAAGTCTTTCACGCAAAGAACGGCCACTTGAGGCACGACGTGCATTTTCACGCGAATCCCACGAATTCGTGGATTTCCCCGTCGTCTATGAGTTCGCAAGTTGTTTCCATTGAGCCAGGTGAAAAGCGTCGGATCTGCGGAGTCCACGTGCAAATTCACGCCGTGCAAAAAGTCCCCCAAAGTCCCCAATGCCTCGCAGCACCTGAGCTCACAAAGTCTCCAAACTTGACACTTGTTGAGAGATCAGAACTCGGTGCGGCATCTTGATCCCAATATGAGAAGGAATGTGCACGTGAATCCTGTACAAATCTCCCCAAATCCCCGTTGCATCAGAGTTTTGTGTGTTTCCGTGAATAATGGGATAAGTAAACACAAAACTGATCCCACAGCAAAGAATCTGTTGGGCGGAGCCCAGTCTCAAACTTGCGACAAACTGGGGTCAACGCACCCCTGATTCGTTCGAAACCAGAAAAAATCTGTTCGAATGTGCTTCTCTTCGAAAGGGGCGAAGAAATCTGAAGTGGAGGTGAATCCGCACCTGTCTTCCAAAATGCTTCGAATCGGGCGATATTTCGAACTGGCCGAGTTCGGACTGGGTGAGGACGAATGTGTACAGCTAATTAATGCTCACGCTTTCTTGAGCGCGGAGCCTTCCTCCTTGAGGAAGCACAAGAAGTGTTCGTGTCGCGCTGCAGGGTTCCTGCAGGTTCCTGCAGCAGGATTCTGCAGGGCTCAGCAGGGACGCCGGGGCTTCCTGCATCCACTTCGCGCTGTCGCACTTCATTAGCCCAATTTGCTCGTATCATTTCTGGCTTCGCGCGCACGCAACTCGCATCGCGCCCGACGACAACGCGTGAAGCTACGAGGCGTCGCAGGTGAGACCGATTCAGCTTCACTTCCCTGTCACAGCGAAAGTGAACACGAGCAGAGTGTCACGCACCGTAATCAACCAAGCACACGCACACTCCCTCATGACACCCAAATTGGCCTCAACAGGGGCGGGGCGCATTTTGCCCTGTGTACGTGTTTCCAGCATTGAAAGAACACAACGCCACTCAATACGAAGGTTGGGGTGTGCATTCTTCGCTTGCGCACTTTACTGGGGTGATTGTGGTGAATTTCCTTCGCTTCATTCCGAACCAGCACAAAACCAATCTTTCCTGTCCAGCGGACCCCTTCAGCGAAAATGAACTTTCAAATGCGGACTCCGGGAGAGTTTCGTGTCCAGTCTAACTTGATTTGGGGAGTGGGATGAAATGGGTCTCCCTCCCTGTAATGGACATCGGGCTGGGGCTGCGGCCTTCTTTGGCGCGTGTCATTCAATGTGAGACGCATCCTCAATCTTCACACGGTGTCCGCGAGAATTGGGTCAAGGTCAGGGGCGGATCCAGGGCCCTGGGGGTCTGCCCCCTGAAATGTGTTCACGCCTTCTGTTTTACAGGTCCTTTGTCGGAATCGGCCCTGCCTGGTCCCCTTCGGACCAAATGCTGGATCCACAGCTGTCAAGGTGGAGGTGAGATTGAGATGGACTCCCGGGGTCCGAGATGCGAGAAACAGACAGCGCTGCCCCATATTCTCACTGCTCTCAGAAACACATCTCTCTCCAAATTAGTTCGCAGCCCAGGGCCACATCCCCAACGTAAAATTCATCAAACCCCAGAAATCTTCCCCGCACCACTCAGCATTGTGTCGGGGTCCAATCAATCTTTGTGGCTCCACCACAAAAAGCTGATTTGCACAAAACGCAGACCAAACCACAATGTCGCACGCGACCCACCCAGACCTCGTTCGCATTAGGAGCGGTGGACTTCCATCAATTTCCCCTTTATGGGAGCGCCCGTTATGATATTGTGATTGGAGAAAGCTGCCCAGCCAATCACGGAGGTGAATCTGCTTATCATCAGCAGATCAATACGGTGGGAGATATCATCTTAATTCACATACACACACCACCCTGAGCGGTCGTGGTGCTGGCGCCGCCGACAGACGCCGGGATCCGGGGCTGCGTCCTGCAGCAGGACAGAGATAGATAGAGAGAGAGAGAGAGAGAGAGAGAGAAGAGAGAGAGGAGAGAGAGAGAGAGAGAGAGAGACAGACAGACAGACAGACAGACAGACAGACAGACAGAGACAGAGAGAGACAGAGGAGAGAGAGAGAGACAGACAGACAGACAGAGATAAAGAGAGAGAGAGAGAGAGAGAGAGAGAGAGAGAGAGAGCGAGCTGCCCTCCATCCAGACACATCACTGTCCATCTGGGGCTTTCTGAGGTGCACGGCTCAGCTGCAAGGCTCATTCCCAGCTGTATGAGGGGTTCTTCACAATACTCCGATTCAAAACCAAAAAAAAAAAATGATTCTGCTGATCAGAAACTTCTGAAAAATTATTGAAACAAACTTTGCAATCAAGTCTGTCATGCCATGCAAAAATTGACCAAAAGAAAGAACTGAATGCATGCTAAAACAGGGTCCAAAGTTGG
>JAAUXT010133121.1_pt1 | contig 16493 bp, 17 predicted proteins | sample 7278171 | NCBI WGS metagenome assembly JAAUXT01 (sample SAMN14350112, study PRJNA611818) | marine sediment metagenome | isolation source: surface marine sediment (1.8m) | place: French Polynesia: Moorea | collected 2018-08 | reverse complement strand
GGGGTACTTGGCCTCTAGACCAATCAGAAGGCTGGATTTTGAATTCTAGACCAATCAGAGGCCTTCCCGCCCTCATTATCTCTGCCCCATAGTGGGGGGCTCTTCTCTGGTGTGTTGCCTGAAAACAGGCAGCGAGGTCAATTTCCATAAGTGCCGCATTTTCACAGGGTCAAGTCACGACAACCAGGATTGTTACTCTGTTCAATTGGGCGTGAAATAACTGTGGACAAACATCAATGCATTTGCTGTGAAAAATGATCCCGACTGTGGATTGCAAAATGATAGCTCTCCAACTCATGCAAACGGAAGATTAGGCTTTCGATCATGAACTCTGCGATGCATGTTTCCGCTGCAGAGCCCACCTTTGGGTCCCATTTCTTTCGAACACGGCTCTGTGGTGTTGGCAAGCCGAGCCGTAAGAAAAAGACCAATTTGTGAACATGATGTCAGTTGTGGTTTCTGCTTCAGCGCCAAACATGGCAGAGACGAGGGGTCTGTTTGACTTCAGTACAGTTAAAGGCAACAGCTCAATGCGGGGTGATATGATTGATTGCGCAACGCTGCGCGCCCGTCTGAATCCAGCGCTGCCGCTATCTCCGAACAGAAATGATTCACGCTTTGTGTGACTTCTTCTGCACAAACTTGGATGATGTTCGCCTTTATTCTGTGTACACAAAAGATAACAATTTGCCTTTTGTGCTGCAAATGACAGACGCATCTCTTTCTTCCACTTGAATTGGAAGCACCGAAGAAAAAGTTTTGACATTTACATCGTGGAGATCTGTATTTAGCTCCCGTGTTGAGGGAACTGCCTGGCGCTAAATTTTGGAAGCACTGGGGACGCTTGGCCGTGTCCTTCTCCCGGGCTGTGGCCACACGCCACATGTGGGGGCAGGATCGTCGACTGAAGGGGCTTCCTGACTGCACGTTAGTTTCACAGTGCACCTTCTTTCCTGAGGATGTAACATCCCTTTTTGTGAAGAAATGCACATGATGTATGTGTACTTGAACTAATATCACATTTGACTGTCACTTTTCAGCGATATTAAGAGCAAGAGGTATCCAATTCTCTGGCGTTGATATGTAATTAATGTTAAAAAGAACTGCCCTCAATGGGGCAGGCCGAGAAAACATTACACCCGCCGATGTAAGACGTCACTGTGGAATTTCACATCCATCATACCTCGTGCTGTTCGCACTGAATTGGAATAAATCGGGTTGAATGGAGCCTGTGTGTTGCATTTTAGCGGGTTAAATGCTGAACGTGAAGGGAAAGTTTCTGAAAGAAACTTGTCCATAGTTATCGTTTCACTCGCTGCAACACCCAACAAATTTTTGCACATGTCTCAAAACGAAAACACAGACAGGCGGGAAACTTCACGTTGTGTTCAGGCACGTTGACCTGCACACTTCCGGTGTGCATTGGAACCCGCAGGACGGAACCAAGGCTGAAAGCAGCTGGTTCGCAAAGGCAGGGTTCTTTCTTCCACTCGATGCCCTTCATGTTCTCCCCGGCTGTCCCAGGACAACCTGAAGACAAACAAAATTGCAACAACACGATTTTGCGGACTCATCTCACGAGTTCGTACTCGTACAAGTTTTCCCAGACATTTCCCATTTGCAGTCGACATAATGATGAACAACAGTTTTTACGCCTCGTGAATATTAAGAAGAATGAGGCCAGTTTAACAAGTACGTCTGTCTGCATGACATGTGAGATTAAGCTCCTGTGAAAACTTGGTTGATGCCAACTGCTTTTGGCAGCGAACGAACCTTTGCACAAGAAACAGGAAAGTTGGTGGAACAGACTGTAGGAGAGCCCACAAAGTACTGTCAGACAAAGTGTGGTGATTTCAGCAAATCTCGAAACACAAGTTCTCAGTCCAGTAAAGTCCCCTGACTGTTTGATAATTAACTGTTTGGTATGATTCCTCTGATGAAAACGGCCACAGGATTGGACGCCAAGCACGAAACTCGAAAAGCCTTCGGCAGAGACGTTCCTACATTCTGTGCAGTCTCAGTCCGTGTTTGAATGTCATTCTCAACTTTACCCACCAGCAATTTTCCATATAGACCTATCGTTTTCCTGCAACAGACGCAGAATCCATGTCTCCCAAAGACTGGTTTGGACTCTAATGCACACCCAGGAACCAATGTAAATGGGAATGGTTTCCTTGGGACTTAAGTTTGTGAGATCCCTCGGCAAACAGGATGATTACACCAAATGGATGACTTGAGGACTTTCAGTGATTCTCGAGGCAAGCACGAAGCATTCAGTGCTGGCATTAAGCATGTGTGTCTGCTGGTCGCAATGCCAGTAAGTGACAATGCTTTTGTCCCTCTGCCTCACACACAGCCAAAGTCCTGAGGAACTGGTGTTTGTCTTCGTTGTCACGTTGTCACCGACCAGTTCCGGATTAAACCAATTTCAGTGTGGAAAGTCAAGCAAAGGACGGCTCATCATGGGTCATTCTGTCGGAATACTCGTATGACGCTGATCATGGCGTGCCACTGGTGCTATGGTGTTGCTTGCAGCGTCACACTCGTATTTGTACATTTCTGGCGCAAACACCCGTCAGAACTGAACACAAAGTTGCACGAAGCAAGGAAAATATTTATCGAGTCGCACTCGGAGAATTTATAAACTTCTACAATGTGTATTGGCAGCACACTGAGACAAAAAGCTGCGAGTCGGCACTCGGCACCAGCATAAAACACGGAAAACAAGTTCTTGTTGTCGCCTTTCAGATGTTCACAGCAAAATCATTTCGTCACGAAAAAAAGCACACACAAACACACACACACGCACACACACACACACACACACACACACACACACACACACACACACACACACACAGAGAGCAAGTACCAATCATTACACGCCGTCGTCGTATGTCTCTGCGCCTGTCCAAAAATTCTTTCACAGAGAGATCAGAAATCATTTTTAAAGCAGGAAATTCAAAACACTCGGGAGTAGCCTTGACGTGGCTCCTTTCACACGACCTTTCCCGAGCCGCATTTGGCGAACATATTTCTGACGTTCAGACAGAAAATGTTGAAAAGTTAACAAAGTGGGCAAAGTGCACAAGGAGCCAGAGTCAAGATAAGCATCTGACAGATATTCAACCGCCACAAATCAATGGCATAAATATGACATGCGTGTAATGTGGGCTCCCTCACAGGAAACACTGAATGGAAAACAGTGCAACTTGGTCTGCAAACACGGTGAGTGGGACGAAGTACGCTTATGTGCACAGAATTTTATCAAACCAAACCACACCGTCGAAAATCCCTACAGAATCTTTTCACTTTGGGAAGCAAACGTTGGAAGAATCTTGGCAACTGCACTGGTTGTTGCAATCCCTCCGTGTAAGAAAGCGAGTGCTCGTATCAGGCAGCTGAACGTTTTGTGTGTTGTAACTGATGGCAACGGAACGAGACCGTGTCACTGGCCATCAGATAGGAAGTTTACACAGATACACCGTGACACTCACAATCATCTCTCTTCTAATTAACGCACTTTTTGTGTTCCAGGTGGTGATGTTTGATTTGCGATCCTCAGGAACAAAGAAGCGTTGCTTTTGTTGGAGTGCCCAGTTCAAAGACACAAATCAAAGGCGGGCGCACTTGTTGATTTCAGAAGATTCGTCTTCATCTGTCCTCGTTTGCTGCTTGTAGACGAGCGGAGGCAGAGGTTTGTGGGAAAACTATGCGCAGTAAAGTGCCGTTCAACATTTGGACCATTACTTCACAGCGCTTTCACTTCTGAACAAAGGACCTTCGTCAAAATCCACACAAACTGCAACAATAAACAAAATTTCTTGTGCTGGGTGAGCCAGGCGGCACATTTTCCTCGATTTTCCTTTCTTCGTAGTACTTCTCAGAATTCGTCTCCCTTTTCTTGGATCCCGAAACTGCACAAGCAAATGATATACCAAACAAAGAAACCCAACGCTACCAAGGATCCCTTGTGGTCAAATCGTCTTCAAACGAAAGAACACAACCAAAGAGTAGTTGTGAGAATTGAAGGTATCTGTTGGTTGGCCCCACCTATGTCGAATGCTTTGTGCAGAACAAGCTTGCTGGACTGCAAGTTCCTGGCTCTGTCCAGAAGTGTGTCTGTCCATTCGTTTCAAGACCAACAGACGACTCCTGAGGTGTCAACTGGGGTTTCATACTGGTGAATTCTTCTCCTCCCGAACGAACCTGAACAACAAACTCAGCCGCTTCGCTGTCCTGTTTCCAACGAGATCAACCAAGATGATCGCGTCTGTGGGGGGAAGATACGAGATACACTTGTGGATAGGGGAGAGGGATTCTCCTCCTCGCCTGGTCCAAATCAAACAAGTGCCAGTTACATAGCTTTACGTCTGTCTGACTCTGCCTCATTCCGCTGCGCAAAACTAAATACTCCTCACGACGTGAAAAGGTTACAGGTAAAGCCGGCTTTGTTTTGAGGCTAACCACGCAGTGTTGCAGAAGAAACGGTGTGGGTCAGGGCATTCCTGCTGCAGGCAACGGACGTCTGTGTTTGAGTTAGGATTCAGACCAGGCACCGGAACCGTGTCAATTGCGTCTGAGTTTTCGAGTCCGACCCACAAAACAACAGTCATGTTCAACATGCAAGCGCCCCATCCAGAGTCCAGCTCGACGCGTTTGTTAAGATATTTTCAAGGGATGAATTGGCCAAGGAACCTACTTCCTGCAGACATCTTCCTGCTTCCTGCAACGCGTTGTGCAGTTCCTGCGGATGAGTTCTGTTTCACGAGAGCTCTCAAGCGCAACAGATGCACGATGTTGTTTTGGCATTTTCCTGCTTTTTGTGCATTGACTCAAATCGACGTCAGAACGCATCTCCGAGGCTGCTTTCTCCAAAGAATAACCTTATCACTGACTCATAGTCTGGAGAAGAGATGGTATTTAGGGTGGCTTGTTGAGCAATCTTTCAGCATTAGAAAACGATCACTTGAAAATGTCAGTGGTTGTAAAAGCAGACATTCAGTGAAATTCTTTTCGGATGATCTGGCATTCTGTGTTAACCGATGTAAGGTTGGTTGTTGGTCGCATTCCGCTTGCTAAAAGAAGTTAGTTGGACTCATTTTTCCGTAAGGTTCACCTCCCATGCAGATATCTGAGGTTGATCAATTTGTCCGCAATTACTCTGACAACGTTCATCTGCCATGGCGGTCCAGATAGAAGCTGCCTGTGATATTTTGCTTCTTGTGCTGCACGTTTATTTTTGCTGATGGCAACGGTCCAGGCGCATGTCACACAGGCACGCCCTGTTCAGCTGCGGAATGGCGGCTCGAAAGCGATCAGTTCCATAGATCTGCCTGTTAAGGACAAAGCTTTGTGAAGTTCTGTCACCAATAGATATCGTGGCGAGCAGAGCTCAATATTTACCGATCAGCAATGTCCGTTCCCGCAGCTTCACTGCGCAAGCAGAAAAGGCCAATTATCACCGCACGGTGCTCATGGCGAGACAGATGCAGGAAACCAACAGCCATTTCTGAGCAGTTCCACTCGCAAACGGCGCCGCAACTTTTTTCAGCAAACAAAACCTGGTCTCTTGAATCAGACTGGTACGACCATGGGAGCTTGAATGACAATCAAAAGTTTCACGGAAGATCAGCCTTCCACTGAAAGGGCTTGTTTCAGATTACCTGTTTTCATAAAAACTCCACGGGAAAAGGGAGAGGTTTTTTGTTCGCGCAGAGCTGCGTTCGACTCCCACAGACACCGCAGGAAAACAGGAAGAGAGACAATAGGATAGGAGCTGTGCAGATAAAGCGACCTCTTCTGCTCTCGGGTCTGAAACTGCTGTGTACATCACAATTGAGGCTTCCTCCCACAGCGTGCCCCAGCATATCACCTGAGTAGATTGTCTTCTGTCACCCACAGGATTTCCTTCCTTGCAGCTTGCAGTGCTGGACCACGTACGATCCGCGAGAAGTCCCAGGCAGTGACAAAACTGTTCACGTGCTGGACAACATCATTCCCAACACAAACTGTCCTTCCTTTGAGAGGAATCAACGTGTAATGGTTCCCAGTGGACGCCGCAAGTGAAATTAAAATTGCAAAAGAGGGTCAACCTGCTGTTCTTCTCTCTTGAAAAAGGCATGTGAGAGACGGAAGGTGCGTTTTTCACTGCTGAGCCTCGCCAGGAGGCAGCGAGAGTGACCTGGAAACAGGAGTCTTCATTCAAAGCTTTGCAGAACGATGCTCACAGAGCACAGGCATATTGATGGTATGCTTTGATGAAGAACTTCTGAATGGTACACACATTCATATCCACTGTTTGCAATGGCTTATTACAATTTTACTTCTGTCCAGAATGTGCTATTGTGTTGCTCCTGGTGTGCACACCTGATTCGGAGTGGCGCCAAGTGGAAAAAATGAATGGGAAAAACCTTCACAGTGAAAGCTACCCTGAGGCAAAATGCATTCTCATTGATTACAGTACGTGTAAAGTTGTCAGCGTCTGGCCAAAATTAATTTCTATTTAAATTTAGATTTAATCAACTGAACACCGTTTTCAATGCACGCGTTTCGGGAAAGCAGAGAATGGAAGGGATAAACTGAAGTCTGAACCCTGAATTGATGTGGACGTTCTCGTACACACGCCGCCACAAGAGATCACTTCAAAATGCGAGCATGTCATCAGAAGTGTCAGATTATGTGCCAACTGGCCGACCTCAGCCAGAACGCTGAACGATTGGGGAGTCACAAGTTTTCTTTTCCAGTCGCTCGACCATGCAGGGTGCTTCTCAGCCGCAAATGACTGGTCCTGTGATCTCCAACTGAAGACGAGCAAACTGAAGGTTCTTCACAATATCAGAATCAACTGCGAGGAACATGCCAACTGTTGACAACGAGTTCTACAGGGATGAGCAAACGGACAAGAACATAATCTGTGTTACCAAGCTGAAATGGCAAACTTCTGCCGTCTTTTGACTCTTTCCAGGGTTTGAAAGTTCTGGAGTTCCACAATTCCCGGATGAAAGCATTTGCAGGCAAACTGCTCATTTCCCTCCCTTCACGGCCACTCCGCAGTTTTGGACTATGAACCAAAAGCAGGGAGATATTTCAAGATTCAAGGCAGGGTGAGTTCCTCCTTTTCCGGTGCTCCACCCAACCGTGGTGGAACCCACTCGTGAAGAATCTTTTGGAGTGAACTTGAGCCAAGCTCTTTTCTCTTGCAGGCGAGCACCCTTGTTGTCGGGTCGCTATTCAGTGAGAATTCGCAAATTCCCATCCTTCTGCCGATATTGAAGGACAACGAAAGTTTTGACTGGACTTCCAAGTGGAGCATCAACCGCACATCCCTCCCACTCATTTCAAACTCAAAGAACTTCCTTGCGCATTGATTTTGTTCCTTCGGTTCAACAACTTCTGACCGAGTCTCACCACAGTTTGATTTGAGTCGTTCTGGACTGGTGACATCCTGACAGGGACCTCGTTGAAGGCAACTAACGAAAAGTATGTGTCTGTTGTGTGGAACGGAACAATCTTTTGTGCTGCGTGTGAATAGAACCCCCTTTCAGACGAATCTCCCTGAGGCTGGAGTCTCGAATTTTTGGCCCGTGCAGAAGCCCAGAAGACAAAGAAGACACCCCAGTGCTTTGCAGTAAATAGTCATTATGGCGACAGCTAGGGAGGGATCTTCTAATGTGCCACTGAGAAACTTAACACCTCACCAGATAAGAACACTGCGTTGGGATTGTCCCCATCAAACACGCATTGTAAGCAGATACAGGCAGGTAACTGTTCTTTCCCAGGTCGTGTGTATTTCTGGCTTTTCTGTCTGGGGGAAGTGAAGTGTGCATTTCTCACCAGTGTTGTGTCCTCAGGACACGGTGCATAATCTGTTCAGATCGCTATCTCTTGTCACACCAACGCGCTGTCGCATATTGTCAGCAACTCGCTTGGGCGAAACGTCTGTTTGCACGAGTGAAATCCCAGCAAAAAGTGTCCTGACAGGATTTGATCACGCTGTATTTTGAGAACAAAACAGCCCGGACAGCAGTTCAAATCTGGAATGTAATCCTCCAAGATCACTTCACCTGGAACCTTTTCAACAAATTTCTCTTATCTCAGTGCGAAGAGAGGTGTGACAGTTTGCAATTTAAAGTTCTTTTTTGAAAGACCATTGTGAGATGGTAATGGCTGTCGTAGTCCTGTGATCAGTGAGAGGGGAACCTGACCCCTCGAACCCTATTCATCATCTCCTTCAGAATGGGAAGACCGTGGAACGAAATTCTATCCACAACGTCGTGTTACGTGCAGACTACTGAAGAGACCGGGGAAAAGCCACGTATCTTCTCTGAAGTTTGATCTTTTTGGTTTTTAACAATTCAGCGCCAGTTTTGGAGCAAAGATTCAGTTGCATCGCACTTGTCCCACTCGTATGTTTGTCGGTCAACGAACTCAACACGACTCAAAAGAACTGCTTCAGATGAGGGTTCCCTGCCTTGTCATGTTGGATCTACGTGGGAACGAACCTTGAGAAAAGTCTGCTTTCTCGACTTGCCTCACAGCAGGCGAAATGTAACTTACTGCCAGGTCGTTTCTACTGTGCTAACACTGTCAAGATGCATTAAACATCCATAAATAACTTGCAGAGATGCGCTTGCCTTTAGAAGAATGGGCAGAGTCTATTATGTAGCATCTGAAGAAAAAGTACCCAATACGAGGTTGTTCATTTGGGGTCCCCGGGGCGCATGTTTTGTACGTTGTGGCAGCAAGACACGTTTCTGGGTCAGATAGCTGCAAAGGATCTGGGGGTCGTGTTACTTCACTGGGTACGTCTTCATACGCGGCCTGTTCGCCATTTGAATCCACTGTCTGCACGGACACGCCATAAAAATGGTAACTGGCCCAAAATGTGGCAAAAGTCAGGGAAACGTTTGCCACAAGGTTTGAGGTTCGTTTTGAGGTTTGCATCTGAAAAGATCTGTGGAAATACGAGTAATCTGTTGCATTCACACGTTCAGAATTTGTTGGTACCAAAATGATCCTTGGTTCCTGGTATTGCCCAAAATGAGACTTGCAGGGAAACGAGTTCACCCCCAAAACGAGACCTGATCGAATCTCCACTCTTACGCAAACGCATCGAAAATTGTCACCCACTGCACACCTTTCACGAGGTGGAAGCCATTCACAGGCGTGAAGGGTCTCAAGAACATTCCAGCAGTTATTAACTTTCCCATTTTTCTCACTTCAATTGCATTCACTGGAGCGTTGTGCTGAACACAGCGTCTGAACAAGGAGAATTGTACGCTCGTACGACCCATCATTCTGCACTCGTACGTGTGTTCGGTGGAAGGGAGACATTCTCGGTTTTTGATCAACAAGACGAATGCCCCAGTGAAAGCAATAAGTTTTGGAGAATCGTTGCAGATCCACTCAGAGTTCGCTCACAGGAAGAGCGGGAATTCAGCTTGCAATCAGTGTTATTAGATAAGCCTCACAATTCATATTTCTGCTGTGAAATTGGGTGTTCTGCACACATGCATTTTGGAGTCAGTCCGAATGGACCTCACACAGTGAAAAAGTAAAGAAACTGTGCGTTCAGTGCACACAGGTTAAACTCTGGATGTGGGATTCAACAACGGTCCAATCTTCGCGATGTTCTTTCATCCGTGGCAACTGCTGATTGAACATTACTTTCACAGTGAGCCTGGTTAGACGTCAGACCAAGCACTGTCGCGCAGGCTGCTTCCTCACAGTGCGTGCCACACAGGTTTTTGCTGATAACACCCCCACCCCAATCACATTTTTATGGCTCTGACATCAATGCGCATCACAGCCTCATTGAATTGCGAGTCCTCTGCAGCGGGCAGTCTGGCAAGGAGGTCAATGTCAAACTCTGGATGGACAAAAAGTAAAGGACAAAAACTCAAAACATCCAGTGCAGTTTTACACACTCAGACTTTCCGGGACCTACACACACTCAAAAGGGTCTGTGACAATGTGTGCACTTCGAAATGTTCCTCGGAATTGTACGAGTACCAGTTTGCAGTGTGACTGTTGGATCGAAACTGAATCTTCATCTCATCTCCCCGTACATCTTGGGCTGAAGCAAATGATTTTTTGCATCAGTTCAGTGCTCACAAGGGTGTCAAGCCCACGACCACCTGGCCCTAAATACCCTTAATTTCATTTCGACGTTGAAGAGGCAATTTACTATTCAGTGCAGGGTGGCATTGGAGGGAGAGTGGAGGCAGTGAGAGGCTGTGGGGATTGATCTGAAGTGGCCGGAGCTCTGACAGAGGAAGCGTTGTTCAGCACACAGAAGCCGCTCATCTCATCCTCTCCACAACACTGTCGGAAGGCTGGCTTCCTTTTTCTGCCCTGGAAAAGTTCTGGGCATTTTCTGCAGAGGTATTCAGGGAAATCAAGGTTCCTGTTCTCAAAAGCAGAAATCGACGTTGTCACGGATATCATCTCAGCCAGACTTCAAGGTTTCCAGAGCGCTGAGTCATTTCATTCGGAAGGGGTACTTGTGACAAGTACGGGTCCGTACTCTTGGATCAAAGCCTTTCCCATGGAAAATTTGCTGAAACTTCTGGCATTGTTGAAAGCAAGCTGGAGTGCATGTTAGTTTTCACAGCACCAGACACCTCAAATCCGGAAGCTTCGCCTTCTTCAGACGGAACAGATTCTGCAATCTGGAACTGAGCCGCGGAACAACAGACGCCAGCTTCAATCAACCTCCACAGGAACAACGCTTCGTCACTCGTGAGCAAGTCTTCAACACACTTGGGTTTTGTTCCAGTTTTGTGGTTTCTTTGTGGTTTCAAGACAAAGGTTTTCGACGACATGAAAGAACCGACTCTTTCGAGTGATATCCAAAAACCGTCTCTGATTGGCCATATTTTTGCGTGCACGCGTTGTTTATTCGGGAGCGCGAGAGCATTTGCAGCTTTTCCTGAGCCCCTTTGTGTTCAACACATTCCTGAGGCTTTTGTTTCGGGGTTTCTTGGCCATCCAAACTCCGCAAGCTGAACTGAATCCCTGCAGGACATTGGTCTTCAAGCAACTTTCTGTTCGAAACATTGTTCCTCGCGCAGCTTCTTGAGAACAACATACAAAGCAGATTCTGTGCTTCAGTGGCTGAAACAACACGAAGATGTCGCATTCACTGGGACAAAAACTTCGTGCACTGCAGGAAACTGTGAGAAACGTCACGCCTGCAGCACAGAACCTTCTTAGTTTGTCAATGGTGGAGCTCTGCCCTGTGGTACTCAATTTGATTTTGGGTCAGTCACCAAACAAGGAATCATGACAGACCCTTGGGACATTGGAAGCGTGGCATTTCTGTGGGTATGAATTGGACACGCAGGAACAACCACACGCGCATGAGAATCTTGACACGCACATGCAGTTCCGTTGTGAGTTGAACGAAGAACAACGAAGCGGTGGTTTCTTCTGTCTCGTAACCTTTGCAGGAATTAATCAGCCTGAAGCACACAACACAAATCCCACGACGCTGGGTTCAAGAGGCTGGGGATCCAGACCGTAAAGATACAGCTTGACTTCCCAAGAAAGTCGGGCCAGGACTCTGGAGGAGCAGTCAACTGAAGCGCAACACGAAGAATGTGACGGCGGTTCGTCATGTTTCTGAAACAACCAAGAAACACACAACACGCAGTCTTTTCGTCTTTTGGTGTGCTTTCAATCAAAGCTCCTGATGTTCTCTTCTCTTGCGTTTTATGCGAAACATCAGCCCTGCCAAACTGTGAAGAAACCGTTGTTTCCTGTGTGCGGGTTGATCGGCGCTTTTGTGACCCTGCCCGGAGCTGACGCATGAGCCGTCACGTACTGAACGCTGCGGAGCGCGCAGTGAAGCGGTGAACACGGCGCTTCCTGCGGAAAATAGTCCTTTCTGCCGGAGAGGATGTTCATGGGGATTCTGAGAACAATGGATGCAATCCTTTCTGAAGGATGAAAAGCAAAGTTGAGCAACCGTTCTCCTGGTTCACTGAATCAGGCACCGCCTATTCCCTGATAGAATCGAGCAAACTCGCATGATTCCCCGAGAAAACTGTGGTCCCAACTGTCAGGTTTGGTGTGGAGCACCACAGTGGTTTTGACACTTCCAGCCAAATGATGGGCTGTTGTTGTACAGCTGATTTCCTGCTTCCCTCACAGTAGTCAAACGTGAACAAATTGCGGTGGGGTCCGGGGTTCAGCGCTGGGCTCTGGTATCTGATCTGGGGAATGAAAAGCGCTGCGAAGCTTCTGTGGTGAAGATAGGAGTTAATCAATACAACAAAGCTGCTGTCTGCCTCAAAGTCCCAAACGCCAAAATTCACACCAAAAAACACCACGGTCAAATGTCAAGTCGTAGAAACCAACTCGAACAGAACAGTCTTTCTGACACAGTGAAGCAGGGAGCGGATTCAGGGGTTCTTGGCTTCGTGGTCCCGCAGAAACAAATTTTCCTCCGTTATTTGCACCGTCAGGCGCAAGGTTCTCAAACATTTTGGGAACTAAGGCTGACAAAATGCTGGATTCGCCTCTGTAGCGCAAGACGTGCAGTACGAATAGACTGAACCTGAGCTCAACGTGGTTTCCTCGCAGCATCTTGGTACAGACAACCAATGGAGTCTCGTTCAAAACGGAGACACTTCCGACATGAAAGATGACAACACTTCACATGAGGGATTCTAAATCTGCCCTTCAACAGCGTCATATTTTGCCAACATCAAACTGCCTGAAAAAATGAACGCGAAGAGATTTACTTGGTGCTGAGTTTGGACTCGGACACACCACGCTGGTCGTGCAAGACATGAACTGCCGAACACAACTTATTTCAACACAGACTCGAAAATACGAGACAACGGACCAGGGAAGAGAGAGGGGGTCACCAAAAAGTGGTGGCCCTGAGCGGGACTATCCAGAGAGGTCTGCCGAGAGGTCCTTGCTGGGTTGCACTGACCCAGGTCGCCCCCTTGGTGACCACCTTTATCGGTAATCCTCAACGTTGTAGGTGCCACCTCAGTGGCCATATCCCCAGCGACCCCGTCCATTTGGCAGGTCTACCCCCACCCCATTCCTTTGGCAAATCAGTTTGGCGCACACTGACGGGGACTCATCTCAGGGGAAGGTAAACTGTGGAGGTCTTCCAACACAGCACAACTGTGTGCACTCAGTACACTGAAATGCCCAGTAAAAAGCGGCCCCTTGTGCGCGGCCAATAAATTTGAGGCATTCGAACGCGAGTCGCCGTGTTTGGCACTCGCCTGAACGGGCAACGCGGCTGGAGCTTCGGGTCTCATTTCATCAGGTGGTGTCGGGTCTCCGTCACTGCTCCACGGCGATACGCCGACACTGCTATGGTCTAATCCCACACATCACACAGTAAAACACCGCAACAGACACAGAAACCGACCTCTGAAACACAACGTTTGGTTGCATCTTCCGAACCTGAGATTGACTTGCAGAGTCCGAAAGCTTGTCCCTGCTGATCAACGAGAAGAATATCCGAGATACGAAGGCACAAGGTTTCAATGAATCAGAGAACTGTGCAGAGTGGATCAGGATTTGCCGTCAACTTCTGAATTTTGTCAGAAAGCGCCGTGAGGTCGTAAGGGATCTCACCGAGAATGGGTATTCATCAAACCACTCGATGGGACGGTACAACAAGCTTCGTTTGCAGATTGAATTTCGCTTCAAATTCCCGTTTGATGCGCAAGCCGCCTGTGGTCTGGGGAAGGTCGAGTGAGCCACAACAGGGCTATTAACCCCTGTCATCAGATGTTGCCTTCAAATCCTTCATTCCAGATCAGAAAGCATTTCTGCTGGGTTTTACGAGGTAGGGTCAAAGTATTCTGTCAGTCAGCATGATCAGAGGTGACTCTGCGACCGAAGCCGATTGAGTCAGCAGACTATTCCTGTCGGTGCGGTTCTGTCAATTGCCCGAAGACCATTGTTCTGCAAATCTTGCCACACTGTGAGAGTGATTGTGCAGGCAGAAAAATGGCATGCAAGGAAGCCACAATGTCAATGAAGATTCCACAGAAGCTTGTCCAAAGGGTGTGTGTTTGGTACTCCATGAGACAGGGCGTGACTACAGCTGATACTTGCCGACAGATTGCACAGATATTTGGTCCGGCAGTGTACTCGGAATGTTCCATCTTCTGTTGGCACAAGAGCTTTGGTGATGGAAGGACCAAACTTGGTGACTTGTTCAGGAAGGGTGGTGCCAAACTTGCAAGGAATGCCACAATGGTTTCTCAATGCAGGAGGAAGGTCGACCGGAATAGGCGTGTCACTGTGGATCATCTGGCCCATTCAATGGGCATTTCTCATGGAAGTGTGGTGTCAATCTTGCACAAAGACTTGAAACTTTCCAAGAGAGCAGCAAAACTTGTGCCCCATGTGCTGACCCCACATCAGAGACAACAGAGGCTGCAGTTTTGTCAAGACTTCCTCCATGAGTACCGCAGTCATCCTGACAAGCTCGCCAAGATCATCACATGTGATGAGTCTTACTTTCATGTCTACGACCCTTTGAGCAAACAGGAAAGCAGGGAGTGGCTTACCCGGGAAATGAACAGGCCCCAAGTCCCAAGGAAAGAGCAGTCAACCAAGAAGATCTTGTTCCTGCCTTTTTTTGACCGATGCGGACTGATCCACTTTGAGTTCTTCCACAACATGACTGTCAATTCTGAGGTGTTCCATCAGGTCCTGCAGAGACTCAGAGTGTCAATCAGGGTGAGGAGGGGAGCCGCAGCCTGGATCCAGCATCATCTTCTGAGACTCCATATGGACAATGCCTCGCCACACCGGAGTGATGTTGTGCAAGAGTGTCTTGAAAACATGTCCATTCCAGTGTTGAAGCACCCCCCGTACAGCCCAGACTTGAGCCCCTGTGACTTTTTCTTTTCCCTATCATGAAGAGACAGATGAGAGGCATCGAGTACCAGACTGTTGACAATGTCATCCAGAAGATTTTGGACGTGGTTGGAGACATCACTCAAGAACAATGGGAGTACTGCTATGAGCAGTGGATTGCTCGATGTGAAAAATGCATCCAGTATGACGAAAGGTACTTTGAAGGCATGAAGTTTGCGCCTTAGGAGCCCAAAGTGACGTTTTCAGTGTGTTTGACAAACATTTTTGACTGTGAATAACAAAGCAATTTGACCCAGTACACGACACATTGTTTTCGTCTCTGTTCACCGAGCTGTGACTAAATGCTTCGCCTCTGATCATGCTGACTGACAGAATACTTTGACCCTACCTCGTACTGCAACACAGAAATCGTTCGAAAGGATATCAATGTTCGTTTGTTCTTTGAGCCGCATTTCATATCAAGCGGTGTGTTGCAGCACTCGTGAAATTCCAATGCAAAAGAGCTTTTCACGCAAGAAAACTTCAAAAGCTGTCATCTCGGAACTATTTGTGTGATTTTATGTGAAGCTTGCGTGTGCTTCCATGAAGTCACATTCGAGTTCAATTCAATGCTAAATTGCAGGGATGTAAATTTGCAGCACGAGTAGGTATCACAAATTGAATTTTTACTCCAGGAGCACACCCTGACGGAGTGGATGCCGTTGTGGGCACGACTGAGAAGGAGTGCAGTTCACAATGAAACGTTTGGGTACTTGCACCTTTCTTGACGAAAAGCGATTTTGCAGAGTGGTCACACACATGTACGAGCGAAATTCACCTTTGAGATGATGAGAACATGCACGGATTCTCATACGGACAGGAGCCCGCATCATGAATGCCTGAACATTGAGACCATTTTGCTCCACAGGCCGTACTGATCTGATCTTCCAACCAGTGGAACTCGCATTTTTCCTCGGCTTTGAAGTTCCTTCCAAGTTCATGTGTATTACAAATAGACTCTCTGGCGCATATATTCGTTCACTCATTCATATTTCCCACTCGGCTGCACAAATAACCGTTTTGCTCCGCTTTTATGCGCCTCACGTTTCCCAGTCCCGTCTCAAAGGCATGCACCTTCAATGTTGTGTGTCATTTTGCGCACAACCTTTCACAGTTGTGTTTGCTCCCACAGTGTTGTTGCATGTTTTTGCACCCTCAATGGAACTGTGCCGATACATGTACACCCACCGTGTGCGTAGGGTTTGTGGAATTTCTGAATGACCGAGTTTTGACGAAAAAAACCTGATCTTGTGAACAATGAGGATTTCTGGATCTCAGCGGATGCTCTGCAAAAACAATTTGGTGAGCTTCCATGCAGTGAAAGTGTCCATGGCCACTGGTCATCTACAAGTTCCACACAGACAAAAGCCAACAATAAACTCACACACTGGGCAGCGCACCACGGAGCTGATGTCGGTCAGACATCAGTTCCACTTGGGGAGAGGGGTCCAAGGGCCACACCCCGCCACCATCCTGAGGACATTGTCTGTCTGTCTGTCTGTCTGTCTGTCTGTCTGTCTGTCTGTCTGTCTGTCTGTCTGTCTGTCTGTCTGTCTGTCTGTCTGTCTGTCTGTCTGTCTGTCTGTCTG